>Ga0208587_1001446_pt1 | contig 12601 bp, 10 predicted proteins | sample NGESurdeep092012_7_FD_184472 | JGI IMG/M metagenome (GOLD analysis project Ga0208587, IMG submission 184472) | Arctic peat soil microbial communities from Barrow, Alaska - NGEE Surface sample 210 deep-092012 (SPAdes) | ecosystem: Environmental > Terrestrial > Soil > Wetlands > Peat ...
ACGGACGGGAGCCACTTCGACATCGAGATCGCGCCGTTCGCGCTGAAAGCGCGCTACACGGTGCATTGAGAGGGCGGGTAGCCTGTGGCTGACAGACCCCGCACGTTCCGGTAAACTGTGGGCTACGATTGAATATGGAGAAGGCACGATGACGATCACCTTGGAACTTCCGCCAGAAACTGAGGCGTGCCTGCTGGCTCAGGCCGAATCTCGCGGACTCTCGCTGGATGTCTATTTGCGGACCGTGATCGTCAAACAGGCCACGGCCAACGACACGGTGAAGCCGTCGCAGGGCCAGCCGCTCGAAGATCCAGATCGGGCCATCGACGAGGTTTTTGACACCGTTGAACTTCCACTGGGAGTGGGCCAAGGAGCCATGAGCCGCGAGAACTGGTATCGATGATTGGCGTCGATACGAATATTCTCGTTGGCGCCATCCAAACCTTTGACCCGGCCCTCCGCGCAACTGCCCGCCGGGCTGTAAAAGCGCTTTACCGTCAGGGAGAACAGTTGCTGTGCTTCCCCCAGAACTTGGTCGAGTTCTGGAATGTATCAACGCGGCCGGCAAATTCAAACGGCCTCGGTTTCTCGCCGGAACAAGCAGCACGCTACGTGGACAAGTTCCAGACGATTCTTCGACTATTTCCGGACACGCCGGAGATTTTTCCCACGTGGCGGCAACTTGTGCTTCAGCACCGGGTGTCCGGAATCAAGGTCCATGATGCTCGGATCGTGGCGGCAATGAGTGTCCACCAAGTGAGCAAGATTCTCACTTTTGACCTGGGTGATTTTAGGCGCTACGAAAGCATCACAGTCATTGATCCGAATTCCTTCTGACACAGCTCAGTAGCGCGGGTCAGGCTGCCGCGGTTCCCATTCCTCAAAAAGGGCGCCACTCCGTCCATCGATCTCCACTCATGCGGCGAAGCGGTAGCCTACGCCGCGGACGGTGTGAATGTGGCGGGGATTCTGCGGGTTGTCTTCGAGCTTTTGGCGCAGCCAGGCGACGTGCACATCGATGGTGCGGGAGGAGACGCCGGGTTGATACTCCCATACGGCCTCCAGCAGTTCGTCGCGCGAGACCACGTTGCCCCGGCGATCGATGAGATAGCGCAGAAGCTCGAGTTCCTTGGCCGCCAGGTTTAACTCCACGCCGTCTTTGTGGACTTCGCCTCTTTCGAAATCGATGTCCACATTGCCGAACTGAAAGCGCGTCACGGGCGAGAGCTTGTCGTGCTTCACGCGGCGCAACAGGGCCTCGATGCGGGCCAGCAGTTCGGGCGGTTCGAAGGGTTTGGTGAGGTAATCGTCGGCCCCCAGCTTCAAGCCTACGACGCGGTCGTAAAGCTGGGTCTTGGCGGTGAGCATGAGGACGGCCACGTCGTTGCCCTGCTGGCGCAGTTCGCGGCAGACTTCGAGGCCGCTCTTGCCGGGCAGCATGACGTCGAGCACGAGGAGGTCGAACTTTTCCTTGAGGGCCTTGGACAATCCGGCGGGTCCATCGGTGGCGCTCTCGACTTCGTAGCCCTCCGCGCCCAGCAGGTCGGACAGGGTCATCACCAACCCAGGCTCGTCCTCCACCAGCAGTATGCGCGCACTCATGCCGGTTCTCCGGCAGGCGCGGCGGGCAGGCGGACGACAAACTCGGCGCCGTTGATGGCCGCGCTTTTCACCTGTATGCTACCTCCGTGCGCCTGGATGATTTTCTTGGCGAGGTTCAAGCCGAGGCCGGTGCCGTGGATCTGGTCCTGAAGGGCGTGGCGCCCGCGAAAGAAGGGTTCGAAGATGTGCGCCTGCTCGTCTGGCGGGATTCCGGGTCCGCGATCGGCCACGCGGATTTCCACCGCGGGCTTTGCCTCGCCGCCGGTACGGGATGCGGAGACGCCGACCCAGCGACTGTCGCCAGCGCCATACTTGGCCGCATTGTGGAGCAGGTTCTGCAAAGCCTGTTTGAGCGCCATGGGGTCTCCCATGACGAGGGGAAGGTCCGGATCGATGTGCTTCTCCACCACGCATCCGGCCTCCTGGAAGACCGCCTTGGCCGATTCCAAGGTGTCTTCGAGCAGGTCCGGGATGGATAGGGGTTCGGGATTCTGAATGACGCGGCCGGCGGTGGCGCCGGAAAAACGGAGCACCTGTTCGACCAGGTCCTTAAGCCGCCCACTCTCCTGCTGGATGAGGACGCCGTAGCGCTCCACCTGGGCCGGGTTGGCGGCGAGTTTGCCGCGCAGATTGTAGGCGGCGGTGTGGATGACGGTGAGCGGGGTGCGCAATTCATGCGAGATGCCGGCGACGAAATCCATCTGGAGGTCGGCCAGTTTCTGGGCGCGGCGAGTGTAGGTGATGAGGGCGGCGACGCTTGCCATCATCAACAGCAGGACGCCGGCGGTGACCGCCAGGTTGCGCCATCGGGCCTGTGCCACGACGGCTTCGAGCGAACCGGCGCGATGGCGCACAAACATCTGCCAGCGTCCGGAATCGCCTCCCGGGCCGCCGCGTCCGGGCCCGCGGCCGCGCCCCCCGGGACCGGGGGAACGGCGGAAGATCTGGTCGTATGGGGTGTCGAACAGGCCCACGGAGGCGTCGGCGCTGGCAGCCACGCGCGCTCCCGGATCGGATTGAAAGATGACCAGCGGAGTGCGCTGCCGGCTCAAGACTTCCACCTGATATTCGAGGGTTCCGCCGGTCTCCAGGTGGCGCTGGAGCAGTTCCGGCAACAGGACATCGCGTACATACTCGGGGCTTAAATCGAAGATGAGGGAAGGGGTCTCACCGCGCGCGAATTGGCCGATGGGGCGGCCCGGCGTGGCAATGCCGAAGGCGGGAAGATCGAAGAGCATTCCCTGGTCGTCGGGGGGAGGCCCGGGAAAGCCACGCCCTTGGCGCGTCTCCGGGGACAGCATGCTTTCGAGGCGCGCTTTGACGGGGGCCCAATCGGGCGGCCACTGAGCGGTCTCGAAGACGGCTTTATCCAGATCGAGGTTGCGCAATACCAAGTCCTTATTGCGCGGTTCCGCGATGGCGATGTGGCGAAACATCTGGCCGCGGCGCAGGGTCTTCTTCCATTGCGCGTAGCGCACCGCCACATCGGCTTCGGCCGCCGGGCTAAGAGAGACTGGAGCGGCCGGCAGCAGGGCGCGGCAGGCAGTGGCAATCTCGCTGTTGAAATCGAGACTGAGGCGGTTGAGGCTGGCCTGGAGGCTGCCGCGGAGGCGGTCGCGGGCGGCCACGCTGACCTCGCCGATCCAGCGGTATTGCAGCACTCCCAACACGCCGCAAAGCACGAAGAGCCCGGCTACGAACAGCCAGGAAAGTGTCGCGCGCCGCCGATTTTTGCCGTTGCTCATGTCGCTACTTGGACAACTTGACGAGGACGACGCTGCGTCACACAGATCGCCGTGTCTTCACATTACGCTTATCGGGGCTTAACGCGCCACCATACGACGGTAAAGAAAGTATTAAGGACGTTAAGCTTTGCGCCCCGGCCGCAACCTTGTCCGGCCGGCCGGCACCTTCTCATCGGGACGATATGACTGCCACAAGAATTTATTCGTTTTTGATGCGCCTGGTTTTCATGTGCATAGCGGCGGCTTGCATTGCCGTGTGCGGAGTGATGGCCGCGGAATATCACGGCACGGTGAAGACCGGCGGACTGCCCGTTCCGGGAGTCACCGTCACCGCCATACAGGGTGACAAGAAGGTGGTGACCACCACCGACGATCGCGGAGTATTCTCCTTTGCGGAACTGGCCGACGGCACGTGGACCATCGAGGTGGAGATGCTGGGCTTTGCGAAGCTCACGCGGGAAGTAGGCGTGGCGCACGATGCTCCGGCTGCCGAACTGGGATTGAAGATCCTGTCCGAGGCGGCGCTGCTGGCCAGTCTGGAACCCGGGCAGGCGGGGCCCGCGGCCAAGCCGCCCGCTGCCGAGCCGGCCGCGGCGAAGCCCACGCCGGTGGCGCGCGCGGCGGCAAGCGCGCGTCCAGCGGCGAAACAGCAAGCCGCGTTTCAGCAGGTGAAGGTCAATCAATCGGCCGACACGAGCGCTATCACCACCGAAGGGGCGATCAAGACGGAAGAGATAGCCGACCTCAATCAGAGCGCCGCCAACTCGTTCATCGTGCAAGGTAGCCTAAGTTCTGCCGCCGGGCTGCCGCAGCAGAACGATTGGGGAATGGGCGGGCGCGGCATGGGGCCGGACGGAATGGGCGGTCCTGGAATAGGCGGTCCTGGCATGGGCGGTCCTGGTGGTGACGGCGCGGGCGGGACTTCCGTAACGGCGACCGGTGGACGCGGACCGGGTGGAGCGAGCGGCGGCGGCCCTGGGGGCGGTGGTCCCGGCGGCGGCGGACCGGGTGGTGGTGGCCCGGGCGGCGGTGGACCGGGCGGTCCGGGCGGACCTGGAATGGGCGGCCCGCCCGAGATGGGCGGTCGTTTGGGCGGGCGCGGCGGCCCGGACTGGCAAGGGCGTCCCAACGCCATGGCCTTCGGCAACGGGCGGCGCGACCCGCGCTTGACGTACAACGGCAACGCGTCCTTCAGCCTGGATAACTCGGTCTGGGATGCGCGCACTTTCTCGGTTACCGGCGCCACGATCAACAAACCGGTTTACGCCAATGGCCGCGGCTCGGTGATGTTCGGCGGCCCGCTGCGGATTCCCAAACTGGTGAGCGCCAGCAAGCGCATCCTGTTCACCTTCGACTATCAGGCGCAGCGCAATCGCACGGGCACGATTTCGGACCCGGTCAACATGCCGACGGTGTTGGAGCGCGGCGGCGATTTTTCGCAGAGTACGGTGCAAGGCATGGCGGTGACCATCTACGACCCCGCGACGGGCGCGCCGTTCCCCGGCAATAAGATTCCGGCGAACCGGATCAGCGCAGCCGCGACGGCGTTGTTGCAGTATTTTCCAAATCCCAATCTTCCTTTCGCGACGCGCAATTATCAAACGTCGTGGAGCGGGCGGAACAACTCGCAGAACGTGAATTCACGGGTCTCGAACATCAAGATCGGCAGCAAGGATACGATCAACGGCGGTATAGGATATCAGGGCAGCAGCAGTGTTTCACCAAACCTGTTCCAATTCATCGACACCGGCTCCGGCCGCGGGATCAATGCCAACCTGGCGTGGTCGCGGGCCATCACGACGCGCGTGATCCACAATCTGCGCTACAACTTCAGCCGCAGCCGCCAGCTCTCCTCGCCGTATTTCGCCGATCGCGAGAATGTGGCGGCGGAGGTGAACATCGCCGGCACTTCGCAAAATGCCTCAAACTGGGGGCCGCCCAACCTGAGTTTCACCAACTATGCCGGCCTCACGGACGGCAACTACTCGCTCAACCGCAACCAGACGAGCGCGATCGGCGAAAGTCTCACCTGGGTGCACGGGGTGCACAACTTCTCGTTCGGCGCCGATTACCGCCGCCAGCAGAACAACCAGTTGGCGGATAACAACGGGCGCGGCACCTACACCTTCAACGGCTCGGTGACGAGTTACCTGGTGAACGGCGTGGCGCAGGCGAATACGGGCTACGACCTGGCCGACTTCCTGCTGGGTTCCCCGGCCACCAGTTCCATACGCTACGGCAACCCCGACAAGTATTTCCGCGGCTCGGGATACGATTTCTTCGTCAACGACGATTGGCGCATCACTGCCAAATTCAGTCTCAACTTCGGCATTCGCTGGGATTACGCGACGCCCGTCAGCGAGTTATATAACCGCCTGGTCAACCTGGATATCGCACCCGGCTACACGGCCGCCGTGGCGGTTCAGCCTGGCCAGAGCGGCGCGTATTCCGGTCAGTTGCCGAGTTCCTTGATCCATCCGGACCGCAACAATTTCTCGCCCAGGCTGGGGTTTGCGTGGCGGCCGCTCAACAAGGGATCGCTGGTGGTGCGCGGCGGATATGGCGCGTACTACAACACCTCGGTCTACAACATTATCGCCGGCAACATGGCGCAACAGCCGCCGTTCGCCCAGGCGCTGAGCGTGTCCGCGTCGGCGGCGAATCCGTTGAACATCAACACGGGGTTCCTGCTCGAATCCAACGAGTCGCTGAGCAGCACCTATGCCATCGATCCCAACTACCGCATCGGGTATGCGCAGACGTGGACGCTTTCGGTGCAGCACGATCTGCCGCTGGGCATGTTCGCGACGGCGGGCTACCTGGGCACGAAGGGCACGCGGCTGGATCAACAGTTCCTTCCGAACTCGGTAGCTCCGGGAGCGGCGGTATCGCTGCTGCCGCATAACTACATCTACGAGACGTCCAACGGGAATTCGATTTACCATGCGGCGCAGTTCCAGTTGAACCGGCGATTCCGCGGCGGCATCATGGCCAATGCCGGGTATCAGTTCTCGAAATCGATCGACAACGCCGGCACCGGCGGGCGCGGACAGGGCAATACGCCGGTGGCGCAGAACTGGTTGGATCTGGCGGCGGAACGCGGGCTCTCCAGTTTCGATGCGCGGCACAACTTAAACCTGCAATTCCAGTACAGCACCGGCATGGGCACCACTGGAGGCACGCTGGTGAACGGTTGGAAGGGCGCGCTGATGAAGGATTGGACGTTCAGCGGCAACGTGAGCGTGCGCTCGGGAAGCCCGTTCACGGCGACGGTGGGCGGCAATCGGTCGCAGGTGAGCGGAACCGCGGTGAGCAATACGCTGAGGGCCGACGCGACGGGCCTGCCGGTGGAAGCCGCCGGGCAGTTGTTCAATACCGCGGCCTTCTCCGCGCCGCTTTCCGGGCTGTGGGGCAATGCGGGACGGAACACCATTCCCGGGCCAACCACGTTTTCGCTGAACGGGTCGCTGGGGCGCATCTTCCGCATAGGGGAGCGGCGCAGCGCCGACTTGCAGTTCCAGGCGCAGAACCTGCTCAACCACGTGACGATTACCAACTGGGGTACGGTTTTGGGCTCCACCAATTACGGTCTGGCGGCGTCCGCCGCCGGAATGCGCAAACTTACCATCAATTTGAGGTTCAGGTTTTGAGCGTGCCCAAAAAGCGATCACTGAACTACAGGAGCAACTCATGCGAGCACTAATTGCTATCGTACTTATCGCGCAGGCTGCCGCCTACGGGCAGCCGTCGAACGTCCCCAGCGTGCCGAAAGGGACCTACAAGTTTGAAGTCAACAGCCAGTTAGTGGTGGTGAACGTCGCCGCCAAGGACAAGAACGGAGCGCCGCTGGATGGGCTCAAGCCCCTTGACTTCACCATCACCGAAGACGGCAAAGCGCAGCCGATCAAAGTCTTCGAATTCCAACGGCTGGAAGAAGCGGCCGGGGTCACAACCGGCGCCGCGCCCGATGCGGCGGTGGCGGCGGTGGCGGCGGTGGCGGCGGCGGCCGGGGCGGCTCCGGGTGCGGCGACGGTAAAGTCGGCCAAGGCGATTGCGCCGGCCAAATCCGGCGAGGTGAAGTACAAGGACCGCCGTCTGCTGGTGATGTTCTTCGACCAGGCGGGCATGCCCGTGGCCGATCAGATCCGCGCGGAGCAAGCGGCGTTGAAGTTCGTCAAGAGCCAGATCACGCCATCGGACATGGTGGCCGTCATGACCTACGCCACCAGCCTGAACGTCGTGCAGGATTTCACGGCGGATCGCGACGTGCTCACCAAGGTGATCCGGGGTTTGACCACGTCCGATACCGGGACGGCGAACGGCAGCACAAGCGATGACAGCGAGGCCGATAGCGGCGCCGCCTACACGCAGGACGACAGCGAGTTCAACATCTTCAACACGGACCGCCAGTTGGCGGCTTTGGAATCGGCGGTGAAGATGCTGGGCAGCCTCTCCGAGAAAAAGGCGCTGGTCTACTTCGCCAGTGGCATGACGCGGACCGGAATCGACAATCAGGCGCAACTGCGCGCCACCATCAATGCGGCAATCCGCAACAACGTGACGTTCTACCCGGTGGATGCGCGCGGACTGGTGGCCACGGCGCCGCTGGGCGACGCCACACAGGGATCGCCGGGAGGGCAGGGCATGTACTCCGGCAGTTCGCAGCGGACGGCGCAAAGCAACTTTCAATCGCAGCAGGAAACGCTGCACACGCTGGCTGCCGATACGGGCGGCAAGGCGCTGCTGGACAACAACGATCTCTCGCTGGGCATGGTGCAGGCGCAGAAGGACATCTCCAGTTACTACATCCTCGGCTACTACAGCAGTAACACCGCCACCGATGGCCGCTACCGCCGCATCAAGGTGCAAGTCAACAAGAACCTCAGCGCCAAGCTCGACTACCGGACGGGCTATTTTGCCTCCAAGGAGTTCAAGCAGTTCACGTCGGGCGACCGGGAGCGTCAACTGCAGGAGGCATTGCTGCTGGGCGACCCGGTGACGGATCTTACCGTGGCCATGGAAGTCAATTACTTCCGCCTGGGGCGCGACCGGTACTTCGTTCCGGTATCGGTGAAGATACCGGGCAGCGACATCGAACTGGCCAGAAAGGGCGGCGCGGAAAGCACGCGGCTGGATTTCATCGGGGAAGTGAAGGACTCGAAAGGTGTGCTGCAAGGCACGGTTCGCGACGACATCGCGGTCAAACTGAAAGGCGAGACGGCCGGCCAGTTGGCCACGCGCAATCTGGAATACGACACCGGCTTCACGCTGCAACCCGGCGCCTACACTCTGAAATTCCTGGCGCGCGAAAATGAGACCGGCAAGATGGGGACTTTTGAGACCAAGTTCGTGATTCCGGACCTGACCACCGAACAAAAGTATCTTCCGCTTAGTTCCGTGGTGTTGAGTTACCAGCGCGAAAACCTGGCGGCGACGGTAGGCAGCGCGGAGCGCGACAAGAAACTGCTGGCCGCCAACCCGCTAATCCAGGACAACCAAAAGCTGATTCCCAGCGTGACGCGGGTGTTCCGCAAAGACCAGGACATGTACGTTTACCTGGAAGCCTATCAGCCGGCGGCCGAGAAGACGGAACTGATGGTAGCCAGCGTGAGTTTTTACCGAGGCAAGGTGAAGGCGTTCGAGACCGCGCCGTTGAAGATCACGGCGGGACTGAATGCGAAATCGAAGGCGGTGCCGGTGGGCTTCAGCGTGCCGCTCGGGAAGTTACAGCCGGGGAGATACACCTGTCAGGTGAGCGTGCTGAATCCATCGGAGCAGAAGTTCGCCGTGTGGCGGTCGCCGATGGTGCTGCTGCCGTGAGGCGGCTATTTGTCGAAGCGAAGCAGCGAGCCCGCGCCGAATTCCTGGGCAGTGGTTTGAATGTCTTTGACCAGACGATGGCCTGTCGTGCGGTTGACCGGAACCTGGCGGCCCCAGTAGTAGAGCACACGGGCATCCGAATTCCAGGGCTGCACGTAGTGTTGCTCGGTAGAGATCCAGAAACTGTTCGCGGGATTGTCGAACTTGTCTTTTTGCAGAGCGTATACGACGCGAAAGGACGCGCCTTTGCGGAACTGGCTGACCATGGGCTGGCGCGTCCAGGTCTCGTAATGAACCACCGGCTGGAATTCGCCGTCGCAACCGGATTCGGCGACTTCGCCTTCGATGCGGATGGGGAAGAAGGTGGCGGGATCGAGTTCAATGGTGGCTTTGATAGATGCCGCGCAGCGGACACCGTAGTCGGGCCATTTGGTGCGCGATTTATCGGGGAGGACGGAGATCCGTATGGCCGACGCGGATTGCTCGATGACTTTGGCAGTGGCGCTCTTGAGCAGGAGTTCGACCTGGAACGGCGTGCTGATGGCGTTGAAGGCTTGACAGCGTTCCTCGGGATCGGCATCTTTCATGTACGGTGCGCGGCCATCGCCCCACGCGGTGAGGGCGTTGCAGCGGCGGCCATTGCTGCGGATCACGGATTCGGAGGTGACGGAGGGGAAGCTCTGGAGGGTCTCGCCAGACCTGTTCAGGAGCTGGCGGGTTTCGACGATGTTCCAGTTCCACTGCTTCTCGTTCTGCTGGTTTTTCTCGAAGGCGGCGACGGACTTGGCGAGGAGTGCGGTGGCATCATCCTGGGCGACGGCACGTAATGCGGCGGCGAGAATAAACGCCAGGAGCCCGAGGCGCGACGTGGTCATTGGTATCTTCAGGCTACTACGGGACGGATGGGCACGGGAGTGGTTCGGCAGACTGCGGTAATCTGAAGCGGGGGATGCATGCAGGCACTGAAGGCAGTACTATTCTCGGCGGTTTTGGCCCTGGTGGCCAGCGCGGCGGATGTTTCGGGAACCTGGAGCGGCACCTTGAAGATCACGGGGCCGGACGGGCAGACGCAGGGCGACACGATCCACCTGATCTTGAAGCAGGATGGCGGGAAGCTCACGGGCACGGCGGGACCGAGGGCGGACGAGCAATTGCCGATCGAGAAGGGCACAATCGACGGCAACAACGTGACGTTGGAAGTGCCCTATCTTTACGGAGTTTTCAAGTTTGCCGTCGTGCTGGAGGGCGATCACCTTAAAGGCGATGTGGCGATGTCGGCGGGTGGCCAAACGATAAAGGCGAAAATGGATGCGACGCGGGCGAAGTAGGCGGAGCTGGGCAAGCAAGCCGGCCGCGCCGGGCGACGGGCAAGCTTCTTGAGAATCAGATGACAATCCTCAGCATCGGTGAGATTTTGTGGGATGTATTTCCCGATTCGGTGCGGCTGGGCGGAGCGCCTTTCAATTTCGCGGTCCACGCTCACCGGCTGGGACACCGCGTGATTTTCCTGAGCGCGGTGGGAGATGACGAACGGGGCCGCGCGGCGCTGGAGCGGGCCGCGGCGTTGGGCCTGACGACAGAGTTCATTCAGGTGGCGGCGGGCCGGCCGACGGGAAGCGTGTCGGTGCGGGTCGATGCGGAAGGGCATCCCGACTTCACGATTCACCGGCCCGCGGCCTACGATTGCCTGACGCTGGATGACGGGCAGTTGCAGCGGCTGGCGGAGTTGCGGCCCGACTGGATCTATTTCGGGACGCTGTATCCGATGGACGGCCGTGCCCGGGAGGTGTTGCGTCGAGTGATGGATGCCGTGCCGGACGCGCGGCGCTTCTACGACGTGAATCTGCGGTGCGGCTGTTATACGCCCGCACTGGTTCGCGAACTACTCTCACTGGCCGATGCGGTGAAAGTGAATGACGAGGAGGCGGAGTTGTTTCCGGACTTGGGCGAGGCTCCCTCGGTGGCCGTCACGCGTGGGGAACGGGGCTGCGCGGTGCGCATCGGGAACGATCGGGCGGAGTGCCCGGGTTACACGGTGAAGGTGGTGGATACGGTGGGCGCGGGCGACGCGTTCGCGGCGGCATTTCTGCACGGCCTCGCGGCGGGTTGGAGCGCGGCGAAGACGGGTGATTTCGCCAATCGGCTAGGCGCGCTGGTGGCCTCGCGGGCGGGGGCGGTGCCGCCGTGGTCGCCCGGGGAGTTGGAGGTTGCGTAGCGTTTAGGGCGCGACGCCGCGCACGCCGATCGGGTGCGGATTGTAGGGCGCGACGAACTCCACACTGCGCGTGGCGGAGATCTTTTTCTCCAGCCCCACGGCCCAATAGCAGGCGTTGACGATCATGCGCCGGAAGCCCCGATTGCGGAAGTCCATGACGTGACCCATGGTGGAGGTGAAGATGCGGGCGGGTTTGCCTGAGCTGCCGGTGTAGGTTTTGGTCCACGCGACGGGCATGAGCTTCTTGGCCGGGTCGGGCGGCGAGGCCGGGTCCATTCCCATCAGAACCTGGCCCATGACGAGGGGCCGGCTGTCGCCGGAGAGCGCGGTGATCTCGTAGACGTCGGACTCTCCCCACAGGTCGCGCACGCCGCGCAGAATGGGGTGGTTCTCCATTCCCGCCGGGATGACGCCGCGCGTGCTTTGCTTCTGATGCGCTCCGTAGTGCGCGATCCAGGTCTCGCCGAGGACCTGCCTGCCATAGCCGCCGGAGAACTGCTTGTGGTCATAGCTGTACTTCGCGTACGGGCTTTCCGGGTGCTTCCGATAGTTGAACGGATGGGTGGAGGTGCGCAGGGCGACGATGGGCCGGCCGGACTCGGTATAGTCGACGATCTCTTTCATCTGCTCGTCGGGCAGTTCCAGCCAGCGCGCGAACAGGACCACCAGATCCGCGTGGCGCAGCGCTTCGAGGCCGGGGATGTTGTCGATGGTGTTGGGGTCGATCTTGCCGGTCTGGCGGTTGACGGCAAAGAGTACCGTGCAGTGGAAACCGTGGCGGACGGCCAGGATTTGAGCGAGCGCCGGGATCGACTCCTCGGAACGGTATTCCTGGTCGCCGGAGATCAGCACTACATGTTTCCCACGGCCGGGTCCGTGCCCGCCGGGATAGACCAGCGGACTCTGTTGCGCCCACGCGGTGACGGCGATCAGAAGGTGGAGGGTGCGGGTGAACACAGTGGCCACGGTGTTCATGATAACTATTTGGCTGGCGGAGAGGGGGGGATTCGAACCCCCGGTAGAATCCAAGTCATTGGAACATTGAGCACGAGGAAGAAACGTACATCCGAATCGGTGGTCTTCTGTACTCGTTCATCACTTTGAAGGATCTGCCAGCCCAAAACTACCCTATTTCGCGTATGTCCTTGGAACCTATCCTGGTCATATCCTGAGAGTCGGAACGGCAACACCCAGGACACGTGTCGATCATGGAGCCACA
>Ga0208587_1001450_pt1 | contig 12590 bp, 12 predicted proteins | sample NGESurdeep092012_7_FD_184472 | JGI IMG/M metagenome (GOLD analysis project Ga0208587, IMG submission 184472) | Arctic peat soil microbial communities from Barrow, Alaska - NGEE Surface sample 210 deep-092012 (SPAdes) | ecosystem: Environmental > Terrestrial > Soil > Wetlands > Peat ...
TTCTTTGTCAGCTTGTCCGAATGCTCCGCAGTAATTTTCTCAATCAGCTCCGACTTCGTCATCAGCTTTGGCATTTATGTTTGCTTCCTATCCGTATTGAAAAACTAACCTGATTCGTGCGACCAAATAATATTTGAAAATCCAGCCAGAAAACCTACATCAGCCCGCGATTTCCACAGCTTTGTTCAAACCTGGGATATCAGCGTCTCATCCTCGTCGCTCGTCCTAGAACTGTTGACCCGCTTCGATATAGGGTACTTGAGCAGCACATCCCCCGGTGCAGGTCTCAATATCTCAAGACCCACCCGTCCTGTTAGCCACGACTCAAACTGATCACGCTCCAAGCTGACCGGCACCATTTTATAACTCTCCAGCGACGCGATGGAGTTTCTTCCAAATCGCGTACATCGCATACGAATCAAGACCGCAATACGCGCGCAGCGCCTGTGCTATCCGCTCTCGCTCGCCAGCCGGCGTGTCAGCGGCCGTCATTTTCCACCATTGCTCCGACGCCATCGTTCCCTCCTTGATCGCTAGATCGTCGTAGGACAGTTCTGGCACAAGTACCGGCATCACCGCCTTTATCGAGGTGCTGCCCCGAAAGCTCGGATGCACGTAGTGCTGTTTGGCAAATACGTCCCGCAGGTCCTGAATCTGCCCGTTGATACGTTGCATATGGCCCGCGTAGGCGCCACGCCGTTCGCCAATTTCCTCGTTTACTCCCCGCTCGAATGGCGCGTACCACACGATGACGGTTCCGTTCGGCTCGATATGGCGTTCGAGTAATTCCGCGACCGTGGCGGTCGGGTCACTTCGATCAAGGTGGAGAAACTCAACGTGCTCCGGCTCACCTCCCTGGTTGCGGAGGGTGTGCAATGAAAATTGAAACGGGATTCTTTGGTAGGGCGAATATGTATCAAAGGCCGGAATGGCGGGCGCATAGGTTTCATAATCGAAGAAGTACAGGGGGAATGTGTACGCCCCGAGCACCTGTTCTATGGCGTCGCGGTGAATGATTGATTGTTGCCTTTTATGAGCGCGGACTTGCAGCTGTTGGGCATCGCCAAGCTTGTAGTCGTCCGGTACGTCGTCAATGACGAAGATGCGCTCATCCATAAAATATTCGAGTTTCTTCTTGCTCTGACCAATCCGGACAATATCGTGCACCGAATAGTCCGGAATTTCCGGATGGGAATACGAGAACGTCCGGCAGTGCCGGCTTCGTCCGCTCAAATGGCAATCGCACCCGACATTTGGCTCGCTCGCTTGATTGAGATATTCCCGAGCCGCGTGCATCTCTTCGAGCAGCCCGGCAGCCAGCGCAGCAACCTGCTCTGAGCTATTGTCGATGATAAACAGCGCATGGAGGTCAAGCGGCCCCGTCCGGACGTATTCCTTGTTGAGGTGCACAATATGGGTGCCCCCGACCGTTACGCCGGCTAGTTCCAAGACGTGCTTCTGGAACGCCAGATCCGAGATATGGTCGCGATCTTCGCTCCCCTCTTTCTTTGAATTGGTCCCTTTGATTTCAAATATGTCCCACGTGCCAGGTGCCTCGCCGGGTTTAAGCACGTCGCATTTCGTGTAAAATCCATCGGCAAGAAACGTGGCTTGAAAGATAGTTTCCGTGTCATCAGCCATGAGGCGGCGGGTTTCTTCCACCGCTTCGTCGCCGGTCGCGGACACTAGAACCGCACCGGGGAACAGCTGCCGCGCGCACGCTTCGACCTCGTTGCCCTCCTCAAGCAGGTGCTTCTCAAATTCGGTCAGGGTAAAAGTTTCGACCAGCTCCGGCTTATGCAGCCGCAGCCATGTGTCCTTAGGACAGATTTGGAATTGCAAGAAAGTCGACTTTGAAATCGGGAGCATTCCGTATCCTAGCATTTCGCTGGGAACGCAGCAGCTTAACGCGATAGAAAAATAAACGAGTTCTCGTCCTTAGAATCAGAAACGTGAGCGATGGTTCGGCCGGCGAAGAGACAGGCCCCCATCGACAGTTCGGATCAGTTGGATCAAAGACTCATCCGGTAAGTCAGGGGTGCCGGTAGCTTTTACCAGCCAAGCAAATTGGCCGTTCCGTTTTATTATCCATGTTGCAAGGCTGCCCGCTGGGTCATTAATTTGGACCTGACCGTCTGGCAGCGGCAGGTCCTTCGGAAACACGAGTGAGCGATCAACGGCGACATATTTTCCAAATCCCAGGTGAGCGGCGAAAGTCTCCAACCTACCGTTTAGTTCTACGGCTTCTTGTCCCGATGACGACCGAAATACGGAAATTGCCAAAAGCTGAATCTGCAAGGCGCTCAGGCCGACGTACCAATCTGAATTCCATTTATTTGCAACTACAGCAACCGTCCGAGGGACCACAGAAACAAAGGTCTCTGCTTGCTGAGCGTTCATCAAGTTTGTCTTGACCAGACTACTTACGCAGTCCGGCAGCGCCTCACCGTACTGAAACGATCTAACCTGCGGCAGAACGTGATTCTCAAACGAGTGAGTGACCAGCTCGACCTCAACGATAAACCAGTGCGAGAAGTCCTTCGCTATCAGCGCCATATCCGGGTGGTAGATACGGTCGTCGTAGCGAAAACTGCCAGAAAACATGACACAGACGTATGATGGGTACACGCACGATAATGCGCGCGCCACTACCATCTCGAATTCGGTCTCGGTCGATGCGTCAGGGTCCCACAGGTCGAACATGTTTTCGTCTGAGCATTCACCGACTACGAAGGTTCTCATGCCCGGCTCCAGATCACATCGGCTACGCCCTCAAGCTCTTTTTCCTCTTCTTGAAGCCTGCTAATTTCTGGGGCAGTCGCCACCAGGGTAAACACGGTAGCACTCTGCTTCCCCGAAATCGGCCGCAGCACGCGACCCAGGCGCTGTATTCGCTGCCGCCGAGTAGCGGTGCTCGCCGCGATAATTCCTATTTCTGTCTCCGGGACGTTAAAGCCCTCATCGAGCGCGCGACAGGTCACCAAGACATTCAATTCCCCGCGCCTATAAGCATTCAGAACCTCGGCCCGTTTGCGAACGGGAAGCTCAGAATGATAGACGCCTGCGCTAACATTCGAGTCGCGCAAAACCTCCTGAATGATATTGCAGGCATTTATGTCTTCGTGAAAGACAATGATCTTGTTGTTTTTGTAAGATGAAACGATTTTGAGTGTCAGGCGTATTCGATTGGTGCTGAGATTCAATAAGCGAGCCCGTTTCAACAAGAGCGATATGGTCTCGGGTGCCTCCATTCCCATGCGATTGATCGATCGCGCGATGGAGCCCGTCAGCTTGTCGTAGGCTTTCTGATTCTCTTCCTCCAACTCGAAGATGATGTTACGCAATTCAAACGGCACAATAACGCCATCTCGAAGTGCCTCCTTGTAGGTGTACTTGTAAATAACCGGACCCAGCGCCGGAATGAGGATTTCTGCCAACCCTTCATCGTATTGACGCTCTGGCGTGGCCGACAATCCGAGCGTTGCAACTTTCGGAATTTCAAGCACAGATTTGAAGTTGGGCGTTGCCGCCTTGTGACACTCATCGACAATTAGAAAGCACGGGACAGTGCGTCCGCTTTCTTGCAGCTTGGCCGCCGTATTAAGGACGGCTATGTTGATTGTCCCGGTGCGTATCCGCCGGGAACCAGTAATAATATGTATTTCATCCAATTGGAGGCCAAAGAAATTCGATGCCTCCTCCCACCACTGATCGAGCAGCGCGGTCGTCGGCACCACGATGAGTGTTGTGTCTGGCTTCAACTCTTTGACGCAGGCCAGCGCGAAGACGGTTTTTCCGCCGCCAGTAACAACCTCGATGATGCCGCTATTGTGTTTGCGCCATTCGCCCAGCGCTTCATTCTGCCATTGCCGGAGTGCGAATGTGCTCACCGCACGACTCATTTCTTATCTTGAGAAACAACCTTGATCTCGAACCCTTGTCCGGCTGATAGGTTTTGTGTTTTGACGCCGTACACGCGAAGCAGAGAGTCTTTCAATCTTCGGACACTGTCTGGATTCAGCCGTGAAGCGAGCTTTGATACTCGATATTCGGCAATGGCATCGTAAACATATTGCTTCACGCACTCGTCGATTGCATCCGCGGAATCGATATCGAGATAATAGGGGTGAAGCCCATTGACTATTACATGAATGTTGCCCGCCTCAGCGGCCGCAGCCAACGTTACGTATGGTTCGAATTCGCTGACTTCCTTCATAGAGACGATTACATTCAGATCGCTGGTGACCTGGATGCTTCCAATCTGATCTTCCGGTTTGAGGCTCGACACCAAAGTCTGATTGTTTGCAAGGATGGCATCCATCGGCGGAAGTATCGAGTTCGCAACAGCGTCCTTCATCTCGTTACTATCAAACTCCTTCTTCAGGCTATTAACGAGGTCCCGCACGTTCTCGCGGGTTAGCGGGTGGCCGCGCTTGCCCCGACGCCGCTGTGCATAATCCCTGTAGTCCTTCGTCAGATTATCCAGGATGGTTTCAAGCTCTTCTTCTTCGTCGCCATCGAAGAGAATGGCATCCTTCGTATGCGATACCGCAAAATTCTCATCCAGATCGATTAGGCCGGTCAGCCGTTGTGAGACGAGATTGTTTGCTCCTTCATCATCAACCCCACCAAAAATATTGCGCGGCTTCCATGCATTCGGGAAACCCTGAATCTGGCGCTTGTGCTGAAAGAGCGAGAAGCCACCATACTTGCGTCCGCCGTGGAGAAGCACCGCAACCCAACCCGAGACGGACTTGCCTCCAATTGTGAGGTTGTCAGGAAGACTTCGCTTCATCACGAGGCCCTGCGGGTCACGGTCGTATTCGTATTCGTCGGGCGGCCCAATTTCCTCGCCGTTATAAAGTAGCTTCAGCGAGTCATCGATCAGATCAAACCGATAAATCGATCCAAGAAACCCTCTTATTGTCTCTTCAGTTCTCTTCTGAATGTTCCGGTTCAGACTCGATATGATCACTCGCGTGTAGTGCTCATCGGTGCTGACCTTCTTCATGGTCAAAGGGATCTTCTTGTTTCCGTTGGCGACGCCCTTCACATCGACCTCCGCGGTCCATTCCTCTCCGCTACCCCATTCGCACGTGACGATCCGCCAGTGCTTCCCAATCCAGCAGGCCGCCGTCTTCATTCCCATCCCGTAGCGTGAGCGCCCTTTGCTGTCGATTGTCGGCTGGGCGATTTGCAGACCGGCAATCAATTTTGTCTTCGTCATGCCAATCGAATTATCTTGAACCGTGATCGTCTTCTCAGGGCGGTTGTGAATAATTTCGACGGTGAGCGGCTTACCTTCTTGGCTCAAGACGCCGTCGATAATGGAGTCGTAGTTCAGGCGAGACTGCGTTGAATTGTCTATGAATTCCGCCAAGGCGTTCCACATCGAATAACTGAGGCGGCTATACGCGTCGATCGCTTGCGTCCCGATGCTCAGGTCTGTGGTCTCTATTACTTCGTCAGCCACGACTTCCCCCTAACGTTTCCGCCCGTTTTTCCGTCCTCTTGAGATTTTCTTGAATCGTCCTTTAGAGCCCTTTGCGTAATCGGTATTTGCTTCGACGCCTACCCAGCGGCGGCCTAGAGCCTCGGCTACCGCTCCGGTTGTATTTGACCCTGCAAACGGATCGAACACCAGATCATTTTTGTCGGTTAGAAATTGAATGAAGAATGCAGCCAGACCTGGCTGCATTCGGGCCGGATGCGCCTCCAGCTCTTTCTTTTCGCAGTAGGCTCGGTATTCCGCGTCCACAGATGTGCCCGCAAACTTAAACAGCGATTCCGGCATCGTGGCAGTTGCTGCATCGCCCGCGCTAAGGACGCTTGGGGCGATTGCTCCCCCGCGATTTTTGAGAAAGCCGCGACTGGATATGACGTGCCCTGAAGGTCTCTTGCCGGCGTTGTATTTCTGCGACTTGAGCAAGCGCTTCATCTGCTCGCTGTACGCGATTAAGACGTTACGGTTGTCGGCCTTCGGTCTTTCTCTCTTGGACATCCACCAAACATGTGTGAACGAGTCCTTCAACCTAATACGCTCCACGTTGACCCACTGAGCGGGCCCAGGCAGACGCGCTGGATTGTGACAAATGAGGTGCTGGCAGAGATGCAGCTTGGCTGCTTTTTTGAAAGCCAACAACGCTTCAAGACTGAGCGTCGACATCACAGGGGTTCCAGACACCCAGGAATTACCAACTTCGATCACTATCGACCCAGACTTAGACAGAAGCCTCGTGAGCTGGGGTGCGAGCCCCTCCAACCAACTAAGGTACGCCTCGCCTGTCTCGTTGCCGTACCTCTTCTTCCTGACCAAGGGGAACGGCGGAGACGTAAAAAGCAAATCTACCTTGCCCACCAACTTCTGCATTGTGCTGGTCGATAGCGCATCCTCAATCTTGCTGACGAACATCCGGCCACGGCGCGTCTTGTATAACGGCTTTATAGCCTTGGACTTGGTGCGGAGAATTGCTCGCCCCTTTACTGCCATATCTACCCGCCCCGTTTCTTGGATCGCGTCGCAGCAGCCCACGCGCGTTTTGCAAGCAGACTACAGCTGCTTCGCGGCAGCTCGGCAAGCTCTTTCTCGCGGTCGCCGAAGGGCCGGGAATTCGAAGGATTTCCGGCGGACCTCGCATGGGGATAACTTTCGCGAGGTGGACGCGCGCCGCGTTATCATCAATTCATGACCACAGACCAGCCGCGACTTGTCGCGACAAGCAACGACAGCGAGTTTATTCTGACAATTGACGATGCCCTATCACTCTATGCCGAGGCCGGTATTCCGCGCACGCCTCGCAGCATCCAGAGATACTGTGCGAAAGAGCACCTTTCCTCCCGCCGAATCGAAACTGAATTCGGTGAAAAATATCTTATCACGCGGACCTCGGTTGAGAAGCACATCGCTTACATCAAGGAAGTCACACCCACGACCAGTCGCGACTTGCCGCGACAAGTCGCGGCAAGTGTCGCCGCAGAATATAAGGACGACATACCACGACAGGAGGCAGCGACAAGTGCCGACCAGTCGCGGCAAGTCGCGACAACGCCGCCCGAGGAGTCGCGCTATGTCGGGGTTCTGGAACGCGAGAACGAATTCCTGCGAGGCCAGGTGCTCGTGAAAGATACGCAGATCAAAGAGATGACGGAGCGAGCGCGCGAAACCAACGTATTGATCGGCGGCTTGCAAAAGATGCTGTCGCCATTGCTAGGTACGCCGCGAGAACGTCGCGACGACACGATGGGGGAGCACTCCTCGCCAACATCATAGGATCGCATGTCCACAGGGCTGCGTTCTGATTTGCTTTCCATGCCCTATAATCAAGTGGCATATGGAGACCGCGCAACGCACCGACAATCTACGACAGCAACCGGCCGAGCCGGTCTATCTTGAAAATACCCTGCTTCGGGTTTTCGGCGTTTTGTTTTGTCATGATGCAAAACGCGCGCGCACCAGAACTGGCAAAATCGAAATCAATCGCGGCGTCAACGAAAAGGGCATCGCGGTTCGATTCGATCCGGAATATGCGCAACCGGGACCCTTCGCACATAAGGTCGCCATGGCGGTCATGCGCAAGCAATCAGGTTTTGGCCGACCGGCACAAAAAGCAATCTCGTTTTCACAGCGCGAGTTGATCCGAATGACCGGCCGCAAAACAATGGGTGGCCGGCAGAGCGAAGAACTTGCGCTTGCGCTTAGACAAATTCGCTACACCCATGTGTTGGCGCATTTCAAACAAGATGATCGCCTTTTGGAACATGACTTCAGCATATTTAATGAAGTGCTGATCGAGCGCCGCGCGTCTCCCACCGATCCGATCGTCGCGTGCACCATCGTAATCGCCGACCCCATCATTCAATCCCTCAATGACAAACACTTCACGTGTCTCAATCACGCATTGATGCAAGAGCTCAGCACGATTGGTAGCGCATTTTATATGCGACTCTTCTATCACTTCGCCACGCATTACGACGGGCGCCATTTAGATCGCGTCATATTCAAGAAGCGGTATGACGACATTTGCGCGGAATGGCTCGGGGGCATCACCGTGCTCAAACATCGATCAAAAATTGTGGGGGAGCAGCTCGGCACGCATCTTGATCAGCTCGTCATCCTTGGCTTCCTGAGATCGTATGCAATCACTCCAGCGGAAGGCCGTGATGGTTTCGTTTTGACGTTTAGACCGGGTGCTCGATTTCTTTCCGACTACAACTCCTTTTATGCCCGCCGGTTTCAGGGCGAATTCCAATTCAAATTTCATGACGAGAACCGCACGATAGGGGAGCCACATCGCGTCGCCTATCTCTTTGTCGAGAAGCGTACCGGCCGAATGCATGACGGCGGCTCTTACGTGTCCTCAAAGGACGTGGAAACCGCCAAGGAGTTGTTGGCTCACGTCGGCATGGAGCAGATGCCCGATTTCCTCGACTACGCCCTTGCGGAAGCGGGGAAGACACGTTTCGACCTGCAAACCCTTGGCGGGGTGAAGCAGTACCTCAACAGCTACCTGCAAATACGCCAGCAACGCGCCGCAGCCAGGGCAATCGCAGCGGCCAGCCAAGCCGACGAACGACAGACTCGGTTGCGCATGGATTACGACCAATACCGACACACGACAGCGGAGGACCTATTCCAGAGGCTGCCGGCCGACGAGCAGGCCGCTATAGAAGCCCTGGCACGCTCAAAATCGAATTCTGGCGGCTGTGGCGCCAGCTACATGGCCAAAACCCTAGTCCGCCTGGAGAAGGTGCGTCTGACCATAGAGCGGCATGCTGGCAGGATTTCTGACTTTGAGCACTGGTCCGCTTCCCAAGCAGCTTAGTTCCGATCACGCAAACAGCGTGTGGTTTGACCGAAGGAGCGTGTGGTCTCACCGAAAAGGGTGTGTGGTTTGACCGAAAGCAACGTGTGGTTTGACCGAAAAAACCGCTGACTTCAAGGAGCTAAATACGAAGCCCCATACGCCTTTTTCTTCCATCACCAACTCGCTCATATATATTCATATATACTCTTCACACACACAGCTCTTGTGTGTTTCTCATCAAAGAAAAAGGAAGGCCGCCGCGATCGACGCGCAAATAACTCCACCCGCCAGAATTTATTTTTTCCGATCTCAATACCGCAAAAAACGGCTCTGTTGAGCCATATTTTGGCCAACCACTTTATTCAAAGATTGAAATTGAATTGTTGCTGAGACACTTACACCTCAGTACGGACATACAGCAGGGAATGGCTTAACAGGGCCATATTTAAGTGTCGCACAATATCTGTTTCGCGACCCTGCTCATGCTTCATGCCGGCTGCGACGCAGTGTGGTACACTTATGTTATGGCAACAATAACTATTCCGAAGAAGCTCGCCGGCAGAGACGATCTGATCGTCATTCCCAAGAAGGAATTTGACGATCTCATTGCGCGCGCCGAGAGCGCGGTAGGAGAACAGGACATTCTCCGGTGGTCTCGCGAAGCCAAACAGCTTCATCATGCTGGCAAGCTTCCCAAGCTTACCTCTCTCCGCGGACTATGACGATCTACTATAGCCCTCGCTTCCAGCGCAGCTACAAACGCCTTGACCCCCAGCTTCAGAAAGCGTCTGAAAAGCGCGTCGCACTTTTTCGTAGTGATCCGCTTGATCAACGCCTCGACACCCACCGTCTTCATGGCAAGCTCAAAGCCTATTGGAGCTTTTCGGTCGATAGCCGGCATCGAGCTCTATTTGAGTTTCTGAACGCCAGTAAGGACGAGGCCATTTTTCTCGATATCGGCAATCACTCACTGTACCAGTAGTGACTCGCAGAAACTGGCTTAACAGAGCCGTTACTTCCCTACCGCAAAGCGGTTTAGTGCAATATCTGATTTACGACGTAAGCAACTACTTTGCGGTTCTCGCCGCTAAGAAACCTTGCGTGACTTTTGGCAGATTTCTGAGCTCTGACGCTTTAAATTGACCTTCCTTCGGAACCATTTCTCGAATGTTCTGCCTACGTCTAAATCCTGTAAATAACGAGTAGTCGAGAATATATGCTTCGTATCGTTCACCAGCTCGATCAGGAGTAATCGATTGGTTTATAAGGTGAACTAAGCGAAGGTCGCTCAGAACATGCACGAGATTTCGTTCAGTAGAATCTTCGCTCGCGAGCAGGAAGGCGTTCGTTTGCTTCTCGTCAAGACAATATGCTTCAAGCGCCGACAGCATGTCTCGAAGTTCGCCAGCAGAATTCCGAGCATCTTGACTAAGTTCATCCATTTTTTGTTGCCCAAATTCACCTATCGCAACATTAACATCTGAAAGGGTGACCAGAGCATGCTTGTTTCGACGTGCGTGTTCGGTGGCTCGCGCAAACATCTGAAGGAAATCACGCGGCACGCCGGCGTTTGCCCAAGCTAGTCGTCGAAATGCCGCATCAGGAAGTGATGCTGCCGATGAGTAGCCCACTGCTTTTAAAAAGCCCTCAAGAATTGCGCACAGATGGCTTTCGGCCGCTTCTGGATTCTCCAACGTGAGGTCGAGCGAGATAATCTGAGCGTCACCAGGGACCTGGAGTCCCTGTCGTGTTTGTGCTGAATAGTAATTCAACAAAGACCGAAGACCGGCAACCTTGAGCCAACCATTTGCGCCCTTGAGAGCACCGTGCAGTAAGTGGAGTACTTTTGGCTGTTCGTCCCTATCGAGTAGGTGAAATTCGTCTAAAAAGACGAACGCATTATTCTCAGTAAGTTTGGTTATGGCTTGAAGGTTCCGCTTTATTCTAGGAACTGCCGCTTCGGGCGAACTGTCCTCCTTAGCTAACTCTATCGCAGTTTCTTCAAGTTCCTTTGTACTGATTGATTTTTTAGCGATCGCTGCCGCCCTTGGTATATCGTCCACAAACGCACCTAAAACATCCTGCAGAATTTCTCGTGAGAGATCGTTACCAGACAATGCCGAATAGGCTTGAACATCAATTACGGCGATTATCGCTGATGAGGCGCGTAAAATTTCAACGGCACGCCTAATGAGGGTGGATTTTCCGACGCCGCGTCGTCCGACCACAACATGCGTTGCGGGCTGCGCAAGCTGATAATCTTCGCGGTTCTGGAATGGTACGTACGGGACCGAGAAGCCGCGCTCCGAACTATCTTGTGCAACCGCGCGCGTTGACCGCGTGAGCAGTGTGAGGAGTGAAGTCGCTTCCCGAGAATCAGGAAAACGCTCAGTTGGTTTTGTATGTAGTCCGAGCGCTCCTCTGTAGGGGTTATTTGGCGATAATGCCTTTTGCGTCTCACGAAGAGCCCAGGTATAAATTGGTGCGTCTCTTCCAACAACAAACTTCAGAAACGGCTGATTTCCAACCAGCATCCGTCGCGTTGTAACTCCCGATGCTCCGATTTCGCGCTCAAATATAGTCAGCGCCTCTGTGCAGGCCGTGTCTTCGTCCATTGTTGTCTCAGTGTCGCTCATAACTTTATCCCATATTTCGACTCAAGGTATTTCGCCGCCTCTCTTAAGAATTCTTCGGAGAGCGCAACCGCATCAGCGGACGACAAATAAAGTTCTGCCGTTGTCGTATTCCAGTTATCGTAGTCGGCTCGAAGCCGATGTTCTTTAAGCTTAGTAATCGTCTCGGCCCATTTAGCTACATCAGGGAAATCGTCTGGAAGATCAGATACCTTTTTATGGTCGTCTCCAATAAGACTTACAGCGCCCGTTACTACGTACCGCACGGACTTTGAGGCGTTATACACGGCATAATACGATCGAGAATACACCGCACGATCGCGGTTCGAAGCAAGCGCGCTCTGGGCATCATCTCGGTGCTCCAAAGCCAGGCGTAGCCAGCAAAGAGCAACATGCTGTGCATTCTCACTGACCTCCTGTGACGCGGCAGGCAGGCCAAGTGTCGTCAGCTTCGCGCGAAATTCGCTATAATTTCGAGTCAGTCTTAGAAATTCACGCTCGTCAACGGTCGGCGCTTTTGCCATCAATAATTCTCGCCGGCGAGAGAATAGGTCTGCAAGAAATATACATATCTGCCGAGCAATTTTCATGCTTGCGCGCAGCATCACGCCATACTTGCCGCCGAGCTTGGCCACTATTCTCGCCACCCCCGGCGAGAGCATCGGTAATTGTTATTAGCACAGCTAACTGGATTTATCGCTAGATACTTAATTCGGTCACATAAATCAAAGGTTCCACCGGGATATACGGGGGCTACATCATCCCCCAGTGTCAGTGCGTCAAGAAACCTGTAATGACCGGATTTCTTAAGTTCCACACGTCGGAACGTTACCGGCCAAGAACGGAACAGCCGACGTATGCTCGGCGCAATCATCAAGCGCCACGATTAATCCTCATCGTCATCAGTTTAGGCCAGGCACCGGTTGGAACGGCCGCAAAATATTTCTCAAGAACTGTTTTACCCGCCGAAATATACCCTTCGATTGTGTACTTAGAATTTGTCGCGAGAATGTGCGGCGCGCGTCCATGTGCGACGTGTCCCCGGTCAATTATTAAGGGTCTTCGTGGAATCGAGTGGGAGAGTTTTGCGGCTGAAGGCCTGATAAAACGGTGCATTGTGTAGGTATTTTGCATTACCGCTGGGGTTGGAATT
>Ga0208587_1001451_pt1 | contig 12590 bp, 10 predicted proteins | sample NGESurdeep092012_7_FD_184472 | JGI IMG/M metagenome (GOLD analysis project Ga0208587, IMG submission 184472) | Arctic peat soil microbial communities from Barrow, Alaska - NGEE Surface sample 210 deep-092012 (SPAdes) | ecosystem: Environmental > Terrestrial > Soil > Wetlands > Peat ...
GGGGTGCCGCTGGACCAGGCAACTGCGCAGCGCCCGTTCGATCTGGCGAGGCCGGTTGAATACCGGAATCACCACCGTGAATTGCGGACAGGAACTCATGACGCAATGCCGTCCTTCCGGAAAAACGTGTTTCCGCTCTGGCGCAAGGGAGCCAACTCGGCAGAACTCGCATCGCTCAACATCGTCCATCCTCCAGACTGCGGGTGCCCGTGGCCCGCTGGGTATCTTGAGACGCGCCGCCTGGGCGCGGCACGTAGCGCAGCGCGAACCAGGCGTAGGCCGCGGTGCCGGCGGCCCAGGAGACGCAGTAGGCAAGCGCCAAAGCAGCGCCGCCCAAGCGGTCCGCCAGGAGCGCCGCGATCGCCACCAGGGCCGCCGACCACAGCGTTATCACGCCGACCTGCGTCCAGATTGCGCCTTGGCGGAGCAGCGCCTGAAAGAGTGCGGCCGCGGTTACTTCCAGAACAGCCGCGGCGCACAATACCGGAAACAGCGGCGAACTCGCGTAGTGTTTGCCAAATAATCCGAGCAGCGGCCCGCGCAGAAAAATCAGCACGCCCGCCGCCAGGAATGCAAACCCGGCGTTCAGTTGCACGTTCGACCAGAACGACTGGTAGAACGTGCCCTTCGACCGCTCCGGAGTTGCCGCAAACAGCGGAACGACCACTTTATTCAGCACGGCAGGGACGAACAGGATGAGTACTCGCAGGCTGTTGGCGGCGGCGAATTGGGCGTATTGCGCCCGTCCCCCGGCGCTGCGAACCACCATCCAAGTGCTCGCTGAAATCGCCAGATTGCCGATGATGCCCGAACAGGCGGCCGGCAGCGCGAAACGCGAGAATATGCGGCGCTCCTCCCAGAGACCCGAGTAAGACACGGCAATACGCCTATTCCGCAAGGCGGACCGCAAGGCCGCGAACTGGATCACCCAGAGCCAAACGGCCGCCGCATCGAGTGCGGCAACCGCGCCGCGGAGGCCGAATGAAGAAGCCAATCCGTACATCAGGACCGGGGCCACCAGGGTCTGGCTGAAGGCCGCGACCGCGAGGGCGCGGTAAGCCCGCAACCCGAGCAGCGCTCCCATCTGGAAGCCACTTAAGGTGGTAAAGAAAACGTAGATCGCCGACAGGGAGAGTGCGCTCTGCACTTCCCCACGGCCAAAGAGCGGTGCGCTCCATGGGAGGCCGAGTGCCAGGAGGGCTCCCGCCAGGGTAGTCGCGGTGATCAGCGTCACCAGGGAAATCAGTCCGGCAATGCGTCCGGCGCGGACCGGATTGGTATCGCACAGCTCCGCCAGGTAGCGGGTGGCCGAAATGCCGAGGCCGGCCGATGCGATGTTGGAAAGCGAAACGGCTGTGGTCTGAACGGCTCCCAGGGCACCGAAGACATCCTGCCCCAGCAACCGGGCGGCGAGAATGGTGGTTAGCAGAGCGCCAGCCTGAGCCGAGGACGCAGAGAGCAGCGTCCACGCGAAACCGCGCGCGATGCTCCGGGCAAACCGCACGTGTACGGTGTACCACCCGTCTCTGTGGGTATCCCGATCCGCGATGATAGCTGTTGCAAGCATGGTCGCCGCCCAGTGATCCGGCTATCCGCTAGGTTCCGCTTTCGGCTTCCACGTTGTAGTGCTTGTAGTACTTGGAGTTGTAGTGATAGTAGTAGTAGTTATCGCTGCTATCCGCGCGGACTTCGTTCAGGACGATCCCGACCACGTTGGCCCGCAGGCGTTTGAGGGTGGCAATCGCGCTGCCGAGCGCCTTGCGATGCGTGCGCCCGGCTACGGCCACCATCAACACACCGTCGACCGCGACAGCCATCTGCAATGGCTCGGGGAAGCCGAGGAGCGGCGGCGTGTCGAGGATCACGAGGTCGTATTCCGTGCAGGCATCCTCCAGGAGCACCGACAGTTGCGGCCCAACGAGATCGGCCGCTCGCCGGGAGGGCGGACCCACGGGCAGAATATCCAGGCTGGGAAATTCCGAAGACTTTGCCAGTGCACTCCGCCAGGGCAGCCCGGCAGTGAGTACGTTAGAGAGCCCGACGACACTGGGCACGTCAAAACGGCGGTGAATACTGGGGCGCCGCAGGTCGCCGTCAATCAACAACGTGCGCCGGCCCTGTTGTGCGTGGGCTATCGCCAAATGAGCGGCGGTGGTTGACTTGCCTTCCGACGGCGCGGAACTGGTGATCATGAGCGAGCGGATTCTACGGTCGAAATCCGTCAGCAAAATGGAATTGCGCAAAGTGCGGATGGCTTCGTCGAAGCTGTTCAGCCCGCCGCCTTGTTTTCGTCCGGAAGGGACCAGCGCGGTGCCGGGCTCAGCCGTCGCAATGGCTCTGCCGCGCCACTCTTTGACCGCCGGAAGAGTTCCGATGACTTCCGTGGAGAGTGTGCGCGCGATATGTTCCGGGTCGCGCACCGTGTTGTTCAGAATGTCCGTGACTACGGCGATTCCGACGGCAAGCAGGGTGGAGAAGAGAAAGGCCAGCAGAACATTTAGCGGGATGTTCGGGAAAACCGCCTTGGCCGCGGGCCGGGCCAGATCGGCGATACGGATCGCGCTATTCTGGAAGCCCGAGTTGATGCTCGCTTCGCGGATTTTGCGTACCAGTTCCTCATAGAGCGTCTTGTCCGCTTCCGCCTCGCGTTTCAGCGCCTGGTACTCAAAGGAACGGGCGTTCAAGCTGTCGAATTCGGCCTTGGTTTCGGCCACGGCCTTGCGCAACATCAGTTCCCGGTTGAGAGCCTCGCGAAACTCCACGTCGACCCGCTGGCCGATGTTCTCCTTGGAGCGTTGGATTTGCCGCTGTAATTCCGCCAGTTGGGCAGAGCCTTTTTGGTACTCCGGATGGTTGGGGCCGAAGTGGGATTTGACTTCGGCGAATTTCTGCTGCTCTTCGTCCAATCGTTCCGACAGCCGTTTGAGCGCTTCTCCCTGGGTGGAAACCTGGGCTGCTTCGAGTGAGCCGCCGCTGACGGATTTGAACGCCGTCTCCTTGCGAACGCGATCCCCCTGGGCGTTGGTGTATTCGGTATTCAATTGCAGCAGGCGCGCCGAGAGGATGCTGGTTTTCTGCTCCGGGTTGATGACGTTGAGTTCCCGTTCAAACTGGGCCAACGCGCTGCTGGAGCGTTCCATTTTGGCCTTCAGTTCCTCCAACTGCTTTTCCATAAAAGCCGAGAGGCTGGCGGAGGACTTGAAGCGGATATTGTAGGTGTGCTCCAAATAGGAGTGGGCGGTGGCGTTGGCTACCTCCGCCGCGAGGCGCGGATCCGGCGACCGGTAGCTGATCAAGAGCAGGTAGGTGTTGGGCGGGCGCGTGACCTTCAGGTTTCTGAGCAACACCGGAGCATCGTCCGCGCTCGGGGATTTCGGGTTCTGTGCGTCCTGCGCTTCCGGGTCCGGGTTGAGTTTGAGCTGTTGCGCCACGGGCCGCAGGACCGAATCCGACTGAATGAGCTTGGCCTGCGTGGCCAGGAACTGATCCGAATCGTTGGTCAAGGAGCGGGTCGACTCCTGACCGATGATGCCGCTCGGCATCTGGCGATCGATATCGATGGTGACCGTGGACTCGAACACCGGAGTGAGCCGCATGGAAATCACCGCCGTCGCCGCCACCGCGCAGGCGACGAACAGAAGGATCTTCCACCAGTTCCGGCGGAAAATCCACAAGTAGTGTGAGAGCGGCACGGCTACCGCCGCCGATTCCGTCTCGGGCATCATGGCAGACGCTCGGTAGACCTCGTAGGGGACCGGAAGATTCCTCTGGGGCGCGCCTTCGACGGGCGCTGGCAGGGTGGTTAGGAAATTGTTGTCAGCCATGGGGTTTTACCGGGAACCGTATACCAGGGCAGTTGCCCCTGCCGTGCCGCCGAAGAGCAGCAGCTTTTCGAGGATCGCCAATCCCAACCGGCCGTTGCGATTGTCGGGAATGTACAGGACGTCGTTGGCCAGCAGGGGGGCGTCCGGAGCTTTACGTAGCATGATCTTGTTGATCTCGATCGGTATCTCGTTTTTGCTCCCGGAAGCTTCGCGGCGGTAGATATACGCCAGCTTGCCGGCGAAGGGGGTGAGGCCTTCGGCCCGGGCGAGCATCCTGAGAACGCTGGTTTCGGCGCCGTCCTCCACCGGAAATGCGCCGGGTCTTTTGACATTGCCCACGACAAATACCTTGCCGGCTTCGGGAACGCGTACTTCCTCGCCGCCAGAGAGACGCAGGTTGGCCTCCGGATCCGTGCCCTCGATCAGCGCCTTGACGGAGACGCGCTGCATGAGCGAGGTGGGCTGGCCGCCGGGACCGGTCTGCGTCTTGCTGACCAGGATCTCCGAACCCGCAACGGGTGTCAGCCCGCCGGCGCGCGTGATCGCTTCCAGCAGCGTCACCGGAGCACTGGCCTGGAAGGTGAGCGGCTCTTTCACCGCACCCGCGACACTGATCGGCCGGCTGCTGTATTCGGCGACGGTGATCGTCACCATCGGGTCGACAATGAGACCCTCCTCCTCCAGCGCCTGGGCGACCATGACTTCAAGATCGTTGGGCATCATGCCTTCGCCCTTGATGCGCTGCTTGAGCATGGGCAGGCGGAGCATGCCGTCGGCGCCCACACGCACGCTGCGGGACAGTTCCGGCGACCCATACACCTGAACCATAATCAGGTCGCGCGGGCCGATTTTTTGGGCCGGAAGATTAGCGGCAGCTTCCGGGTTGGGAGTTGCACGTCCCTGGGGTTGCACCATGGGTGCGCACAGCGTGAGAAGAAGGATGAGTTTCATGGTTGTTGTTTTCAAAAGTCGATCAGTATGCATGGTTCGAATCCACCTGCGTTCCGGCACTCTCCATGAGCCGGATTATGTGCTGGACCGAGTACTGCACGCTGGCCAGCTTGCGCTCGAGCAGGGCGATGCGTTCATCGGATTGCCCGGTGCTCTTCAGCAAGGCCAGCAGCCCGGAACGGGTGAAGTCCGAGAGACTGCGCCCTCCCCGCTCCAGGCAGGTGCTGCGCAAAAGCTTGTACTCTTCCTGCGTCACTCGAAACACGACAACGCGATTTCTAGTCATGAGAGCCGATGTACGTTCCGCCATTTCGCCTGCCAGCCCAAGGGATTTACCCTACCAGGCCCTATTTTCCGAACCGGGATTGTTTTTGCCGGAAGCCCCGGAACGCGTTCAAAGCAGTGCGATGTATACATTCCGTTGACAGCCTGGCAACTTAGCCTCACAAGTACTATCGGCGCGCTTGGGATTTCCGATAGACCCAGATCTGCCGGAATAGAAAAAAATGTCGATCCCTATTCAAGCCAGGTGGGACAGAGCATCGCCTTTCGTGGTCATGCCTCACTGAAGCCCGGCTGTTTGACAGACGACAAAAAGCGATCGTCTGTCCCACCCGGCTATCGTATGATGGGCGCAGTGGCCAGACAGCAGCTCTTTCTTATCGACACGTTCGGGTTTATCTTTCGCGCTTACCACGCGCGCGCGCGGTCGGGCGCTCCGCCGATGCGGACCAGCACCGGGTTCTCCACCGAAGCGGTCTACATCTTCAACAACATGCTGCGCAAGTTGTCGAAGCAGTACGGCCCGGCCTACGTGGCCGCGGTATTCGAGAGCGGCGAGCCCACCCACCGCGTGCGGGAATTCCCCGAGTACAAGGCCAACCGCGCCGAAACGCCGCCCGACCTGCTCGACCAGATTCCCTTCGTGCGGCGCATCCTGGAGGCCATGCGGATTCCGATTCTGGAATACCCGGGGTTCGAAGCCGACGATGTGATCGGGACCCTGGCGCGGCGCGCCGAGGCGCTCGGCATGGACGTGGTGATCGTGTCCAGCGATAAGGACATGCTGCAACTGGTGAACGATCACGTCAGCATGCTCAATCCCGCCAAGGACGATGAGTGGTACGACGCCGAAAAGGTGAAGACTTTCCTGGGCGTGCGGCCGGACCAGGTGGCGGATCTTTTGGCGCTGAAGGGCGATGCGGTGGACAACATTCCGGGCGCGCCGGGAATCGGCGACAAGGGTGCGAAGGACCTGATCGAGCGCTTCGGGTCGCTCGACGCCGCGCTAGAGCGCGCGGCCGAAGTGGAGAAGAAGACCTACCGCGAGAGCCTGCAAAATCACGTCGAGCGCATCCGGATGAGCCAGCGCCTGGCGACCATTTCGACCGATGTGCCGGTGGAGTTTTCCGCGGAGAGAGTCAAGGCGCAGGCCCCCGACCCGGCGCTGCTGAAGGCCATCTATAAAGAGATGGAATTCCACAGCCTGCTGAAGGAGCTTGGCCCCAGCGAAGATACGCGCGAGCGGCAATACGGTCTAATCGCGAGCGGCGACGAATTGCGCGCCTGGCTGAGAGAGGCGCGGGGTGCGCCGGTGGCGGTGGCGATTTCGAAATCGGCGGAAGGCGAGTTCGCGCTGGACACCGTCGGTCTGGCCTGGCGCGCCGGCGAGGCGCGTGCCGTGCATGCCGAGCATTTCGCGGCGCTTTCGCCCTGGCTGGAGGACGCGCTCGCGGTGAAGATTGCCTGCGACGCGAAGGCGGCCCTGCTGGCACTGGCGCGGCTGGGCATCGAAGCGCGCGGCTTCGATCACGACGTGATGCTGTACGCCTTCCTGCTGGATGCCGACCCCTCGGGGTGCGCCTTGGAAGAGCAGGCGCGGCGGCGCATGGATTTGCGGCTCGGCCCGGCGCCGGAGCAGCATGCCGACATCACGCTGGAGCTCTTTCACCAGCTTTCGCCGGCGGTGGATGGGCGGGGACTGCGCAAGCTGTACGACGAAATCGAACGGCCGCTGACGCGCGTGCTGGCGCGCATGGAGCGGACCGGCATACGCATCGACGGCGCCGAGTTGAAACGCCTCTCGGGGCTGATGGAGACGGAGATTTCGCGGCTCACCGCGGAAATCCACACACTAGCGGGCAAGCCGTTCAACATCAGCTCGCCGCAGCAGTTGGGACGCGTGCTGTTCGAGGATCTGAAGCTGCCCGCGCCGAAGCAGGCCAAGGGGAAGGCGATCTCGACCGCCGCCGACGTGCTCGACGAACTCGCCAGTGACCACGAGATCGTGCGCAAGGTGCTGGAGTACCGGCAACTCAGCAAGCTCAAGGGCACCTACGTGGACGCGCTGCCGGCGCTGATCGACCTCGGGACCGGGCGCCTGCACACCAGCTTCAACCAGGCGGGCGCGGCCACCGGGCGGCTCTCGTCGTCCAACCCAAACCTTCAGAACATTCCGATCCGCACGGCGCTGGGGCGCGAGATCCGTGCCGCCTTCGTGCCGCGCCAGGGATGGAAGCTGCTGGTGGCCGACTATTCGCAGATCGAACTGCGCCTGCTGGCGCACATGTCGGGCGATGAAGTGCTGGTGGAGGCGTTCCGCAACGGCGAGGACATCCACACGCGCACGGCGGCGGAGGTGATGGGTGTGCCGCCGATGATGGTGACGGCGGAAGCGCGGCGCGACGCCAAGGCGGTGAATTTCGGGATTGTGTACGGCATCAGCGGCTTCGGCCTGGCGGCGCAGTTGGGCATCTCGCGCGCCGAGGCGGAGAAGTACATCAAGAATTATTTCGCGCGGTACGCGGGGGTGCGGCGATTCATCGACGACACCATCGCGGAGGTGCGGCGGACAGGGGTGACGCGGACGCTGTTCGGGCGCGAACGGCCCATCCCGGAGATCAACGGCAGCAACGCGAGCGCGCGCGGATTCGCGGAACGCACGGCGGTGAATTCGCCGCTACAGGGCACGGCGGCGGATCTGATCAAGCTGGCGATGGTGCGCATCGACGCGGCACTGGCGGCGGGTGGGCATGAGACCGCGATGCTGCTCCAGGTGCACGACGAATTGGTCTTCGAGTGCCCGCCCGAGGAACTGGACGCGGTGTCGCGCATGGTGAAGCGCGAGATGGAGGGCGTGTACCGGTTGACGGTGCCGCTGGTGGTGGACATCGGTACCGGCGACAACTGGCGCGACGCCAAATAGGGTAGGACGCCGGCCATGGCAGGCGGACCCAGAGGGTACCCCGCGTGCCCCACCAAACGGGATTACCCCTTGCCGGGCATCACCATCGGCACGAGGCAGGATGGGTGCGCGCAATCGTGGCGAAACCAGATTTCGCCCGCAGTTTTGAGATGGACTTTTGCGACGCTCGGAGGGTCAAATTCACGGGCTTTGCGCGCTGTCTCAAAACTGTTTGAGAGAGCGCACGAGCCTTTAGACGAGCTCAAGGCGAAGTTCACGACCCACAGCCACGGCTGCTTTGCGCAGTGTGCTTAACGTCACTGCATCGTAGTCAGGATCGAGCAAACGATCAAGCGCTGCGCGGCTGGTGTGCATCCTTCGCGCCATCTCCGCCTTGGAAAACTGTTTCTCCTTCATGGCGGCTTCGACCTGCCGGGCGAGGACGCGCTTGATGGCAGTCGCCGTGACTTCCTCATAGATGCCTTCCTCGCGGAGCCAGGTATCAAAGGACGATCCGATGTTTTTCTTTTTCATGGGCCCTCTCCTTTTTTCCGTTTGAGCGCCAAGTCTATGTCATGTTGCGGCGTCTTCCGGGTCTTCTTGATGAAGCCGTGAAGCAGAACCATGCGCTGCCGCTCTTGGCAGAAAATAACCCGAGCAATTCGGCCATGCAGCAAACTGCTCCGGACCTCCCACAATTCGCGTCCGAGCGAGCCAACCAGCGGCATGCCAATCGGCCATGAAAACTCAACGTCCTTGATGTCTTCGCCGATCGTCTTCCGGTCTTCGGGCTCAAGACCCTTCAGCCACTCGCGCACTGGCTCGCGTCCATTATCGGAGCGGTAAAAACGTGCCAGTAGGCGCTTCAGACCGGGATTCACAGCATATGGTACCAGTTTTGGTACTCATGGTCAACCGCCATCGCCATGGTTGCCTGATTCAAGAACCTTCCACGTTCGTCGCAAAACTTACACGTTCCGAAACGTGGGGCGGCTAGTGGACTTCGGTGTGCGTAGCACTTTCCGGTAATCCCGTTGCCTTTCCTCTCGGGGGGATTAAACTCAATATCCGGCTTCGCGTCCGTGGCGGACCGCCAGAATCACAACCTGTTTCCCGTCGTAGCGATACAGGGCGACGTAGGCCCCCTGCCCGAATTCAATCACCCACTCGCGAAACTCTGGCGGCAACTCGTCGACAGGACGGCCAATCTCCGGGTGCTTGCCGAGCGCTTTCACCCCCTGCCGGATCGTCTTGACGGCGCGCTGTGCGGCATCCCGGCTCTTGGGAGCCAGAAAATCATGGAGACGGGCCACATCCCGCAGGGCCGGTTGGGACCACCTTAGACGTGGCATTTAGGGATAACAGCGTTTTTGCCCGTTTCGAGCTTGGCCAGCCAGGCGTCGGCTTCCTTGGCCGTGACGTGCAGGCCGGAGGTCTGATAGTCGGCCCATGCAGCAAGCGCGTCCTGCCGGAGCTGCTCGCGCTTCTCCTCGCGTTCCACATACTGCTCGACGGCTTCGCGCATGACCCAGTGCGGCGACCGGCGACGCGCCGAGGCGAGCCGATGTACACGTTCTTTCATCGCACTATCGAGCTTCAGGCTGGTTGTAGAATGTGTCGCCATCGCGAGTGCTCCAAGGTGTTACCTAGTACCACTATAGCACGGCAACGCATCGAAAACGCGGGGCAGCTACCCCTTGCCCGGCATCACCATCAGCACCAAACACGATGGGTGCGCGCTATCGTGATACACCGTCTGGCTCGCCTTTATGAGCTTGGCCGCATGCTCCACCGCGCCGCCGGTGTTGGCATTGCGGTCGAAGCGCGGGAAATTGCTGCTCGAAATCTCCAGGCGGATCCGATGACCTTTGAGGAACACGTTGCCCGTCACCCCGGCGTCCACCGTCACGCGGTAGATCTCGCCCGGCGTGGCCAGTTCCGGTTTCTCCAGCGAATTGCGGTAGCGCAGGCGCAGCATCCCGTCGGTCAGATTGCGCGCCTCTCCGTTGGGGAACACGTCCACCAGTTTTGCGGTGAAATCCGTGTCGCGCGCGCTCGAAGCCACGTACAACACCGCCTGCACGCTGCCGAGGGCTTCCAAATCGTGCTTCAGCGGCTTGGTGGTGTATACCAGGACGTCCTTGCGCTGCTCCACCGGGCGCTGGTCCATGGGTCCCCAGGGGAAGACTCTCGGGTTGCAGCACACCGCGCCGCCGCGCGTCGGCACCGGGCTGTACGGGTCGAAGACGAACTGGTCCGCCGCCGGTTTGTGCGCCGGTTTCTCGTTGAGCGCGCCGTCGCCCGCCAGCGAATTCGCCTTGCCCGCGCTCTCCAGGTAGAGCGTCTTCGGGCGGGCTTCCGCCGGCGGCCACGCCTGTTCTTCGCGCCAATGGTTAGAGCCCATCACGAAGATCTTCACCGGGGGCTGGGAAAGCAGGGGCGAATCCTTGCCCATCAGCCACTGGTCGAACCACTCCAGTTGGAGCGCCCGCACCGGCACACTGGCATTGGCGCCAAAGCTGGCATTCTCGAACGGCGCCGACATGTTGTGCGCCCACGGACCCACCAGGACGCGATTCACCCCGCTTTGCCGGCGCAGCGCGGCGAACGCTTCCAGGTCGCTCTGCACAAAATTGTCGTACCACCCGCCGACGGAAAACACGGGCACGCGCACTTTGTCGAGCTGCTCCTTCGTGCTGATGGCGCGCCAAAACCTATCGAACGCGGGATGCTCCATCACCTCGCGGTACATGGGCGACGTCCAGCCCAGCGCCGCCACGTCCGCCGAGCGCACCGGCAGATGGAGCACGAATTGGCTGAAATCCTGGTGATACCCGGGCGCGCGCAGGTTCTCCGACATCCACTCCAAGCGGTTGCCCAGTTTCATGGCGCCGCCCGTCGAGTAGTACCGGTCGCGATAGTCGTCGTACCCGGAGACCACCGGGAAGATGGCTTTCAGGTGCGGATTGTTGGCCAGCGCGGCCTTCCATTGCACGATCCCGAGGTAGGACCCGCCCATCATGCCGATCTTGCCGTCGCTCCACGGCTGGCGCGCGATCCAGTTCAGGGTGTCGTCGCCATCGTGGACTTCCTGGGTCAGCGGCTGGAACGCGCCCTCGCTCTCATAGCGCCCGCGCACGTCCTGCACGACGATAGCGTATCCGCGCTCCACGAAGGCCTGGTGATTCGGCGTGATGTCCGCGCCCTTGCCATACGGCGTGCGCAACAGAATCGCCGGCACGCGCGCGCGTTCCGATGCCAGGAAGACGTTGGCCGACAGGCGCACTCCGTCGCGCATGGCCACCGGCACGCTCAGGTATTTCACGATGGGCCTTTGCGCGGCCACGGCCGCTCCCGCGCAGCATCCCAGAATGAGATACAGCCAGGCCAGAATCAGATACAGCTTTCGCACAAAAGGTCCCAAAATCGTTTTCCGATTGGCTCCACCCGATGGTGCGCCGCGATGTGACCGGCCCCCCGCAGGCCGATTGTCCGGGCCACCTCTGCCATCGATGTTAGCAGAACCATATGGTGGCGCAGCGAGTCGCGTTCGGCCGGTCCCGCCGCGATGCGCACGCAGGCATCCTCCGGAAACGGGGCCGATTCGCTGCCCTCGGTGAGCAGCACCGGCTTGCCGATGCCCATCATGCGGACGGCGATCCCGGAACTCTCCCCCGCCGCCGGATAGCGCAGATTGATGCAGGCATCCAGGGCGCGCGCCGCCAGCCAGAATTCGCGCTCCGCCAGATACGGCAGGCGCCATACCCCGGGCGCGCCCGGCGCGCCCAAGATGGGCGCCACCGCGCGTTCCAGGTCCGTCGAGACGAACTGCCCCGCCAGCAGCAACGCCGTCCGCGGCACTTGCGAGTGCACCGCCCGGAACGCCTCCAGCACCGCCGCCACCCGCTTGGACTCCCGGAGATATCCGAACACCCCGAACAGGAAGGTCCCGGGCTCCACGCCGAGGGAAGCGCGATAGCGCAGCACTCTGGCTTCATCCGGCAGTTGCGGAGGCGCGAACAGGTGCGGTATCTCCACCACGCGCGCGCCGCCGGCGTGTTCCCTTACCGCCGCGGCCGCCGCCGGATTGTGAACCACCACCGCCCGGGCGCGTTCCGCCGCGCGCTTCAGCATCGGATAGCGAAAGTACCGCTCGTCCGCCGCCGAGCCGGCGCGCGCCCGCCACAAGTCACGTCCTAACCCGCGATTCCACTCCCCGTAGTTGTAGACGAACTCATCCACATACTGCGTCTCGCTCAGTTGGCCCAGGAAAAAATGGTTGAGCACCGCATCGTGCAGCACTACCACTCCCGGGCTCGCCATGGCCCGCCGGTAGATCTTCGCGTGCAGGCCGTTGTTTCCCAGGTGATAGAGCGCCGCATCCGAGCGCGCGGGCGCCACCTCCACCCGCCCGTGCCGCCGCAACTCGGTGAGCAGCGCCGCCGCATAATCCGCAACCCCGGTCCGGGACGGCGGAAGAGGGGAGAAGAAGCCGACCGTCATGCGGGGCTCCGGGTTTTGGCGGATGTGCCTTCAACGCAGAGACTTAGCGCGGCGGAGCCGCAACCAAAGTGGAAAGGCGTTCGCAATCTTCGTATGATGTGTGTTTCCAGGTACGTATCGCGGAAGAA
>Ga0208587_1001454_pt1 | contig 12560 bp, 9 predicted proteins | sample NGESurdeep092012_7_FD_184472 | JGI IMG/M metagenome (GOLD analysis project Ga0208587, IMG submission 184472) | Arctic peat soil microbial communities from Barrow, Alaska - NGEE Surface sample 210 deep-092012 (SPAdes) | ecosystem: Environmental > Terrestrial > Soil > Wetlands > Peat ...
ATGCACGATGGCATTGCCGGCGCACATCGCCGAGCGCGAGCCGACCGAGGCAAAGCCCGTGAGCCCCATCGCGGTGTCGCCGTGCCGGTGCTCGATCTTGGCGGCATCGATGCCGAGGTGATTGGCCAGCAGCCGGCCGAACACCGTGGCGTGGCTCTGGCCGGTCGACTGCACGTTGCAGCCGAGGATCAGTCGGTCGTCGCCGGGAAACGCCACCGACGCCATTTCCATCGGCAGCGCGCCGGAATGCTCCAGCATGCAGGACACGCCGATGCCGCGATATTTCTTGCGCTTGGCGGCCGCGCGCCTGCGCTTGTTGAAATTGTCGAAGTCGGCGAGCGCCAGCGCCTTGTCGACGATTCCTGGGAAATCGCCGCTGTCGTAGATATTGCCGACCGCCGATTTGTAGGGAATCGCCGAGGGCGGAATGAGGTTCTTCTTGCGCAGGCGCACGCGGTCGATGCCGGTGATGCGGGCGGCTTCCTCGACCACGCGCTCGAGCGCGTAGTTTGCCTCCGGCCGGCCGGCGCCGCGATAGGGGCCGATCGGGATCGTGTTGGTGAAATAGCAGGCGGCCGAGGCGTCGATCTTCGGAATCCGGTACATGCCCGGCAGGCAGCGCGCGAAATTGTTGGTGTTGATGCCGACGCCGGCGGTGCTGACATAGGCGCCCTGGTTGCACAAATGCCGCATGCGCAGCGCCAGGAACTTGCCCTTGTCGTCGAGCGCGAGCTCGGCTTGCGTGACGGTGTCGCGCGCCTGCGTGTCGGTGACGAAGGCTTCCGAGCGCGACGACATCCAATGCACCGGCCGGCCGAGCTTGCGCGCGGCGATCAGCAGCGCCGGATATTCCGGATAAACCGGCGTCTTCATGCCGAAGGCGCCGCCGACGTCCTCGGTGATCACGCGTAGCTTGTCGTTCGGTATGCCCATAATGGCGGCGCCGATGCCGCGCAACGAGTCGGCGCCTTGCGAGCAGGCGTGCAGCGTGTAGCTGTCGCTCTTGGCGTCATAGACGCCGGTGGAGGCCACCACCATGCGTTGGTTGACCACGCTGACGCGCGCCACATGCGGCGCTTGCGCGATGATCTTGGCGACGTCGCGTTCGTTCTGCTCGTCGGGCACCGGGCCCGGCCAGTCGACGCAGAGATTGCCGGGCGCTTCCGGGAAAAGTTGCGGGGCGCCGGGCTTCATCGCCGCGCGCACATCGACCACCGCCGGCAATTCCTCATAGTCGACCTGCACGAGCTCGGCGGCGTCCTGCGCCGCCGCTCGCGTTTCCGCCACCACCATCGCCACCGGATCGCCGCCATGCATCACCTTGTCGCTGGCGAGCGCGGGGCGGAACGGCATCACCATCTTGGCGCCGCCGCGGCCGGGCACCGGCGGATGCCGCGACACGCTGCCGACGCCGGCCGCCTTCATGTCCGCGGCGGTGAGCACGGCGAGCACCTTTTTGGCCGCGCGCGCCGCGTCGGCGTCGACCTTCAGCACGCGGGCATCGGCGTGCGGCGAGCGCACGAAGGCGGCATAGGCCTGGTTCGGCAGGCGCGGGTCGTCCATGAAGCGGCCAGTGCCGCGGACCAGGGCATCGTCCTCGACGCGCGGTTCGTGTTTGGTGCGGGCAGGGCTTGTCGCGGTCATGGGGGGTCCGGAAATGTGGCTTGCGGGGCTTCGCTTATAGCCTAGCGCATGATCCCGAAAAGTGGGAACCGGTTAAATGCGCGGCCGACAGGGGCTTGCGTCCGGTCGGCAGCTGCGGCACTCAGACGCTAACTGCGGGCGCCAATTTTCAGAGGACGAAATGAGCAAGTTGCGGACCATCGACACCCATACCCACATCCTGACCCAGGAAACCGCCGCGCTGCTGAGCAAGGCGGCGCCCAAGGTGCCGGTGACCATCACCCCGATCGACCAGGAGGCCGCCACGCTGGACGTGGGCGGCACCGCCTACCGGCCGTTTCCGACCGGTGGCTTCGACATCGCGCGCCGCCTGCGCGACATGGACGCAGCCGGCGTCGACGTGCAGGTGCTCTCGGCCACGCCGCAGACCTATCACTACAACCAGGACGCTTCGCTGACCGCGGCCACCGCCGCGATCCAGAACGACCAGATCGCGAAACACATCGCCGCCCATCCGGATCGCTTCATGGGCATTGCCACGTTGCCGATGCAGGCGCCCGAGCGCGCCGCCGACGAGCTCAAGCGCGCCATGACCAAGCTCGGCCTGCGCGGCTCGATGTTCGGCTCGCATGTGCTGGGCAAGAACCTGGACGATCCGAGCTTCGAGCCGTTGTGGGCGATGGCGGAAGAGCTCGGCGCCTTCATGTTCATCCATCCGGTCAATGTCGCCGGCGCCGACCGCCTGAAGTCGTATTATCTCGCCAACCTGATCGGCAATCCGCTCGACACCACGATTGCGGCGGCCTGCCTGGTGTTCGGCGGCGTGCTCGACCGCCATCCGAAATTGAAGATCATGCTCGCGCACGGCGGCGGCTTCGTTCCTTACCAGGCCGCGCGCTGGGAGCACGGCTGGGCGGTGCGGCCGGAGCCGAAGAAGAACGTGGCGCAACAGCCGAAGAACATCATCGGCCGCTTCATGTACGACACCATCCTGCATTCCGACCAAACGCTGGAGTTCATGATCAAGCAGGCCGGCGCCGACCATGTGCTGCTCGGCAGCGACTATCCGTACGACATGGGCATGATGGACTGCGTGCAGCATGTGCGGTCGTTGTCGATTTCCGACGCCGACAAGGCCAGCATCCTCGGCAGCCGTGCCGAAACGCTATTGTCAGGGAAGGCGTCATGAAGGCCGACACCGACCCGAAAGCCGGCCGCACTCCGGTTGCAGCCGTCATCGGCCTGATCGTCGACGCGATGACCAAATCCGGCGTGCCGGCGGATGACGCCGGCAAGATCGCCGCGCTGATGGTGGAGGCGGATTTGACCGGCGCCGACGCGCATGGCGTGTTCCGCCTGCCGCAATATGTCATGCGACTCAAACTCGGTTCAGTGAAAGCTAAGCCCACCATCAAGGTCGAGCGCAGTGCGCCGGCCACCGCGCTGGTCGACGGCGACAACGGCATGGGCCATCTGGTGGTCGCGCGCGCGGCGGAAACCGCGATCGAGTTGGCGCGCGAATGCGGCGTCGCCTGGGTAGGCTGCCGCATGTCGAACCATGCCGGCGCCGCCGGCGTCTATGCCGCGCTGCCGCTCAAGGCCGACATGATCGGGCTTTATTCGGCGGTGGCGAACGCCAATCACATGCCTCTGGCCGGCGGCGCCGAGCCGCTGCTCGGCACCAATCCGCTGGCGATCGCGATCCCGGCGGGTAGCGAAGCGCCGGTGGTGCTCGACATCGCGACCTCGATCGTGTCCTACGGCACCATCAAGAACCATCGCCTGCAGAACCACCCGTTGCAGCCGGACTGGATGGTCGATCCGAAAACCGGCGCGGCCGTCACCGATCCGCATAAGAGCGCCGAGGCGCTGCTGCTGCCGATGGGCGGTTACAAGGGCGCGGGGCTGGCGTTGATGCTGGGGCTGCTCGGCGGCACGCTCAACGGCGCGCTGTTTGGCCGCGACGTGATCGACTTCAATGCCAATCCCGGCGCCGTCACCAATACCGGCCACTTCATCGTCGCGCTCGACCCCAGCCGCTTTCAGAAGCTCGACGCCTTCAAGGCGGAAGTGGACCGCCACGTGCGGAGTTTGCGCAATTCGCAGCCGCTGCCCGGGGGCGACGCGGTGCGGCTGCCGGGCGAGCAGCGCGCCAAGCGCCGGGTCGATCGCTTAAGCAACGGCCTCGCACTGCCGGGCGAATTGCTGGGGCAGCTCGACAGGCTCGCCACAGAGCTCGCCATCAAGCCGCTGCGCGAGCGCGGCTAAGCCCGGCTATGGCTTCGCGGGCACCCCGCCGTCTGCTATCGTCCCTTCCGTTCCAGAGTTTATTTGGGGAATGGCGGGCATAATCGGCTCGTCGATGGCGCAATCCCCGCCCCAACACCGCGCCACGGCAGGAAAAACATGGTGAAACGCGCATTCGCAGCGTTGATCGCGATCGTGATTGCCGCCGCAGTCGTGCCGCAAGCAGCCGCACAGGATTACGGCGCCATCGTCGCGGCGCCCGACCGCAGCGACGCCGATCGCAACACCGACAAGCGCCGCGATCCGCTGAAGCTGTTGAATTTCATCGGCGTGCAGCAAGGAATGAAGGTGTTCGATATGGAAGCGGGCGCCGGCTATACCACCGAACTTTTGGCGCGCGCCGTTGGACCCAATGGCGTCGTCTACGCGCAGGATTCAGCCGAGGTCATAGAGCGGCAGGTCAAGGACAAGTTTGATCTTCGCGCGCAGAAGCCTGCGATGCAGGGCGTCATCCATGTCATTCGCAACTACGACGATCCGATACCGCCCGACGTGCGCGATCTCGATCTGATCACGTTCTTTTTCGCTTATCATGACATGACTTACATGCAGGTCGATCGCGCGGAGATGAACCGCAAGCTGTTTGCGGCGCTCAAGCCCGGCGGCTATCTTTTGATTGCCGATCACTCGGCAAAAGCCGGCGACGGCGCGTCGGTTGGAAAATCCTTCCATCGCATCGAGGAAGCCGTGTTGCGCAAAGAAGTCGAGGCGGCCGGATTCAAGCTCGTCGTCGAAGGCGATTTCCTGCGCCATCCCGAAGACACGCGCGACGTCATCGTCTTCCGCGCGCTGACGCCGGTCGACGAGTTCGTGCTGAAGTACCAGAAGCCGTAGTAAACGGCTCTAGCGCGAGCAACGCGCTAGCCGCTGCGGGAGCGCGCTTAAGCCGCCGCTATCACGTCAGCTGCATCGAGCGGCAGCTTCACCGGCTGCTTGCGCTTGGCGGATAGATCGAGCGCCTTGGTCAGCATCAGGTTGCGGTGGGCTTCTTCCACCGTCGCCGCCGCCGTCGGCAGGCCCATCGCGATGCGGTTGAGCCAGCTATCGGTCTCCAACGCCATCGGCCCGCGTAGTTCGCCGAGCGCCATGTCGCCGGGCGGATAGCTGCCCATGAAATCCACCAGCCGCGAGGCGTCGGGGTTGTAGCCTTCCGACTGCGGCTTCGACACCGCCAGCACGATATCGCGATGGGTGTCGTCGATGGTGAGCACGCCGGTGGTGCCGACGATGCCGACCTCCAGGCTATAGACCGCAGCCGGCCAGTTGACCGGCAGCGCCCAGGAAATGTTGAGGTGATAAACGGTGCCGTCGCTGAACATGATCATGCCGGCGGTGGCGTCGATGCCCTGATAGAGCGGTCCCAACACCTTGTCGATCGAGCGCGCATAGACCTCGACCGGGGTCTTGCCCTCGAGACACCACATGCAGATGTCGAGCGCGTGGGTGCCGGAAATCACCATGGGCGAAATCGACGCCGGGTTGTCGGTGCGCTTGTAATTGTCGATCGCCACTAGGCGGTTCATGTAGGCGCGCGAGGTCACCAGCGTGACATCGCCGAGCGCGCCGGTGCGGCATTTCTCCTTCGCCGCCAGCCAGCGGCGGCGGAAGCGCTGGGTATAGCCGACCACGGCGTCGAGCTTGGCGTCCTTGATCGCCTTCAGCACCTTTTCGGATTCGACAAGGTTGGTGGCGAGCGGCTTCTCGATCAGCATCGGAATGCCGCGCTCGATCGCCGCCATGATCGGAGCGACGTGCAGGTGCTCGTCGGTCGCAATGATGGCGCAGGTCACTTCCGGGCGCTTGAGCAATTCGACGTGACTTTGCGTGACGAAGTCAGCGCTGATTTTCGGCCCCACCTCGCCGGCGCGGTTTGGGTTCTTCTCGGCCAGGCCGATCCATTCGACCGCCGGATGGCGCGCCGCCACCTCGCCGCGGAACAGGCCGACGCGGCCGCCGCCGATGATGGCAAGGCCGATGCCCTTGGCAGACTTCTTCATGCTGGATTGGCTCCTGACCGGTTCTTTTCTTTGAATTCCGCGATCGCCGAAATCGTTTCGTTGGTGAGCGGCAGGTCGACCGGCTCGTTGCGGTCGGCGGAAAGGTCGGCGGCGCTGTATGTTTCCATCACCCGGCGCGCGCTTTCCGGCGTCACCATGACCGGGGTGTCGCGGATGCAGGCTTCCAGGAAGTGGATGGTCTCGGGACCCATGCCGCCGGCGAACACTTCACCGACTTGCTCGCCCGGCATCGTCGACATCGGGAACACCTGGCCGCTGGTGACGGTATTGAGCCAGTTGTCGCGCTGGGTGTCGTCGAGCACCAGCGCGCCTTCGGTGCCGGTGATCTCGATCCAGGTCGAGCAGTAGTTCGGATAGCTCGGCGGGAAGTTCCAGCCGCCGCCGATCATCACCACCACGCCATTGTCCATGGTGACGGTGGTGAACATCACGTCATGCGAGCCGTTGACCGGCTTCATGTAGCCGTAGGCGCCTTGGCTATAGACCCGCACCGGCTTTGCCGGTTCCAGCAGCCAGAACACGAAGTCGAGATCGTGGGTGCTCTCCATCACCACCGGCGACAGCCGCACGCGGCCGGCGATCTTCTTGCCGAGGCTGCGCGAGAGGTTGCGGCTGACCAGCACCGAGACCATATTGCCGAGCGTGCCGTCGGTGATCTTCTTCTTGGCGTAGGCGATCTTGGTGTTGAAGCGCTGCGAATAGCCGATGGTGAATTTCAGGCCATTGCGCTTGGCGAGTTGAATGAGTTCGTCGGCTTCCCACAATTCGAGCGCGATCGGCTTTTCCAGCATCACGTTCTTGCCGGCTTTCAGACAGTCGCGGCAGATCGGATAGTGGTTGGTTTCCGGCGTGGTCGAAATATAGACCACCGAAATGTTCGGATTGTTGATGATGTCCTGGTAGTCGAGCGTCGCCGTCGCCGGCTTGTAGAGCGCTTTCACCTCGGCCAGCCGGTCGGGCCGGATCTCGCACAGGTACAGCTTATCCACCAGCGCCGTGCGCGACAGCGTTTCCGCCCGCGTGCCGCCGACCCATCCGACACCGATCACCGCAACTTCAACTCGTTCCACCGGCCGATTCCCTCAATTTCCATTGTGATGTGTGGCGGCCCGACGGCCGCGCGGCGGCACACTAGCCCACGCGCGAAGTGGCTGGAAGGGCATGTTTTTCAGCCGGCGACAGCGGCCGTGCCGATGCCGAAGACCTGGGCCGCGAACCGCGGATAGACCTCGGCCAATTGCGGCGCCACCACCGCGCGCATCAGCGTGAGCGTCTCGGGCGTGGGCGCCGGCGTTTCCGGCACCGTCGCCGGCCGGTCGAAGTCGAAGCCGGTGTTCTCGATCACCTCTGCAACCGTATGGCCGGGATGCACGCTGGCAAGCCGGAAGCGGCCGTCGGCGAAACTGAACAGGCAGCGGTTGGTGACCAGCGCGATCGGCCCGCCCGGGCGATAGACGTTTCCCGCGCTGGCGCCCGCCGCACTGATGAAATCGACGTGTTGCACCAGCGTGCGGCGCGAATGCTCGACCCGGAACAGGATCACCTTCGGCACCACGTAATACAGATAGGCCGAGCCGAACGAGCCGGGGAAGCGCACCTTCGGATGCTGATAGTCGCCGGTCGACACCAGATTGACGTTGCCCTGGCCGTCGATCTGTCCGCCCGAGAGAAAAAACACATCGATGCGGCCTTGCCCGGCGCAGTCGAACAATTCGCGCGCGCCGTCGGTGAAGAAATTATGCTTGCGGCTTTGCAGCAGCGACACATAGGGGCGGCCGTTTCCGCGCTCGCGCGCGAGCAGGGCGGCGGCGGCCGGGATCGGCGAGGCATTGCCGACCGCGACATGCCGGCAATCGCCGATCAGCCGCGCGATCACGTCGGCGAGCAGTTCCTCGTCTCGGAAGTTCTGATCACGCCGCGCGTTGGTCATACACATACCGCTCGAGATACTCCGCAAAGCCCTCCGGCGTCGCCGCTAGCGCTGCATATTCGGCGAGATGATCGGCGTCGGCCGGATAAAAATCCGGCAGCGGCAGCGGCCAGGCGCCGCGCTCGGCCACTACGATGCTCTCGACGTAAAAGCCCGGCAGCGTGCCGGCCGCCAGCACCGGATCGTCGAGCAGATTGCCGTCGTGAATCTTTTCCACGGTCGCGATCGTCTTCTCCGCCGCATGCGCCATGGTGGCGAATTCGCGCTGCCGTCCGATCCAGACATTGCCGAAACGGTCGGCCATCGGCGCATGGATCAATGCGACGTCAGGCTTGATCGCGGGCAACAGCACGATCGGATCGGAATTGCCGAACGGGCTGTCGATCACTTTCCAGTCGTCGCGATACTTCAGCAGGTCGGAGCCGATCAGCCCGCGCAGCGGCATGAACGGCACGCCCTTCTCCGCCGCCTGTAGACCTGCATGCAGCGCCGGGCAGGTGGCGTCCTTCATCTTGATCGCGCCCGAAATGACGGCGGCGGTAAAGCGCGGCGCCGGGCCGAATTCGCCGAGGCTGACCGCGGAGGTCTCCAGCGTCTCGACGCAGCCGGCGCCGATCAGCAGATCGGCCTGCAGGCCGGAGGTCGGCAGCGCCACCAGATGCAGCCGTTTCACGCCGCGGCGGATCAGCGCGCGGGTCGCCGCCATCGGCACGCCCGAGACCTCGCGCGGCACCACCAGCATGCAGCTGTCGGCAACACTTGCGAGCGCGTCATCGAGCAATTTCGCCAGTTGATACATGTCAGCCCGCATCGTTGCGCGGTATTTGCGCCGTTAGGGGCCTATTTCCCATTGTTGTGCTTGCCAGGTCCACACAATTTTGCGACTTGGTCCCGATGGCAGCGCATGATCCCGAAAAGTGGGAACCGGTTTTCGGATAAGATCATGCGCAAGCAAAATTCTAGGCAGGGCACAGATTCAGACCCGACGGATCAGACACTCATGACCCTGCAAGACAAGCTGCGCAGCCGGCGCTTCGTCATCACCGCGGAGGTGACGCCGCCGGTGTCGGCCGACCGCAACGAGCTGCTGGCCAAGGCGCTGCCGCTCAAGGGCCTGGCCGACGCGGTCAACATCACCGATGGCGCCGGCGCCCGCCCGCATCTCGGCGCGGTGACCGCCGCGGCCATGCTGGTGGAGGCTGGGCTAGAGCCCGTGCTCCAGCTCACCTGCCGCGACCGCAATCGCATCGCCTTGCAAAGCGATCTTATAAGCGCGGCGGCATCGGGCGTGCGCAATCTGCTGATGCTGCGCGGCGACGACCCGAGCGCGGGCGACCAGCCCGATGCCAAGCCGGTGTTCGATCTCGATCCGCGCTCGCTGTTGGAAACCGCACGCCGCCTGCGCGATAGCGGGGAATTGCCGTCGGGGCGCAAGGTCTCCGGCCGCGCCGATTTCTTCCTGGGCAGCGCCGACAACCCGATCGATCCGCCGCCTGGCTGGCAGCCGAACGCGCTCAACGCCAAGCTCGCGGCCGGCGCGCAATTCGTGCAGACGCAGTTCTGCATGGATGCCGGCGTGGTTCGCCGCTATATGGCGCGGCTCGCCGAGCAGGGCATTGCCGACAAGCTGTCGTTTCTGATCGGCATCGTGCCGCTGCGCTCGGCGCGCTCGGCGAACTGGATCCGCGAGAAGCTGTTCGGCGCCATCATTCCCGAGACAATCGTCGAGCGCATGCAGCGCGCGTCCGATCCGGCGGCGGAGGGCCGCCGCATCTGCATCGACATCGTGCGCGAACTCGCCGACATCCCGCATGTCGCCGGCGTGCACATCATGGCGCCCGGCAACGACTCCGCCGTGCCGGACATCATCACTGCGGCCCGCGCCAGCATCGCCCGCCTCGCGCCGGCCTGACGGCCGGCGCGCAAGCCTCAGCTCAGCGCCGCCTTCACCCGATCGGGCGAGAACGGCACCCGGCGGATGCGCACACCGGTGGCGTCGAAGATGGCGTTGGCGATCGCCGCCGCCACCGGGCGGATCGACGGCTCGCCGGCGCCGGTCGGCGGCAGCTCGGGATGGTTGATCAGCACCACGTTCACCTCGGCCGGCGTCTCGGTGATGTCGAGGATCGGATAGCTCACCCAGTCCACGCTGGTCACCGCTTTGGGGTCGAAGGTCACTTCCTCCCACAGCGTGCGGCTCACACCCTGCACGATATTGCCTTCGATGCATTTCACCAGCCCGTCGGGATTGATGATCTGCCCGCAATCATGCGCGACCGTGAACTTGCGCGCGAAGATCTTGCCACTGGCGCGGTCGATGTCGACTTCCGCGATCACCGCCACGCGCGTGCCGTTGCGCTGCGAGTAGGCGATGCCGCGGCCCGACACCTTGGCGCCGGTCTGGTCCTTGCGCGGCGAGGGCCGCGTGTCCCAGTTGGCTTTTTCCGCCGCCGCCTTGATGACGGCGACGTCGCGCGGCTCCTTGATGTAACGCAGGCGGAACTCGATCGGATCGGCATTCACGGCCGCGGCTACTTCGTCGATGAAGGACTCGCTGGCGAAGTGGATCTGCGGTCCGACCGGGTCGCGCAGATGCGCGCTACGCAGCGGCGAGGCGCGGTCGAGCAGCGGCGGAATGGTCTCCCAGCCCATGCGCTTATTGTCGAAGGCATAGAATTCCGCCGGCACGCCGAAGCCGTCGCCGGATTTCAACGCCACGCCGAGCGTCTGCCCGGCCAGCGTGTCCTGCGGCTTGCCGCCATTGGTATCGACGTCCACCCGCGAGAAGCCCTTGCTGGTGAACTCGTAGGCCACGACCTTGCCCGACGCATCGAGCGCGGCGCGCGCCTTATGGATCGAGGCCGGGCCTTTCGGGTCCCAGCCGGTGCCCTGGTCGCGCATGTATTGCAGCCGCACCGGCTTGCCGACCGCTTTCGCCAACACCGCCGCGTCCATGGCGCAGTCGTCGGCGTCGTTGCGGCCATAGGAGCCGGGGCCCGCCGTGAAGATCACGCGAACTTTGTCGACCGGCATCTGCAGCGTGGCGGCCAGGCCGTTCTGCACGAAGTGGGATTTCTGCGTCCCGCTCCAGCAGGTGACATTGCCGTCCTTGATCTCGACCAGCGCGCAGGCCGGGCCCATGCTGGCATGCGACTGGAACGGCCATTCGTATTCGGCCTCGATCACTTTCGCCGCGGTCTTGAACGCGTCGTCGACATTGCCGTTCTGCTTTTCGATCTCGCGCTTGCGCACTGTGGCTTTACGAATGTGATCGTAGAGCGTGGCCTGTTCCGGGAAAGGCGGCTGCTTTTGCGACCATTCCACTTTCAGTTTCTCGGCGGCCTGGATGGCGTTCCATTCCTTGTCGGCGACGACGCCGAGGAAGCCCTTGTCCCAGACCACCTTGGTGCCCGGTATATCCTTGATCGAGGCCTCGTCCACTTTCACCGGCTCGCTGCCGGCCACCGCCGGACGGATCATGCGGCCGTGCACCATGCCCGGCACCTTGATGTCGGTGACGAAGTTCTCGATCGCGAACACCTTCGGCGCCACGTCCTCGCGCTTGATCGGCTGGCCGACGATCTTGTGATCCTTGGGATTTTTTGGCTGCGCCTTGCCGGGCGCGTAGAGCGGGTTGCCGTATTGCTTGTTCCAGTCGAGCTGGACGTTGAAATACTTGCCACCGATCATCTGCGCATAGGAAATGCGCTTCGACGTGTCGTCGGCGGCGCTGACCACGCCGTCGTTGACGTTAAGCTTGTCAACCGGCGTGGACAGAAGTCCGGCCGCCATCTCGACCAGCACGCGGCGCGCTTCCGCCGCCGCCATGCGCATCTGCTTGCCGCCCAACTGGATGCCGGTGGAGCCGGAGGCACCGCCCTGGTTCACGCTGGTGGCCGTGTCGCCCATGATGACCTTGACGTTTCTGAACGGAACGTCGAGCTCTTCCGCCACCATCTGGCCGATGGCGACGTGCAGCCCGTGGCCCATGTCCATCTTGCCGAAGAACGCCGACACGCTGCCGTCGGCATTGACCGCGATATAGGACGACAGCTGATCGGGCGTGAGCGGCGGCTTGGCGCCTTGTGCATAGGCCGCACTGATCGACAGCACGGTTTCCAGCGAGATGGCTGCGCCGATCGACACGACCAGGGCGCCGCCGCCGAGCAGGACCGAGCGGCGGGTGAAGGAAGACGTCTTTTCAAATTTTGTCATGACCGTTTCCCTCAACCCATCATTTCGGCGGCGCGCTTGACCGCCTTGAGAATGCTGATGTGCGTGCCGCAGCGGCACTTCAATCCGGACAGCGCGTCCTTGATCTCGGCTTCGCTCGGCTTCTTTTTGTCGCGAAGGAAAGCGGCGGCGGTCATCAGCCAACCATTGATGCAGTAGCCGCATTGCGGCACTTGTTCCTCGACGTAAGCCGTCTGCAGCGGGTGCGGCTTTTCCGGCGTGCCCAGGCCGGCCAGCGTGACGATCTTGCCCTGGCCGACGGCGGACAGCGGGGTGACGCAAGAGCGCGTCGGCTGGCCGTCGACGTGCACGGTGCAGGCGCCGCATTGCGCGAGCCCGCAGCCGAAATGCGGATTGTTGAGGCCGACATCGTTGCGCAAGGCATAGAGCAACGGCATGTCGGGGTCGGCATCGACCGTATGGGTCTGGCCGTTGACGTTCAGCGTGAA
>Ga0208587_1001455_pt1 | contig 12556 bp, 13 predicted proteins | sample NGESurdeep092012_7_FD_184472 | JGI IMG/M metagenome (GOLD analysis project Ga0208587, IMG submission 184472) | Arctic peat soil microbial communities from Barrow, Alaska - NGEE Surface sample 210 deep-092012 (SPAdes) | ecosystem: Environmental > Terrestrial > Soil > Wetlands > Peat ...
TCGTCCGGGCGCCACTCCCCGGCAGGCGGCTGATCCTCCGGCTTCAGCCGGGCAGAAGGCTCGTCCGGGCGCCACTCCCCGGCAGGCGGCTGATCCTCCAGCTTCTCGGTCTCGTCTTGGCTCATCGCATCCTCCTATCAGGTTGCCGCGACCGCGCTGACCGAGCGCGTGGCTCGGGTTGCGAGCTGGCCGACGCAGCATCCTCCGACGATCTTGGCCGCAGACTGCAACGGTGCCATTTCACGCATCCGGTCGGCCATCGAGGGGGCCATCATATTGACGTTCGTTGACCCGACCAACTGCTCGGGCATCGCACGGCCCGGTCGTGACGAGGGCGGACACACCCCATCGCGCGGCCGACGCGGAGGGAGTCTCGCGCGGCCGCGCTTCTGGGCCATCCGCCCTCCTCACCCGACGGGCGCTACGGCTACAGCACCAGGACCCCCGGCTGATCACCTGACCCAGGTCGCAGGCGATCGAATCCGCTCCCTCGCGACGAGGCTAGACGCCTGGGTATCGGAGTCAATCCCGCGTTCGAATAGTGGGAAAGGCGGGCTCTCGGTTGCGTCCTCCGGCCCGGGCCGGAGGACGCCGCTCAGCCGTCAAGCTCGGCCGAGGAGCGCCCCCGCGCGCCGGTCGGCCACCACGACATGGGAGACGAGGCGCTGAACCGCACCGGGTTTCGTGGTGCGTCGTGTGAGCACCGCCCTCGACCGACGTGCGAGGGTTCGCTCACAGGAGCGCGTGGCTCAGGTTTCGTGGGTCCGCGGCGCGGTGGCTTCAGTCTCAAATGCCCTCGCTCCCGGAGAGCGGCCGAACCGGGCGTGGCCTCATAGCGCCCCTATGTCAAGAGGCGAGAGCGAGACGATGGGCGCGATCGGCGACGAGATGGCGGTAGACGACCTTCGGGGGCTGGCGCTTGAGGCTGCGCAGCACTTCGCGAGAGGGCTTGTGCTCGGCGAGCTTGCGCCCGTAGTGGTCGCGCCCGGGGCCCGGATGCGTCGTCTGGACCCGCGCCGCGAGGTGAAGCGCGTTGTTGAGCGAGCCGTTACCACTGCGCGAAAGTCGGTGGCGGGTCACCTCGCCGCCCGAGACCTCGATCAGCGCCGTGCCGGAGTTGCTCGCGAAGCGATCCGCCGACCCGAACCGGGTGATGTCCCCGACGTGGCCGAGGATCTTCGCGGCGACATATTCCTCTTGCTCGTCACGCTGCCCAGGTCGGCGCATGCGATCGCGGCCTCACCTGACTGTGCTCGTTGGCCGGAAGCCGTCGTCACGATCGCCCGCGGCGACCCACTCTTCATCGTGCGCACGGACGCATGCGCCCTTGCACGGCTCCGCGGCGTGCTTGAGCGCCTGGGGTTGGGTTCGGGCCGCCGTCGCCTGACTGTCGCGGGCGCGACGCTGTCGGCCGCCTCGTCGGCGGGGTTGCACGCGCCGGCCCCACCTGCCGGGGATGACGACCCGCCGGAGAAGGTGCCGTCCGGCCCTTTCCGGGCCGGGTCGCCCCATTGCATGCTGAAAGTTCTCGCATTCTGTCCCGTGAGGGCTCGCGACACGTGACGACCACCGACCAGCGCTCGCGCGCAACCCGACCTGGCCCCTGTCCGGCAGGACCCGCACCGACGCATGCGACGACGTCCGGCGACGTCCTGTCCACCGTGCAGCACGGCCTCCGGGCGCTCGAGGTGATCGCCGCCGAGGAGGGCCTGCCGACGAAGGAGCTCGCCCGGCGCCTTGGCCTCCCGCCCGCGACGGCGTACCACCTCGTGAGCACCCTCGTCCACGAGGGGTATGTGTGGCGCATGCGCGACGGCGGGCTCATCCTCGGGGACCGCATGGCCAGGCTCCTGAGCCACTTGGAGCACCGCCCCAACCCGTTCCCGGAGCTTCAGCCGGTCGTCGAGGACCTTGCCCGCGCGTGCGGCGACACCGCCGTCGTCGGACGCCTGGTCGGGAACCAGGCGTTCATCACGAGCGCGGCGGCCGCGCCGGGCGCGGCACACGGCGACCATATCCGGGCTGGTACGCGGGGTCCCGTCCACACCATGTCGCTGGGCAAGGTCCTCGTCGCCGTGTTGCCGCCCGCCGCCGCGCTCGGCACGATCCGCAACTGGGCCTTCGAGCCGCTGACCGAGCACACGATCACGGACGCCCACCGCTTCCTCGACGAGCTGGAGGTCGCGCGGCGGCGCGGCTATGCCCTCGACGTCGAGGAGGGCGAGGCTGGCCTGTGCTGCGTCGCGGCGCCGATCGCGACGCCCCCGGACCGCCCGCGGGCGGCGATCGCGATCGCTGTCGAGACCGACCGCCTCAAGTTCGAGCCGCAGCGCCTCGTCTCCCACGTCCTGGTCGCCGCCCGGCGCGCGAGCGCGCTCCTCGGCCAACCCTGACGGCGTCCGCCGGCCCGGGCCGGCGGACGCACCCGAGAGCCCGCGTTTCCCACTATCTGAACGCGGCATTGACCCCGACCCCCAAGGGTCTAGCCTCCGTCGCGAGGGACTGGATTCGATCGCCTGCGGCCTGACGCCGACGACACCCGACCCGTGCCGCCCGGGAGGGCGGAGGAGGTGCACACCGGCCGACATACCCGGCTCGGTCGCAGGCGTGCCCGGCGGGACTCCGGCGGAGACCCCCGCCCACCGACTCGCTCGCCGGCGTGCCGCCCGGCCGGGTTCGCATCGTCGGGGGACTGTTAACACAGTCGACAGTGGAGTGGATGGATGAAAGATCGATGGCTTGGCAAGTACATCGGGGAGGCGATCGGGGTCTACCTGATCGTGCTCTTCGGGTGCGGCGTGCTGTTCTCGGCAATCCTATTCGGGGTGATCGGCGACTTCTTCAGCGCAGGTATGGGCTGGGGTCTCGCGGTCATGATCGCCGTCTATGCGGCGGCGTCGATGTCCGGGGCGCACTTCAACCCGGCCGTGACACTCGGCCTCGCGGTCACGAAGCGCTTTCCCTGGAACCAGGTAGTCCAGTACTGGATCGCCCAGATCATCGGCGGCTTCCTGGGCGCCTGCACCCTGCTCATCATGTTTGGGCAGGCGTTCGGGCAGTTCGCGACGAAGAACAACCTCGTGATCGGCCAGGCCGGCAGCGAGAAGCTCGCGATGATGTTCATCCCAGTGTCGCCCCACCCGTGGGTCATCGGGATCGACCAGAAAGCCTACGACGCGGTGCCCATCTGGACCGGCTTCTTCGCGGAGGCCCTGTCCACGGCGCTCCTGGTCATGTTCATCCTGGTACTCCTCGAGCGCCGCAGCGTGAATGGGACGCCGGCCTGGTTCTTCCCGTTCGCCCTCGGCCTCCTCGTGTGCATGATCGTCATCATCGACGGTCCGCTCACGATGACCTCCCTCAACCCGGCCCGCGATCTCGGGCCGCGGATCCTGACCCTGCTCATGGGCTTCGGGACTATCGCCTTCCCAGGGGTCAGAGACGGAGGGTCGCTGCTGGTCACCGCCGGTGCGCCGCTGGTCGGCGGCGTCCTTGGTGCGCTCTTCTTCGACTACGTCATGAAGCCCTTCTTCCCACCGGAGCCCGCGGCCGCGTAGCCGCAGAGAGGACATGACCATGCCACGTGTAGCCATTGCCAAGACGGGGGAGATGAAAGGCAACGCCCAGTTCATGGCGGGCGAGTACGTCCGCTACGACGAGGACGTCGCAAAGATCAAGGCCGCGGTCAAGCAGGCGGTGGAGCTCGCCGTTGGCAGCATCGACAATGTCATCAAGCCCGGCCAGAAGGTGCTGGTCAAGCCGAACGTGGCATTCCAGGCACCACCGACCAGCTTCGCCGTGGTGGACCCACGGATGCTCGAGGCCGTCGTGGCGTACCTGAAGGAAGAGTCGAAGGCGGGCGAAGTCGCCGTCGGCGACAACCCGTCGCTCGGCAAGCACATCGGCAAGGCTCGCGCGGCCTTCGCCCAGAGCGGCCTCCAGGAGGCCGCCGAGCGTGGCAAGGCCGACCGGATTGTCTACTTCGACGAGACCGAGACGGTGCACGTGAAGGTGCCCGGCGCCCGCTATCTACACGAGGCGGACGTCTGGAAGCCGTTCCTCGACGCGGACGTCATCATCAACGTCCCGAAGCTGAAGAACCACCTGGCCAAGACCGTCACGCTGGGTCTCGCGAACTGGCAGGGCATCCTGCGCAACGATCACCCAAGCGACGACGGCGTGGACGGCAAGGGCCTCCACACCAACCAGCAGGGCCAGCACCGGAACGACATCGACGAGAAGGTCGTGGACGAGTTCCGGATCCGGAAGGCCGATCTGACCATCGTCGATGCGGTCATCGGGATGGAGGGCCAGGGTCCCCACGCCGGCTTCCCCATCGAGATGGGCCTCATCATCGCCGGCACCGACACGGTCGCCGTCGACGCGGTCGCTGGTTCGTGCATGGGCTACGAGCCGGTCGAAATCCCCGCCATCCGGATCGCCGGCCACGCGGGCCTCGGCGAGATGGATCTCGCCAAGATCGAGGTCGTCGGCGCTCAGATCGCCGACGTGAAGAAGCACTTCCTCCGCGCCAACGGGAACCCGGTCGGCGTCTGGAAGGGCTTGGAGGTCTACACCCAGCAGAGCTGTCCCGGCTGCTACGTGAACATCCGCGGCGCGATCGACAACTTCGCCCTGCACAGCGGGTTCAAGCTCGAGGAGTTCAACAAGACCCTCGGCGACGTCATCTTCATCACGGGTGGCCAGCCCGACCTTGACCCGGAGGACTGCCGCGACAAGGTCGTCTTCCTCGTCGGCGACTGCTGGGAGTACTTCCCCAGTGCGCCGAAGATCCGCGAGGCGCTTGGCCTCGCCCGCAAGGTCATCACGCGGGCCGGTTGCACACCGGTCTACATTTTCGCCCAGATCAACGAAGACCTGATCGGCCTCGGCACCGAGGCCGGTCTCCTCGCGCACGTCTGAGGTCCAATCCATGGCAGAGATCCGGATCGGAGTGCCCGGGAAGGCGGTCACGGTCGTCGAATGGCTGAAGGCCGAAGGTGATTTCGTCGCCCGTCTCGAGCCGGTGCTCCGGTACCGGGTGGATGAGGCTGAGGACGTCCTCCGCTCGCCCGGCAGCGGCGTCCTCGCCGCCATCGAAGTGCCCGCCGGGGGGTCGGCCGAGGCCGGCGCGACCCTCGGGCGGGTGAAGATCATCGTCGGAGGAACCTAGCGATGGGCGTCTCCGGCGCGCCCGGCCGGCTCGCCGGGCGAGTCGCCTTCGTCACCGGGGGCGGTTCGGGGATCGGGCGCGCGGTGTGCGTGCGCCTGGCCGCGGACGGCGCCGCGGTCGTCGTGGCGGACATCGTGCTGGAGACGGCGAACGAGACCGCTGCCCTGCTCGAGGCGAGCGGGACAGCGGCCCTCGCCGTGATCCTCGATGTCGCGGACGCCGCGGCCGTCGAGGCCGCGCTCGACGCTGCGTGGGCGCGCTTCGGACGCGTCGACATCCTCGTTAACAACGCCGGGATCATGGGCTACAAGCCCTTCCTGTACCTGACCGAGGCGGAGTGGGACCGGACCATGGCGGTCAACGCCAAGGGCGCGTTCCTGTGCGGCCAGGCCGCCGCCCGCCGCCTCGTCAAGGCGAAGATCCCGGGGACGATCGTGAACATGAGTTCCATCACGAGCGAGGTCGCGATCGAGTTCCAGTCGCACTACTGCGCCTCGAAGGGGGCGCTCCGGATGCTCACGAAAGCGATGGCCGTTGAGCTCGCGGAGCACGGCATCACCGTCAACGCGGTGGCGCCGGGCGTTGTCGAGACGGGGATGACGCGCCAGCTCCTCGCCGATCCCGCGGTGGCTGAGGTCACGCTGCCGCTCATCCCCCTTGGCCGGGTCGCCACGCCGGAGGACGTCGCCGCCGCCGTCGCGTTCCTCGTCTCTCCCGACGCGGCGTACGTGACCGGCGCCGCCCTCCTTGTGGACGGCGGGTACCTGCTCCGATGACCGTCGCGACGGTGCCGCGGGGCCTCCCCGCCGACTCGGCCGCCTGGGACGTGCTGGCCGCGAAGGCGACGGCCGTCCGGGCCGTGCTGGCCGGGCTCGGCGGCGCCGTCGTGGCCTTCTCCGGTGGTGTCGATAGTTCGGTTGTCGCCGCCTTGGCCGTCGAGATGCTCGGCGAGCGGGCCCTCGCCTGCACGATCGTGTCCGGGCTGCTGCCGGACGAGGAGATCCGCGAGGCCGAGGCGATCGCGGCGGCGCTCGGGATCCGTCACCGGCTCGTGCCGCTCGACGTGCTCGCCCTGCCCGCCTTCGTCGAGAACCCGCCGGATCGCTGCTACCACTGCAAGGCCCTCGTCCTGGCGACGCTCCGGGAGGTGGCCGATGCCGAGGGCCTCGAGGCGGTCCTCCACGGCGAGAACGCGGACGACGGAGCCGTCTACCGCCCCGGCGCGCGGGCCGCGGAGGAGGCCGGCGCGATCGCGCCGCTCGCACGCGCCGGGATCACGAAGGCCGAAGTCCGGGCGCTGGCCCGGGACCTCGGGCTGCCCAACGCCGACCGCCCGTCGGCGCCGTGTCTCGCCACCCGGATCCCGTATGGCGAGCCGGTGACCGTCGAGCGGATGCGCCGAATCGGGGCTGCCGAGGCGGTCCTGCGCGGCGCCGGTTTCGGGGTGGTCCGCGTCCGCGACCACGGCCCGATCGCGCGCATCGAGGTTCCCCTCGCCGACCTGCCCCGGCTCCTCGCCCCCGGTTTCCGCGAGCAGGTGTCGGCCGAGGTTCGGGCGGCCGGCTATGCCCACGTGACAATCGACCTCGACGGATACCGCTCGGGCAGCTTCGACCTCGCCCGGGCGGCCTCGGGGACAGGAGGCGGAGATGGATAGGTCCCACCTGGCCTCGCTGCTCGAGCACGTCCGCGACGGCGAGGTCGATGTGGGCGCCGCGGTCGACCGTCTGCGGGACCTGCCATACGAGGAGGTAGGCGGCTTCGCGTGCATCGACCACCACCGGGGCGTCCGCCAGGGGATGCCCGAGGTGGTCCTGGCCGAGGGGAAGACGAGCGAGCAGGTCGTCGCGATCGTCGAGCGCCTTGCTGCCGACGGCGGCCCGGTGCTCGCCACGCGCGCCGCGCCCTCCGTGTACGACGCGGTGCGCGAACGGGTGCCGGCCGCGGAGTACAACCCGCTCGCCCGGACGATCCTCGTTCCCGACCCGGATGCGCCGCCGGGGCGACCGGGGATCCTGGTCCTCACGGCCGGCACGGCGGACATCCCGGTGGCCGAGGAAGCGGCCGTCACGGCGACTGCCATGGGAAACGTCGTCGAGTGCGTCTACGACGTCGGTGTGGCCGGGATCCACCGGCTCCTCGACCGGCTCGACGCCCTGCGGCGGGCGCGGGTCATCGTGGTCGTGGCGGGCATGGACGGCGCCCTCCCGAGCGTGGTCGGCGGCCTCGTCGACGTGCCGGTCATCGCCGTGCCAACGTCCGTGGGGTATGGCGCCGCGTTCGGCGGGATCTCGGCGCTCCTGACGATGCTCACGAGCTGCGCGGCCGGGATCACGGTCGTGAATATCGACAACGGGTTCGGGGCCGGCTTCGCCGCGGCCTTGATCAATCGTCTGGGCCCCGCCCCGGAGCCCGCCCCGTGATCGGCTTCGTCGATTGCTACTCGGGCGTCAGCGGGGACATGCTTCTGGGTGCCGTGGTCGATGCGGGCGTGCCGCTCGCGACACTCCGGGCCGCCCTCGCCGGGCTCTCCGTCCGGGACGAGTTCCAGCTCGAGGCTGAAGAGGTCCGGCGCGCCGGAATCCGGGCAACGAAGGTCCGCGTGGTGGCCCCTCCGGGCCGCCAGCACCGCCCGTTTCGCGTCGTCCGGGCCGTGGTTCGCGACGCGGGACTCCCCGCTGCCGAGCGCGACCGGGCGCTTGCGGTGCTTGAGCGCCTGGCCGTTGCCGAGGGCCACATCCACGGCGCCCCACCCGACGCGGTCGAGCTGCACGAGGTTGGCGCCATCGACTCGATCGTCGACGTCGTGGGGACCGTACTCGGGCTCTCGTTGCTCGGGATCGACGAGCTTCACGTCTCGTCGGTTCCGGTCTCGACCGGCTCCATCGCGTCGTCCGGCCACCGGCTCCCGGCGCCCGCACCCGCGACGCTCGCGATCCTGGCCCAGGCGGGGATCCCGACTCGCCCGTTCGGTGAGGGTCGGGAGCTCGTCACCCCGACGGGCGCGGCGATCCTGGCGACGCTCGGTCGGGTCGGCCAGCCGGCCATGATCGTCGACCGGATTGGCTACGGAGCCGGCGACGCTGACCTCGAATGGCCGAACGTGTTGCGGCTGTGGGTCGGGCGGCCGGCGGACGGCGGCGACGTGGCGCAGCGGGCGCCTCTCGGTGACCACGTCGTGATCGAGACGAACATCGACGACATGAACCCTCAACTCCTGGCTCCGGTGGGCGAGGCCCTCCTGGCCGCGGGGGCCCTCGACGTGACCGTTACCCCGCTCCAGATGAAGAAGGGGCGGGCCGGCGTCCAGGTGTCGGTCGTGGCCCGGATGGACGACGAGGCGCGGCTAGCCAGGCTCCTCCTAGCAGAGACGACCACGCTCGGCGTACGGGTCCACGCGGTTCGCCGCTACGAAGCAGGCCGGGCATTCGTCGAGGTCGCCACGCCGTTCGGTCCGGTCGTGGTCAAGCAGAAGATCCTCGGGGGACGGGTCGTCGGGGCGATGCCCGAGTTCGAATCGGTGCGCGCGCGGGCAACCGAGACGGGGGTCCCGCTGGCGCTGGTCCACGCCGCCGCCGCGGCGGCGGCGGGACCAGCCGGGGACGCCCCCGGCGCGGCGGACGCCCCCGGCGCGGCGGACCCGTCCGAGGACGGTGGATCTGTACCGGATCCTCGCGTGCCTGCGGTCCTGCAGCGCAGCACGGGAGGATCTCCGGGGGTGGGCGTCATCCGCTTCGACGACGTGGAGATCGACCTCGAGCGGCGGATGGTCATACGGGCCGGCGAGTTAGTCCAGTTCTCCCGTACCGAGTGGCTCCTTCTCCAGTACCTGGCGGCCAACGCCGGGAAGGTTGTGCCGCACATGGAGCTGCTCATGGAAATGCGGGGGCCCAAGCATCGGGCCGACCTCCATTATCTCCGGGTCTGGGTGAGTCACGTCCGGCGCAAGCTCGGCGCGGAGCCCGGCGAACAGGGCCGCATCAGGACCTTCCAGGGGATCGGCTACCTGCTCGACGTCGAGGGCCGCGCCTCACTGGAGGATGGCGCCTCCGAGGTCGGCCCCGCGGAAGTCGACGGGGCCATGGCCAGCCCCCCGGCTTGAAGCGGCGGGCGCGCTACCGCAGGCCTGGGGCCTGGCGATCAACGGTCGGGTCGAGTCTGGCGACGGTCGGATCTCCGAGCGGGCGGCTGCGTCCGCGAGGTCGAAGTCCACGGCTTGGCGCAGCGCCCGGGCCGAGGGTCGCCAGTCACATCGAGAACCCGCCAGCGTCGCCCCGACCGCGACGGCGTGGAAGGGGACGTCCGGGCGGCCGTCGTTCCAGTGCCTGCCGATGCCCGCGGCCGCTTCGATGGCGAAGACTCCACAATCGGCAATGGGGTGGAGGACCGTGGGCCTCTCGACAAAGGCCGGTCCGGCGCCACCGCCGCTTGGTTCAGGGCGAGCGCCACCCAGTGCGACGGCGCGGCGCTCGGATGCGTCGGCGTCTACGCTGACCCGTGCGCGGAGCGGCCAACGACCGCGCTGAACGGGGAGGCCATCCAATGCAGGCTGCCGTCTACCATCAGCGTGGTCCGGCCCGACGTGTGCTGGGGATCGTCGAACTCCCGGACCCGGTGCCGGGACCCGGGGAGGTGCGGGTCCGAATGCGCGTGTCGGGAGTGAACCCGACGGACTGGAAAGTGCGCTCGGCCGGCACTCCGTTGCCGGCCTTCGGACAGATCCCCAACCAGGACGGGGGCCGGCGACGTCGACGCGGTGGGGACAGGCGTCGACCCGACGCGCCTCGGCCAGCGCGTGTGGGTGTACCACGCGGCCGCAGGGCGCCCCAACGGAACGGCGGCCGAGTACACCTGCGTGCCGGCGGAGCAGGCAGTCCCCCTGCCCGAGGGCATCTCGTTTTCCCAGGGCGCCGGGCTCGGGATCCCCTACGTCACGGCGCATCGCTGCGTCTTCGCCGACGGAGCGGTGGTGGGTCGCACCCTCCTCGTGACGGGTGGTGCGGGCGCAGTGGGCAACGCCGCCATCCAGCTCGCGTGCTGGGGCGGTGCCCAGGTGCTCGCCACGGTGAGTACCGCGGACAAGAGCCGGCTTGCCATCGCCGCCGGGGCCCAGCAGGTGCTCGACTACCGGGCCGCCGACTACGTGGCGCAGGTGCGGGCGGCTGCGCCGGCCGGCGTCGATCGCATCATCGACGTGGCGATCGGCGCGAACCTCGCGACCGACCTCGACGTGCTCGCGCCGCACGGGGTCATCGTGGCTTACGGGAGCGACGCGCCCGATCCCGCCGTGCCCGTGCGGCGCTTGATGGTCGCCAACGCGACGTTGCGCTTCGTGCTCGTGTACAACCTCGCAGCGGCGATGATCGCGCAGGCTGTCACGGACATCACACGGGCGCTGCAGGCCGGCGCTCTGATGCCGCTGCCCGAGCACCGTTTCGCGCTGCGCGACATCGCCGCTGCACACGAGGCGGTCGAACGCGGTGCCGTTGGGGAAGTGCTCGTGGACATCCCGTGATCTGCTCCTCGGGCCGCTGACGGAGTCGCAGCACCGTCGGTACAACACGAGGGCATGCGTAGGCCTTGCCTGCGCCGCGCTCAACCGCGAGCTGTGTCCGAGACCCGCCGGGGTGACTCCACGTATGGCATGTCCAGCCCGTGAGGGTAGTGACTCTCATCTTGAGCGTCCCTCGGCGGGGGTCGGGCGCGCCGGGCGTGACTTGATAGCTCAAGATCGTGCGAGTCCCACCCAGGAGAATGGGGTCCCTGAAAGCACGTGCGAGGCCCCAAGGCCGGTCGTATCGGGGCGCGAGCACCTGGCAACGGTCGGTCTCGTGGCCCGCGACTGCCTCCGAGTTCAGTCGCGTTCTGCCGCCGTCGAGGGCTCGACCCATTTGATCTCTTTGACGCCGTTTCCCGCCCCCGGCGAGTGGAACCGCTGTCGTCAGGTGCGGCCCTGACGAATCATTCCCCGGAGGCTTCGAAGGCGGCCGTGATCGTGTCGGGGATGGGCCGCTGCCAGGTCCACCGCCCCTCCTGAGGCCAGATGCAGAACACCTTCCACCCGTGGAACTTGCCATCGACGGGATCAAGCGACTCCACGCCACGGAAGAACCGGCATGCCACGCAGCGTTCGACGCCGGCACTGCCATCAATAGGGCAGCTCTGGCCGACCTGGCGCCGTTCAGGCATCTGATGCTCCTCGCTGGCCCAGGTGCCGTCAAACCCTTTGTCCGGAAGGACCTCGGGACCGATGCCGGCCGGCAGTCCGGCCCCTGTGAGCTCGGACGGCAAACAGCTTACGCGACAAGGGGGCACGGACCGTGCCGATGTTGAACGCGGCGTCGCGGTGGAGCCTGACCTCGGGATCGAAGCCGGGCAGCGGATCCCTACGCCACGTCCGATGCGATGGGCCGCAGGTGCTGGCCGGGCTTGCCCCGCTCGTCGAGGGCGCCAGGCGCTCGCTCGGCCTCGATGAACTCGCCCGGATGTCAACCCTGACTACCCGATCCACATCGGGAGCGCGCATGTCCGTGCCCAACCCGCCACGGAGGAGGCTGCCGGCGTCTACGCTTGCCTCGGCTTCGCTGACGCGGAGGTCTTCGACGTCTACATCGACAGCTGACCCGTGAACCCCCTGGAGGCAGTCGCGGTCGTCGCGGCCGGCGTCGCTGCGGGCACGATCAACACGATTGTCGGGTCAGGCTCCCTCGTGACGTTCCCGACGCTCCTCTTCTTCGGCTTCCCACCCCTGGTGGCGAACGTCTCCAACACGGTCGGCCTCGTCCCGGGCTCGGCGAGCGGGGTGGTCGGCTACAGGCGTGAGCTCGCGGGACAGGGTCGACGGGTCCTCCGCCTCGGCCTGGCCGCGCTGCTCGGGGGGATCACCGGCGCGCTCATGCTCCTGGCGCTCCCGGCGAGCACGTTCACCCGGGTCGTCCCGTTCCTCATTCTCCTCGCGAGCGTTCTCATGGCGGTCCAGCCGCGACTGGCGGCTTTCGTCGCCCACCACCGTCCGCACGGCGCGGAGCACTCCCGCGCGCTCGCGGGGCTTGTCTACCTGACCGCGATCTACGGCGGCTACTTCGGGGCGGCGCAGAGCGTGATCTTCATCGCCCTGCTCGCGATCTTCATCCCCGATGACCTCCAGCGCCTCAACGGGCTGAAGAACGTCCTCGCGCTGGTCGTGAACGCGGTTGCGGCGCTCGTGTTCGTCGCCGTCGCGCCGGTCGACTGGTGGGCGGCGGCCCTCATTGCGGTGGGGTCGATCGCCGGGGGCCAGGTTGGCGCCGCCGTCGGCCGGCGAATGTCCCCGCTCGCGCTGCGCAGCGTGGTCGTGACCGTCGGCGTGGTCGTGGCTCTGAAGCTCCTGCTGGCCTGACCCCC
>Ga0208587_1001457_pt1 | contig 12546 bp, 8 predicted proteins | sample NGESurdeep092012_7_FD_184472 | JGI IMG/M metagenome (GOLD analysis project Ga0208587, IMG submission 184472) | Arctic peat soil microbial communities from Barrow, Alaska - NGEE Surface sample 210 deep-092012 (SPAdes) | ecosystem: Environmental > Terrestrial > Soil > Wetlands > Peat ...
AACACATTGGCAGTGCCACAACGCTTATACTCATAATCCCGTTTGCCTACCCTGCCGGGTTTCATCGCTATCGGCGGGCGGACATCCTGGTGCAGGGCGGCTGGATTCACCAGAAAGCCGCGAAGCGCTCAACGCGTTTAAGGAAAAACGGGCGCCTGACTTCAGCAAGTTCCAGTAACGCTACTACTCTCGCCTTGTTCAGTACCGCGAAAAGGCGATTTCCGCGATGACTGGTGCATGCCGCGATCCGGATGATGAGGCTTCAGCGTCTCTCCTGGTCGAGATTGCACTATTCGCCTCCCGGCATTGATCCGCCTTCACCACTTAAATGCTACGGATTTACCCCTCAAAATCCTGTTCTATGAAAATTCACATGTTTTGCTCCGAGATATTCAGGATTTTGTAACATCCTTTCGATGCTCTTGAGCCTTTTGCAACGTTTACAGGCACTTACAATCGACGACGATTTGGCTCGATACATGCAGATAGCCCACCAAATAACTCTGTAACGCTTCGTAAGTTCGACGTGGGGAATCTCGGAGTAGCAACCTGAGTGAACGGAGTTTACAGCTGTTGGCTTACTCTCGCGGCAGGCTAGGGCATGAAATGAATCGCTTTTTGGCAGCCCATGCGCCTCGTCCATCCAATTCAACTCGCAAACTGTGTCAACTAGCACGAAGGAGTCGTTCATGAAGAAGCTGGTTCTGCTGTCGCTCTTTATCTTTGGGTTGTCGAGCTACCTGGCGGCGCAACTGTCGACCGCAACCGTCAACGGGACGATTGTGGACTCCTCCGGCGCGGTCGTTACCAAAGCACAGATCACGGTTTCAAATCCGGCGACCGGCTTTTCGCGCCAGACAATTTCAGGGGCAGCCGGCGATTACAGCGTCACGTTTCTGCCTCCCGGCACGTACGAAATGAAAGTCCAAGCCTCGGGTTTCTCTACTGTGCAGCAAAAGGGAATCCAGGTGATGGTCGGCCAGGTCGTCACTGTGAACCAGACTCTGAAGCCAGGCGGCGCCGCCGAAGTGGTCGAGGTTACCGGCGAGCCCCCAATGATTGAGACGACCTCATCGACCGTAGTCGGCAGCGTTTCGCCGACCGAGGTATCTTCGCTTCCGATCCTTGACCGTAATTTCTCCGGACTGGAAACCCTGATTCCCGGGGTACGCCAAGCGGAAGGATTTGACCCGACCAAGACCCGCGTGGGTAACATCAGCGTAAACGGTGGCGATGGCCGCCAGGTTGACACCAGCGTGGACGGTGGCGACAACAAAGACCTGGTGGTTGGTGGACTGGTGCAGAACTTCACCATGGAAGGCATCCAGGAGTTCAATGTCACCACCAACCGCTATACCGCCGAGGCTGGTCACGCGGTGGCAGCCGTGGTCAACGTGGTCACCAAATCAGGTACCGACACGATCCACGGTTCGGCATTTGCCTTATTCCAGAACAGCGGGCTGAACAAGAACGACTATTTCAGCCTGCAAACCTGCCAGGAAACTGGTGTCTCCTCGGGGAACTGTCCAAAGCCCTTGTTCCATGGCTATCACTATGGCGGCTCGATCGGTGGCCCGATCATTAAGGACAAGCTTTTCTACTTCGGTGCTTTCGAGCAAAAGCGCGAACTCCCCCAGTTGACTGTCAGTTCAAGTGCCCTTCCTGACTTGACCACTTTCGCTGCCCAGACGTCAGGATTTCCCGGCGGTCCGTATGCCTTCCCTGTATACAATCTACCGGCTACCTACATTGACACGCTCGGAACTGTAAAACTGGACTGGACGATCAATAACTCACAGAACATTTTCGTCCGCTACGGTGGCCAAAAGTGGACTGCCCTAAACGACCAAGTCAGCACCAGTAGGGTTTTTTTTACAGACGGCACACAGGGCAGCAACGATATCAATAATTTCCATGACCTCGCTTTCCAATGGAACGTCACGATATCGCCGACGAAGGTAAACTCCTACACCGCCCATTTCCAGGACATGGCGAACACGATACCGCCGCTGCCCACCCATACCTTCACATATCCTGTTGTAGGCGGGGGCACGGTTACGAACCCGTTCATTTTCTTCGCTGATAATACCAGCGTCGGACTGAATCCCAACGTGCCGCAGGAGACCCTGATTCGTAAATATCAGTTCGCGGACAATTTCACCTGGACGCACGGCACCCACAACTTTAAGTTTGGCGCCAACTGGATCTACTTCGCTAAAATGGGCGGCTACTTTTACTCACAGTTGGGTTACACCATGAACTTCTGGGACGACCCAGTATGCATCGCTGCCGGCAGTTGCCCGAAGAGCGCGAATGGAAGTGGAGGATTATACCCTCAAGGCATCTCGACTCCGGGAGCCGTTTCCGAGATTCTGCTAAATGGCGGCAGCGGTTCGACCGCGCAGCCCCCGTGGAGTTCGCTCGGCCTGTACTTCCTGGACGATTGGAAAGTTTCGCCGCGCTTGACCCTCAATCTTGGTTTGCGTTGGGATGCCAATGCCGATTTTCTGCAACCGCAACTCGGGAGCACGTTGACCACCAGCAACAAGGGAATCTGGGACCTCCGCCAGGTCATGATGAACCCCAACTTTCCCACCAGCGATCCAGGCGCGCAGACGATTACACAGCTCGTAGGCAATACCAGCAATCTGACGCGCACGGCTTCTTCCTGGAAGGAATTCCAACCTCGTATTGGATTCGCCTGGGACATTACCGGCACCGGCAAACACTTGCTGCGTGGCGGATACGGTATCGCTCGCGATCAAATCTTCCAGAACATCACATTGTGGTCGATCCAACAGTCGCAGCCCACCATCTATCAAGCGGTATTCGATGTCGCGGGCTCCCTTCCACCAGGAGTTTTAGACAAGCACGGACAACCGTGCAGTTCAAGCGGCGCTCAGGTTAACCCGTGCACCTTCCAGTTAGGCACGACGCCTCTTCCCGCACCGCAACCTGCAACTACCGACCTCGCCTTTGGGGCGCTACCGCGAATAACGAGCCCCACAATTACCGATCCCTGGTCGCAGCAGGCGGGAATAGGGTATGCGTGGCAGATTAGCAACGATTATGCTTTTTCTGCCGATTATGTGCACATTCTTGGTACGCACGAAGAACGCGTCATCAACCAGAACCCCTACATATCGAGCGTCTGCAACCCGGATTACGGTGGCAACCTGGACAATCCACGGTGCGTGGCTGGACCAACTACACGCCTGATGGATTACGCCTTCCAGCAAACCGGCGTGGGTGCGGGCCGCTTCGTTCAGCTTTACGACTACAGCACCAACAACCGGTCGTTTTACGACGGCATCAACCTGCAACTCAAGCGGCGCATGAGCAAGCATTTCATGTTCCAGGTGAGCGACGTGATATCGTGGTCGCGGGCCTGGGGCGGTTTCCCCGTAGCTTCCTATGGCGGCAGCGGCCTGGCTATTACGCCGGATCAGCAGTTCGCGCCCAACGAGTTCAACTACACCAACTTCGACGAGCGCAACCGTTTCGTCGCCAGCGGCGTCTTCAATCTTCCTTGGGCGTTCCAACTCTCGCCAATCTTCACCGCCGCTTCGGCGCGTCCCTATAGCTTTATCGCGGGCAGCGATGTTAACGGCGACGGGCGACACGCCATTGATCGTGTCTGCGTTGGAAGTACGCTGACAAACCCGATCACAACTCCTGGGTGCACGATGATAAAACCGAACACTTTGAGGGGCATCCCGTTGGTCCAGATGAATCTTCGCGTTGACAAAACCTTCAAGTTCGGCGAGCGGATGCAACTGGCGCTGGACTGGGAGTTTTATAACCTATTCAACCGCGCAAACTTCTGCAACAGTTACGAGGAGAGCTCTCGGGCGAGTACCTTCAACACGCCACAGTCCTTCTGCAACGGCCCGGCTAATGCCGCGTATAACGGAACCGTAGCGGGCTACGGAGCCGCGGCAGTAGGTTCCCTTACCAGCCAGTTCGGTTTCCGCTTTAGCTTCTGACCTTTCACCGGATCGGATGGTGATTCTGAGGGCACTCACGCGAGTGCCCTTTTTTACCGACACGTGGCGGTCCTAGCCGGGTCCAGCTTTTGCGTTTGGCGAGGTGGTAAAGACGGCAGAGATTCTCGCCCCGACTCGTAAGCCCCGGGTAAACTGAGAAACCACCCCGATCCGCGCAGGAGCGACACCAGCGCCCAGCGCGAGACATCCCCCCGCCGTGGCTGATATCCTCAACCATTTGGCGTTATTGTGCGCGGAGGAATGGCAGCGAATGTCGAATTGTTTAGAGGGCCGCACCGTGGTGGTGTTCGGCGTGGCCAACAAGCGCAGCATTGCCTGGGCCATTGCGCAGCAGATGCAGCAGGCCGGAGCGCAACTGGCCATCACCTACCAGAACGAGCGCCTGAAGCAGGAAGCCGACGACCTGATCGCGGCGCTGCCCAACGCGCAGGCCTTCCAGTGCGACGTCAGCCGCGATGAAGAGATCGCGCAACTGTTCGAGCAACTGAAGTCGCGTTACGGCAAACTCGACGCGCTGGTACACAGCATCGCGTTCGCGCCAGCCGAAGACCTGAAAGGCGAGTTTGCCGGCACCAGCCGCGAGGGCTTCCGCATCGCCCTCGACATCAGCGTCTATTCGCTGGTGGCGCTTGCCCGCGCCGCCCGCCCGCTGATGACCGATGGCGGCAGCATCATGACCCTCACCTATTACGGAGCGGAAAAGGTCGTCCCACGATATAACGTGATGGGCGTGGCCAAAGCCGCGCTGGAGGCGAGCGTCCGCTACCTGGCCTACGATCTGGGCAAGAACAGGATTCGCGTCAACGCCATTTCCGCCGGCCCGATCAAGACCCTGGCCGCGCGCGGCATCTCCGGCTTCGGCGACATGCTGGGCGCTCAGGCCGAGCGCGCTCCCCTGCAACGCAACGTAGACGTGAAAGAGGTCGCCGCGACCGCTGTCTTCCTCGCCAGCGACAGCGCCACCGGAATCACCGGCGAAACCATCTACGTCGATTGCGGATATAACATCATGGGATTTTGAAGGCAGGGGCTAGGGGCTAGGGGTCAGTTTTGAAAGCGGCGCCCTGCATTGTTCATTGCAATCCTCAAAGCAATGTGATTACAATGTAATTACTAAAAAATCTTTGGTGACTGGCCATATATGAGAACTGAAATTGTGCGGATCGGCAACTCGCGTGGGATCCGAATCCCAAAGCCCATCATCGAGCAATGCGGTTTCGGGGAAAGCGTGGAGCTGCGCGTGGAGAAGGATCGTCTTATCGTTTCTCCCCAGCGTGCGCTGCGAGAGGGATGGGAAGAAGCTTTCCGGGCCGCCGGCTCGTCAACAGATGACGAGTTGCTGCTTGAAAATGTCGGGCCAAACGAGTTCGATCGTAAGGAATGGGAATGGTGAGTGGCCCGCGACAGGATGAGGTCTGGCTCGTATCGCTCGATCCGACGCGGGGAGCGGAAATGCAAAAGACAAGACCTTGCCTGGTTGTGTCGCCGGACGAAATGAACCGGCATCTTCGGACCGCGATTGTCGCTCCCATGACAACCAGCGAAAGACCTTATCCCACGCGAGTGACAATGACCTTTCAAGGCAGACGCGGACAGGTGGCGGTGGATCAACTCCGCGCTGTGGACCAGCAGCGACTGCTAAAGAAGTTGGGCAAAATCTCACCCGTCGCAGCGCGAGCAGTTTCCTCTGCGCTGGCTGAAATGTTTGCCCGACACTGACCCTACCGCCTTTGCAGGTCGGGCGGGTGCGAGTCGAAGGATCTGTCCGGCTTTCGAGTCATAAAGTGAAATGTAGCTTCGCTCCACCGTTGGGTTTGTCATGACGAGCGAAGCGAGGCATCTGCTTCTTCATCAGAGAGGCCAGCTATGCCAGCGAAAGCAGATCCCTCGCTGCGCTCGCGATGACAAGCATTACGCCAGACTCCCCGTGGTTCGACTCTACTTCCTCTTCACCACAATCTTCCTCTCCTGGTCGCCTTGGCGCTCGAGGCAGATTTCCACGTCGCGCTCCTTTTCGAAGCGGGGGAACTTCTCTCCCCACTCCAGCAGCACCAGGTTGCCGGGCTCGGCGAAGAGTTCGTCGAGGCCCAGTGTGTCGAGCTCGCGCGGCGTGTCGATACGGTAGAGATCGACGTGGAACAGGTTCACCTCGGGGCCGCGATACTCGTGGATGAGGGTGAACGTGGGGCTGGTCACATCGTCCTGCGAAGCGGCGTGCAGACCTTCCGCGATGCCTTTCACCAGGGTGGTCTTGCCGGTGCCAAGATCGCCGCGCAGGATGACCATGCGCGCCGCCTTCAGTGTGGGGGCAAGTTTGCGGCCCAGCGCCATGGTTTCTTCCGCCGAGTGCGTGATGTGCTCGTGAATGTTCATCGCGGAACGAAGGCCAATTTTAGCAGGACGGGGTTTCTGTTCGCCGTGCAGGCTGGGATCGAGGGCGACGGCTCGATAACGAGTGATCAATGGCCAGTTGGCAGTTTCGCGATGAAAATTGTTGACGGTCCACCGTTTTTCTTTCCCACCCTTTCGCAAAAGAGGCGAAAGGATGGGGCACCCCGCGAAGAGCGAGAAGCGAACACGCCCCTCATCCCCCGATACGCGTCGTGCTCTCCTTCGCCCACTGGGCGGCGCGGCGGAACGCTTCCGGCAGAGCCGCGAGCAGATCGGTAGCGACCAGCGAATGTTCTCCCATGGTTTCTGCGGCCACGTCCCCTGCCAGTCCGTGCAAATACACAGCGGCGACGGCGGCCAGCGGAATGTTGTTCGGCATCTGTCCAATCACCCCCGCTGTCATGCCGGTCAGGATGTCGCCCGTGCCGCCGGTTGCCATGCCGGGGTTGCCAGTGGGATTGACCCACGCGGTTCCGTCCGGTAGCGCGACGATGGTGCGGTTGCCTTTTAGCACCAGTACGAGCCGATGCTGGCGCGCGAAACTGCGCGCCACGTTGAGCCGGTCGGCTTGCACCGCTTTGATCGTGATACCGGCCAGCCGCGACATTTCTCCCGGATGCGGGGTCAGCACCAGCGGTCGCTCGCGGCCGTCGAGCAGCTCGGTGTGGCCGGCAAATGCGTTGAGCCCATCGGCATCGATGACCATCGGAACTTTGGTCTGGCGCACAGCTTCGTGTACGAACTGCACGGTTTCAGGATCGCGGCCAATGCCCGGGCCGATCGCCACCACGGTGATCGGCTTCACCAGCTTCTGGAAGCGGCCGCTCGCGATGGAGTCCATGGCGATGCCGCCGCTTTCGGTTTCGGCCAGTGGCTCGGTCATCAGCTCGGCAGCAAATGCGGCGACGCTGGCGAGCACCCGCACGGGCGTTGCGACGGTGCTGAGTCCGGCTCCGGCGCGCAGTGCCGCCATACCCGCCATGCCGGCGGCTCCTGACTTGCCCAGCGATCCGCCGACGATCAGAACGTGCCCGTACATACCCTTGTTGCTGTCGGCAGGACGGGGCGCGAGCAGCGCGGCGAAGTCGCGCGCGGTCGTGAGCTCGAGAGCGAGCTTGCTCATGATGGCTTCCGGGGGCGATCCGATGGGCGCAATCACGATGGGCCCGCGCGTCAGATTGCCGAAGACATGCGCCGGGCGAGGCGCGGTGAAAGTGACGATGGCGTCGGCACGCGCGATGTGTGGGTTGGCCTGCGCTGACATCGAGTCGGAATCCGCGCCCGACGGGATGTCCACCGCGACTACCGGCTTGCCGCTGCCATTGATGGCGGCGATCGCATCGGCATAGAAGCCCTTCACTGGCGGGTGAAATCCGGTGCCGAGTATGGTGTCAACCAGTAGGTCGCAATTCGCCAGGCTGCGCGACGACTCCGCGTGTAGCTCCTGCGCGTTGCGCAGCACGATAGGACGCAAAGGCAGGCGCTCGAACATGGCCAGTGCGTCGCCGTGCAACTCGGAGGGAGCGGCGAGCAGCAGTACCTCCACCACCCGTCCCGCGCGGTGCAATTTGCGCGCTACTACGAATCCATCGCCTCCATTGTTGCCCTTGCCGCAAATGACGGCGATTCGGTTGGCATGGCGATACCGCTCGAGGATGAATTGCGCCACCGCGGAACCAGCGTTCTCCATCAAGGTGATGGATTGCACGCCGAAGCGCGCAGTGGTGATGCGATCGATCTCGCGCATCTCGTCGGCAGTGGTGATTTTCATGCGCGCTCCGTGGCGGAGTCTTCCAGCCGGCGCAGACCGTCGGGCTCGCCCATCGCGATGAGATGATCGCCGGAGCGGATTACCTCATCGGGCGGGGGATTGAAGCGCATGTGAGAATCCTCTCCTTTGATGGCGAGCACGATGACGCCCATCTCCTGGCGGATGCGCGAAGCTTCAAGCGTTACACCAACGAAGCGTGAGCCCGCTTGCACCTGCACTTCTTCGATCTCCAGCGGGCGCTCCCGGTTCATGGCGGTGTCGAAGAAATCGACAACGTGCGGCCGCATGAAGGTCTGCGCGATGCGGTATCCGGCGAAGTTGTAGGGCGAGACCACGTGGTCGGCGCCGGCGGTGACTAAGTGCTGCTCGGCATCTTCTTCGCTGGCGCGCGCAATGATGTTGAGCTTGGGGTTCAAGCTGCGCGCGGTCAGGATGATGTAGATGTTGGTGGCGTCGGTGGTGGTGGCGGCGACCAGCCCACGCGCGCTCTCGATGCGGAGCTCGCGCAGCACCTGCGCCTGGGTGGCATCGCCCACAAGAGTCAGCCAGTCTTCCGCCGCATAGCGCGCCAGCTTGGCTTGGTCGCTGTCGACAATCACAAAGGGCAACGGCTTGCGCGCCAGTTCGCGCGCCACGCTGCGGCCGACGCGTCCGGCGCCGCAGATGATGTAGTGGTCCGACAATCGGCCGATCTCGCGCTCCATGCGTCTCCTGCCGAATATCGATTGCAGCTCGAATTCTAGCAAAGCCTGGGTCGCGGCCCCGAAGAACAGCAGTACCAGGCCGACACCAGCGACAATGATAAACGTGTTGAAGATGCGGCCAATGTGCGAGAGCGGATGGATCTCGCCGTATCCAATGGTGGTGATCGTAGTCACTACCATGTAAAACCCGTCGAACCAGGGCCAGCCTTCGATGAAATGGAACCCGGCGACGCCGATGAAGATCAAGGCCAGCAGCGCCAGGAAGAGGACCTTCAGATTGAACAGGGCCTTCACAGCAGTCATTCTGGCGCGTTGTGCCGTGAAGCGCAACAAGAACGCCCTCCCCATTCAGAAAGGGCGGATAACAGAACGTGACTGGAGTCTAATCGCCCCCGACCTTCACCTTGTCAGGCACGAGCTTCTGCACCTTGCTGTGACGGCGTCCGTAACCGAAGTAGATGAACATTCCAATAGCGAGCCAGATGATCAGACGAAGCCACGTGTCTCCCGGGAGGCTGGCCATCAAGGCGAAGGAAATCACAATACCCAGGATGGGAACCAGGGGCACCAGCGGGGTCTTGAAGGGACGATGCAGTTCCGGGCGTCGCACCCGGAGAATCCACACACCGGCGCATACGATGACGAATGCCAGCAACGTTCCGATGCTCACCAGTTCGCCAAGGATCCCGATGGGAACCAGGGAGGCGAAGATGGCCACGAAAATACCAACCGTGATCGACGAGATCCACGGGGTGCGAAACTTGGGATGCACCGCGCCCGCCCACTCCGGCAGCAGCCCATCGCGCGACATGGAGAAGAACACGCGGGACTGGCCCAGCAGCATGACCAGCATCACGCTGCCCAGGCCGGCAATTGCGCCCAGCTTCACCAGAATTGAGCCCCAGCGGACGCCGGTGGCGTCAATGCCGACCGCAACCGGATCGGCCACGTTCAGCGCCGAGTAGGGAACGATTCCGGTCAGCAAGCCGGAAACCAGAATGTACAGCACGGTACAGATGACCAGCGACCCGAGGATGCCGATGGGCATGTCTTTCTGCGGGTTTTTGGCTTCCTGCGCCGCGGTCGAGACGGCGTCGAATCCGATGTAGGCGAAGAAGATGACACCGGCAGCGCGCGCGATCCCCGACCACCCGTACTCTCCAAATGCCCCCTGGTTGGGAGGAATGAACGGATGCCAGTTTGCGGCGGCCAGCGCTGGATGCTTGAGCACGAACGCACCGGCAATGGCGATGAAGATGAGCACGATCATGACCTTGATGATCACGATGCCGGAGTTGAAGTTGGCCGACTCTTTGATGCCGATCACCAGGATGACGGTGATTACGCCAATGATTAGAAATGCGACGAGGTTGAACATGCCCGTCACTTGCGGCAAAGTCGATGCATCCACGCCATTCTGCTTCAGAATCGGTGCCATGGTTGTCAGCAGCTCCCAACGGCCTTGATACTGCACCAGAATGTTGGGTATCCACTGGTGGCCGACATGGGTGTACGGTGTCGCCGTCAACTGGGGGGGAATGCGAATCCCAAAGTCCTGAAGGAAGCTGACGAAATATCCGCTCCAGCCGGAGGCGACGGTCGCCGCGCCGAAGGCATATTCCAGGATCAGGTCCCAACCGATGATCCAGGCGAAAATTTCGCCCAAGGTGGCATAGCCGTAAGTGTAGGCCGATCCGGCGATGGGAATCAGGGAGGCAAACTCGGAATAACAAAGGCCGGCGAAGACGCAGCCTGATCCGGCCAGAATGAATGAAAGCACGATCGCCGGGCCAGCATACTGCGCAGCCGCCGATCCGGTGAGCACGAAAATTCCCGCGCCGATGATGGCGCCAATTCCAAGAGTAATAAGGTTCACGGGTCCGAGCGCCCGTTTCAAGCTATGTTCCCCAGTATCCGCTGCTTCATTCATCAGCATGTCGAGCGGCTTGCACTTCAGCAGATTGGCCATTCAGCGTTGCCTCTTCTTGGTGCTCAGGCTTGCGTACTCGGTTGCGGGTTGCGCTTCGACCACAGGAAATATACGGGAATCCCGAGTAGGACGATAATCAGGCCCGGCCACGTGTATTGCGGCTTGTAGCGCAATAAGACTACATCAATAAACACAGCCAGCAAAATATACATCGCGGGCAGCACGGGATATCCGATGGCGCGATAGGGGCGCGGCTCGTCCGGACGCTTGACCCGCAGCACAAACAGTCCTGCGATGGTCAGGATGTAGAACACCAGCACCGCAAAAATGATGTAGTCGAGTAGCTGCCCGTAGCTGCCAGAAATACACAGGATGCAAGTCCAGACGCACTGCATCAGCAGCGAGTGCGCCGGAGTGTGGTACTTGGGATGTAGCCGTCCCGCGCTGCGGAAGAACAACCCGTTTTTCGCCATGGCGTAGTACACGCGGGCACCCGCCAGAATCAGTCCGTTGTTGCAGCCAAAGGTCGAGACCAGGATGGCGATGGCCATGATCTGCGCGCCAACTGGGCCGAAGATCTGCTGTACCACAGCGGTGGCGACGCGGTCCTCTGGGGCGTGTTGGATGCCGGCCAGCGGCAGCACGCTTAAGTACACGAAGTTCGCCAGTACATAGAGCAGGATGACTGCGCCCGTTCCCAGCGCCAGCGCGAGCGGCAAGTTGCGCTGAGGATTGCGGACTTCGCCGGCGGTGAAGGTAACGTTGTTCCAGGCGTCTGCTGAGAAGAGCGAGCCCACTTGCGCCACTGCAATGATGGTGATCGTCCCCACCAGCGCGATCGGCCCGCCAACTCCCACCTGCACCGGATGCAGCGCATTCCATCCTGCATTGCGCCAGAAGTTGGCGCCGAAGTTGGCTGCTATCGCCGAGGCGTTGCGTCCCACGAAAATTCCTAGCAGTACCAGACCCAGTAGCGCCGCGGTCTTGGCGAAGGTAAACACGTTCTGCACCGCCGCACCGGTCTTGACGCCGAAGATATTCAGTACCGACAGGAAGATCACCATCAGGACGGCCATCAGGTTCTGCGTGTTCAAGCCGACATCCATGTTGCCCAACACCATCGGGCCGATGGGGATGGGCGGCACGTGTGCGATGTGCCAAATCCAGTGGGTCGACGATATGGAAGGGAAGAACACGCCCAGGAACTTGCCGAAGGCCACCCCGACTGCGGCAATGGTTCCGGTCTGGATGACGAGGTACAGTGTCCAGCCGTACAGAAATCCCCAAAGCGGGCCCAGCGATTCGCGGAGGTACACGTACTGCCCGCCAGCGCGCGGCATCATGGCAGCTAGCTCTCCGTAGGCCAGCGCGCCGGTGATGGTCATGAACCCGGTCACGACCCAGGCGGCGATGAGCAGCACCGGCGAATCCACCAGCCGCGCGATCTCCGCCGAGACGATGAAGATGCCGGAGCCGATCATGGAACCCATGACCAGCGTGGTGGCACTGGTCAGGCCGAGGCCCTTAACCCACTCGTTTTCGCTGGAGGCGATCGATACCGTCTTCGTTTCTGTTGCCAAGGGACCTCGTGTTTTGTAGATGGCGGCGTAGATGCGACCTGAACCTAGATTATTTATGAGGATCTCACGCTTTGAAGGGGCACGGCTTTCAGCCGTGCCGTAACCTGCTGTCATTTATGGTGGCTTTAGCCACTGAGGGACTTCGGTGTTGAGTCGAAGTGCG
>Ga0208587_1001461_pt1 | contig 12507 bp, 11 predicted proteins | sample NGESurdeep092012_7_FD_184472 | JGI IMG/M metagenome (GOLD analysis project Ga0208587, IMG submission 184472) | Arctic peat soil microbial communities from Barrow, Alaska - NGEE Surface sample 210 deep-092012 (SPAdes) | ecosystem: Environmental > Terrestrial > Soil > Wetlands > Peat ...
AAAGAACTGGCGCTTGGTAATGCGGTCATGCCGCGCCGAACCCGGTGACAGGACTTCGACTGCGAGCAGAAGGCGCTTCACGGGAAGGGAAGCGGCCTGCCGGCGGCCGTTCACCGCTGGAACCACGTAGACGTCCGGCTCGAAATACGTGGCCGTATCGAGTCTGACAGCCCCGGGTCCGAGGCAGACCTCGCCGAGCCGATGCTCGAGGACATATGCGTGAAGTCGCAGCGCGAGCGCGAACGCGATCCGCTGATGGCGGTGACTCGGCGCAGGCGTCACGAGAAGCGCTCCATCAACCAACTCGTAGCGCGGCGTGTATCCTTCGCGGCGCTCGATGAGTTCCTCGACTTGCTCGAGCGTCCAGGTACGATCGCTGAGTGCTGGCATGGACATAATCTGCTCGGCGGCTGAGGGCGAACGCAACTCGGCATTGCCGACGATAGCGGGAGTCGCCAGCGGCAGCGTCACCCAACAAGCTCCGCGATCATCAAATCGCGGCGCATCCCGCCGGCACTTGCTAACGAATCATTGTCTTGAGGCACCTAATGACGGCGGCGCGCAGCCGCACGAAGAAGTTTGCATCCCCGGATCGGCGAGCTCGATGACGCGTCCGTCATCGAGCACAAGCCAGGTGTATCCGTTGGTTCACCGGGGATCCTTGAACCACTCGAGCCGAGGTGTCGCTCGACGAATCGTCGTAGTGCGGCATGATGCCGCCGCGACCGGCCACGAGTGGCTGTTGGAGGACGTGCGAGTGATCAGGCCGCCGCGGCGACGATGGCTGGGGTGATGGATTGTGCCGCGTCTGGCGCGGCCACGGGCGTGGCCGGGGCGGCCGGGGTGCTTACGCGTGAATGCTGCACGCGCTTGATGCGGTTCCAATTCGCGAGCAGCGCTGGGTCGTCGGCCAGCGCCACGCGCACGAACGAGTCGAGGATGTGCACGGTCTGTCGTGCCACCCGGAGCGTGGCACTGAGGCCCTTGGTGGCACCGCTCGTCCTGCCCTGGCTCTTCGAGCGCTGGTCGATGGACTGGAGCATCGCGTCGGATGCGGCGTTCAGCCGCGCGATGAAGTCAGGCGGCAGTCCTGCCGAGATGAAAACGTCGGCATATGGCGCGGCCGCTTGCGCCATACCGCGCGCCGCGACCGCCAACTTCTCGGTGGTCGGATTGCCCCGCGGTGCCCGCAGGGGCAGGAGCTCCTGCGTGTTCGGCAGGTCGGCACGCGCGATGCGCGCGATGGGTGCCATGTAGTTGCCGCGGAGCACCGCGCGGAGTGCCCGCGTCTTCTTCGTGCCACTCTGTGCCGAGATGGTGCTGCCGCTCTGGTCCGTGGCGTGCGCGGAGAGCGTGGCGATGGCGCCGCCGAGTTTCTTGCGCGCTCCGCTTGTGGCGATGTCCGGGAACTTCGCCGCAATGTCGTCGAGGAAGTCCTCGACGGCGCGGAGGGATCGTACGGTGTTGCCCTGTCGTATCTGCATCCTTTCGTGAGTAGAAACGGCGCGTTGCGTGCTGCGCCACTGGCAGTGCGCCGTGTGAGCTGCCGGTGGATTGACGCGGAAAGTGGTTGTCCTGCGATGAAAGCTGGTTGGAGCGGACTTGCAGGTGGTTCGTGGCGGTTGTCTTGCGGTTGGCGCCTCCTTGCAGACGGTTGCGGTCGGGTTGCCACTGGTTCGTGCGCCCTTGCGGATGGTTGGAACGCGATGGCCACTGGTTCGAGCGGGATTGGCAACGGTTGGAGTCCGGTTGCCGGCGGTTGCGGTCCCCTTGCTGCTGGTTGCTGTGCGCTTGTTTCTGGTTGCTGCGTGCTTGTTTCTGGTTGCTGCGTGCTTGCTGCTGGTTGCTGTGCGCTTGTTGCTGGTTGCTGCGTGCTTGTTTCTGGTTGCTGCGTGCTTGCTGCTGGTTGCTGTGCGTTTGCCGCTGGTTGCTGCGCGTTTGCTGCTGGTTAGTGCGTGCTGGCCGATGGTTTTCGTCGCCTCGGTGTTGGTTGGAGCGCGTCGGTCGCTGGTTCGTGCGGCCTTGTCAATGGTTGGAGCGGGCTTGCCAATGGTTGGAACGGACTTGGTGCTGGTTCGAGTCAGATGGGCAGTCATCTCAGCCGGCGCGCCGCGGAACTGCGGCCGAGTGTCGCTTATGAGTGTCCCTACTTATACATCACCGCCAAACGCGACATGGTCAGGTCGGCCGGTCGAGTTCGCGGCGATCGTTACAATTCGCTTCGGCCCACTCGCCGCTGGTGTGTGCGAACGAATCGCTTCTGGGTGTTCCATACTTGTAATTCGCCGCCGAACGCGAAATGGTCAGGTCGGCCGGTCGAGTTCGCGGCGATCGTTGCAATTCGCTTCAGCCGGCTCGCCGCGGGTGTGCGCCGAGTGCCGCGTGTGCGTTGCCCTCTACTTATAGATCACCGCCGAACCGCCACATCATTAGGTCGGCGGGTCACATGCGCCGTGATTGATGTGTTGGCCGGTCGGTTCGTGGCCGTGCACGCCAAGGGAGCGCGTCACGCCGGCGCCGGGCGACATGTCGTTTCAGTATGCCCCACAGCGAACGGGCGTACATCCTCAACGCCGGCGTCGTGGCGACGGGGCGCGCGAGCCAGCGGTTCAGCGCGAAGGAGCCGTCATTCGACGTCTCTACTTATGAACAGCGCCCGCTGCCAGCGGCGATAGTTTCGATGCTGACGAACGCGTGACTTGAATCATGTGAATTGATGGAATGGATCTTTTTCATTGATGCTTGCATATCACCGGGTAGAATCTTGCTTCAGGGCCGAAGTGCAGGAGCAGGCCGATTTCCAGGTTCGTGGCATGGAGGTAGTTGAAGAGCTGGCGAGAGGCGCTCTTGTGGAGATCCTGGGTCGCTTTAGTCTCCACTACCAACTTCTCGTCGACGACGAGGTCAAGCCGCTGAAACCCGATTTCTTCGCCTTTATACATGACGCGAACACCAACCTCTCGCGCGACGCTGTGTCCACGCGCCATCAGTTCTCTTTCGAGCGCCTTGACGTACAAGTGCTCGAGAAAACCATATCCGAGGGTGTTGTAAACCTCGAAGAACGCCCCAATGACCGACTTGGAAAGCGCCTCCTCGATCAATTCCATGTGACCCATGCCTCAGCTTGGCGCACGCCTCTCGACCCGCGTCATCCCAAACTCGCGTCCCGGCGACAAATGGCTCGAGCACCCTTGATCAGATTCCGTCAATTCATATGATTCAAGTCACGCCTTTCGCTTGACTGGTCCACCGGAAACTTATTTGTATACTATTGCGTAGGGCAGATTGTATACTGTAACTTTCAAGCACTGAACGTGTATTAAATCGTCACATATGAGGATCGAGACGATGAGAACCTTTACCCAGCGCATCACCCTCGCCGCCCTCGCCGTAGCGGCGCTCGCGCTCACCACCCCCGCCTCGAGCGGCGCGCAACAGGGTGTACTCGGCCCCCGCTGGCAAGGCTGGGTGGGCTGCTGGTCGGCCGCTCCCACCGAACGTTTGCGCGAGACTGGCCCCGACTCGCCCCACATCGTCTGCATCACTCCCACTGCTGACGGCGACGTCGTCGACATCTCGGCCATCGCCGAGGGCAGGGTTGTGTCTCGCGATCGCATCGATGCGAGCGGCACGCCGCATCCGATCGAGGCCACCGGCTGTCAGGGCACGCAGAGCGCGCGATGGTCCGCTGATGGGCGGCGAGTGTTTCTCAAATCCAGTGTGACGTGCGACGGGATGCCGACGGAGATGTCGGCGATCCTCGCGATCACGTCGTCCGGCGAATGGCTCGATGTTCGCCGCGTCGCCGCGGGTGGCGGGTCTGATGTTCGCGTCGCCAGGTATCATGACGTTGGAGTGCCGACCCTCGTGCCCGCCGACATCGCGAATTCGTTCGACCGTCGTAACGCGATCCTGTTCCACGACGCGCGGCTCGCTGCGGGCGCGCCTGTCGGGGCGAATGCGATCATCGAAGCGTCGCACGCAACCGATCCGTCAGTCATCGAGTCGTGGGTGATGGAGAGCGGCCAGCGCTTTGCCGTGGATGCGCGCACCCTCACGGAGCTCGCGAATGCCGGTGTGCCGGCTCTCGTCACTGACGCAATGATCTCCGTGTCGCGTCCGACGGACGTGGCCACTTCGCACACGGTGTTCTACTCGCCCTACGGCTGGAATGGGGGCTATGGCCAGTATGGCCGAGGTTCGGCGGACGCGTGGGATCAGGGCACGGGAAGCCGCCTCTACGTGAACATCTATGAATATGATCCGTGGGGTTGGGGGTACGGGCCGCTCGGATATAGCTTCGGTTTTGCGCCGTTCGGCTACGGGATGCGGTACGGCAACGGCAATCGTTTCGGCGATGGCTTCGGCATCGGTTACGGATTTGGCTACGAGCACCGCACTCGGTATAGAAGCACGGCCGGCTCTCGCGTCGGGTACTACTATCCGCCGGTGATCGTGCTGCACAACGACCCGACAGGCACCGAGCCGCGCGGCCGTTCGGTGAAGGGCGAGGGTTACACCTCCGACCCTCGCCGGTCTTCACCGCCGGCAGGTGTGCCGAGGACAGCCGCGCCGCGAACCGCTGCGCCGCGGACGGAAGCAGTGTCGGCGCCGCGCGAAACTTCAGCGCCGCGGACTCAGCCGGCTCAGACTGGCGCGCCGAGCAGGGGAAGTGCGCCAAGAACGGCGCGGGCGCGGCCTTGAGTTGAGTGAGCTGTTCGCTGGGATCGCGTAGAGTATGGGTGCGTGCAGGCATCGGCGAACGCCTACGGCATCCGCACGATCTTCCCCATGAAGAGGATCGTTCCGGAGAGCCGTTCCCTGATGACGAAGATGTAGGGCCGGTCCACGCGCAGCGATGGCGGAAGAGACACGAAACCGATACCAACGCTCGTGACCGCGGCTGCCTCGGTCCCTTCTTCGTTGATGTCGACGTACGTCTTCTGCTTGACCTTGTCGATGTAGAGCTCATGTCCGCGCGGAGACATGCGCGTAAAGTCCGCGACATATGCCGTGAACGCGTCGCGCATGCCGAGGGCCATCAGGTCGTCGTTGAGGTCGCGCTCCCACTCGAGCTTGAGCCTGGGGAGCCAGACGTCCGTGGTGATCTCGTGGAAGCTGCTCATCCATGAACTCCACGTTCCGGCCTGCAGTGACGACGCCAGCGTCTCGACGCTCAGGCCGGCGCGCGGGACGATCACCGTCATCGTATAGGCATTGTTGCCGTACGGCAGATCCACGGCGGCGAAGTCCGGCGTCGACATGAAATTGATCTTGCCGTGGCGGTGCATGAGCCGCACCGGCTGGCTGCCCGCCAGCCCGAAGAAGAGCGTGTCCTTCGTCTCCGCCGGATCGAACTTGTCGCGCCAGGTGCCCTTGAAGTAGATCGCGTTGATGAGGAACATCACCTGAGCGGGGTCGATGCGATCGATGATGGTGGGGATCTTCGCCGCCGTCGCGGAGCTCACCCAATCATTGATCGTCGTCACGGCGGACGGTTTCGCGAAGTCGAGCGCGCTGACTTGTGCGTCGAACCACGTCTTGCCGGCGTCGAGGAAGGTCTGGTTGAAGGGGAAGTCGTTCCGGTACCAGATGGAGTTTGCGATGCGGACGTCAACGGTGGGGTCGAGTCCTCGCAGCAGCGCGATGACGCTCTTGTAGCTCGCGTTGATGTCGGCGTCGGTCGCGGTGCCGAAGGCGAGTGCACTGCGCATCTGATCGTACGTCGAGCCCGCTGCGCCGTTCATCGCCATGCCGAGCGCCATGGAGGCGCTCAGGGGAGAGGTGAAGACGTTGGAGTCCTTGTTCGCGGCCGCGAGCTGGCGGAAGAGCGCGAAGGAGAAGTCGTTGGCGGAGGAGACGAGCTTGAGCTCGGCGGTCGTCAGCGAGCGGGGGAGTGCGTCGAGGATGGGCGCCTGGGTTCCTGTGCCGGGCTCGGTGGCGGAGGAGCATGCCGTTAGCAGAGCCAGGGCGGTGACGACGACGCTTCGATAGAAGGGGACCAGGCAGGACAGCATGGTGAGTAGCGGGCTCGAGGTGTGTTCGACGGGACGGTCCTCTCTGCACAACCTGCGCGAGCGTCACGGGGTCACCGAGGCGACTTTCGCCCGAAAGAGCTATGTTGGCGCTCTCACCAGGTCCACTACTCGGCCAGGAGCCTCCTGATGTCACGCCTCCGCTCGTACCTCCTCGCGACCCTCGCCCTCCTCCCGGTCGTCGCCACTGCCCAGGGCCGACCGCTCCAGCTCGAGGACTATTACAGAGTACGCGAGGTGGGGAACCCCGAGATGTCGCCCGACGGCCGCTGGGTCGCGTTCACCATCGGCACGCGAATCGAAGCGACGAACGGCACCGATCACGAAGTCTGGGTCGTGCCCACAGACGCATCCTCCCCAGCTCGGCGCATCAGCACAGCGGGCGCGAAGGCGATGTCGCCGAAGTGGACGGCCGACGGGCGACTGAACTTCGCCCAAGGCAGCGGCGAGATCACGATCGATCTCGCACACCCAGACAGCGCGATCGAGAGCTCGATGCATCGAGTACCGAATGCGCCTCCGCTGCCGGCGAGGTACGCGAACCGCGACGGAAAGTTGGTCGCCATCGTGCGCGACATCCCGGTGGAGAAGCGCACGCGTCCCGCGCGGAGCGAGTTCGAGAAACGCGCCGAGGAGCACTTCAAGGGCGTGCAGTTCGATTGGCTTCCGTTCGCGAGCGATGGGCGACCGTTTCCGCTGCCGAACCGGATGGACCCCGAACTCAATCCGCCGCAGGAGATCTTCGTCGTCGAGCGGGAATCGAAGGACCTGAATCCGGCGAGCCGGCAATTGACGACGTTCGGGCTCAGGCCCACCAACGTTGATTGGAGTCCCGATGGAACCACGATCGTCTTCACCGCCGACTCCAACTATCGCACGGAGCGCAAGTATGCGCGCGCCGAGTTGTGGACCGTGGGCACCAGCGACGGATCATTGAAGCGACTGACGCCGGATGCGAAGTACGACTACACCGGCGCCAAGTTCTCTCCGGACGGGAAGTGGATTCTCACAACGCGCGGTCTTGCCGACGACTACGTCATCGCGAAGAAGCTGACCTACGGCGGCGCGAACGATCTCGTGCTCGTCCCGGCGAACGGCGTCGGCAACCCAATCAACCTCACCACGGACTGGGACTATCTGCCGACCCAGCCTTTCTGGAGCGAGGACGGCAAGTACGTGTACTTCACCGGCGGCATTGGCGGAACGCAGCATCTCTTTCGCGTGCCCGCCACCGGCGGTCCCGTGCAGCAGGTGACGCGCGGCGAGCGCCGTCTCTCGGCGTTCAGCTATGACAAAGGCAGGACGAAGATGGCGTTTCTCACCGGCGTGATGGAACGGCCGGCGGAGATCTCCGTCGCCAACACTGATGGGAGCGGCGAGACGCAGCTCACGCACGTGCACGACGCGTTCACGAACGAGGTGGCGCTGAGCAGAGTGGAGCACGTGCAGTTCAAGAGCAAGGACGGCACGCCCATCGAAGGATGGCTGTGGTGGCCTATTGGCTACCGGGCTGACGCCAATGTGAAGTCCTATCCATTGATCGTGAGCAGTCACGGCGGGCCGCACGCCAACGACGGCTACGGCTTCAACTTCAAGAATGACTACTTCGCCGCGAACGGTTATTTCGTTCTCGTCACCAACTTCCGCAGCTCAACCGGCTACGGCGAGAAGTTCCTGTGGGCAACGTGGGGCGCGTGGGGGAACAAGGATGGGCAGGACGTGATGGCCGGCGTGGATCACGTGATTGCGCACTATCCCATCGATGCAAGGCGTGTGGCCGCGATCGGGCATTCGTACGGCGGATTCATGACGAACTGGTTGATCACGCAGTATCCGTCACGGTTCGCGGCTGCTGTGCCTGGGGCGGGGATCGTGAACTGGATGAGTGACTACGGGAATGCGGATATCCCGATCACGAAGGAGAAGGAGTTTTTCGGGGCGCCGTGGACGGTGAAGGGGCGGGAGACGATGCTGAAGCAATCACCGTTGATCTATGCGGATCGCGTGAAGGCGGCGACGCTGTTCATTGTGGGCGAGGTTGATCAGCGGGTGCCGTATTCGGAGACGCAGCAGATGTATGTGGCGCTCAAGAAGAACGGGGTGCCGGCGAAGGTGATCAGGTATGCGGGGATGCCGCATTCCATCTCAGGGCATTGGAATCAGGTGCATCGGATGATGAGTGAGAGGGGGTGGGTCGATCTCTACTCCCGCGCCGTATCGCCGTAACGCCAATCTCAACGACCGCGGTTCATTCGGATGACATGCAGCGTTGTCATGAAGACCGCACCGAAACGGTGATGTAGCGCCCGTTCCGCTCGGCAAGTTCCGTCCATGCCGAGTGGACAAACCGAGCGCCGAGGGAATAGAGTATGGGCATGGCAGCCACGATACCGTATTACACGGTCGAGGATCTCGAGCACTTCCCGAACGACGGGAACCGGTACGAACTGCTCGACGGCGTGCTGCTCGTGACGCCGGCTCCGAATTTCTCACATCAAGCCGTGGCGACGCGGATTGCAAGGCTGCTGGGCATCGTGGAAGACCGTGGCCTCGGGCGCGTGGTCGCGCCTGGCGCCGTTTCATTTCCTCCGCGTACGCAGCTCGAGCCTGACGTTCTGATTGTTCCTGCCCGGTTTCCGCTCAGCAGCAAGTGGCAAGACATCACCGAGCACTGGCTGGCGGTGGAAGTGCTCAGCCGTTCTTCGCGCGTTTATGACAGGGAGTTCAAGCGTGATGCCTACCTCGCGCTTGGCGTGCGCGAGGTGTGGCTGGTGGACAGGGACGACCGGAGCGTGGAGATCTCGCATACGCGCGGCACGTGTGAGATCGTGCGCGACGCCATCATCTGGCGTGTACCGACGCTCGATCTCGAGGTGCGTGTCGACCTGAGCGAGGTGTTCGCGGGGCTCGAATAGAGTCAGGCGGATTCTTCGGATCAAGGCGGATCGATTCCGTGTTCACCATCGACACTTTCGCTGGCCTACGCCTCCAACGACGTCTGCTCCGTGATCTACAAATTGCCCAAGACCGCCTCGCCCCGCTCGCGATGTCTCGCTGTTCTTGCTGCGATGCTGTTCGGTGGCACTAGCGGCGCGCAAACGCCCGCCCCGTGCGTACATCTGAGCTTCGGTGTGGACACGACGCTGCCGATCGTGCGCGACATCGCGCGATTGACGCAGGCGTATCTGCTGCGACCCGATACCTCGGCCCAGAGTCGCGGCCTCTGGAGCGCGCGCAGTCCATTTGAAGCGCGCCTCGGCGACCCAGCGACGCAAGCCTATCAAGGTTTCTCGGCGACGATCATCGGCATAACAGGCGTCGGAGCGGATGAAAGCCTGTACGTCGTCAAAGTGTTGCATGCCTCGGCAGACAGTAATGGCACGGGCGTGCGTCCGCTGGCGCTGCAACGGTTCGATGCAGTGCGTGCACCAAGCGCGCCGTACGGCTGGCAACTTGCGAGTCCCCTGCCGCGTCTCACCCACGAGTGGGCGCACCGGTCGTATGGGCGCGTCACCTTCTGGTATGCGCCTGGGGTCGTGCCGAGCCCCAAACGCGCCCGCCTCGCGTCCGCGTTTGTCGATTCGGTCGCGCGCCTATTTGCTGTGCGCGCGCCCGAGCGCCTTGATGCCTATATCACCCACACGACAGACGAGGGCGAACGGCTCCTCGGGCTCGATTTCTTCGTGGACGGATCGGGCCCCGGCACCGGGGTGGGCGGCCGGAGCCTCCCCCACGCCGGCGTGCTCTTGCTCGGGGATCCGCGTGTCGGGGAGGCGTACTTCCATGAATTTGTCCATGCCGTGCTGGGGCCGATGTTCCCCGGCACGAACTACTTGTTCAGCGAAGGGGTCGCGGTCTGGCTTGGTGGCTCCCAAGCCACGACGCCGCAGACGATGTTCCGACGGCTCGCGCAGTATCAGGCGACACATCCGATCATCTCGCTCATGGACGTGCTGGGTGGCGAGGCGCCTGGCGGGGCGAGCGCCACCGCCGCGCTCTATGCAACCAACGGCCTGATCATCGACGCGATCTATCGTCGGTCGGGAATGGCGGGGCTTCGTCGCTTTGCAATGCTCCACGGAGAGCCCGCGTCGTTGGTTGCGCGTTTGTCCGAGTTCGTAGGCCCCATCGGTCCCGATGTGAATGCGTGGTGGCGCGCCGAAGCGGCGGCAGCAGCCCGCCGCTGACTGTCTCGCGCGCGCCTGTGGGCGACACCAAGACTGAACGCCGAATGGTCCGTGTTCAATCGATGCTCGATTCATGCTGCGTCAGATCGGTGACGTGTCTTCCGTTCGGCTCGGCAGGTTCCAGTCATGCCGAGTGGACAAACCGAGCGCCGAGGGAATAGAGTATGGGCATGGCCGCCACGATACCGTATTACACGGTCGACGATCTCGAGCACTTCCCGAACGACGGGAACCGGTACGAACTGCTCGACGGTGTGCTGCTCGTGACGCCAGCGCCGAACTATTCGCATCAGAGCGTGGCGTGGCGAATCGCGAGGATGCTGGACGTCGTGGAGCAACGTGGCCTCTGGAGCGTCGTCACGCCCGGCGCCGTTTCATTTCCTCCGCGTACGCAACTCGAGCCTGACGTCCTGGTTGTTCCCGCCCGGTTTCCACTCAGCAGCAAGTGGCAGGACATCACCGAGCACTGGCTGGCTGTGGAAGTTCTCAGCCGTTCTTCGCGAGTCTACGATCGCGAGTTCAAGCGTGATGCCTACCTCGCACTCGGCGTGCGCGAAGTTTGGCTGGTGGACAGAGACGACCGGAGCGTGGAAGTCTCACGCGAGCGAGGCAAGAGCGACACAGTGCGCGACGCCATCATCTGGCGCGTGCCGACGGTCGAACTCGAAGTACGTGTCGACCTGAGCGAGGTGTTCGCGGGGCTCGAGTAGTGTCAGCGAGATCCGCGGCTGAGCCAACGGCTGCGGGCGCAACAAGTCGGGGTCGGGTGTGTCGATCTCGAGGAGCGCGATCGTGAGACGGGCGACGTGCAGTGGACCGGCACCCGTGTGGATCTCATCTTCGGGTCGAACTCCCAGCTCCGCGCGCTCGCGGAGGTCTACGCCTGCGAGGACGCGCAGGCGGCGTTCGTGCGGGCCTTCGTGGCGGCCTGGAACAAGGTGATGAACCTGGATCGCTTCGACCTGGCCTGAGTCCAGGCACGAGTTGCGAGCGTGTGAGCCTCCCCGGTTACCGGATCTGCACCACGCCCGGCATCACCGCCGGGAATCGCTGGAACACCAGCGGATCGTGACCGGGGATGATGAATCGCGGTGACACGGCAATCGTTCGCATGCGATCCTGGGCCGCCAGATTCGACACCGGGTCGAGCGTCTGCGCGATGGGCACATGGCGATCGAGGTTCTCGTAGAGATACACGTTGTCGGAGGCCAGCACGACCACGCCCTGCCCCGTGCGGACGCCGGCATACTGCGACTGATAGGTGTGCTTGCCGCCGATGTAGACCGTGATGCCGGGGATGATCTCCCGGGCATCGCCGTCCACCAGCTGCAGCCGGCCGGCTGACCGCAGCGCCGCGAGCATCGCGGCGTCCGGTGCATCGATGGCCCGGTCGAGCACCTTGCCGGCGGCGTCGATGTGATGCTCCACCTCCTCACGCTGGATCCAGATGCGCGCGTTGGGGAAGAGGTCGGCGCCGTCGAAGTGATCCCAGTGAATGTGCGTGATGATGAGGTCGGTGATGTCGCCGGCTTTCACACCGGCGCGCGCGATCGCTGAATCGGGGCGCATGTAGTCGATGGGTTTCCAGCGTGCGATCAGGTCGGCACGCTTGAAGCCGGCGTCCACCAGCACGGTTCGGCCACCCGGTCCGCGCAACAGCCACATGGTCAGCGCGGCATCGATGCGCCGCGAGGTGTCAGCGCCGGCGATGAGCCCCGACACGCGGAAGGCCGGCAGGGCACCGTAGCGGACCGCGAAGACATCCCAGGTAGACGCGGACTGGGCCGAGAGCGCCGTCGGCGCCAGGAGCAATCCGACCATGAACGCGGCGCGCAGTCGCCGCCATGCGAATGGCCCCACGAGAATTGCGGGTGCAGCGATGATGAGCGCGATCGGCATTCCTTCGTTGCCAGAAAGCGCGCGGATGAAACCGTACACGATGTCGACGCCGCAAAGCGCCAGAACGACGGCTGGGACGATCTGCTTCTTGGTCATCATGAGCCGGGGAGATAGGTCGCGAGGGCGCGGTACGTGCGCACTCATATATAGGACGTATTCCATGAGCGCGGCAACCCGTGCGTCCGTATCACGCCGCTTCCAGTCGCCGTCCGCTGGCCGCCGTGCGTCCGTCGGAGGTGCAGGGGAGTGTTGCACATGCGGCGCTCGTGCATCTGGTGTCTGCGGCGCAGGTGTCTGCGCCCGGTGGCGGAGTGCGCTTGGTGCGAAACAGGCGCGGAACGCTGATGTGAATCGCCGAGGGATTCACGTCGGAGAGTTCCATGAGC
>Ga0208587_1001463_pt1 | contig 12504 bp, 12 predicted proteins | sample NGESurdeep092012_7_FD_184472 | JGI IMG/M metagenome (GOLD analysis project Ga0208587, IMG submission 184472) | Arctic peat soil microbial communities from Barrow, Alaska - NGEE Surface sample 210 deep-092012 (SPAdes) | ecosystem: Environmental > Terrestrial > Soil > Wetlands > Peat ...
ACTGGCACGATAACACGCGCCACGCGAACGGCTGGCCGCGGAGCCTTGCTCGAAAATAGACGTTCGCCCTCTCCGAGACAACCGCTCCCTCAGAAGCCGTAAATTTTTCCGCCCCCGCGGGCTTGGGTCTGTCCCGGCCCGCTCGGGGGGCGTCAAGATTTGCGCGCTCTTTTGGGCATTTCTGGTTGCTGTCCGCCTTACCTGGCCGCTCTGATCGAGAGCTATCCCCTTTTCAGGGCGTCACTTCGCACCTCTTTCCGAGTGCCGCCCCGTGCAACCGGAATTAGACCGTTACTGTAAATGTTTTCCGCCACACCAGCCTTTCCCACACCATCATGTTATAGGTGAAGCACGCCCATAGCGCTTCGGTCGTCACCTTCGCCAACCCGCGCAAGCGAAACTTCCACAGGTTGATCTTGTCCTTGAGCCAAGCATTCGGAAACTCCGCCACTGCCCCACGCAGCTTGTATATCGCCTTGGCCTTCTCTTGCCCCATCTTCTGCCGAAATGCCGTCACCGCCTCCGCTTCCTTCACCACCACCGATACCGTTCGCCCTTTGCCCTCACTCTTGGGACAACATTGGCTCTTCATCACGCAGGCCGTGCAATCCGCTGCCTGCGCCTGGTACTGCGCATACCGCGTTTGCTTCTTCTGGCTCTGCCGAATATAAGGTACCTGCTTGCCCGCTGGGCACTGTAGACTGTTCGTCCCTTCGATCTGCACAAACGCACTCGACTCGAATCCCGGCCCAATGCCCGACGATTTATAGGCGTTGGCCACGCGCCGGCCGCGATCTCCCAGCGATCCAATCAAATCGAGCGTCCGCGCCTCCGCCAGAATGATGTTGTCCTTACTGGTGTAGCCCCCATCCACCACCACTTGCTGCGGCGCTCTCCCCATTCTCTCCTGCACATCTTCCAGCGCCTTTTCCAACGCCGGCGCATCGCCACTGCATTGGTTCACCTGCATCCCCACGATCACTTTCTCTTTGGCATCGGTGCTGATCTGCACGTTATACGCCGGTCCAATCGCTCCATCCCCGTGTTTCATGAGGCGCGCCTCCGGGTCGCTCAGGCTCACCCGCACCGCCGCCTTTTTGGCTGCCGTCTTCTTCTCCCCTTGCAGGCTTTCCATCTCTTTCACCGCCTGCTCCAGTCTCCGTTCCTGTTCCCGCGCCGCTCGCTCCTGCGCCGCCTGCCGTAGCCCCTGCGCCTCGCTCTCCCCCTGCCTCCCTAGTTGCCGCACCACTTCCCGCGCCTCTTCCAGACGCTTCTGCAATGTCTTCTCTCGCCGAAACGTATCCCTCCCAGCCTGCGCCGCCACCTTCGTCCCGTCCAGCATCATACGCTCCAGGTCCACCAATCCCTCCCCTTCTAACATCACCAGAAGTTGCGTGAACACCTCATCCAGCGCCTCCTTCTTGCTCTTCCGGAAGTCGTTTAGGCTGGTATGATTCACCGGCTCGATCGCTCCTAACCACATCAGCCCGGGCTCCCACTCCATCAACCTTGCGATTTCCCGGCTCGAAGTAATGCCCTCGCTCAACGCATACAGCCACACGCTCAGCAGCAACCGCGGATCCCACGGTCGACGCCCCCGCCCACCAGCCACCGACGACAGCCCCAGGAAAAACGCCGACAGGTCCATCTTTCCTGTCAGGTACCAGATCGCCCGCGCCTTATGGGTCAGCGGGACCAGGTGCTCGACGTCGATGGTGACCGCTTTCAATTGCTCCCGATTGGGACTGCGCAGCTTCAAGTTGCACGGTACCTTCGCCGGTTTCGGCTCGGCGGCTGCCGCCGGTTCATCCAGTTCCTCAAACAACCTCGCGTTCTGCTGGGGTTCGGCCATGAAAACATTTTAATAAAGAAATGTTTTGGCTGAGGTATTATTTTTACAGCTTCTCACGCGCGCGGCTCTGATCGGCGCCGCCACCGGGGTACCCTCTGGGTCGGGAGCGATTCTTGGCAGTGTCTCGCGGCCGGCCGCCAAGTCCGGCTGGAATTGGTTTGTGGAACAGGAGGCAGACGACAAAAACCGATCGTCTGGCCCACTCTGACTTCTGGTCCTACGCCGCCTTCGGCATGGCTACCGTCTTGGGCTGCAAGCCCGCCTTCGCCAGCACGTAGTAAACCCCGAACCCGACGATAAAGCTGTACACCACCGCCGGCTGCACGTACGATTTCATTTCCGGCGAGAGCGTGACGGGCAGAACATCGAGCGGCAGAATGCCCACGATGAAGCCCACCGCCCAGGCGATATAGCCCGCCCAATTGACGCCTTCGCGCGGGCCGCTCCACTTCTTGCCTGCCAGCAGATAGTCCGCCACCATGGCGCCGATGATGGGCCCGAAGCTGGCGCCGACAATGGTGAAGAACCCAATCAGGTTGGCGGCAACGCCCGTGATCGCGAGCAGAACTCCCACCGCCCCGGCCGCCATCGTGCTGGCCACGCGCGGCACGCTCGGAATCATAGTGTTGAAGCTGTTCCCCGCGATGAAGGCGCAGAAGCACGCCGCCGGAATCGAAGCGATGGCGAAGAGGAAGAGCATCGCCGAAGCGATCGGTCCGCCGATGGCCTGCACCACTTCGCCAAAATCCCAGCGTTGCGTCAGTCCGCTGCCGTGGGCTCCCGCCACCGCCAGGAGCGGCAATCCGCCGGCCACCAGCACGGCCAGTGTGATGCCCACCAGCCCGCCCCAGCGCACGTCGCGTTCATCGCGCGCGTTCATACCGAAATCCGCGCCCGCCGCGCCCGCCGTGGCGAAGAAGCCGATCACGATGGCGATCATCGTGGTGAATGCGCCGAACGAATCTTCCGTCGCCGGCGCGACTTGATAGTTGCCGATACCGCCCGAGGTCTGAAAAAAGACCACCAGCAGCATCAGCAGCGGAATCGCATTTAGAAACAGGGCGATCTTGGACACATACTGAACCCCTTTCGCTCCCGCAAAAGCCATGGTGCCGCCCCAGAGGACGCACACGATACCGAAGGACAGGGTGCCCGGCTTCGATTCCATCCCCATCCCTTTCAGAATGTAATCGGCGGAGTAAAACGTGCCCACCGCGAACCAGCCAATCTGCAACAGCCCCATCAGCAGCCCCGGCATCACGTAGCCGCCGGCCGTGCCGAAGGTGGAACTGCCGACGACGTAGAGCGGAAACCCGGTCTTCATCCCCAGCATGGCCGGAACGCGATAGTACAAGGCGTAGCTCAGGATTCCGGCAACCGCCAGCGCGGCCAGGCAAAGCGCCAGCCCACCGAATTGCAGCGTCTTTCCCGCCATTTGTTGATAGAAGGCGATCCAGAGAAAAATTCCGGCGTAAGTGGGCGCGGTATTGGCATACCACGGGGCGCGGTTCCCCATCGGGTTGGGCACTGCTTTAGCAAGGTAGTCTGGCAACATGGCTCTTCCTTTGTCGATTCCAAATGTGTATCTGAAGCGGCCAGTATACTACACGGCACTTCACAACTCCGCCCCTGGGGAACTGCTACAATCCAATTCATGCCCTGGGGCATGTTCGCTTTTCCGAATAATCGCCAATCGTGATCCGCCGGGTCTTCAAAGCTTTTCATTATCGCGACTTCCGCCTGATGTGGATGGGCGCGTGTGCGTCGAGCATCGGCACGTGGATGCAGATTCTGGCGCAGAGCTGGCTCGTCCTGAAGCTCTCCGATTCGCCGTTTCTGCTCGGCCTGGACGCCTTCCTCGGCGGCATTCCCATCTTCCTGTTCTCCCTGGTGGGCGGCGTGGTGGCCGACCGCTTCGAGCGCCGCAAGGTGCTGCTGCTCTCGCAGTGCGTGCAGATGGGCGCCGCCTTCCTGCTCACCGCGCTCATCGGATTCCATCTTGTCCGGGTGTGGCAGATCCTCTGCCTGTCGTTCCTTACCGGTTTCGCCCAGGCTTTCGGCGGACCAGCCTACCAGGCCCTCATCCCCACGCTGGTCGATAAAGAAGACATGCCGAACGCCATCGCGCTGCAATCCATTCAGTTCAACGTGGCGCGCGTGGTCGGCCCGGCGCTGGGCGGCATCGCGCTCACCCAGTTGGGCGAGAAATGGTGCTTCGGGCTCAACGGACTCTCCTTTTTCGCGCCCATCGTCTCCCTGCTCATGATCCAGACGCGCTTCTATCCGCAGAAGACCTCGGAATCGATTTTGGTCGGCATGAAGCAGGGCATCTCCTTCATCCGCAGCCAGAGCGCCATGGAATCGTTGATGGTCCTGGCCTTTTGCATGACCGCTCTCGGCGTTCCCATGATGACCTTCCTCCCGGTATTCGCCAGGGATGTCTTCCACCAGGGGCCCACCACCTTCACCTTGTTCCTCTCGGCTTCCGGCGTCGGCTCCATCGTGGGCGCGCTGACCGTCGCAGCCCTCGGCAATGTGCGCCACAAGGGACGCATCGCCCTGATCATGCTCACCTGCCTCGGTGCCGGCATTGCCGGATTTGCCCTCTCGACCTCGGTTTGGTTGAGCTGCGTGATGCTGTTTCTCTCCGGAGCATCGCTGATTTCGGTCTTTGCCCTGGTCAATTCGCTGGTGCAACTGATCACCACCAACGAAATGCGCGGCCGCGTGATGAGCGTCTACAACTTTGCCTTCCGCGGCGGCATGCCCATGGGAAACCTGTTGACCGGCTGGCTCGTCCCACTCTATTCGGCGCCCCTCGTGCTCGCCGTCAACGGACTTGTCCTGATGGCCGTCGCCTTGTACTTTCTCGGGGTGCAACGGCGGGTCGCCGCTCTTTGATGTAATAGAGGAGTCGCACTCATGCTCGCAATATTCATCGCCGCTTACCTGTCCGCCGCCGCACCCTCCCCGCTGGAGGTGGCGCGCGATAAGCAGGACCGCGCCGCTTTAACCGACATCGCCGCCCAGGCCGGCGGCGCCGCCGCCAAGGCGCCCAACGATGCCGAGGTCCAATACCGCGCCGCCTTGGCCAATTGCTATCTCGCCGAGGTGGCGATCGAACTGCGCGATCGCAAAGCCGGCCGCCAGATCGCCGAGCAGGGCATCCGGTTCGCCGAGAAGACGGTGGCACTGAAGCCCGCGAACGCCGAGTACTATCGCCTGCTCGGCACGCTCTACGGCCAGGCCGTCACCGACATCATGAGCGGCCTCACCTACGGTCCCAAGGCCAAGGACGCCATCAACAAGGCCGTGGAGAAGGCGCCCAAGTCTTCCCTGATGTACGTGGCGCGCGGCGTCGGCAATTACTACGTCCCGGCCCAACTGGGCGGCGGCGCCAAGCTCTCCATCCCGGATTTCCAGAAGGCCATCGAACTCGATCCCGGGAATGCCGAAGCCTACCTCTGGCTGGGTCTCAGCCTGCGCAAGGAGAATCGCGACGCCGAGGCGCGCCAGGCATTCGCCAAATCGCTGGAGCTCAACCCCAACCGCGTCTGGGCCAGGCAGCAATTGGAAAAGACTCCGGCGAAATGAAACCGCTGGCGACCGCTGCTGCCTCGGTGGCGCTCGCGCTGCTCACCTTTTTTCAGTTTCCCGGCCACACCTGGCTGCAGCAGGATAGCCAGATCTACGTTCCCATCCTGGAACACCTGCGCGACCCCGCGGTGCTGCGCAACGACATCCTGGTGCAGCACCCGCACGTCGCCTTTACCCTCTACGACGAAACCGCTCTCGCCCTCCGCACAGTCAGCGGCGCCGGCTTCCGCGAAGTGCTCGCCGCCCAGCAGATCGCCACCCGCGCGCTCGGCATCTGGGGCCTCCTGCTGATGGGCGAAGCGCTCGGACTTGCCTTCGCTCCCGCGCTCCTGGTGGCTGCCATCTGCTCTCTCGGCGCGCTGATCCCCGGCCCCGCCGTCCTCACCTTCGAATACGAGCCCACGCCGCGCGCCTTCGCCGTCCCCCTGCTGTTCTGCGCCATCGGCCTGGCGGCGCATCGCCGTCACCTGGCCGCCGGAGCCGCGGCGGCCATGGCCTTCCTCTACCATCCGCCCACCGCGCTGCCTTTCTGGGGCGTCTACTTCGTATTGGCCCTGTGGCCGCATCGTGAACGCCGCGCGCGTCTCGCATGCCTGATCCCGCTGGCCGCCGCGGTGCCGCTGCTCGGGGCCGCCGCGCGCGCGCAATCCGCTTCCGGCGAGGCGCAGCGCGTCTTTGCCCGGCTCGATTCCGCGGAGGAATTCCTGCAGCGCATGCGCACCGCGTACGTCTGGGTCTCCACCTGGCCCGCCGCCACCGTGGTGCATCATGTGCTGATTCTGGCCATTCTCATCGCGGCATTCGTGCGCATCCGCCAGGCGGTCAACGTGGAACTGCGCGTTCTGCTGCTCGGCCTTGTGGCGCTCGGCCTGCTCACCATGCCGCTCTCCTGGCTGCTGCTGGAGCAGTTCCATTGGGGCCTGGTCCCGCAGGTGCAGCCCATGCGCGCGCTTCTCTTTCTCACCCTCGGCATGCAGTTTCTCTCCGCCGCCGCCGGCGCCCAGGCCATTGCCGCGCGCCGTCCCGCCGAAGCCTTCGCCTGGTTCGCCTTCGCCTACCTGCTGCCGCTCGAACCGGTCCTCACCGGACCCTTCGTCTGGAGCCGCGTCGGGCTCGCCCTCGCGTTGGCCGCTTTCACCGCGCTCGCCGGAATTCGGTGGGCGCCCGTGGTTGCCATCGCCGCTTTCTTCGCGATTCCATGGCTGGGCGGTGTGGTGAACTACCCGCGGCTCCACACTCCCGACCTGGCGCAGCTTTCCGCCTGGGCGCGCGCCAATACGGGGCGGGACGCCGTATTTGTCTTCCCCGGCGTCAACCGCAGCCTCGCCCCCGGCATTTTTCGCAGTGAAGCTCTGCGCGCCGTCTACGTCGATTGGAAAGGCGGCGGCCAGGTGAACTACTTCAAGGATCTCGGCGAGCAGTGGTGGTTCCGCTGGCGGCAAACCCGCAACTTCCAGCTCGCCGACCTGCCGCAATACACAGCCTCCGGCATCACCTACGTAGTCCTGCAGGAGCCCCTCCCCCGCGCGCCGCAATTCCAAAACTCCACTTACGTCGTCTACCAGATCAATTAGGCGGGGATCGCTCCCTGACGGTCGCGGCTCTGATCGGAGCCGCGACCGTCAGGGAGCGTTTTCCCCAAAGCACGCGACCGCACGAAGTTCGCCACCCCCTTTTCATGCGGACCGCGAATCGCTCATACTGAAGGTAAGCTCATTGGGAGAGCTGGCAAATGCCGAGATTCTCCAGGCGCGGATTCGCCGGATTTCTTCTGGCCCCGCTCTTTCGTCTCCACGGCCAATCCACGGCCTCGCCGCAGCCAAGTGCGGACGAGAGCGCGGCAGGGGTCTCATCGCGGACCCAGTCCCGTACGTATCGTGCCGACGCCGTAATTCTGTTCCTCGGGATTTCCATCTACCGGCGCGCCGGAGTCGGCGGGGGACAGGCCTCGCTGCAGGAGACAGGCGAAGGCGCGTCCCAGCGCCGCACGCTCTTCTTCGCGGGAGGCTCGGACCCCAAGCACGCCTACGGGTTGAGCCGGCTCGGTTGGATGCGCGAAGTCGTGCTTGGACCCGTTTCCTCCCCGTCCGAAGCCGCCTACTTCGGAGTGCTCACTTCGTCGCCCGAAGAGAGTCTGGCGCACGCCCGCAAGTCGGTCGCCGCCCCGCCATCCGGCCGCAGCATCTTCAGCGCGGCGAACGGCCGCAATACCGCCGGCCACAGCCGCAGCGCGGTTACCCATTTCGAGTTTGCCGCCGGCGCCATCTGGTCTGACCGCGGCCTGATCGACCAGGCGCAATCCACCTTTCACGGCAACGTCGATTGGCGCGAGACTTCGTGGCCGAAGTCGCCGAACCAGGCGCCGCCCACGTTTCTTTTTCAACTGGCGACGTTATTGAAGCAGCGGACCCGCCGCGCCGTGGGCCGGTATGTCTACAGCGAGCAGGAGTACCTGCTGGAACTCGAAACGCCGCAAACCGGTCGCGGCCGCGAGCGCCTCCTGCCGGTCCGCGGCAAGATCCGCAACCTCCGCACGGGTTACGAAACCCTCTTCCGCCTGTGGCTGGAGGACGGTTCGGATTCCATCGTGCCCGTCCGCATCGAGTTTCAGGCGCGCTCGTTTTTGCGGCTCACTTTCGAAGCCTTGCCGGCCTGACGGCTTACACTCCACTTATACCGGCATGCCCACGCGCCAGAGCAGGTACCCGATGGCCTGCTTCACATAGTTCCACCGCTCGTGCAGCGACCCCGGATTGAGTTCCCTGCGCGGCGACCCGTAGACCTTCAGCCCGCGGGATTGCAGCATCCTCTTCACCCGATAGATGTGGTAGCCGTCGCTCACCACAATCACCGAGTGCAGCCCCATCCGCCGCATAATCTCGGCCGCCATGGCGGTAGATTGCACCGTGCTTTCGCCCTCATTCTCCACGATGATGACTTCGCTCGGCACGCCGCGGCTGGTCAGGTAAGAGCGCCCCACGCCGCCCTCCGTGAACACCGGGTCTCCGCCCGGGCCGCCGGTGGTCAGGATGCGCGGAGCCAGCCTGCGATGGTACAACTCCAGCGCGTGGTCCAGGCGCGCGCGCAAAACCGGGGAAGGCCGCCCGCGATATTCCGCCGCGCCCAGCACCAGGATTACGTCCGCGGGTTGCGCTTCCTCGCGGGTGCTCTGCCGCTCAATGCGCACGGAGAGGAATGCGACGCTGACCAGCAGACTGATGACCGCCAGCGCGGTCGCGTTCCATAGGACCTTTTTCATGTGCGCTATTCTGATCGTTTCTAGACACATCATTGTAAACAGATGTTGACCCCGGAAACGATCACGAGTGCCGCCAACCCGCTGCTGAAGGAGGTACGCCGCGCGGTTGCGCGCGGTTCGCTCACCGCCGAGGGTTGGTGCGTCGCCGAGACTTTCCACCTGCTCGAAGAGGCGCTCGGCAGCGGGAGCGAGGTCAAAACCGTGCTCGCCGCCGAAAGCGCGCGCGCCGCCGTCGAGGCGCAAGGGCGGCGTCTGGCCGGCGTGAGAGTGGTCCTGCTGCCCGACGCGCTGTTCGCCGGAATCGCCGCCACCGAAACCAGCCAGGGCGTGATGGCGCTGGTCCAGCCGCGCGAATGGAAGCTCGCACAACTGTTCCACGGAGCGGCCCTGGTGGTGGTGTTGGATGGACTTCAGGATCCGGGGAACGCCGGCGCCATCGTGCGCGCCGCCGAGGCTTTCGGCGCCACCGGCATCCTGTTCCTCAAGGGCACGGTGAGCCCGCACAATCCCAAGACGCTGCGCGCCTCCGCGGGTTCGCTCTTTCGCGTTCCTTTCGTGCATGGCGTCGCCTCCGCAACCGCCATCGCCACGCTCCGGCAGAACGGGATCAAACTGTTTGTGGCCATGCCGGCCGCGGCACGTCTCCAGGAGCCCCTGCGGGGCTCCACGACATCCGCGGACTCGCTCTGGGCCACCGATCTCTCCGGCCGGTGCGGTCTGATCATCGGCAGCGAGGCCCATGGCGTCGGCACGGAGTGGCGTTCCGCCGCCGCCCCTGTCTCCATCCCCACCGTGGGCGTGGAATCCTTGAACGCCGCCATCGCCGCGAGCATTCTGCTCTACGAGGCGCGGCGCCAAAGGATGTTGCGCCCGTGAGCCTCTTCGACTCCACACCGCCCGACTCGCCCGGCAGCCAGCGGCCGCTCGCCGAACGCATGCGCCCGCATAGTTTGGAAGACTTCATCGGACAGGATCACATTCTGGGTGCCGGCAAACCGCTGCGGCGCCAGATCGAACGCGACGAGCTGACCTCGATCATCCTCTGGGGACCGCCCGGCGTGGGCAAAACCACGCTGGCCCATCTGATCGCCCACGTCACCCGCTGCGAGTTCATACCCTTCAGCGCCGTGCTCTCTGGCATCAAGGAAATCAAGGCCGTGATGGCGGATGCCGAGCGCCTGCGCCGCGTGGGCCGCCGCACCATTCTTTTCGTGGATGAAATCCACCGCTTCAACAAGGCCCAGCAGGACGCCTTCCTGCCCTACGTGGAACGTGGCGACATCATCCTGATCGGCGCCACCACGGAGAATCCGTCGTTCGAAATCATCGCGGCGCTGCTCTCCCGGTCGCGCGTGTACGCCCTGCGCGCGCTCACCGTGCCCGAGATCGTCACCCTGCTCCAGCGCGCGCTGCCGGTGGTGAACCTGCGCGCTACCGGCGAACTGCTGGAGCAGATCGGCATCTACTCCAATGGCGACGGGCGCCAGGCGTACAACACGCTGGAAGCCGCCGCCGCCGCGTCGCCCTCTGGCGAGCTCACGGAGGCAGCCGTGCAGGACGCCATGCAGCGCAAGGTGCTGCTCTACGACAAGAGCGGGGAAGAGCATTTCAACCTGGTTTCCGCGCTGCACAAATCCGTGCGCTCGAGCGACCCCGATGCCGCGCTCTACTGGCTGACCCGCATGCTCGAAGCCGGCGAGGATCGCCTGTACATCGCGCGCCGCCTGGTCCGCATGGCGATCGAAGATATCGGCCTGGCCGATCCGCGCGCGCTCGAACAGTGCATTGCCGTCAAGGAGGCGGTGCACTTCCTGGGCATTCCCGAAGGCGATCTGGCGCTGGCGCAGGCGGCAATCTATCTCTCGGTCGCGCCCAAGAGCGACGCCGCCTATCGCGCCCTGAGCGCCGTCCAGGAGGACGTGGAGAAGACCATCGCGGAACCGGTCCCCATGCACCTGCGCAACGCGCCCACGAAATCCATGAAGGAGTGGGGCTACGGACAGGGCTACCAGCACGCGCACAAGTTCGAAAACGCCATCCCCGATATGCAATGCCTGCCGCCATCGCTGGCCGGCAGGCAATACTACTTCCCTACCGATCGCGGCATCGAAAAGAGAATTCGCGAGCGGTTGGAAGAAATACGGAAGCTGCGGGGGGCAGGCGAGTAGACAAAATGCCACTTCCTCGAAAATAGGTGTTCGCCCAAGGCGAGACAAACGCTCCCTAAGGAACGACGCAAGAATAAACTCACCGCGCCGGCGTGACGCGGCAGGCACGAGTGCCTGCGCCACGGGGCCAAGTAGCCAAATGTGAAGTTATTTTTGCGTGGTCCCTAAGGGTCGCGGCTCTGATCGGAGCCGCGCGCGTCAGCAAGCGGTACCCCAATCGTTGGCGAGAAGCGGGTCCAGGGGGTCCGCCCCACAATTACTTCTTATTCAATTTCAGATTAATGACGGCTTTTTTGCGGGAATCGAACGAACTGAGGGTTTTGGGGCCGCTCGAAGCGCCCTGGAAGTCGGCCTTGAGTTCGTAATCCACGTCGGGGCTCAGTTCGAAAAAGCGATACGTGCCGTCCTGCAAGGTGATGAAGGAACGGATCTGCAGCGTCTTCATGTTCTTGAGCTGCACGACCGCGCCTACCGCGGCGCTATCGTCCGGATTGGAGACTGAACCCTGCACGCTACGGGTCGCGCTCTCTTTCTGGGCAAAACCCGCCGGTGCGCAGACCAGAAGCAGGAGCACGAAGTGGGCGAACCCCACCAGCAGCCACCCCGTCCATGTTCGTGTCATGCGATCCTCCCGCTTCTTTGGATGCGGGGAAGGAGGAATTGGTTCCCGGCGCGGGAGCGGGCTATTTCCAGTCCTCGTCGGCATCTTCCTCCTCTTCCTCGATGAAACCTTCTTCATCTTCCTCGTCTTCGTCTTCTTCTTCGGCCTTTTCCAGTTCCAGAGGGGCGGTCCCAATCACTTTGAGAGCGGCGCCACACTCATCACAACCGATGGTGTCGCCTTCGTCCACATCTTCTTCATCGACGTCGATATTGCCTTGGCATGCCGGACACGTGACCATCTCAATTCCTCCCGAACACTTACTGTTATACGATAGACAGCCGCGATTGCAACTGCAAAGTTCGCGCGGGGTGGGGGCCTATTTGGCGGCCTGCTTCGCCAGCCGGCGCCGCGTGGTCGCCGGGACGATCCCCTTCAAGCGAAGATACATGAAAAGTTGGGAGCGATGGGTCAGTTCGTGCTCCTTGACAGTCTGCACCATTTCGAGGCGCGTCACCTGCTGCCCGTCCATGCGGGTAATGAGCTGGGCGAAGAACTCCGGCGATTGGGCGGCGAGCTGTTCGGTGCGTTGGGCCACCGATTCCCGCAGGGCGTTGGCCAGTTCCGTGGCGCCGGCGGCTCCTTCAGCGGGGGGCAGCGCGCGCATGTGGGTTTTCAGGCGCGCGCGGAAATCGCCGCTGTTGAAGTTTTCGTCACCGGACAGCAGCATCCCGATGAGGCCGTCGCTCGCGTCCAAAACGTGGCGCGCGATTTCGCGGAAGGTGGACACTTCGGGTGTCGGCCGGTAATCCAGTTCGCCGGCCGGGAAATCCTCCACGGCGGCGGCGGTGTCCTGGCGGATGGTTCGCCAGGAATCGAGAACTTGTTCCACTCGGATCATGACCACATTGTACCCAGCGGGCTCCGGGGCAAACCGAGGGGACCCGGGGACAGACAGGACTGCCAGCGAATTTCCGGCAAAGTCAGCCAGAAATTCATGGCAGTCTTGTCAGTCCCCTGCCCGCGC
>Ga0208587_1001467_pt1 | contig 12487 bp, 10 predicted proteins | sample NGESurdeep092012_7_FD_184472 | JGI IMG/M metagenome (GOLD analysis project Ga0208587, IMG submission 184472) | Arctic peat soil microbial communities from Barrow, Alaska - NGEE Surface sample 210 deep-092012 (SPAdes) | ecosystem: Environmental > Terrestrial > Soil > Wetlands > Peat ...
CAGGCGGCGGTCCTCGCCTTCTTCCTGGTCCTCATCCCGATCGGCGTCACGCTGAACTGGCCGTTCGAGGTCCTCGCGGCGCTCCTCTTCGTGGCGCTGGGCCTGCTCCTCTTCGTGGGCCAGACGCTGATCTTCCTGCTGCGGCTCGTGGCGGCCGATCGCCGCGACGCGGGTCGTCGCCGGCCGCTTGCGAGCGCCACGCCGACGGTGGGCGAGCTGGAGGACGTGCTGCTCGGCGTGCCGGCCGCCGATGTCGTCGGTCGCGGCGATGCGATTGCCGCGACGGAGTCCCCCGCGCCGCCGACAGTCGAGCCCGGGTCGGAGGGCGTGCGAGAATAGGGTTCGCCGCGAACGGCGACCAACCAGGGGGCTCGCGTCCCCGAACCGCCGGGAGGGCCGGTGGAGAAGGAGGGCTGACCGCCGTGCCGGTGCTCGCGACGTACTTCTCGGTCCGGCGTGGGCGCGACCCGTTCTTCAAGTTCTTCATGCGCACGATCTTCCCGCGGCAGGTGCGGGAGTACGAGGAGAAGTTCGGCATCCGGTTCCTGGGCTGGTACAACGTGGCCCACGGCTGGGACTTCGACAACGTGATCCTCATGGACCTGCCCGACTACGCCACGCTCGACAAGCTGGAGGCCGACGAGGCCACCCGCGCGCTCGGTCATCGGGCCGGCGAGTGGATCTTCGAGCGACACCATTCGATGTTCCTCCGGGAGCGGATGGGCACCGACCTTGAATACCACCCCTAGCTCCGGGCGCCGACGACGACCCGGACATCGAATCGAGAAGGAGGCGCCAGCAATGGACGCGAACCGCACCGATCTGCTCGGCGAGCTCGCCCGCGACGCCGCCCTCGAGCGTTCCGATTTCCTGGTCCGATCGGCCGAACAGCTCCAGGGTTTCCTGGAGGCGAACGCCGCCCGGATCAAGGAGATCGGCGGCATGACGCTGATCGACGACGACCCCGACTACCTCTCCATCGCGCCCGATCTCTCGTTCCGCAGCCGGACACGATTCCAGGACGAGGCGACCGGCGAGTGGGTCAGCGAGACCGAGGTGATCGAGAGCGCGGCGGAGCTGGTGGAGCTCTACAATCCCGCCGACATCTACGCCGCATTCGCCGAGGCCGCGCGCGAGGCCGCTGGCCTGCAGCCGGAGCCGACCGCCGCCGATGATCTCCTCAACGTCGCCGGGATCGGGCCCGAGGAGACGGTCTCGCCGGAGGCCGACGTCGCGTACGCCGCTGCCGCCGACGATTGGGCGGCCGGCCAGCCGCTCGACGCCGACGACGAGACGTCGGCCGCGCACAAGCTCTACGACCTGGCGCTCACGTTCCAGGAGCGGAGCCAGCTGTCCGAGGCCCGCCTGATCGAGCAGTTCCAGCAGGCGGCGAGCGGCCTTGCCGAGCAGGTGGGCGACCTGATCGTCATCGACGACGACGACGAGCGGCTCTCGCTGGCCCGCTCGGGCCAGATCCAGGCCGAGGTGGAGCCGGAGGGCGACGAGGGTGCGTGGCGCAAGCTCACGACGCCCGAGGAGCTCGTGGAGTTCTACGACCCGACGGACGTCTTTGGCGACATCGCGGATGCGATCGCCGAAGCGTACCCGGCCGTCGCGCCCGAGATGGACGAGGACGAATCCGACGACGCCGACAATTCGGACGACGACGCCGACAATTCGGACGACGACGCCAAGGCCCGCCCGGGGGCGGACCGCTAGCCGCCAGGCACGCGACGGAAGCCATCCTCGCCCGGCCTGTCGCACGTCGACATCACCGAACAAGCCGCATGCAGCTCGTCGACGCCGAACTCCAGGAGAGCCGGCAGGTCCTGCCGGGCCAGTGGCTCCAGCAGTACCACGCCCCGGCGCTCGCGGTGAGCGCCCGGGCTGGGCAGTTCGTGCATGTCCGGACCGGTGACTGGTCGGGGCTCGTCCTGCGCCGGCCGTTCACGATCAACACCGCAGACCCGGCGACGGGCGCGATCTCGCTGCACTTCCGGGAAGTCGGCCGCGGGACCGCCTGGCTGACACGCCTGCGGCCGGGCGAACGGATCGACATGCTGGGCCCGCTCGGGCAGGGGTTCCAGGTGGATTCGCGGAGCCGGCACCTCCTGCTGGTGGCCGGCGGGCTGGGGATCGCCGACCTCCGGCTGCTCGTCGACGAGGCGCTCCGCGAGGGCCGGCAGGTGGTCCTCCTCTACGGCTGCCGCGACGCGTCCGAGGTCTACCCCTCGTCGCTCCTTCCGGACGAGGTGGAATACCTGGTCGCGACGGACGACGGGTCGGTGGGCCACCACGGGTTCGTCACCGATCTCGTCCTCGACTACGAGGCGTGGGCGGACCAGGCCTTCGCCTGCGGCCCGCTGCCGATGCTCCGGACCCTGGCGGGCCTGGTCGCCGGGCGGAAGGGCCGGCTCGGCGTGGCGACGCTCGGGCGCAAGAGAGGCCGCGGCAGGCCGATCCCGCTCGGGTCGCCGGCGGCCCGGAAGAAGGCCTTTCTCCAGGTCGCGATGGAGCAGAACATGGGCTGCGCGGTGGGCGCCTGCCTGGGCTGCGTGATCTGGGGCGTCAACGGACCGCAGCGCGTCTGCCGCGAGGGCCCGGTCTTCGCGTTCGACGAGATCGACTGGGAGGCGACGGCCGGGGCGGGGACGCACAAGCGATGAGGGCGAAGAAGCGCGTCGTGACCTACGGCAAGGCCGTGCCGCCGTCGCGGGGTGCGGCGAGCGGTCCCGCGCCGAATACACGCCGGAAGCCCACCGTCCGCACGATCCGTAGCGCGATCGTGGAGCCGAAGCCGGCGCCCCCGCCGCGTCCGGCGTCGCCCGCCGCCGAACGGATCGGCCCGCCGGTCGCGGGACCGGCCCGATCCGCCGTGGATCTCTCGGTGGATCTGGGGCGCGGCCTGGTCCTGCGCAACCCGATCCTCGTGGCGTCGGGAACGTTCGGCTACGGAGTGGAATACGCCGACGTGGTCGACATCCAGCGGATCGGGGCGATCTGCTGCAAGGGAACCACTCTCCGGCCACGCCAGGGCAATCGACCACCGCGCGTGACGGAGACGCCGGGCGGGATGCTCAACTCCATTGGCCTGCAGAACCCCGGCGTCGACGCGGTGCTGGATCGGTACGCGGCGCAGTGGGCCGGCTGGCAGGTTCCCGTGATCGTGAACGTCGCCGGAGAGTCCATCGAGGACTACGTCGGCGTGGTCCGGAAGCTCGACCTCGTGCCGGGGATTGCCGGCGTGGAGCTGAATATCAGCTGCCCGAACGTCGGGAAGGGCGGGCTCCAATTCGCGATCGACCAGGAGGCCGCGGCGGCCGTGACGCGCGCGGTCCGGCGCGCTACTGAGCTGCCGCTCATCGTCAAGCTCTCGCCCAATGTCGCCGACATCCGGCCGATCGCGGCGGCAATCGCCGCCGCCGGGGCCGATGCGCTTTCGGCGGTCAACACGCTTTCCGGGATGGCGCTCCGCGCGGACCGGACGGGGCCGTTCCTCGGCAACACGTACGGCGGGCTGTCCGGCCCGGCGATCAAGCCGGTGGCGCTTCGGGTCGTCTACGAGGTGGCCCAGGTGGTGGACATCCCCGTCATCGCGATCGGCGGGGTGACGGGTCTCGACGACGTCCTGGACTACCTGGCGGCGGGCGCGGTCGCGGTCCAGGTGGGGACGGCGATTTTCGCGGACCCGACGCTGCCCGTGCGATTGGTGGATCAGCTGGCCGCGGAATGCGGGCGCCGGGGCCTCGCCTCGTACGAGCCGCTGATCGGGACGGCGCTGCCAACGCGGCCGAACGCAGCCTCCGCGAAGGGCGTCGAGTACCGGCCGTAACGGCGCGCCGGCGCATCTACCCACGAGGTCCGCGTGCAGCTCGTCCCCACCTTGCTGTCCTGGCTCATCGCCATCAACCTCGTGACCGGCGCGGCGTACGCGTTCGACAAGGTCGCCGGGCGGCGCGGCGGACGCCGGATCCGCGAGCAGATGCTTTGGCTGCTCGCCTCCTGATGCGCGGATCGCGGCCGCTGCTGCGCGGATGCCGGTGCTGCGCGGATCGCCTCCGCGGCTGCGCGGGTGCCGGCCGATGGCGCCCTGCCGCGGCCCGTAGAATCCGCGCATGACCACGATCCGCCCCGCCCTTGACGCAGCAGCGCGCGCCGCGATGGGCGCCCGCACGGAGTCCCTCTTCCAGCGCGCCGGTGCCCTGAAGGAAGGCCACTTCCTCCTCAAGTCCGGCCGCCACAGCGAGCGCTACCTGGAGAAGTTCCTCCTCCTCCAGGACCCGGCCGTCACGAGCGAGCTCTGCTCGCTCTGGGCGAGCGCCGCACGGGGGACGGACGGTCGCCCGATGGTGGACGTCGTTGCGGGTCCGACCACGGGCGGGATCGTGCTGGCGTTCGAGACGGCGCGCCAGCTCGGAGTGCGCGGCATCTTCGCTGAGGAGGTCCGTGCCCCGGACGGGGCGGCCCGTCGAGAGTTCCGGCGCGGGTTCCGGATCGAGCCGGGCGAGCGGGTCCTGCTCGTGGACGACATCCTGACCACGGGCGGCTCGCTGCTCGCGATGCTGCCGCCCGTGGAGGCAGCAGGCGGAGAGATCGTGGCCTGCTTCGTGATGGCCGACCGCTCGGGCGGGACCGCGGTCCTTGTCTCCCCGACGACGGAGCGCCGCTACCCGGTCCAGGGCCTCTGGCAGCTCGAGATCCCGACCTTCGAGCCGGGGCCGGAAACCTGCCCGGGATGCGCCGCGGGCGCGTCGCTCTACGCGCCGGGGAGCACAGGCGCCACAGGCGCCTGACCGCAGCCGGCGTCGCGGCCGACGGATCGGCCGCCCCCGGCGTCGTGGAACGCCGGGTTCAGCGGGTTGCGGCAGTCGGCGTCTTCGGCTTCTTCGGCTTCGGCGGTCGCTTCGGTGTCTTGTCGCCCATGGGTTCCTCCTTGACGGGAGTGTACGGGGCCGGCGGGCCCGCTGCCAACCCGCGCGCGCGAAACCCACGCTCCAGCGGATCCTCCAGCGGGCCGTTGTCGAGGTGTGGCGATCGTCGCGGACGGCGCACCCTGCGCGCAGCATCGCACGTTACCGGCGCCCTCGTGCCCATCGCGACGCGACGGGCCGAGGCGCGTGGGCGCATCATCTCCCCATGCGACGCTGGAACGGCTGGGGCGACGAGTCGATCAGCGACGAGCTCCCGGCCGGCGGGGCCGACGCGATCGAGCGCGTGGTTGGGCCGGCCACGCCTCGGCGCGACGCGATCCTGGCCGACGTGCTCCTCGGAGTCCCGGCGAGCCGCCTCCCCCGCCACCGCCTGGTCGTGGACGACCCGGAGACGCGGGTCCGCCACGCGCGCGGCCAGAGCCTCCCCGACTGGGTGGCGCTTCGCACGGGACGTCTGGACGCGGTCCCGGACGGGATCGCCTTCCCGAACGACCGGGCCGAGGTCCGCGAGCTGCTGGCGTGGGCGGCGGCCGTGGGGGCCCGGGTGGTTCCATACGGGGGCGGCACGAGCGTCGTCGGCGGAGTGACGCCCGCGACCGACGGTTCGCCGTGGCTGACCATCTCGATGGCGCACCTGGCGGGGCTGCGGGTCCTCGACGAGGCGAGCCTGCTGGCGACGTTCGGGGCCGGCACGATCGGGCCGGACGTCGAGGCCGCCCTGCGCGCGCGGAACCTGACCCTTGGGCACTATCCGCAGAGCTGGGAGCTCTCCACGGTCGGTGGCTGGGTGGCGGCGCGAAGCGCGGGCCAGCAATCGGCGGGCTACGGGCGGATCGAGACGCTCTTCGGCGGCGGGACCGTGGAGTCGCCAGCCGGGACGCTGGAGCTGCCGCCGCACCCGGCCTCGGCGGCCGGTCCGGACCTGCGCCAGGCGATCCTGGGCAGCGAAGGGCGGTTCGGGATCCTCACCGATGCCGTCCTGCGCGTCGCGCCGCTTCCCGAGGCGGAGGCCTTCCCGACGCTCTTCCTGCCCGACTGGGAGCGGGCGCTCGCGTTCACCCGGGCGCTCGCGCGGGCGCGGCTCCCGCTCGCGATGGTGCGCACCTCCACGCCCGCCGAGACGTGGACGAACCTCGCCCTCGCCGGCCACGAGCGGACGCTGACCGCCCTGCGCCGGTACCTCACCGCACGCGGCGCCGGCCCGGGCCGCTGCATGGTCCTGCTTGGGCTCGTCGGGCGGCGGCGGGTGATGGCCGCAACCTACGCCGAGGTGCTGGGGATCGCCCGCGCGTTCGGAGCGGTCAGGGCGCCGTCGATGTTCGGGCGCCAGTGGCACAAGGGCCGCTTCCGGACGCCGTACCTGCGCAACACGCTGTGGAGTGCCGGCTATGGGATCGACACGCTCGAGACGGCGGTTGCCTGGGACCGCGTCCCGGCCATGGCGGCTTCGCTCGCGCCGGCGATTCGGCGCGGCCTTGCCGACGAGGGCGAGCGGGTCCACGCCTTCACCCACCTGTCCCACGTCTACCCGACCGGGAGCAGCCTCTACGCGACGTTCGTCTTCCGCCTGGCCGACGACCCCGACGTGACACTGGAACGGTGGCGGCGGCTCAAGGCCACGGCGTCGCAGGCGATCGTCCGGCTGGGCGGCACGATCAGCCACCAGCACGGGGTCGGGAGCGACCACGCGGCCTACCTCGCCGCCGAGAAGGGAGAGTTGGGGATGGCGGCCCTGGGGGACCTCGCCCGGCGCTTCGACCCGGCCGCCATCATGCATCCGGGTGTCCTGCTGCCGGACGCAGGATGACCTCGCCACCTGACCCCGGCCGCCCGACGCCGGCCCGGATGGGTCGCGGCTGGCGCGACCGCGCATGGGCGCGCCTGGAGGAGGGTCCGTTCGACGTCCTCGTCGTGGGCGGCGGGATCACCGGGGCGGGGATCGCCCGGCGCGCGGCGCAGGCCGGATTGCGGACGGCGCTCGTGGACAAGGGGGATCTCGCCGCCGGCACCAGCGCCTGGTCCAGCAAGCTCGTCCATGGCGGGCTGCGCTACCTCGCGCACCTCCAGCTGGGCGTCGTCCGCGAGAGCGTCCGCGGCCGCGAGGCACTCCTCCGTGCGGCGCCGGGGCTCGTCGAGGAGCTGGGCTTCCTCATGCCGGTGGCGCGCGGGAGCTCACCTGGCCGGGTGATGATGGAGGGCGGCCTGGCGGCCTACGACCTCCTGGCCCACCGGCGGACGCACCGTCGGCTCCGGGGAGGAGAGCTGGAGCTCCTCGCGCCGCGGGTCCGGGACATGGAGCTGGTCGCAGCATTCCGCTATGGCGACGCCTGGACCGACGACGCCCGCCTCGTCTTCCGGGTGGCGATGGACGCGGTCGCGGTCGGCGCCGTGCTCCTGACGTACGCCGAGGTCCAGGATCTGCTGCAGGGCCCGAAGGGCGACGTACTCGGCGTCCGGGTCGTGGACCGCGCTTCCGGGACCGAAGGTCGCTCGGCGGAGGTCCGCGCGGCCGCCGTCGTGAACGCCACCGGGGCCTGGGCGGATCGCCTGCGGGCCCGCGTCGGCGCCGCCGCCCGCCTCCGCCCGCTGCGGGGAAGCCACCTCCTCTTCCCGGCATGGCGCTTCCCGGTCGCCCAGGCCGTGAGCTACCCGCATCCGTTCGACGGCCGTCCGGTCTTCGCGTACCCGTGGGAGTCGGTCACGCTGGTGGGGACCACCGACGTCGACCATCCGGACGACCCCGACGAGGGCACCCGGATCTCGCCCGCCGAGGCCGACTACCTCCTGGCGTGGGCACGCCACGTGTTCCCGTCCCTCGACCTGCTGGCGACGGACGTCCACGCCACCTTCGCCGGGGTACGCCCGGTCATCGGGTCGGGCAAGGCGGATCCCTCGGCCGAGTCCCGTGACCACGCCTGCTGGGAGGAGGCCGGCATGCTCACCGTGACCGGGGGAAAGCTGACGACCTTCGACGCGGTAGCCCGGGACGCCCTGGCGACGCTGAAGCCGCGCTTCGCCGGCCGGACGCTTGGCGCGGCGGGCCTGGACGCCGCCACTCCGCCACTGGACCCGCTCCCGGAGGAGCGCGCCGTGGTCGACGACGAGCTGGCGCTCCTCCCGCCCGCGCTGCGGCGTCGCCTCGCCGGACGCCACGGTGCCGCCGCGCCCGCGCTTGTCGAGGCGGCGGCCGACCGCCGCGAGCTCGAACCGATCCCCGGCACGCCGGACCCGTGGGCCGCCCTGCGCTGGGCCGCCCGCGCCGAGGGCGTCACGCATCTCGACGACCTCCTCCTGCGGCGGGTGCGGCTGGGCCTGCTCTTGCCGGGTGGCGGCGCTGCCCACCTCGCGCGCATCCGCTCGATCGTCGCGCCCGAGCTGGGCTGGGACGACGCCCGCTGGGCGGCCGAGGAGGCCGCTTACCGGGCACGCTGGGCCCGCGACCACGCTCCGCCCGCCGAGGCCGTGCCGGCATGAGTGCGGATCACCTCCTCGCGATCGATGTCGGGACGCAGAGCGTCCGCGCGCTCCTGTTCGGGCCGGACGGGTCGCTCGTGGCGAAGGCGAAGATTCCCATCGAGCCGTACGTCTCGCCGTGTCCCGGCTGGGCCGAGAAGGACCCCGAGTCGTACTGGACCGCGATCGGCCAGGCGTGCACGGCGCTCTGGGGGGACCCGGCCGCACGGCGCGACTCGGTCGCGGGCGTGGCGCTCACGACCCAGCGCGGCACCGTCGTCGTCGTCGACCGCGACGGCCTCCCGCTGCGGCCCGCGATCGTCTGGCTGGACCAGCGCCGGACCCCGGGCCTCCCGCCGGTCGGCGGGATCAGCGGCCTCGCGTTCCGCGTGCTCGGCGTGCGCGACACGGTCGCCGCGTTCCAGGCCGACGCGGAGGCCAACTGGCTGCGTGTCAACGAGCCGGCGGTGTGGGCGCGGACCGCGAAGTTCCTGCTCCTGTCGGGGTTCCTGGTCCACCGGCTGGTGGGCCGCTACGTCGACGCGGACGCCGCCCAGGTGGGATATCTCCCGTTCGACTTCAAGCGCCGCCGCTGGGCCGGGCGCGGCGACTGGAAGTGGCGAGTCGCGCCGATCGACCCGGCGATGCTGCCCGACCTCGTGTCGTCCGGCTCGCAGCTGGGTGCGCTGACGCCGGGCGCCGCGGCGCACCTTGGCCTGCCCGCCGGCACGCCCGTGATCGCGGCCGGCGCCGACAAGGCGTGCGAAGTCCTGGGCGCGGGCTGCCTCACCCCGAACCTTGGGGCGCTCTCGTTCGGCACCACGGCCACCTTCAACACCACGCAGCGGCGCTACGTGGAGGCGGTGCCGATGGTGCCGCCGTACCCGGCGGCCCTCCCGGGCGCCTACAGCCTGGAGATCCAGGTCTATCGCGGCTTCTGGCTGGTGGACTGGTTCCGGCGCGAGTTCGGCCAAGCCGAGCAGCAGGCCGCGGAGGCACGCGGCGTGGAGCCGGAGACGGTCCTCGACGAGCTCCTGGCGACCACCCCGCCCGGTGCGATGGGCCTGGTCCTTCAACCAACCTTCTCGCCGGGTGTCCGGATCCCGGGGCCCGAGGCGAAGGGCGCAGTGATCGGGTTCGGCGACGTGCATGGCCGCGCGCATCTCTACCGGGCCGTCGTCGAGGGGCTGGCCTATGCGCTCCGCGAAGCCAGGGAACGGACGGAACGGCGGACGAAGGTACCGATCACGGCGCTCCGCGTCTCCGGCGGTGGGGCGCGCTCGGACGCCGTCGTGCAGGTCACCGCGGACGTCTTCGGCCTGCCGGTGGGACGGCCGCACACGTTCGAGACGTCCGGGCTTGGCGCGGCGATCGATGCGGCCGTCGGCCTCGGGATCCATCCCTCGTTCGAGGCGGCGGTGGCGGCGATGACGCGGCTGGCCGAGGTTCGGGACCCGGACCCGGTCGCCCAGGCCCGCTACGATGCGCTCTATCGGCGCGTCTACCTGCCGATGTACGACCGACTGCGGCCGCTCTACGAGGAGATCCGGGCGATCACCGGCTACCCGGAGTAGCGGCCGCCCCCGTGATCCGGCGCCGTGCCCGGCGCGGGCTCAGCCGGCCTGGGCCGCCTTGATCGCGGCGGCCAGCTCCTCGGGCGCGACGACTGCCTCGAACGAGGCGACCACGTGCCCCGACGCGCCGATCACGAAGATCCATGGCTCGGTCGGGATGCCGTAGGCGTCCGTCGCCGCGACCGTCACGAAGTCCCCGTTCTGGAGCACCGGCTGGAGGCGACCGTTCGTCCAGCTGAGCTGGTAGGGCTCCACGTTGATGCCGCGGATCGGGTTGGTCTTGATCGCGGCCTTGACCATGTCGAGCGTCGGGCCGCACTCCGCACTCTTGCAGAACGCCGGCGTCGCGAACGCCAGGACGAACGGCTCTCGGGCGGCGAGCGCCTGGTCCACCGACTCGCCGTAGAGCGACGGATCCGGGTTCGGGTCGGAGCTGATCTTCTTCACGTCACCGCCGACGTCGGCGAGCGTCGGCGTCCTGACGGACGGCGCGGCGGCCCCGATCGCCGGGGTCGTGCCGCTCGCGGCGACGGAGAACTGGAGCCTGGCCCCGGTCTGCTTCCCGGACGCGTCCGTGGCGACCATTGCCACGCCCCACGTCCCCGCACGCGTCAGCGTGGGGATCGCGATGTAGAAGCCGCGCTGGCCCACGATCCCCCAGGCGAAGATGGGCGTGAGCGTCTCCATGGGCGTCGTGGGGCTGGCGCACAGGTCGAAGAACGCCATCTCAAGGTGAATGTCCGGGGACGCCACCGGCTTGTTGGCCTGGTCGATCAGCGAGAAGACGAGTCGGCTCTTCCCGACGACCTTCTGGGAGCTCGCCAGGACCGGGATGATGCCGCTCGTGGTGACCTGGCCGGCCTTCGGCCAGCCGGGCAGCGCGTCCGTGTTGCAGGTCGCTTCGCCGGACGCGACCGGCGATGCATCCGGGGCCGCCGGCGTGGGGCTCGTTGCGACATTCCCGGCGCAGGCCGCAAGGAGCGCTGCGGCGAGCAGGCAGACGATCGCGAGGCGGACGGACGGACGCACGCCCGGAGGGTACGCTCCCCGGCCCGAAGTCGCTCTCAGGGCCGCGGCGGGCGAGTCACGCTACAATCCGCCGGCGTCCCGGCCGGCGTGCTCACCGCCCCGCAGCAGGCGTGCCGGGAGCTCCGCGGAGGTTCGGTGCCCCGGTTCCAGAAGCTCGTCGGCGTGACCCTTGCGGCGACGCTCGCGCTCGTCATCGTCGGGGTCGCGGTGCGCGCGACCGACAGCGGCATGGGCTGCCCCGACTGGCCGTTTTGCTACGGCCAGGCGGTCCCGCCGCTCGGCGACTTCAAGGCCTGGGCGGAGTGGACCCACCGTCTCATCGCCGCAGTGATCGGTCTCCTCGTGCTCGGCATTGCGGCGCTCGCGTTGCTTGACCACAGAGATCGGCCGGGCCTCGTGCTGCCGTCGCTCGGGGCGGTTGCGCTCGTCGGGTTCCAGGCCTGGCTGGGAGAGGAGACGGTTCGCCTGGGTAACTCGGGACCGTCCGTCACGGCGCATCTCGCCACGGCCCTCGCTGTGGTTGGCCTGCTCGCCTTCCTGCTGGTCCGCAGCGCGTACCCCGCGCGGATGGCGGGTCGGGGTGCCAGCCAGCGCTTCACCCTGCTCGCCGCGCTCACGGCGGTGGCGGCGTACGCGGTCCTGCTCTTCGGCAGCAACGTGTCGGCCCTCGACGCCGCGCTCGTCTTCCCAGACTGGCCGCTGATGGGCGGCGCGATCATCCCGCCGTTCGCGGAGATGCCGCCCGCAGCGCAGCTGCTGGCTGTCACGAACGCGCTCCACCGGTACGTGGCAGTGATCGTCGGCGTCCTGCTTGCAGCCACCTGGCTGGCCGCGTGGCGTGGGCAGCGCACCAATCGGGCGCTCTTCGCGCTTGTCACCGTGGCGGCGGTGCTCTACCCGCTGCAGGCTGTCATCGGCGCCTTCCAGGTCTGGACACAGCTGGCGCCGTGGACCCAGACGCTGCACGTCGCGCTGGCCACGTTCATCTGGGTCGCGGCGGTCGCGGCGGTCTTCGTCAGCTACTACAGTGCCAGGGTGAGGGTCTCCGAAGGGGCCCCGAGCCCCGGTCCCGGTCCGGCGAGCGATGGCCGCCGTCACGAGGGAATGCCGTCCGGCACGCCGGGCGCCGTCGCGGGTTCGTCGACCACCGCCGGTGCGTCCATTGCGGGTCCATCCACCGCGCATGCCGAAACGACGAGCTTGACGGGTCCGCCCGACTCCACGAGCCCGTCCGCCCCGCCCAGCACGCCCGTCCCGCGTCCGCTCTCCGCGACCGTGCGCGCCTACGTCGCGCTCACGAAGCCACGGATCATCGAGCTCCTGCTCATCACCACGATCCCGGCCATGGTCCTCGCGACCCGAGACCTGCCCGGCGTGAACTGGGCGAACTGGGGGATCATCGTCTTCTGGACGCTCCTCGGCGGGACGCTTGCCGCCGGCGCGGCGAACGCGATCAACCAGTACCTTGACCGCGACATCGACAAGTTGATGATCCGGACG
>Ga0208587_1001472_pt1 | contig 12470 bp, 15 predicted proteins | sample NGESurdeep092012_7_FD_184472 | JGI IMG/M metagenome (GOLD analysis project Ga0208587, IMG submission 184472) | Arctic peat soil microbial communities from Barrow, Alaska - NGEE Surface sample 210 deep-092012 (SPAdes) | ecosystem: Environmental > Terrestrial > Soil > Wetlands > Peat ...
GGTGTCGGAGATGCTGCACGAGCCGGGCAAGGAAATCTACGACGTGATCCGTTATTTCGGCTCGCGCCAGAAGATTTTCAACGTGCATTTCCGTAACATCCGCGGGCACCGCGACGAGTTTGTGGAGACCGACCCGGACGGTGGTGACGTCGATTTGGTCAAAGCCATCCAGACATATAAAGAGGTGGGGTACCCCTACCTCCTGATGCCGGACCACGTACCCACGGCGCCCGGCGACCCTGGCGGTCTGCAATCGTTCGCTTTCTGTTACGGCTACATTCGGCGCCCTGATTCAAGCGGTGGATCGATTGGCGTGAGGGGCTGGGGGCTAACCAATTTCGCGCCAGATGCGCGCGGACGAAAACAGCGCCAAATGGCGAACGTTCGTGGTGGCGATCACGGTTTCATCACCGTCACGAGCCAGAGCGCCGGCCTGCGCGGCGAGGATCATGTCAGCGTCCAGAGAGGCGTCGTTGGCCGACTGACGACCCATATTCCGGGCGGCTGCCCAGAACTCCGCAGCCTGCAACATCACTGGCGTCGTGATCGGTGCATATCCGAGCATACTCTTCAACGCGTCCAGACGGCCAAGACCTCTGTCCTTGCCGGCCCGAAGCAACTCGCGGCGCACTTCGTAATCCGCGATCTCCGGAATCACGACCTCGACCCCGTTGTAGGCAAGACTCGCAAGCCAGTTCTTGCACGCCTCATTTTCGGGGGAGCTTTTCGGATTCGTGATCATTCCGAGCGGACCGGCATCCAGGAGGACGATCATGCTCGCGAGAAGAGCTTGTAGCCCTCGGGCCGGTCTTCATCCAGGGCGCGGCGCAGGAATTCAAAAGTCTCCCGCTGGTCCGTCTCGTCCCCCCGCATCCACTCGTCCAACAGTTCCGCCAACGCTGAGTGGTCCGGCTTTTGAGGATACAAGGGTTCCCGCTGCCCAGCGACTCGGTATGGCTCGCCGTGCTTGTTTGTGTCCGGCATTCCTTCACTTCTAATTCTACTCCACATCGTTCACGGCGCCGGACGCGCTTCCGCAATTGGCCGCCCATGGCCCCGGCCGCACTTGCCATGGCAGAATGAATTGACCATGACCTCTCGTTTCCTTTGGGCACTCGGCGTTTACGCTGTGCTGGCGCTAATGGCGGCCTTCACGCTGGACGGAAACCTGCGGGTCGCGGTCTGGATCCTGCTCGCTGGCCTTACGGTAAAGACCTGCATCGCTTATAAGGCCGGCTGGTAAACGTCCTTCCTTCCGCGCACCACTCTGAAACGTTCCACTGTTCGGATCTGAAACACGTTCCATTCTGAAACGTTCTTCGCGCTGCCCCTTAGTTGAAAATAAGACCTTTAACACCCAGAACTACGTGGCACTAAAGCTGCAACCTTAGCTGCGTCGGGCAAGCCGGCAGTTCCAAATAACAAAAAGCAAAAAGAGGAAGAAGGCCATGCGCACCACCAGTGTGTCCGTACGCCGCCTGCCGAAACTTACGCAGGAGCATCGCGATCAGATCGTGCTCGATCACCTTTCGTTGGTAAAGGCGATCGCCATTCGTGTTCACGAAAACCTGCCGGTTCACGTGGATCTGGACGATCTCATCCACGCGGGCGTCATGGGCCTGTTCGATGCCGTGGCCAAATACGACGGCACGAAAAACGTGGCATTTCACGCCTATGCCAAGCACCGCATCAAAGGCGCCATCCTGGACAGCCTGCGGCAGTTGGACTGGGCTTCGCGCGATCAGCGCCGCCGCCAGAAGCAGGTGGAGAGCACGACGCGCGACCTGGCCTCAAAACTGGGACGCACCCCCAACGATACCGAAGTGGCAAATCAGTTAGGCGTCGGATTAAAGCGCTGGCACCGCATGCAGATGGAAATGCGCACAGTCGGCCTGGTATCGACCACCCCAAACCCCGATCAGGACCGCGAGCGCCCGCAGGAATTCGCCGCCGCCGCGGATTACCAGCCCGACCGTATGTGCGAACGCCGACAGCTCCAGCACACGCTGGCGCGCGCCATCGGCACCCTGCCCGAGCGCTATCAGAAGGTGGTCTTCCTCTACTACACCAACGACCTGACGATGAAGCAAATCGGTGACGTGCTCGGCGTCAATGAAAGCCGCATTTCGCAGATCCACAAGACCGCCCTGCAGAAAATGGCCGGAGTGCTGGAATCGGAAGGCATCCATTCCGTGGCGGCTTTGTGAGAACGGCGTGGCGCAGGCACTCTTGCCTGCCGTGTCGAGACTTCTCTCGACACTCTTTGCGGGTATCACGCGGTGTCGAATCAAGAGCGTCCCCATGAGTGGGGACGCGGCAGGCAGGAGTGCCTGCGCCACGGCGCTAATCCGGCAGCGCGAACAGGTACGACGTCAGATTCTCCAGGTCCTTCGGCGCCAGTTTGTAGGACGGCATGATCGACCCCGGCGCCATCTTCCGCGGATCGGCAAAGTGGTCCTCCACCCAACTGCGGCTCTGACGTTTGGAGAGTCCGTTAAGCGGCGGACCGATCTTCATGCCCCCGCCGTTGACCAGATGGCAGGCCCCGCAGCGGTTCGTCTGGTAAAGCAGCGCGCCCTGCGCGGCAAAATCCGGCGCATTGTCGAGAGCGGTGGCGTTCTTCTCATTGAGCTTCAGCAGAAACGCCGCCAGCGAATTCAGTTGCGCGTCGGTCAACTGGATGGGCGGCATCGAAGTCCCCGGACGCATCGCCGACGGGCGTTTGAAATGCTGGATCATCCACGCCGCGTCTTTGTGGATCGAGGCCTTGGTCAGGTCCGGTCCTACCGCCTTACCCTGATCGCCGATGGCATGGCAACTCACGCAGTTCTCCTGGCGGAAATAGGCGATGCCGACCATTTCCTCGGGCGACAACTGCATCCAGTCGGTGGGCCCCGAGTAATCCACCGCGGCCGCCAGCGCTTCCTTCGGCGTGGATCTTACGGCGGCGGCGGTCAGCCCGCCCCAGCCGATGGCGGCCAGCAGCACGAACGCCAAAGCCACGGTGCGCCGCGTGACTTTCACCATCTGGCCGCGGTCGATAAACGGCACCAGAATCAGCAGCAGCACCGCCAGGCCCGGCAGCACTACAGAGCCCACCACTTCCAGCGGTCCGCTGAACAGCTTCAGCGTTTGGAACAGGAACAGGAAATACCATTCCGGCCGTGGGATATATGAGGTGTCGGTCGGGTCGGCCAACTGTTCCAGCGGCACCCGCACCGCCACCGCCATCATGAACAGAATGGCAAAGGCGATGAAGATGGCCACGGTATCCTTGAAGACCTGCTGCGGGTAGAACTTCTGCTTGGCCTTCAACTCGTCGCCGGGCAGCGGCGCCACCCCGTGCTTGCGCACCAGGAAGACGTGGAGCACGATCAGGAAAATCGTGGCCGGTGGCAGCAGCAGCACGTGCAATCCGTAAAATCGCGCAAACGTCACCACGCCGATGGCGCCCTCGCCACCGAGCAATCGCGACAGGTACGGCCCCAGCACCGGCGCCTGTCCCGCGATCTGCGTGGTGACCACGGTCCCCCAATACGCCCGGTTGTCCCACGGCAGCAGGTACCCGGTGAGCCCGTAAGCCAGGGTGAGCAGCAGCAGCACCACCCCCACCATCCAGGTAGCTTCGCGCGGTTTCTTGTACGCCCCATACAGGAAGACCTGGACCATGTGCAGCACCACCACCACGACGATCATGCTGGCGCCCCAGTGGTGCAGCCCGCGCATCAATCGGCCGCCGGTCAACTCGGTCAGGATGTAGCGCAGGCTGTTATAGGCATCGCCCGGGGTGGGCGCGTAATTGAAGGCCAGCAGCGCGCCGGTGAATGCCTGCACCATGAACAGGAACATGGCGACACTGCCGAACACCTGGTGCCACCCGCTGGAAGCCGGAATCTCTTCGTAGAGGAATTGGCGCACGGCACTTTGGATGCCGGTACGATGTTCCACCCATTCGTTAACCCCGCGGATACGGCGCCTCACGACTTCTTCTCCGGCGACCCCTGTAGTTTGCCGAGCAGCAGCTTGCTGCCGTTCAGCTTGGTTTGGTACCGGTCCAGCGGCCGCGGCGCGGGGCCAGCCGCCACCTTGCCGTCGATGGAGAACAGAGACGTGTGACAGGGACAGAGGAACTGGCCCTTGGCGTCTTCCCAGTGGTAGGCGCACCCCAGGTGCGTACACTGCGGTCCGAAGGCCGTCACCTGGTTATCGGCCGTCTTGACCACCCAGGCGGTACTCTTTTCGCTGATCACTTTCCACCCGTCGACGCGGGTTCGCCGGAAGGTCAGCTCCACCGGCGAGTTCGGCGCCATGCGCCCGACATCGCCGACCTCGATCCACTCCTCGCCTTTTTTGGCTTTGGGCGGGAACAGCAGATAGACCAGGGCAGGCAGACCGAGCGCCGCCGAGATCGCTCCCCAGAGTCCGTAGATCGCGACTACATAGAAATTGCGGCGGCTGGTGCCTTCGCCTTCGCGTGGTGGGACTATTTGCACGTTTCCCATCGTAAACCGCGGACCTCTTCAGATTTGTTGCTCAATTGTATAGAGTTTGCAAAAACTGACAAGGTTACGTGTGGCAACGTGGCCCAACAGCGCCCGGCTTACTTCAATTCCGGACTGTTGATGGTGGCGGGTTCCTGACCGTAATTCTGGCGGATGACCATGGTCTGGTCCGAATAAAACGTCCGGCTTCCGCTATTTCCGTAGGCCTCCGGAACCACGTTGATCACGTAGCCGGAGGCATTTCCGGTTAGCGTGAACTTGTGCCCGCTCTTCGTGCCGCCAGCCAGCGTGCCGTCGATCAAGTCGGCGGCGGCCGGCCCCGGCGCGCCGCTCGTCGGCGGCCCCATTTCCGTCAGCGAGGCGGCATACCTGCCGTACTGCGAGTAGTATTGCACCTGCATGGTGTGAATCGTCCGTATGGCGCCGATGGCCGCCGTTTCCTGCGAGAACATGCGCGCGCGGCTCAACCGGGGCAGCGCAATGGTGATGATGATCAGGATAATTGCGATAACGATCAGCAATTCGATCAGGGAAAAGCCGCGGCGGCGCCGCTGTAGGTTCATCATTCAGAGTCTTCCTTATTATGTTACGACGCGCGGGACCCTCCCCGCGTGGAGACTACTTCGCGCGGGCTCAAACCTTCGGCAGCGGGTAGAGCGAAAGGCCGGCCATCGGGAAATCTTTGGTGTTGTCGGTGAGCAAGGTGAGCGCGTTGTGGATCGCTACGGCAGCAATGATGACGTCGCCGAGATTGAGCGTAGTCCCCTTGCGGGCGTAATCGCGTTTGAACTCGCCAGCCAGGCGAGCGGCGGCCGGCGTGATCGGAAGGTGCTGGAGGCTGGCCAAAAGCCCTTCCGTCGCAGCTTCTTCCTTGGGCCGCATGCCGGCGTAAACCTCGGTAATGTTGATGGGGCAACAAGCCAACACATGGCCAGACCTCACCAGATCCAAGAGCAGGGCTGGGCGGCCCCGTTTATTGTTCAGCGCGTCGATAATGACGCAGGTATCCAAAAGAAACGTGGCCATGTCACCGGCTGGTTACTTTTTCGAAGCGCCGGTCGTATTCCTGGCGCAGCTTCTTGACCCACTTGGCGGCCCCCTCCTTGAGCTCGGGATGGTCCTTGTCTTTCCAGGAACCGGCGGCGGATTCCAAGGCTTTGATTTGACGCAGGCGCATCAACTCCTTTTCCGCCGCCTGGGTGAGAAAAGCACTGCGCCCCCGCTTGCCGACGATGGTGTCAATCTCGGCAACCAGTTGCTGGGGGATGACGATATGGGTACGTTTGGTGTTCATAGGGGCTTCTCTAGACCCACTCGTAGTTTAACAGGCTGTGGCCTTTGTCGAGCGCTTCATCGCACCAGCGCGTCGATCGCCAACAGGCTCCGCCAGAAATCCCCCAGCAGATCGAGCCTTAGGGCGTTCGCGCCGTCGGAGAGCGCCTTCTCGGGGCAATCGTGTACCTCCACGAACACCCCGTCGATGCCCACCGCTACCGCCGCCCGCGCCAGCGGTGCGATGAACTCCGGCTGCCCGCCCGACGCCGCGCCCGCCCCGCCCGGCAACTGCACGCTGTGCGTGGCGTCGAACACCACCGGCCAGCCGCCGTCGCGCATAATCTTCAACCCGCGCATATCCACCACCAGGTTGTTGTAGCCGAAGCTCGACCCGCGCTCCGTCAGCACCACCCGGCTGTTGCCGGTGGATGCCACCTTTTCCGCCGCGCGGTGGATATCGTGCGGCGCCACGAACTGCCCCTTCTTGATGTTGACGATGCGCCCCGTCCGTCCGGCGGCAATCAGCAGGTCCGTTTGCCGGCAGAGGAACGCGGGAATCTGCAGGATGTCCGCCACCTCCGCCGCTGCCTCGGCCTGCCACGCCTCATGAATATCGGTCAGAATCGGGAAGCCTTCCGCCTTCGGCCCCTCCGCCTTCAACCCAGCCGCCTTCAACCCGGCGAGGATGCGCAGCCCTTCCTTCAGGCCCGGACCGCGATACGCGCCCACGCTCGTCCGGTTGGCCTTGTCGAAGCTCGCCTTAAAGACGAACTCGCCCACCGCTCGGCGGATGCCGCGCGCCATGCGGTGCACGTGCTCCTCGCTTTCGATCACGCACGGCCCGGCGATCAGCACCAGGCGCTTGCCGAAATCCGCAAACTCAATCGGCATGGGAGAACTCGGTACTGGAGAACAATGGCTCCTCAATGGCCGACTGGCGTCGATCGCGCTGCTTTTCCGCCGCGCCGATGAAGCTCTTGAACAGCGGGTGCGGTTCCATGGGCTTGGATTTGAACTCGGGATGGAACTGGCAGCCGAGATACCACGGATGGTCGCCGATCTCGCAGATCTCGACGTAGGTATTGTCGGGCGTCTCGCCCGTGATCTTGAGGCCCGCCGCCTTCAAGCGCTCTTCGTATTCCCGATTGAACTCGTAGCGGTGGCGATGGCGCTCGTTGATTTCGCGCGTGCCGTAGGCGTTGTATGCCACGCTCCCATCGCCCAGGCGGCAAGCCCAGCTTCCCAGCCGCATGGTGCCGCCCAGCTCGTCGATACCCTTGAGTTCGCGGAGTTTGAAGATGACGCGGTGCGGCGTGCCCGAGTTGAACTCGGTGGAATCGGCGGCTTCCATCCCGCACACATTGCGGGCGAATTCGATCACCAGGGTCTGCATGCCGAGACAGATCCCGAAGTACGGCACCTTGCGCTCGCGGGCGAACTTGATGGCGTTGAGCATGCCATCGATGCCGCGTTTGCCGAAGCCGCCGGGCACCAGGATGCCGTCGTAATCCTCCAGTTGCCGCTCCCAGCTCTCGCCCGTCACGCCCTCGGCATCGATCCAGTGGATGTTGACCTTCAACTGGTGCGCCAGGCCGCCATGCAGCAGCGCTTCCTTGAGGCTCTTGTAGGAATCTTCGTATTCCACGTACTTGCCCACCAGCGCGATCGAGACCTCACCGCGCGGGTTATCCAGGCGCTCCAGCATCGCCGTCCACCTGGTCAGGTCGCGCGGACCGGCGTCGAGCTTGAGCAGGCGAAGCACGATTTCGTCCACGCCCTCGGCGGCGAACCCCACCGGCACGGCATACACGCTCTTCACGTCACGGGCGGTGATCACGGCGTTCACGTCCACGTCGCAGAACAGGGCGATCTTCTCCTTCATCTCCTGCGGGATGAAGCGCTCGCAGCGGCACAGCAGAATATCGGGCTGGATACCCAGGGCGCGCAGTTCCTTCACGCTGTGCTGCGTGGGTTTCGTCTTGAGTTCCTGCGCCGCCGCGATCCACGGCACCAGGGTCACGTGGACAAACAGGGTGTTGTCGCGCCCCTCTTCGTGGCGCATCTGGCGGATGGCTTCCAGGAACGGCAGCGATTCGATATCGCCCACGGTGCCGCCGATCTCGGCGATCACCACGTCCACGTCGCCCGACACCTTCTTGAGCGCGGCTTTGATCTCATTGGTCACGTGCGGAATCACCTGCACGGTCTTGCCCAGATAATCGCCGCGCCGCTCGCGGGCGATGATCTGCTCGTAGATGCGCCCGCTGGTCAGGTTGTTGCTTTGCGTCAGCCGGGAGTGCGTGAAGCGCTCGTAGTGGCCCAGGTCGAGATCGGTCTCGGCGCCGTCATCGGTGACGAAGACTTCGCCGTGCTGGAACGGGCTCATCGTGCCCGGGTCCACGTTCAGGTACGGATCGAACTTCTGGCACGTGACCTTCAGTCCCCGGCTCTCCAGGAGGCAGCCGATCGACGCGGCCGCAATCCCCTTACCCAACGAGGAGACCACGCCGCCCGTTACAAATATATATTTAGCCATTTCCCATTCCCTGTAAGATTGAGGCGTCGAACAACCGGGACACCCGTTCCAGATCCTCCGGGGTATCCACACCCAGCGACTCGTATTCGGTTTCCACTACGCGGATGCGAAACCCATTCTCCAAAGCGCGCAACTGCTCCAGGCGCTCGGCGGTTTCCAGCGGACCCACGGGCAGCGCGGAGTATGCCAGCAGAAAATCCCGCCGATAAACGTACAACCCGATGTGCTTGAAATAAGGCGTGTTGCCGGATGTTTCGCGATCGAAGGGAATCGCGCAGCGTGAGAAATAAATCGCATCGCCGGCGCCGTTCGTGACCACCTTCACCACGTTGGGGTTGGTGATTTCGCGCGGATCTTCAATGCGTTTCTTGAGCGTAGCCATGACCAGTTCCGGTTCGTGGACCAGGGGCAGGATGGCGGCGTCGATGGCGGCGGGAGAGATCAGCGGCTCGTCGCCCTGAATGTTGACGACAATTTCGGCGTCTTCGGCGGAGGCCACTTCGGCCGCCCGGTCGGTGCCGGAGAGGTGATCGGAGCGTGTCATGCGCACGCGCGCGCCAAAACCTCTCGCCACGGTATACACGCGGTCGTCATCCGTAGCAATCATCACGCTGGTGAGGTAGGTGCAAAGAGAAGCACGTTCGTAGACGTGCTGCAGCATGGTTTTGGCGGCGATTTGAGCCAGCACCTTGCCGGGGAAACGAGTGGATGCAAATCTGGCAGGAATGACGCCGAGAATTTTACGCGGCACAGAGGATCTTACCATAAATCGCCTATGTTATTCTTGGGAAAGAAAGGCTGGCCAGCCGCTATGCTGCCGTCCTCCGCTAAGCTGTTGATTCGTTGTGCCGTGGGGATTTGTCTGGGATCTGCCGTCTGGGGACAGGCAAACCTCGAAGTCCGGACCAAACCGGGTGAGAAGACGGAACCGCGCCCGCGCTCCAACATCCGGGTGGACAGCACGCTGGTGCTGATCCCGGTCACGGTCACCGACCCCTTGAACCGTTTTGTCACGGGACTCGAGAAGGAGAACTTCAAACTGACGGAGGATAAGCTACCGCAGGAGATCACTCAGTTCTCCAGCGAGGACGCGCCGCTCTCGGTGGGCGTGGTCTTCGATTGCAGCGGCAGCATGGGCCACAAGCTCGACAAATCGCGGCAGGCAGTGGCGCAGTTTTTCAAGCTGGCCAATCCGGAGGACGAGTTTTTCCTGGTACAGTTCAACGATTCGGCCAACCTGATACAACCCTTCACGCGCAACCTGGAGGAGATCCAGAACAAGCTCGCCTTTACCCAGTCCAAGGGCAGAACCGCGCTGCTCGACGCGGTCTACATGGCGCTGCACGAAATGAAAAAGGCCAAGAACCCGCGCAAGGCGCTGCTGTTGATCTCCGATGGCGGCGATAACAGCAGCCGCTACAGCGAGGCGGAAATCAAGGCCCTGGTGAAGGAAGCCGACGTGCAGATCTATGCCATCGGAATTTACGAATCCGCCGGGGGGCGCTCTCGTACGCCGGAAGAGACTTCCGGACCCGCGCTGCTCACCGAAATCGCCGAGCAGACCGGAGGACGGCAGTACCAGGTGGACAATCTCAATGAACTGCCCGACGTGGCGGCCAAGATCGGAGTCGAGTTGCGCAACCAGTACATCCTCGGCTACTCCCCCAAGAACCTGAGCCGCGACGGCAAGTACCGCAGGGTCCAGGTCAGGCTGGTGCAGCCGCACGGCATGCCGCTCCTGCGGCCATTCTGGAAACAGGGCTACTATGCGCCCGCGCAATAACAACCCGCCGGCGTGGCGCACGCAGTCGTGCGTGCCGTGTCGAGACTCTTCTCGACACCACCTCGCGCACGGGAAACCAAGCGTCGGCACGAGTGCCGACGCGGCACGCACGAGTGCGTGCGCCACGCCGGAATGGCAAAGTTATTTCCCGACGACTAGGAGATCTCTCATCGCCTGCGCGGTTCTGCTCTCGCTGGCCGGGGCGGCGTTGTGGGCGCAGCAGACCGGCCCGGCGGTCTTCCGCGCGGACACGCGGCTGGTGGTCTGCCACACCACGGTGGTGGACAAGAACGGCCACCTGGTCACCACCCTGCCGCAGGACGCCTTCACGGTTTACGAAAACGGCGTCCAGCAGCCGATCAAAGTTTTCCGCCGCGAAGACGTTCCGGTTTCCATGGGGCTGATCATCGACAACAGCGGCAGCATGCGGGACAAGCGCGCCAAGGTGGAAGCCGCGGCGCTTACGCTGGTTAAGGATTCCAACCCCGAAGACGAGGTCTTCATCGTCAATTTCAACGACGAAGCCTTCCTGGACCTGCCGCACGGCAAGTTGTTCACCAGCGACATCAAGGAAATGGAAGAAGCCCTGACGCGCATCGATTCGCGCGGCGGCACGGCCATGCGCGATGCCATCCGCATGTCCATCGACCACCTGAAGGAGAAGGCCCACAAAGATAAGAAGGTCCTGGTGGTGGTCACCGACGGCAACGACAATGCCAGCGTGGTCAGCTTGGAAAACCTCGTGAAGGCATCGCAGCAGAGCGAAGTCCTGCTCTACGGCGTGGGCCTGCTGGGAGAGGAAGAGCGCCGCGAAGCGCAGCGCGCCCAACGCGCGCTCAAGGCGCTGGGCACGGCTACCGGCGGCGAGGTCTACTTTCCCAAGGACGCCGGCGAAGTCGAAAAGATCGCCCACCAGGTGGCGCGCGACATCCGCAACCAGTACACCATCCAATACACGCCGTCGGACACCGCGATGGACGGCACATTCCGCCAGATTAAGATCACGGTCAAAGCTCCGGGCAATCCCACGGTTCGCACGCGCAGTGGGTATTACGCGACTCCGGACCAGGCCGGTCCCACGGGTCCCGGAGCCAAAGGGCCTACTTCCAAATAATGCGTTCTTTCACACTCTGTCTTCTCATGGCGGCCGCGCCGATGGCCCAGCAAGCGCAGGAAACCGCCACTGTCTTTCGCGCCGACACGCGCATCGTGGTCTGCCACACTACGGTGATCGATAAGAGCGGTCACCTGGTGACCACACTTCCGCAATCGGCCTTCACGGTCTACGAGAACAAGATCAAGCAGGAGATCCGCAAGTTCAAGCGCGAAGACGTTCCGGTTTCGCTCGGCCTGGTGATCGACAACAGCGGCAGCATGCGCAATAAACTGGCCAAGGTTTCAGCCGCGGCGCTGGCGCTGGTGAAGGATTCCAACCGCGACGACGAGGTCTTCATCGTCAACTTCAACGACACGGCCTACCTGGACAACCCCCAGGACAAGGATTTCACCAACGACATCGCGGAACTCGAAACCGCGCTCAGCCGGATCGATGCCCGCGGCGGAACGGCCATGCGGGACGCCATCGAGATGTCGATCCAACACCTGAAGAAAGCCCACCGCGATAAAAAGGTGCTGGTGGTGATCACCGACGGCAACGACAATTCGAGCATCCTCACTCTGGAACACATCATGAAGAGCGCGCACCAGAGCGACGTGCTGATCTACGGCGTCGGCCTGCTGACCGAGGAGGAGCACCGCGAGGCCGCCCGCGCCAAGCGCGCGCTCAACGACCTGGCCGAGGCCACCGGGGGGAAGACGTTCTTCCCCCAGAGTGTGGAGGAAGTGGATGCGATCGCGCATCAGGTGGCGCACGATATCCGCAGCCAGTACATCATTGAATACTCGCCCTCCAATTCGGCGATGGACGGCAGTTTCCGCGCCATCCGCATTACCGCCAAGGCCGCGGGCAATCCAACCGTGCGTACGCGCAGCGGCTACTACGCCACGCCGGACGCGAAGACCAATAAGTGACGAATAAGTAATGATCCGCATCCTGTGGCGTCTCTCGCGCGGCTACCGGCTCTGCCCGTGGCAGAGTCCCTACCTGCGCTGGCGCATCGAGACCTACTGGGGACTGCACGCGGAAGCGATCACGTTCGCCCAGTTCTGGAGCTTCGCCTGGCGGCAGCGGCGCGAGCTGCTGCGCTACCTCCGCTGGGCGGAGCGGATGAGGTAGGTCAGTAGGACAGACGATCGGCTTTTGTCGTCTGTCGTCCGCCCCGCGTGTGAGGCCATCGTCGTTGAGCACGGTTTGACAGACCACGCGATGCGATGGTCTGTCCCACCCACGCCTTGCTATTCTGCATTTGTGCTC
>Ga0208587_1001473_pt1 | contig 12464 bp, 16 predicted proteins | sample NGESurdeep092012_7_FD_184472 | JGI IMG/M metagenome (GOLD analysis project Ga0208587, IMG submission 184472) | Arctic peat soil microbial communities from Barrow, Alaska - NGEE Surface sample 210 deep-092012 (SPAdes) | ecosystem: Environmental > Terrestrial > Soil > Wetlands > Peat ...
TGAAGTCCCTCCACGTCAATTGGCAGTCTCATGCCCCGACGCCGATGGTGGAGCACTTCGTGCCCCGCGTCACTTCCAGGTCCGCGCACCCGCCGCAGGGTGAGTTTGCGCCGGCCGGAAGCAGCCGCTAGCGCACCCGCACGAGCGAGCGCAATGGCGTACCCGGTCCGGGGGGAGCAAGCAGTGCGAGAAGCACTACGATCAGCAGGATAACGACCAGCACGGAATCGGAATCAGTCATGAGTCTTTCCTTACCAACTAGAACCCACGAGCGATTACGAGCGAGGGCAGAGTGTCAGGGCAACTCGCTGAGGGAACTGGCCGAATATGTGTACTTTAGCACAAATCCTTACCTTGCGGCGGAATTGAGCAGCCCGCGCACGCGCAGCCAGTCCGCCAGCCGCGCGGGCCAAGTGGAGAGCGCCTCGTCGGTCTGCGCCAACCCCACGCCATGCGGACCCCGTTCGTAAATGTGCAGTTCCGCCGGCACACCCGCCTTGCGTAGCGCCGCATAGAACATCACGCTGTTCTCCACCGGCACGCTGGCGTCCGTGGTGGTGTGAAACAGGAAGGTGGGCGGCGTCTGCGCCGTCACTTGCGTCTCGTTCGACAGGCTCTCCACCAGTTTGGGATCGGGATTCTCCCCCAGCAGATTGCGCTTCGACCCCTGGTGCGCGAAGTTGCCGAACGAAATCACCGGATAGCACAGCACCAGAAAGTCGGGACGGCTGCTCAGCCGGTCGATTGGGTCACTGGCGCCGGCGTCCCCGGCGTCGAAGTGCGTCCCCGCCGTGGAGGCCAGATGCCCGCCCGCCGAGAACCCCATGATCCCGATGCGGTCCGGCAGCAAGCGGTACTCGGACGCCTGGGAGCGCACCGTGCGGATGGCCCGCTGCGCGTCGCCAAGTTCCACCGGATGGTGATATTTCGGCCCCAGCCGGTACTTGAGCACGAATGCCGTTACGCCCAGCGAATTCAGCCACCGGGCAATCTGGTCGCCTTCCTTATCCATGGAAAGCCCGCTGTACCCGCCGCCGGGACACACGATCACGGCCGTGCCCGTACCACGGCCCGCCGGTACCAGATACGGCGCAAGCGACGGCTTGTCGATATCCTCGGTGCCCTGCGCTCCCGGCGCACCCGCGGGCCACAGCAGGTCGGCCTTCGGCATGGCGGGTGTTTGCGCGAACCCCGCGCCCAAGAACAACGCGAACGAAAGGAAATAGCGCCTCATAGGCTTTCTACGTTATCACCTCGCTTCCGCTGTCGGAGCAGCTTGACAAGCGTCTCCCTTACCGATATGCTTCCCTCCAGAGAGTCACACACTTAGCACGAACAAGCACGATACCGATATGCGCACCAGCAGAACTCTTTCCGTCTCCATGCCTCCGGCCCAGCTTAAACAGGTTGAACGCCTCGCCAGGAAGGAAAACCGCACTCTGAGCGAACTCGTCCGGGAAGCACTGCGCCAATACCAACAGAAGCGGGAATCTCCAGTGAACACCGAGCTCATTGCCGCCCTCAGGGCAGTGCAGCGGGACGCCATCCGGGTAGGCCTGGACAAGTTGCCCCAGCGTGCAATCAACGCCGAGATCGCAGCGTACCGCCGGGAACAACGGCTGAAGACCGTGAAACAGCCCGTCAGATGAGCCGCCCGCGTATCGTGCTCGATACCAACGTGCTCATCTCCGCCGCCATCCAACCCCGCGGCCTGCCGGCGCAGGTGCTGGAATTGATCGCCAGTCGCGCCGTCGAACTATGTATCTCCGAAGAACTGCTCGACGAGTACCGCGAGGTTTTTGGCCGCGCCAAATTCGCCGGGCTGGACTTGCACCTGGTCACCCGCCTGCTGACATTGGTTGCGGACGAGGCCACTTTGGTTACGCCGGCAAATCGTCTGACTGGGTCTCCCGACGAATCCGACAACCGCTTCTACGAATGCGCGGCGGCGGCCGAGGCCGACTATATCGTCACCGGCAACATCAAGCACTTCAAGAAACCCTACAAAACGACGAAGATCGTCACCGCCCGGCAGTTCCTCGCGCTGCTGGCGCCTGATAAATAGCGCCTATGGCTACCGCTGCGGATTCATGCGCTGCACGACGATCTTCTTGGCGCTTTCCAGCAGCGCGGAAGCCTTCGGCATCATGTCGACGGCCTGCTCCACTTCAGGGTCCGTGCGCGCGAACATGGCATCGCTCTCATCCACGTTGAACGCCGTGGTGTACATTTCCTTGGCCAGATAGCGCTTGATCCAGTCGCGATGCTTGGCGAACTCGGCATCCGTGAACACCGTGCCGTGGCCCTTCAGGTAGCTCTTCAGTTCGGTCACCAGGTTGTCGTCGGGTATCCAGGCCTTGGGCAGACTGGCCGGGTGCGTCCCAAAGTAGGACCGCGTGAAGTCGAAGAGCCCGCTGCGGTACAGTTCCACCTGCAAGCGATCCAGCTTGGCCGTCTCGTATTTCTCGTCCGGCGTGATGCCGCCGCCGCCGTACACCGTGCGCCCGCCCTCGGTCATCTTCACATCCACCGGATTGCGCGCATTCTCATCGCGGTGGAAGTAGTAATCGTAGAAGCTCTTCTTAGCGTAATCGCGCTGGATCAAGCGCCCGCTCGGCGTATAGAAATGCGCCCAGGTCAACGCCAGGCCGGTGTTGTCGCTCAGCGGGTAAACCGTCTGTACCAGTCCCTTGCCGAACGTGGTTTCTCCCAGGATCAGCGCGCGATCGTGATCCTGCAACGCGCCCGCGACAATCTCCGCCGCCGACGCCGAATAGCGATTCACCAGCACCACCATGGGATATTCACGCCCGCGGTTGCCGTGCTCCGCCACATAGGCCTTTTCCGGTGCGGAACGCCCGCGATGCGACACGATCAGCGAATTCTTCGGCAGGAAATGGTCGGCCACCGCCACACCCTGGCCGAGCAGGCCGCCGGGGTTCTCGCGCAAGTCCAGCACCAGTCCCCTGATGCCGCTCTCGCCCAACCGCTTCAGGTTGTCTTCCATTTCCCTGCCGGTGGTTTCGCCGAAACTCAGGATTTTGAGATACGCGTACCCCGGCTTGATCCAGAAGGCATCCTGTACGCTCTTGCGGCTGATTTCGTCCCGGATCACGGTGAATACCATCAAGTCCGGGGAGCCCTCGCGCGAAATCACGATCTTTACCGGCGTGCCGCGCGGCCCCTTCAGCATATCCGCGATTTCGGTGGTATTCAGGCCCTCGGTGGATTTATCGTTCACCGAGACCAGGATGTCGCCCGGCCGAATCCCCACCTTGTACGCCGGCGAACCGGGGAAAGGCGCCTTGACCGCCGTCTTGCCGTTGGGCTGCGGGCCCACCTGCATGCCCACGCCGTAGTAGTGCCCCTTCTGCTCTTCGCGCATCAACTGGTATTCGCGCGCATCGAAGAAATTGGAGTGCGGGTCCAGGGTGCGCAGCATGCCCGGGATCGCGCCCTTGTAGACCGTCTTATCGGCGCTGACTTTGTCGGCAAAGTTGGCTTCCACCAGGGAAAGCACCTTGCTGAAATTCCGCACGTCGGTGTCGAGGTCTTCCGACTCCGTGGCGGCGGAAGCCACCTCCATCTTCGGCCCATAAAAGCCGGCCACCATCGAGCAGGCAAACACGATCACCGGCAAAACAAACAGCGAGCGCCTTCTTCGGGCCATGCGGAAATCCGTCCTCTTAAGTGAAGTATAACCTACCTGTTGAATCAGACGCGCCAAGCAGCCTTTTGGCTACGTCATTTCGCGGCGCACCGCATCCAGAACACCGTTGACGAACTGCACCGATTCCTCGCCGGAGAACTTGCGCGCCAACTCCAGCGCCTCGTCGATGGTCACCGGCGCCGGCGTGCCGCCACGCGTCATTTCGTACACCGCCAGGCGCAGGATATTGCGGTCCACCGCCGGCATCCGCTCCATGCGCCAGTGCTCGGCATGCCGCGTGATGCGGCCGTCGATCTCGGCCAGATGCTCGACGGTGCCGCGCACCAGCAGCTCGACGAACGGGTCGCGTTCCAGCTTTTCCTCCGAGTAGAGGGCGTCGTAATAGGCGTCGATCGCGTCTTCCACGGGCTGCTTGCGCGCATCCCAGATGAAGAGAATCTGCAGCGCGCGCTGCCGGGCCCGGCGGCGGGAAGCCATCTAAGTGGCCTGCCGCAGGGTGCGCAGAAGATTGGCCATTTCGATCGCGGTCATCGCCGCGTCGAAACCCTTGTTGCCGCCCTTGGCGCCGGCGCGATCGATCGCCTGCTCCAGCGTGTTGGTGGTGAGCACCCCGAACGCCACTGGAACCCCGGTCTCCGACGCCACCTGCGCAATCCCTTTGGCCGCTTCCGCCGCCACATAATCGAAGTGCGGCGTCTCGCCGCGGATCACCGCGCTCAGGCAGATCACCGCGTCGTAGCGGTGCTGCCGCGCCACCTCCCCGGCAATCATCGGGACTTCCCACGAGCCGGGAACCTTGATGACATCGATCAAATCCGCACTGCCGCCGGCCCGCGTCAGCGCGTCCATCGCGCCGCCCAGCAGGCGCTCCGTGATGAAGCTGTTGAACCGGCTCACGATAATCGCAAAGCGCAGCCCCGCCGCCGATAACTGGCCTTCAAATACTTTCGACATATCTCACTTCCCTGTAAACGCCGCGCGCCGCTTCTCCAGAAACGCTCGCGTACCTTCCCTGCAATCTTCCGTCGCCGCGCTGACGCCGAATGCCGCGGCTTCAAACCGCAGCCCTTCCTCGAGCCCGCAACCCAGTCCCGTATCCACCGCGTCCAGCACTAACCCGACCGCCAGCGGACCGTTGGCCAGCACCTTACCCAGCCAGCCACGGCAATAATCCAGCAGTTCCACCTGCGGCACTACGGCATTCACCAGCCCGATACGGTACGCCTCCGCCGCCGCAATCGGGTCGCCCGACAGCAGCAGTTCCAAAGCCCGCCCGCGCCCCACCAGGCGCGGCAAGCGCTGCGTGCCGCCATATCCCGGAATGATCCCGAGCTTCACTTCCGGCTGCCCCAGTTTGGCGTTTTCGCTCGCGAAGCGAACCGTGCACGCCATCGCCAGTTCCAGCCCGCCGCCCAGAGCAAACCCGTTCACCGCGGCCACCGACGGCTTGCCGCATGTCTCCAGTTGACGGAACACCGCCTGCCCGCGCAACGCGAACGCGCGCGCTTTGTACGGCGAAAGCGCCGCCAGTTCGTCGATATCCGCGCCCGCCACGAACGCCTTCTCACCCGCACCGGTCAGGACCGCCGCGCGGATTGCCGCGTTCGCCGCCACCCGGCCGAAGGCGTCGGCCAGTTCCCCGATCGCCGCGCCCGAGAGAGCGTTGAGCTTCTCCGGCCGATTGACCGTGAGCAAGGCGATGCCGGACTCTTCCACCTGGAAGAGAATGTGGCTGTAAGGCATCGGACTCAGTGTAGCACCGCGCTTCCGCGCCGCTGCTGGCCGGTCTTGATCACAATTTACCTTGGTTACGGTACCGCAAATCTCGATTCTGACCCAAGGCTCCCGTTGACCAATAGCCTGGCGGCTGGGGCGGCGCCGAGTCCGCTCTTGCAGACGGATGATATCGCCGCGGCCACGATTCGGCCGTTCACCGGATCGCTTCCTACGGCAGAATTTGCACGGCCCGTTCCGGCCGGGAGCCTGCGATATCACCGAGCCAGCCGATCAGATAACCGATCCCGGCCGCCCCGGCGCCCCCAGCGGCGGCAGCACTTGCGCTCCCCGAACTCCAGCCGCCTACTTCGTTGTTCGATATCGCGTGAATCGTGCCGATAGCGACAGCGGCAATGGCTCCGCCGGCGATCAGCCCGATGGTCCTTCCCTTCCAACCGCGGTGGCGCATTACAGTAAGCTGCGCCAATTCGGGCCTCGCCAACCTCGTCGCACCCTTCGGATGCTTCGCCGGGTCGCTCGTCTTTGTAACCTGAATCGATAGCGCGTCCGCTTGCAGGCTCGAGTACTTGCCTTCCACGGTCGCCCCGTCGGCCAGCCGCAGCGAGAGCTGCCGGCCCTTGAGCACGGGTTGAAGTTCACTCCATCGCAGCGCCAGTTGCTCCGCCGGTGCCGCGAGGACAATCTTGGGCGTGAGTGAGAAGAGGAACGCGGTAACCGCGATCGCGGCAATCCGGAAAGTTGTATTCACGGAGACCTCCCACGTTCAAAGGATAACTCTGTCCTATTTTCTTCAAGCCGGTCGACCCTGTCAAGGCTGATTGGGGCCGCGCGCGAAGCAAATTACGCCACCAACTCCCCAGTCATCACTGTCACTGCCTGACCGCCGAGCAGCACGCGGTCGCCCCGTACCTGCACTTTCACTACGCCGCCGCGCGCCGAGGCCTGGAACGCCGTGAACTCGCTCTTGCCCAGGATGCCCGCCCAGTATGGCCCAAGCGCCGTGTGCGAGGACCCCGTCACCGGGTCTTCATCCACGCCCGACCCGGGGGCGAAAAAGCGCGACACAAAGTCGAACTCGCGGCTCGACGACCGCGCCGTCACGATCACCCCGCGCACCGGCACTTTGCGCAGCGTGGTGTGGTCCGGCGAAAGCGCGCGCACCATCTCCTCGGAATCCACTTCCACCAGGTAATCGAAAGCATTCCTGCCCACGAACTTCGCCCCGGCAATTCCCAACGCGGCGAGCAACTCGGCGGGCGCTTCGGCCGGCACGGCGATCTTGGCCGGGAAATCCAGCTCGATCCAGTCGCCGCGCCGGTCGGCGGTCAGCAGGCCGCTGCGCGTGTGGAAGCGCGCCTGCCGGCCCTCGGGCAGGTGGCCGTCCTGCCACAACACGTGCGCGCTGGCCAAAGTGGCGTGGCCGCAGAGATCCACTTCCACCGCCGGGGTGAACCAGCGCAGATGGTAGCCATCCTCCCGCGGGACGCCCTCCCGCGGAACCAGGAAAGCGGTTTCCGAGAGATTCATTTCGCGCGCCACATCGCGCATCCATTGCTCGGAGGTGTGCTCAGTGAGACCCTCGGGGAGTACGCACACCGCCGCGGGATTTCCCGCAAACGGGCGGTTGGTGAAAGCATCGACTTGGACGATTCGAATGGCCATAATCTTGCAGGTTAGCGCATTTTCGAAACTAAACCCGCCATGCTGGAGTCCAACTACCAAATGCTCTCCCGCTTCGCCACGATATTCCTCGCGGTGAGCCTGCTGGTGGCCCTTTGGGGCCTGAGCCTGGCGCGCCGCCCGGACGGCCAGGTGTGGGTCCATCCCTGGGACACGCATCCCGGTCCGGTACGGATCCTGCGCTTCTACGCCAGCGTCGGAACCCTCGCGCCGGGCCAGACGGCTCAGCTCTGCTATTCGGTGGAGAATGCCAGATTGGTGCGCATTTCGCCCATGCAGAGCGCCTGGCCGGCGCAGGATCGCTGCTTCGACGTAGTGCCCGAGCACACCACCCACTACACTCTGCTGGCCGAAGGCTTCGATGGCACCGTGGCCACCCGTTCGTTTACCCTTTCGGTGCTGAGCCTGCCCGTCGCGCGGCCGCCCGGGCTTCAGTATGCCGTGCGGCGCAGAATCACCACCCGCACCCACAGCCGCGCCAATTCATAAAGCGTCGTCGCCAGCGACCGCAGGCGGAAGAATTGAGATTTTCCGTACAGCCGCGCGTAATGGTGCACGCCGGTTTCCACCACCCCGCAGCCCGTCATTTCCAGCTTGCGCACCAGTTCCACGCAGATGGTGCCGCTGGTCGAAGTCAGATGGATCCTCTCCAACAGCGCGCGCCGGATCAGACGATAATCGCAATCGATATCGCGGATGCGGATGCCGAACAGCAGCCGCGCGCAGAAGTTGTAGGTCTTGCCGATCCAGATGCGGTGCGCCGGATCGCGACGTTCCAGCTTGTAGCCGTTCACCAGGCCGGTATCGGGGCCCACCAGTTCCAGCAGGCGCGGCAGTTCGCCGACATCGTACTGGCTGTCGCCATCGGTATAGAAGACGAATTCCTTGGTGGCCGCCTCGAACCCGCTGCGCAGCGCGCCGCCATAGCCGCGATTCTGTGGATGCGTGACCACGCGCAGGCGGGGACTATACAGGCCGCGCAATCGTTCCAGCACGGCGGCCGTGTCATCGCGACTGCCGTCGTCGACCACGATGACTTCGTAATCCGCTACGTGGGCTTCCAGCGCCGCGAACGTCTTGGCCAGCAGGCCGGGCAGCGACGGCGCATCGTTGTATGCCGGAAAGAAGACGCTCAGCGATGGGAAATCCCGAGGTCGCGCGATCACAACATCTTCTCCCCGATCAGCACGAGCGATTGCCCCGCCGGGAGGTTATGTCCCGCGCCGAGCCATGCGGCCTCCATGGCCAGCGGCGCGTATAGCAGCCGGTCCAGCCAGGGCGCCACCATCTGCACGCCGCTCTCCGCCGGTTTGCGCAACAGCGGCTCCCACAGCCGGAACTTGAGCAGCGCAATCGGCATCAACAGGGAGTTGGAGTAGCTGCAGCGCAAAACCCGGATGCCCGCGCCGGCGAACAGGCCCATCAGGCGGCGGCGCGTGAAACGCTGGCGTTCGTGGGCGAATTCGCCGTGGCGGCTGCGCAGCATGTCCAGCGCCGAGGTGCGCACCACCACCAGGCCGCCGCGCCGGGCCACCCGCGCCAGCTCCCGCGCCGCCAGATGTTCGTCGCCCCGCGGCAGGTGCGCGATCACGTCCACCGACATCACCAGGTCGAAGGCGCCGTCGCCGAAGGGCAGAGAACGAATGTCGCCCTGCACCGGATTCACGACCCCCAGTTGGCGCGCGTAGTGCAGGCCATCGCCGCTGAAATCGAGCGGTATGATCTTCCACCCGCGCTCGCGCTGCAACATCTGCGAGAGGTAGCCGGTGCCGCAGCCGGCCTCCAGCGCGCTACGGATCGCGTGCCCCTTCAGATGCGGCTCCAGCATGCGGAACAGGGTCGCGCGCATGCCGCGGTACCACCAAAATGCTTCCTCGGATTGGCGGATATTGGCAAATTCCGCCGGGTTCATGAAGCCGCTCATTAGCCTGATACCTACGTAGTTCCGTTGCCCCGAAAAAAACATTGGGCCACCGATGAACGCCGATGAACACGGATAAGCATCCCAGTGGTTTTATCTGTGTTCATCTGCGTTCATCGGCGGCCAATTTGCTTTCTGGTTCCACCGGAACCCCCGGCGCCTCCCCCAGCAAACGCTCGTAAACGCCGCGCGCTGCGCGCTGCGCCGCGATCTTCTTGGTGCGTGCGTCGGCCTGCCCGCTCCACTCCTTGCCCACGCGCACCTCGATGGTGAACGTCTTGGAGTGTTCCGGACCCTGCTCGCGGATGGTCGAGTAGCGCGGTTCCGGCAGCTTGCGCGCTTTCGCCATCTCGCGCAACGCTTCTTTGAAATTGGCGACGGCGGGCTGTATGTCGGTGCCCGCCTCCTGGTCGAACACCATTTGGCCGTCCATCACGTGTTCCACGATAAAGCTGCACGCCGGCTCGAGGCCCCCATCCAGATAAATCGCCGCGATAATGGCCTCCAGCGCATCCACCAGCAGCGTCTTCTTGTTGCGTCCGCCGCTCATTTCTTCCCCGCGGCCCAGTTCCAGGTAACTGCCCAATTCCAGCCGGCGCGCCACGCCGTGCAAATGCGCGGCGCTCACCAGCCGGGCCTTCAGCGTGGAGAGCTCGCCTTCCTTGTACAGCGGGAAGCGCCGGAAAAGTACGTCGCTCACCACCAGGCCCAGCACGGAATCGCCGAGGAACTCCAACTGCTCGTTGTCGCTTACCGCGGCTCCGCCGCCGCTGCGCGTCTCCGAGGCCAGCGAACTATGGGTCAGCGCGCGGCGCAGCAATTCCGGGTTGGTGAACCGATGTTTCAGTTTCAACTCGAGAAGTGCGGGCTCCGCGCGCATGAAGGGGGAAATTACTTCGCCTGCGGCGGCGCGCCGCCCGGAGCCTTGCCGCCGGCCTTCACCGACCCGGCACGAATCTGCGTTGCCAGGCTCTTGATCGTCGGGTGTACGTCGGGGATGGCCAACACCTTGTCGCACCACAGGATGGCCTCGTCGTGCTTCCCGCCTAATTGCAATGCCGAAGCCAGCCGCACCATGTACGCCGGCTCGGGGTGCGAATTGGTGTCCACCGCGCTCTGGAACGCCGCCGCCGCCGCGTCGTACTTCTTGCGCGTCAGGTTCGCCAGACCGATGACATTGTAGCCTTCGGCGGCGAGGTCTTTCCTGATTTCCACCCACTGATCGTCGGGCAACTGCGGATTCGGTTTGGGCAGCGTCTTCATCATCTCGATCACCTGGTTGGCGAACTTTTCCGCCTTGCCCAACTTCTCTTCGCGGTCCAGATCGTTTTCGCGGGTGTGCGTGGCATAGTGCTTGGCCAGCATCAACGAGGCGCGGAAATCCTGCGGGTTGGTCTCCAGCACGCGCTCCGCGAAGATCTCCATGCGGGCGAAGTCGCCCTTTTTTTGGTAGGCGTCCGCTTCGATGTACAGCGCGATCGCCTTGAAATCGGTGTCGGCAAATTTCGTGACCAGTGCTTCCGCGGCCGCGATCGACTTATCCGGGTCCGATTGGGGGGCGTTGGCCGCCGCTACCAGGGCGTTCACGGCATCCAGTTCCGCTTTCGATTTGGGCGCCGGCGCCTTCGGGCCGGACGCCTGTGCCGGAGCCGCGGCTTGGGCCGGGGGCGGGGCCTGAGCCATGAGGCACGTAGCACCGGCGCCCATTGCCAGGATGCCGGTGAGAATCATTCGTTTCATGCGTAAAACTCCTTCAGGTTCCTTACTGCTTCTTCTTGGTCAGTTCCAGGCCCTGCTTCGCTTCCAGGCGCGCCTTGTCGGTCGCGCCTTCCAATTGAACAGCGCTTTGGAAATACTCCGTTGCTTTGTCGCGGTCGCCTGCTGCCACCGCAAGCCGTCCCAGATACACCAGGACCCATCCCTTGTCGAACGCCTCCGGTTCCGATTCCAGAGCCTTCTGGAAAAGCCGTTCCGCCGCGTCCAGATCCTTCTCCAGCAGCGCAATCCGCGCCAGCCCGTAATACGCCGAGGCGTGTACGCTCCGCTTCTCGGTCTCCTCCAGCGTCTTCAGGAACAGCTTCTTCGCTTTCTCCAGTTCGCGCGAACTGTAGGCCAGCTCGGCCTCTGCCAGCGTCTTGGCCGCGCCCGTCGCGGCCGGAGGCGGCACAGGCGCCGGCATCCTCACCGCCGGACGGGCCGCGCTATCCTTGCTGAATTCCACCCCCGTCAGCCGCCGGTCTTCCTTGATCAGATCGATGGCCTGCATCATCTCGGTGTAGTAGAGGAACATCGAGCTTTCCTGCTTCTCGTAAACCGGCAGCGCCTCGGAGAAATACGGCGCCAGGATGTACCCCTCGTGCAGCGCCTCCTGGATCATCCCCGGCTTGCGGTCCAGCCGCGATTCCACTGCCTTGATCAGCGATTCGGTGACCAGCAGCAGGTAGTCCGCCTTGTACGCGTCGCTCAGCGCCCGCGCCCGCATGGCGTGGTCCACCAGGCTCTTCTTGCGGTCCAGAATCTCCTGGTTGCGCGTCGCCAAAGGGTCCAGCAGGTAGTGCAGGTAGGCGTGCCGTATGTCGAACGTGCGCGTGTCCGGCGAGGGCGTCACCACGATGGTGTAGTTGTCGCTATAGCTGCGCGTCTGGATCTGGTTGGGCGCCGCCTGCAATTCGATGAAGATCTGGAACCGCCGGTTCTTGAACCCCGACGTCATCTGGCGCAGGTAGCCGTTGACCTCGAGCACCGCGTTGGTCACCGGCTCGTGATAGCGCGCGATGTACTGCTCGATCGCCGGCTGCGAACGCTTCCACAGCTCCTCCATGTTGGCTTCCTTATAAAACGCCGCCAGCAGGTGCGAGAGATCGCGCAGCGGCATCGCATCCGGCGGGATCTCCACGTCGCGTATGGCGAACTCGAAGCTGGGCGGGCCGGTGCAGGAGAGCGCGAAGGAGAGGTACTGGCTCAGCTCCTGCCCGTCGGTCCGCTTGCGGTGGCTCTCGAAGAACTCCTTCAGCGGGCCCAACGAGGGGATGTCGCGCTTGGCCAGTTCCGCCTGCACCGCGAAGCGAATCGGGTGGTTATTCGGCGACGACCATTCCGCCTTATACCCGGCCGCATTGATCGCCGCCATGACGGTGAACAAACCCGGACTGGCATCGAGCTGGCCGCTCTCGGCGGGAGCCGCCAGCGCCGGAAGGGCTGCCAGCAGGAGGAGCGTAAGTGCGTGACGGAGCAATTCTATAGGCCTTGGAATGTACTAGTTTACTCCAATGCCAGCGGCTCCGTGGAGCGGCCTTTCCAGGCTGCCATCTCGGCATTCGTGCCGAGATGCCTTCCGGCATGGATATGCCCGCTGAAAAGCTGCATCAGGACGCGCATGTGAGTTGGTCAATGGCAATGTCGCGGCTTAGTTCAAGGAAGGCGAGAATCTGCTGGCGAGGGATATATTGGTAAACG
>Ga0208587_1001474_pt1 | contig 12457 bp, 8 predicted proteins | sample NGESurdeep092012_7_FD_184472 | JGI IMG/M metagenome (GOLD analysis project Ga0208587, IMG submission 184472) | Arctic peat soil microbial communities from Barrow, Alaska - NGEE Surface sample 210 deep-092012 (SPAdes) | ecosystem: Environmental > Terrestrial > Soil > Wetlands > Peat ...
CGCGGCCTGGCTGAAGGAGTGCCTGGACGCGCTGGCGCTCCAGACGCGCCCGCCGGACCGGCTGGTCATCGTCGACACCGGCTCCACCGATGACAGCGTCCGGATCGCCGCGATGCACGCCCGGATCCGCCAGGTCGTTGGCGCGGTCGAGGCGATCTCCGCGCCCCGTGCGAGCACTTTTGGTGAACCTGCCGGTCGGGCGGTCGAGCTGATTGCCAGTGAATCAGCCTCTGAACCGGCGCCCGAGCCGGCGTCGTCGCAAGCTGCTACCGGCGCTGGGTGGCTGTGGCTGTTGCACGACGACAGCGCTGCCGCCCCGCAGGCCTTGGCCCATCTGCTCGACGCGGCCCGCCGATCACCGTCCGTGGGCGTCGCCGGCCCCAAGCTCCTCATCTGGCACGACCCGTCCCGGCTGCTCGAGGTTGGCTCGGTGATCACCCGCACCGGCCGACGCGTGGGCGGTCCTGCCACGGGGGAGCCCGATCAGGGTCAACACGACCATCGCAGTGACATGCTGGGTGTCAGCAGCTCGGGAATGCTCATCCGCCTGGATGTCTTTGAGACCCTTGGCGGCTTCGACCCCGCCTTCGGGCAGTTTCGTGATGACCTTGACCTCTGTTGGAGGGCGCAGCTGGCCGGTCACCGGGTCGTCGTCGCGCCCAGGGCACGCATGCGTAAGGCTGCGGCCTCGACGAGCGGTCAACGTTCCCCTGACCTCTCAGCAGAAACCGCTCGACGCCGCGACCGCCGGCATGGCCGTCAGGTTGTACTCGCCAGATGCTCCCCGTATGCCGCGCCTTTCCTGGTGATCTGGATCGCCCTGGCCAGTCTCACTTCGGCGGCCGTTCTGCTCCTGGCCAAGCGACCCCAAGGGGCCTGGACGGCGCTAGGCGACTTCGCGGCGTTGCTGACCCCGTGGCGGCTGATAGCGGCACGCTGGCGCTTTCGCGGCAGCCGCCGGGTCCGACGCCGCGACCTTCGGGGCCTGTTCGCCTCGCCCAAGGCCGGTTTCGCCAACACCCTCGACACAATCCACGAGACGGTGCCTGCAGGGTCCGCCCGGGCGGTCGAGGACCGTGCCGCCCACCCGCGGTCTCTGGAGAGCGGGCTGGCGTCCGAGGACACAGAGTCGCTGGATCAGGCGGTCCACGGGGTCGCCTGGCGAATTCTGCGTCACCCCGGATTCCTGGCGGTGATGGTCGGCGCTGTGCTCGCGGCGATGACCTGGCGCTCACTTCTTGGGGCTCTGGCCCCCAGTGGCCTTGGCGTCGTCGGTGGCGAGCTCCTGCCGGTGTCCAGTAATGCCTCAGAGCTGTGGCATGCATGGCTGGACGGATGGCACGGTCCCGGACTGGGCAATGCTGTCGAGTCTGCGCCCTATCTGCCGGTGCTCTCCGGGGGAGCCTGGGTGCTCGAGCATCTGCCTCTGATCGGCGCCTCGACCTCCTCGGTCGGCGTTGTGATCGCCTGGCTTCTGGCGGCGGCCATCCCCCTTTCTGCGTGGACTGCTTACCTCGGGGCCCGCGTCGTGACTCGGGCACCTTGGCCCAGGGCGTGGGCGGCGCTGGCCTGGGCGTCACTGGCCACACTGACTACGGCTGTCGCAGGGGGACGCCTTGGCGCCGTCGTGGCGCACATCCTGCTGCCATTTGTTGCGGCCGGGTTCTTCTGTGCTGCGAAGCGTTCTGCAAGTAACTCGGCCATCTTCGGTGCCGCGCTCGCGCTTGGGGTGACGGGCGCCTTCAACCCAGCGCTCGGTGCGCTTGGTGCCCTCGCGGCCTTCGTTCTGCTGGTTGTCGGTCACGGCCGAACCCGGCGGTACTTCTGTTGGTGCCCCTCGGGTTGTTGGGTCCATGGATCCTGCAGGTGGTCGAGCACCCATTGCTCTTGCTGACCGGGCCTGGTCTGACGGTGTGGCAGGGTTCGGCGGCTGCTCCATGGCAGCTCGAGCTGTTGCACCCCGGTGGCCCCGGTTCCTACCCTGTGCTGGCGTCGGCGCCGATCGCTGTGGCGGGCGTTATCGCCATGTCCCGGCGCGGGGTCGACTCACGAATGATGACGGTGCTCGCAGTCCTCACGATGACCGGCCTGGCTCTGGGCGTGGCGTTCACCGCACGTCATCATCGCCCTGACCCCGCAGGACCTGCCTGGAGCGGGCCATGCGATCACCACGTGGGCAGGTGCCGGGCTCGACCTTGCGGCCCTGGCGTTGATCGCGGCTGCGCTTCGCGGTTTCGGCAGTGGCTGGGGACAGCTGTCGCTGCGCCAATTCGGTTGGCGCCAGATCCTGGTTCCCACAGTTGTCGTGGCAGCAGTTCTGGGACTCGGCGCCAGCATGGTGATCCCCGGGTGGGTCGGGGTCAGCGCGGTGTTGACCCGCCAGGTGCCCAACACGCCTGCTGTTGCCGCAGATCAGGCTGACAGCCCACTGGGCAACCGACTCCTTGCCATGACCTGGGACCGGGACGCCATCGGCTACCGTCTGGTGGGCGCTGAACCCGGCCCTGTGGTCCGTGATCTCCCGGATGCCTTGGCTGCACCGGACCCCTTGTTGGGTGCTGCCGTCAAAAGCACCGTCGGGACCGATGAACTGGCGTCAGCGGGCGCGGCCCACGACGCGCTCGCCGATCTCGGGGTCGGGTTTGTGTCCATCGCCGGCGCTTCGACCGAGCCGCTGGTCAACCAGCTGGACGCAACCGCCGGGGTCACCAGGCTCAGCAACAACAACGGCCTGATTCTGTGGCGTGTCCTGCCCCGCGGCAGCGCAATCGGATCATCACGGGTGAGGCTTGTCGACGCCACGGGCGCGCCCTTGGCGTCGATCCCTGTCACCGGCGACCACGGTCGAACCGATGTCGGCATCGGTCCTGCCACGGGCGCATCTGCGGCTGGGCGTCGGCTCGTGGTGGCAGAGCCGAACCAGTGGGCAGCCCACGCCGCCGTGACGTTCGCAGGACGACGGCTTGCCACCGTGGCGGGCGCGCAGCAGCCGACGTACCTTCTGCCGCCCACCGCTGGTCGGCTCAGCATCACCCTTGTGCCGACCTACCAGCGGTGGCGTTGGGGGCAGCTGGGCCTGCTGCTCGTCGCACTGTTCATGACGGCCCCGTTCGGATCAATGGGCGGCAGGAGGACGCCTTGAGAGGCGTGTTGCGACCGAGCGCGCTGGCGCGGCCTGTTGCGCTGGTGGCCGTCGGCGTCGGGCTGGCCCTTGCCCCACTATCTGCCGGCACCTGTCAACCTGGCCCACGCGAGCAGTCCTGCTGCGACGGCCAGGACCCACGCTGACCCAGTCACCCAGACGCGGTTGGTCTGTCCAGGCCCAGAGGCGCTCGGCGTCCAGGGACTGCCCGACCAGGCGGCGCAGACTGTTTCCGTGGCGGCGGTGAGCGCCCCACCAGTGTCGTTGCCTTCGGGGTTTGCTACCGGATCGGGCGCCGGCTCACTCACGATGAGCGGGCTTGCATCCGGTGGAACGTGGGCCGCGCCGCTCACTGGCCGAGGTCAGGTCGTCGCTGGTCAGGTCTCTACGCCTCGATCCGTGTTGGTCACCGGGGTCGGCTCCATGGCACCGGGAACGGTTGCCACCCAATGGTCCGCAACCAGGACGGGCAACGCCCGAGGCTTGGTCACGACAGCCTGTCTGCCGGCGGCTGCCTCCTCATGGCTGGTCGCCGGAGGCGCTGCGCCGGGTCGTCTGGAACACCTGGTCCTTGCCAACCCCGGGCCGAACCCGGTGACCGTCGATGTGGCCGTCTTCGGTGTCAACGGTCGGATCGACTCCCCTGACGGCCTGGGTCTGGTCGTGCCAGGGCTGGCACGCATGGTGATCTTGCTCAACGCCATCGCTGGGTCCGGACCATCGCCGGTCGTGCACGTCAGTGCCCGAGGTGGCAAAGTCGCCGCCGTCCTGAACGACACCTGGCTCGATGGGGTGGTGCCGCGCGGTGGGGACGACGTCGTGCCGGTGGCGGCGCCGGCTGGTGAGCAGGTCATTGCAGGTGTGCCGATCGACGGTCATGCGATCTTGCGGGTTGCCGTGCCCGGGGGCGTCGAGGCGGTTGTTCAGTCGCAGGTGCTCACCCCTGGCGGACCGGAACCGTTGCCGGTCAACGGTGTCGCTCGGGTGGTGGGACGCAGCACCAAGGACATCGATCTCAGCTCACTGCCCCCGGGCGCATATGCCGTGCAGGTCCGCGCCGACGTGCCCGTGGTTGCGGCCGTGATGCTCGACCGACGTCGGGCGGGCGGCGCGCCCTCGGACCTGGCCTGGTCCGTTGCCTCCCTGCCGATCAGGACGCTGGCCGGTATGGCGTTGCCCAGCTCGCAGGTCAAGGGGCTCACCCAGTGGCTGGACCTCGTGGCGACAGGGAGCCCTGGTTCTGTCCTGGTGACCACCGTGGGGGCTGGCGGTCAGGTCAGGAGCCAACAGGTTGTCATTGGTGGCGATTCAGTGTCTACCCTGTTGTTGGACGGAGCCTCGTCGGTGTGGGTCACTCCCCTGACCGGGATCGTCCGGGCTGCGGTTCTCACGTCGGTCACCGACGTCGCAAGGCAGCTGCTGAGCCTGACGTCACTGGCGGATCTCACGCTGACCACCACCCCTTCGCCGCTGCGCCAGCTGCGCGACTAGGTGGGTTCGGCTTTGGCAGGGCCGGGCCTTAGTCTTCGTCGTCGTCGGGGTCGTATCCCGCGTCGAGCTCGCGCGGGTCGACACCTAGCAGTGAGGCCACCTGCTCGACGACCACGTCGTTGATCAGGGCGGCGAGCTCGCGGGCGTCGGTGGTCCGGGTCTCGACCGGTCGCCGGTAGACCACGATGCGAGCCGGCATCTTGCCTTGGGCAGCAAACAGTCGGCCCAAAGGTACGTCTGAGGACTCCCATGGGGCGGGATCACTGGGCGGTACGTCCTCGACCGCGAACTCCAGATCGCCCATCGCCGGGCCGGCGTGGTGCTCCATGCGGCCTGCGGCGTCGAGGACGAGCTCGTCGAACCGTTCGGCCCGGGTAGCCATCGCTGGCACAGGTGGCCAAGCCATGGGGCCGCGCTGACCCCGGCCGTGACGATCGCGGCGAGGGCGGAAAGGTGCGCTCGCAGAGGTCATGGCGGCAGTCTACGGCGTGGTGTGTGCCGCAAGCCGGTGCTAAGGAATAGGGTCCATGCGTGAGTCTGTCGCGGCAATGTTCCCGAACGGCCTGCACTGGTAGTGCCATGGCGACGCTGACCTACGTCTACTCCGACCAGACGGCTGTGCTGGGCCCGCTGGCTACCTATGCCGAGCCGCACACCTACGACCTTTGTGTGATCCACGCCAAAGGCCTGACCGTGCCGCGAGGCTGGGAGGTTATCCGGCTCCTGACGGAGTACGTGGACCCCGGCCCCACGCCAGATGACCTGGTGGCGCTGGCTGACGCGGTGCGGGAGGCTGGCCGGCCCCGTCAGGGCTCCGGCGCTGTTGCCGTTGTGGGAGGGCGATCCGAGGCTGAGATGAACGGCACCGTCGAGACCGGGCGCCGCGGTCACCTGCGCATCTTGCGCGATCGATAGGCTCTAGTGCGTGAGCGCTCCCAGACTGTCTGAATTCATCAAGGCGTATGACGTGCGCGGCCTCGTGCCGCAGCAGCTGAACGACGCCGTCGCCTTCGCTATCGGCTCTGCGTTCGCGCAGGTGGTCGCCCGTCCGGACGGTGCGACCTCGATCGTCGTGGGACACGACATGCGCCAGTCGTCACCTGGCCTGTCACGATCCTTCGCAGCCGGAGTCACCGCTCAAGGACTGGACGTCACATTTATCGGGCTCTGCTCGACGGACGGCCTGTACTACGCAAGCGGCGCGCTGGACGCACCTGGCGCGATGTTCACCGCCAGCCATAACCCGGCGGCATACAACGGCATCAAGCTCTGCCGTTCAGGAGCGCGTCCGGTTGGCCAGGACACCGGGCTGGGGCAGATCCGTGATCTTGCCCAGTCGCTGCTTGACTCCAACGAGGCGCAGGCCGGGCGCGGGGCTGGTGCGTCCACCCCTGGTGCGTCTGTCGGCAACGTCAGCGAGAAGGACGTCCTGCCCGACTACGCGCACTTCCTGCGAGCTCTGGTCGACCTGCGCGACAGTCGGCCGCTGACCGTGGTTGTCGATGCCGGCAACGGCATGGGTGGTCACACCGTGCCGGCGGTGTTGGGCACCCAAGCCGCGTTGCCTTTGACCGTCATACCTTTGTATTTCGAGCTGGACGGGACGTTCCCCAACCACGAGGCCAACCCGCTTAACCCCGAGAACCTGCGCGATCTCCAAGCGGCGGTCATTGCCCACGGCGCCGACCTCGGGCTTGCCTTCGACGGTGATGCCGATCGCTGTTTCGTGGTTGATGAGCGGGGTGAACCGGTCAGTCCGTCCGCGATCACTGCGCTGGTAGGGACCCGTGAGGTTGCCAAGGAGCGCGCTGCGGGTCGGGAGGCAACGATCGTCTACAACGTGATCTCGTCCGCGGCGGTGCCAGAGCTCATCGGTGAGGCTGGGGCGAGCGCCGTGCGGACCCGGGTTGGGCATTCGTTCATCAAGGGCGAGATGGCGCGCGTTAAGGCGGTCTTCGGCGGCGAGCACTCGGCCCACTACTACTTCCGCGACTTCTGGTTCGCCGACACCGGGATGTTGGCCGCGATGCATGTCCTGGCTGCGCTGGGCGAGCAGTCGCGCCCCCTCTCCGAGCTGGTCGCGGGGTTCAGCAGGTATGTCGCCTCCGGTGAGATCAACTCGACCGTGGCCGATGTCCACGCCGCCACCGCTGACGTCAGGGCGTGGGCTCAGGCATGGGGACGGACAGCAGGCCAAGAAGTGGACTTTGACGAGCTGGACGGTATGACCGTGAGGCACAAGGGGGACCCGATGTGGTGGTTCAACCTCCGAGCCAGCAACACCGAACCGTTGTTGCGGCTCAACGTCGAGGCCGTAGACGAGACGACGATGCAGAAAGTGCGCGATGATGTTCTGTCGATCGTGCGCGCGCAGAGGGCTTCCGACCAGGTGCAGCCCGCTGAAGTTGCTGTCCCTTCCGATCCGTCGCAGCCCTCCGATCCGTCGGCTTCTCGGGTTGAGCCTTGGCTTCGAGAGATCCTGCGCTGTCCCCAGTGCAGGTCCACACTGTCCGACGGCTCCGGCCCGTCTGGCCCCGAGCTGCACTGCACCAACACGGCGTGCCGGCGGGCGTATCGCATTGACGACGGCATCCCGGTGCTCCTGGTCGATGAGTCCCGCTTACTTGCGGACTGAGGCGGTGAGGTTATGGCACCCCTGCTCGACGAAGCACTCCTGAACGATCCTGACTACATCGCTGAACGCGACTCCCGCCGCACGCTCGTGGCGCTGGCGACGGCTGGGGCGCAGGTTCGACAGGCGATGACGTTGTCGGATGAGGCAGGGATCGAACGCGTGGCCGGTGGTGAGCGGCCCAGATCAGTGCTCGTGGCGTCGTTGGGCGGCTCGTCGGTCGTGGCCGACGTGCTGGAGCTGTTGGCCGAGCCGGGGTCTCCGGTGCCGGTCACCGTCCGACGCAACCTGCCCCTTCCAGGCTGGGTGGGGCCGCTGGATCTGGTGGTGGCCGTGTCCCTTTCCGGACGAGCACAGGGACCGCTTGCGGTCGCTGCCGAGGCCGCGCGACGTGGTGCCTCGATCCTGACGGTGGGTCCCGCCGACTCTCCGCTGGCAGATGTCTGTGCACGCGCACGGGGCGTGCACATCGACGTGGGCCGTGGTCGGACCTCGTCCCGGACTGCTTTGTGGTCGCTTCTGACCCCCGTCATTCTGGCCGCGGGTGAGCTGGGCCTCATCCAGGCCGGCGAGTCGGTCCTGTCCGATACGGCTGACCGGCTGGATCTGCAGGCCGAAGCGTGCCGACCTCGGTCGGAGTCGTTCGTCAATCCGGCCAAGGTCCTGGCGCTGCAGCTGGCCGAGACCATTCCGGTCGTCCTTGGTGACGGACCCCTGAACGGCGTGGCGGCCGGCCGGGCAGCCTCGATGTTGGCACGGACAGCCCGGATTCCGGCCACCTGCGGTGAGCTCCCGGATGCTGCGTCCCAGATCGTGGCCTGCTTCGACGGACCGTTCACGGCAGGAGGTGGCCGGGGGGTCGGCGTCCGGGAGTCAGCGCCGGACATCTTCGCGGATCCGTTCCTGGACGGTCCGGCTCAGCCGCGCCTTGGCCTGCTGCTACTACGCGATGCCCCTGCGGTGACGTTGACCCAGGATCGGGTCGACGCCGAGGCGTTGACCGACGCAGTTCTACAGACGGCCTACGACGCCGGAGTGAAGGTCTCGACTGTGGTCGCGGAGCCTGGCCACCCGTTGGTGCGGTTGGCGGGGCAGATCGCCCAGACGGACTTTGCCGCGACATACCTGGCGATCGGCCTGGGCCTGGACCCGGCAGTGTCCCCTCACGTCGCTGATCTTCGGGACCGCACCCGCGGCTGACAGGCAGGGAGGGTGAGCGCACCTGGCGTGCGACCCGGGCGGTTAGCCTTCGTCTGTGGCTCACTTCGATCTGGCAATCATCGGCACCGGCTCAGGCAACGCACTGGTTACCCCGGACTTCAATGACAAGAGCGTCGCAATCATTGAGTCCGGAAGCTTCGGCGGCACCTGCCTGAACGTCGGCTGCATCCCCACCAAGATGTTCGTCTACGCTGCTGACGTCGCCAACACCGTCGCCCACGCGGACAGGTACGGCATCGACGCCACGCTGGACGGCGTCCGCTGGAGCGATATCCGCAACCGCATCTTCGGTAGGATCGACCCGATCTCAGCGGGTGGCAAGGAACATCGCGTCAATGGCCCGAACACCACCGCGTTCCTCGGCCACGCCACCTTCGTCGGCCCCAAGCGCCTGAGGATCGACGCTGACCACGAGCCCTCCGGGGTTGAGATCACCGCCGAACAGATCGTGATCGCTGCCGGCGCTCAGCCGACTGTTCCGGTCGCGGTCAGGCAGTCCGGGGTGCCCTTCCACACCTCGGACACCGTGATGCGCCTGGATGGGCTCCCCGAGCGTCTGATCATTCTTGGATCTGGTTTCATTGCAGCCGAGTTCGCGCACGTCTTCTCGGCTCTTGGCAGCCAGGTCACGGTCGTCGCGCGCAGCAACGCGCTGCTTCGCAAGCTCGACACCGAGATCTCAGCGCGCTTCACCGCGATAGCCCGCCAGCAGTGGGACGTCCGCTTGGACACCGTTCTGACCAAGGTCAGCGCAAATGACAGCGAGGTCAGCCTCGACTTCGCCGATGGCGGCCGGGTGACCGGCGACGTCCTGCTCGTGGCCACCGGGCGGGTGCCCAACACGGCGGGTCTGGGTCTCGAGGCCGCCGGCATCCTCACCCACCAGGACGGTGGGGTCACCGTCGACGCCTACGGGCGCACCAACGTTGAGGGTGTCTGGGCTCTTGGTGACGTGTCCAGCGCGCACCAGCTCAAACACGTTGCCAACCACGAGGCCCGGATCGTTGCCCACAACCTGGCCCACCCCCGGGACCTGAGAAGCTTCGATCACCGCTATATCCCTTCGGCGGTGTTCACCTCCCCACAGATCGCCACTGTTGGGCTCACCGAGGAGCAGCTCAAGGCCAACGGGCGCAGCTACGTCACGAAGTCACAGGCCTACGGCGACACGGCCTACGGCTGGGCGATGGAGGACACCACAGGGGTGTGCAAGGTGATCGCAGACCCGGCCACGGGTGAGCTGCTCGGCGCGCACCTCATGGGCTACCAGGCGTCCAGCCTGATCCAGCCACTCATCCAGGCAATGTCGTTCGGGCAGACCGCCCGCGAGGTGGCCAGAGGCCAGTACTGGATCCACCCAGCGCTCGGCGAGGTCGTGGAGAACGCACTGCTCGGCCTCGAGCTTGGCCCGCACTAGGCTGACGCGCATGTCCGTCGAGGGTGGAGCCAGGGCGATCGTGGCGGCGCTGCTGGCCAACATCGGGATCGCGGCCACGAAGTTCGTCGCCTTCCTGCTGACCGGATCGAGCTCGATGCTGGCTGAGTCGGTGCACTCCATGGCCGACTCTGGTAACCAGGTCCTGTTGCTGATCGGTGGAAAGAAGAGCCGGCGCGCGGCCAACCCAGCGCACCCGTTCGGCTTCGGCCGTGAGCGATACGTCTACGCGTTCGTCGTCTCGATCGTGTTGTTCAGCGTCGGCGGGCTTTTTGCGCTTTACCAGGCGTGGCACAAGTTTCAGCACCCCGAGCCGATCACCGGCAGGTGGTGGTGGGTACCGATCGCGGTCCTGATCGCCTCGATGGTGCTGGAGGGCTTCTCCTTCCACACGGCGGTCACCGAAAGCAACCAGGTCCGTGGCAACCGCTCGTGGACTTCGTTCATCCGCACGGCGAAGGCACCGGAGCTGCCGGTCATCCTGCTCGAGGACTCGGCCGCCCTGCTCGGTCTGGTTTTCGCGCTGTTCGGCGTCGGATTGACCCTGGCTACTGGCAACGGGTTCTGGGACGCCGTCGGTACCGCCCTGATCGGCACCCTGTTGGTGTGCGTCGCGATCGTTCTCTCCATCGAGATGAAGTCCCTGCTGGTGGGCGAGGCAGCTACCCTCGAGCAGCAGCGAGCCATCAAGGTCGCCCTCGAGGGCGACCAGGAGTCGGCCGTCGAGCGGGTCATCCACCTGCGAACGCTGCATCTCGGGCCGGAGGAGCTGCTGGTCTGCGCCAAGCTGGCGGTGGGTCGTGCGGACTTCGCCTACCAGATCGCCGCGGCCATCGATGCCGCTGAGCGAAGAGTCCGCGAGTGTGTACCCGGGCTTGCGCTGGTGATCTACCTCGAACCCGATATCGACCGCGGCGCCTCGGATCCAGTCTCCTGGCAGCACACGACGCGGTGATTCGAGATGTCGCTATCGAGACATCAGCAGGATTGGTCGTAGACTCGGTGTCACTGTCGGCGTGGGTGATGACCCATGTTGTGCCCAGATGGGCTACGCCGGTTCAGTCAACCAATGACTCACATTGAATGACTTGGAGTGCTTCCCTATGCCTTTTGACTACAAAGTTCGTGACCTGGGCCTCGCCGAGGCCGGTCGCCACCAGCTGCGTCTGGCCGCGCATGAGATGCCCGGTCTGATGGCGCTGCGTGAAGAGTTCGGTGCCAGCAAGCCCCTGACGGGTGCCAGGATCGCCGGCTCGCTGCACATGACTGTGCAGACCGCCGTTCTCATCGAGACACTCATCACGCTTGGCGCGCAGGTTCGCTGGGCATCCTGCAACATCTACTCAACCCAGGACGAGGCGGCCGCGGCCGCCGTCGTGGGCCCGCATGGCACCCCGGATGACCTGCAGGGCGTCCCCGTGTTCGCCTGGAAGAACGAGACGCTGCCGGAGTACTGGTGGTGTACCGAGCAGATTCTGACCTGGCCGGCGGACGAGTCAGGCTCAACCGGCCCCAACATGATCCTGGACGACGGTGGCGACGCCACTCTCCTCATCCACCATGGCGCCGACTGGGAGGCGGCCGGTGCCGTCCCCACAGCACAGGCTGACGACCCCGAGGACTGGCGGGTCGTCCTTGAGACGGTCCGCAACACGATGGCCGCGGACCCCCAGAAGTGGACCACGGTTGCCGCTGGCATCAGGGGCGTTACCGAGGAGACCACCACCGGCGTCCACCGTCTCTATGAGATGCAGAAGGCGGGCCGGCTCCTGTTCCCGGCGATCAACGTCAACGACTCGGTCACCAAGTCCAAGTTCGACAACAAGTATGGAGTTCGCCACTCGCTGATCGACGGGCTCAACCGCGCCACGGACGTGCTTATCGGTGGCAAGGTTGTCGTCGTGGCCGGCTATGGCGACGTAGGCAAGGGCTGCGCCGAGTCCTTGCAAGGCCAGGGTGCTCGGGTCATCGTCACCGAGATCGACCCGATTTGCGCGCTGCAGGCCGTCATGGACGGCTACCAGGTGGCCACGATGGAGGACGTCGTCGCCACGGCCGACATCTTTGTCACCGCGACCGGATGCTTCAACGTGCTGACCGCCGATCAGATGCGCGGGATGAAGGACAAAGCCATCGTTGGCAACATCGGTCACTTCGACAACGAGATCGACATCGCCGGCCTGGCCAAGATCCCGGGCATCATCAAGACCGAGATCAAGGCGCAGGTCCACGAGTGGACGTTCCCTGCTGATTCAGCAGGTGGCTCCCGTTCGATCATCGTCTTGTCCGAGGGTCGTCTGCTCAACCTTGGCAACGCGACTGGACACCCGAGCTTCGTCATGTCGAACTCGTTCACGAACCAGACCATGGCCCAGATCGAACTGTGGACCAAGCCCGGAGACTACAAGAACGAGGTCTATGTCCTGCCCAAGTACCTTGACGAGAAGGTCGCGCGTCTGCACCTGGACGCGCTGGGTGTGCGTCTTACCGAGCTGACCAAGACCCAGGCCGAGTACCTCGGGGTCGACGTGGCGGG
>Ga0208587_1001475_pt1 | contig 12455 bp, 9 predicted proteins | sample NGESurdeep092012_7_FD_184472 | JGI IMG/M metagenome (GOLD analysis project Ga0208587, IMG submission 184472) | Arctic peat soil microbial communities from Barrow, Alaska - NGEE Surface sample 210 deep-092012 (SPAdes) | ecosystem: Environmental > Terrestrial > Soil > Wetlands > Peat ...
TACGCGTTTGTTCCCATGGCTCGCGCCATGGGCTACTTTCTCGCGCCCCTCCGGGGCTGATGCCCATGAAAGTTACCAGCAAAATGTAGAAACTCCAGGTCCGAGCTGCGCTCGGATGCACAAGGCGGAGCCTTATGGCACAGGAGGATAGAAGGACTGGTATTTCGTTGCGGTGGATTTCGGACAGAGCAGGGACCCGACGGCGATCACGGTGCTGGAGCGGGCGGAGACGACGGGGGAGTGGGACGCGGTGATGTTCGCTTGGAAGAAGGTGGTGTCGCTGCAACTGCGGTGCCTGGAGCGGATCGCGCTGGGGACGCCGTATCCGGAGGTGGTAGAGCGGGTGGTCCAAGTGACGCGCTCGCCCGAACTGACAGGCCGATGCCGGCTGGCAGTGGATGGCACGGGAGTGGGCCGGCCGGTGGTGGATCTGCTGCGGAGGGCGGGGCCAGCTTGCGTTCTGATGGCGGTGAACATCACCAGCGGCCTGAAGCCAACGGAAGAGGGCGGGTATTACGGGGTCCCGAAGCGGGATTTGATTCTGGGCTTACAGGTGCTGCTGCAACGCAAAGTGCCGCGGATCGCAGCAGGATTGGAGCACGGTGCGGACCTGCTGAAGGAGATGGCGGCGATGCAGGTGAAGATCACGCTCCCCGGCCACGAGCAGTACGCGGTGTGGCGGGAAGGGACGCACGACGACCTGGTATTGGCGGTCGCACTGGCATGCTGGAACGCGCAGAATGCGTACCCGGACGATCCGGCGGGCGGGGAGCAGTGGTGGACCAATCAGCACCAGGCGGACGCGGCCCGGATATTCCAGAAGCGGTGAAGGGGGGGTGAGGGCACACATAGAGGACAAGCCGTATCCTGCCGGGCAAACCGGGGACAGAAAAACCACCGCGGGGAGTGGGCTCCGAACCCGGCTGCCTGACGTCCCGTCCGCAGGCGGGCCGTCGAGACGGAGATCGTTCGAGGAAGAACATGTCCGTGATGATTACCCGCTATTAACGCCGTAGTGTTTACGCATCAGATCCACATAGACCCGGCGTCGCCAAACCGTCGAACGACCGCAATCAGGGCAGTGGTGGCGCCTGCCTCCTGAGGAGCGATATTTCATTATCGGTAGCCATTTGCGGCCGGGGTTGGGCACATTACACGGACAACCTCTCTTGCGGCAACCGGTGACCAACGCTGAGCCGTCATCAACTCGGGTGGCATGGCAGCTTGAGATCCTGATGTCCGTAGTCAAAACCCGATCCCGCTGGTGCCCGATGTGGCGACGGTCTTCCTCTGATACGCTGCTACGGCAGTTCCTTGATGGCCACGTTCCGGTAGCGGTGATACAGCCCCGGGCTGCATCGGTTGCCACCATGTATCTGCACCGCGATCATCCCGTCCTCAGCGCCGCCCGGCAGGTGGTTGGCTGTGTCTGTCCAGTCGGTGACCAGCGTCCCGTTCATCCAAACCTGGATATGGGGCACGGCGCCTTCGATGCGCGCGCGAATGGTGTTCCATTCGCCCTTCTTCCAGTTCTTCTCCCACTCGGGCGTCTGCGCGCCACGCACGCCCTGTAAGGCTTCGCCATAGATGCCGCCCATGCTGCCGCCGGGCAGATAGTCGAGCGTCACCTGGTATGCCTCGCCCTTCTCGGTGGAGCGCAGGAACAACCCGCTGTCGCACCCGAAGTCCGGGTTCATTTCCAGGTAGACCTCGAAGTTTCTGTACTTCTTGTCCGTCAGCACAATCCCGCCGTTGTCCTTCTTGTCCTGCGTGGCGGTGAGCACACCGTTCTCCACTTTCCATTGGGTGTTCCCGTGATGGTTCACCTGGCTGACATGCCAGCCCTGCAGACTCGGGCCTGCCGAGATTTTCGTGAAACCCGCCGGAACACCCTGCGCCGCGAGCCCAGGCGCCAGGTACAGTACTGCCGCCAAAGATACGATTCCGCGCATCATCTCTCCTATTCCGGCCGGGCGCGCCCGGCCATCTTCCTCAGAACGGTAAGACCTCCAGTCGCACCGGGTCGAAGCGGATCCGGCGCTGCTCCTGGTACGATTGCACCGCCAGCAGCGGCGGCAGAATGGAAACAGCCGCGAGTGCCGCGTCGGCGTTCGGCAGTTTGCGGCTCTTGCAGCAATCCAGAAAATTGCGCACGTGGTCGGCGGTGATGTCGCCGGCGATGTCCCGCTTCACGGTCTCCGCGTTGCGGCCCGCCGGCGTGAACTCCCAGCGATTGCGGTTCACGAACAGCCTGCCCCGATCCCCGTAGAGCGTAACCCCGTACCCCGGCGCCACGGCATACGCATTGGACTGGAAAAGCACGGAGAAACCGTCGTACTCGAACAGCGCGTTGCAGGTGTCCGGCGCCGTGCGGCCGTCCTGGCGGTCGTAATATATGCCGCCGGCGAACGTCGCTGCGTGCGGAGCGCGTTCGCCCATATACATATGCACGACGTCCATCCAGTGGTGGCCGAAGTCGGTCATCTTGCCGCCGTTGAATTCCAGAAAGGAGCGGAAGCTGAAATACATCCCCGGATTCCAGTCGCGATATGCCACCGGTCCCAGGAAACGCAGCCAGTCGAGATCCGCGGGCTGCCGCGCGGGTTCCTTGCGCAGCGGTCCCGGCACGCCGCTGTGCCATACGGCGTCGATGTGGCCGATCTTCCCGATGGCTCCGGATTTCACGAACTTGTCGAGCGGCTCCAAATAGATCTGCCCGGAGCGCTGCTGCAATCCGATCTGGAGGATCCTGCCGGTGGCGCGAGCGGTTTTCACCATGACCGGCGCCTCTTCGCGCAGGCGGCACATGGGCTTCTCCGAGTAGACATCCTTGCCGGCATTCATGGCATCTACGGCGTGGTCCTTGTGCCAGTGATCGGGCGACCCGATCAGAACCGCGTCGACTTCCGCCAGTTCCAGGAGCTTACGATGGTCCCCGAAGGTTCTGGCGTTCGGCGCGCTAGAAAGCGCCTCCCGGAATCGGGCCGGATACACGTCGCACAGTGCGCGCACATCGACGTCGGAGTTTTTCTGGAACAGGCCCATTACGTAGGTACCGCGCCCCCCGGTGCCGATCACACCCAGACCGATCCGGTCGTTGGCGCCCAGAATTCTGGAATAAGAGAGAGCCGTTACGGCGGCGCTGCGAGCCGCCTCGCGTCGCGTGATCATAGGTCTATCTCCGTTTGAGATATCACGATATCGATACCCTAAACCGTAGCAGATTTACGCCTCGGCCGCTCGCCCGGCACCGGCTGCACTGCTACTGCCCGCTTGGTGGCGTCGAGGTAGCCTGCCATTACGAATGCGAGGGTTGATGCCGGCACCGGCGCGCAAAGCGGCCGGACACCGCGCCTAGCCGTGGCCCGAACGCGGGAAGCAAACACAGGGGCAGCGGTGGACTTGCGGCTGTTCCCACCAGGATTAAATGATATTCGGCCGGGCCTGCGGCGATATGTGGAACAAACCGGACGCCGGCGGGCCGTCAGGCCCGGAGCTTCCGGATCTGCACCGGTTTGCGGCCCTTGGGCGCGGGCTGGAACATATCCTTCTTCGCCAGGCCAAGATCCCTGGCGGTATTGATGGACCAGTCGATGGGGTTGACGCGAACGCCCTGGCTGCTCGCGCCGAAACTGAATTTGACTCCTTCTTCCTTGGCCATTCTCAGGAACGGCATAGTGGGCAATCGGACACTGGAGTCGATCTCGACCGCGGTGTTCGTAGTCTTGCAGGTCATCACGACCCGCCGCATGCGTTCCTCGGTCCACATCTTTTCGAGCTGCGTGCTGAACTTGCGCGTGACCCACATGGGGTGGGACCAGATGTCAAGAGGCGTCCGCTCGAGAATCTCGACGATCCAGTCCACATACCATTTCATAAAGGCTTCGGGATCGTCGCCGGGATCGTAACCCGCCGAAAAGGCTTTGATGCGCTTGCCATTGGCGTCGCGAACGGTCCAGGAATCGGTGAGAATGTAATCGAGCCGCGAGAGAACTTCCTGGGAGAAGCACGGAACCCAGTCGATCCACTCGGCCTGCGCCCCGATGTAAACGCCTTGGTCTTTGAGTTTGGCGATCCAGTCCAGCAGTTCCTTGTCGTTCGAGAGCATGATGGGGTACTCATTCTCCTTGGTGCCGAGGTGCTCCAGGAGGCCGTACTTTACGCCGGTTTCCCTCGACCTCGCGATCACCTGTTCGAGCGTCATGGTGTTGAGATGAACGTGGTAATCTTCCAGGGGAAAATCGTGGCCCGGCTGAGCGGCTGTCTGGGCGTTGGCGAAGGGCTGGGACGCGGCGACCAGGCCCGCGGCGGCTGCGCCCAAGAACTCTCGTCTGGTTCTCACAACGACTCCTCCTAGCACGGGCGGACATAGGCCGATGAGGGCCGGCCGGCTATTCCCGGGCTGGAATTGAGCATATCGAAAACGAAGGCGCGAGGGAAGCGGCGAGGGGCGGGCTGGGCGGCCTGGGCTGGGCGGACTGTGTTTCCCCGGAAATCCTGATCTGATTGGTAAATTGAAGGTTGTCATTCGTTCGTGGTTTCTCGCCTGCCGTGGTGCTCTCGGCGTTCTGCGCTTTTTTGCTGGTGTCCTTCGCCGAGGTCTGGGTCACAACTGACGCGATACCCGACGGTGAGGAGAGCACCCGGTTGCACCGCTGGGGGTGCCAACGCTACGCGGAAATTTGGTCCGAGGCAACCGTGCGGGGGTCGTTGCACCTTGCAGGCAAGGCGGCAGCCTGACCGGGTTTCTCCCGATCGGCCAAGTGGCACCCGGCGCCTTCGTGGTGAAGCCAGTTAGTGCCCCGGCCACGGAACACGGCGTTATGTCGCAATATCGGTACCTATCGCGAGAGCCGAATGACAGTCAGCATCCCGGTCGAAGCGAACTGAATTGAGGGGGCTCCGTGGCGGGAACGGGCTCTCCTGAACCACCGCGCAGGGCTTCGCGAATGTAAGGCGACAGCAAGTGCGGTTGGAGAACCTCCACCGGCAGTTCCGACGCGCCGCCGATCCGCCCCAGGCAATCGACCGCCCCACACTGGCAATCGAAAGTATCGGCCATGGCCCACTCCGTGGAGGGATAGAAATAGTGGAGTTCGTCACCGGGCTCGATATCCCGAATCGCTCGCAGGACACCCCCTTCCAAGTCGAACTGAACACTGGGAGCACAGGAGTGATTGACGTAGCGCAGTTGGAACGGCAGCGGCTCGGCGTGCTGGTTGGGGCCGCACTGGACGGTCCAACGGGCCGGCACGGCGGTGGCCGGCCCGAACCGGAGCGGGGTGATCACCTCCCAGGCACGCCAGGCGCGGCGCGCCACCAGTCCTAGCCCATAGCTGTTCTGTACGATTTCGAAGGGCGGCTGCCAATCCGGCCCGATATTCCGCCATGTCCCGCGAACGAAATCCGAAACGTGATCGCCATATCGCTTGCGGACGAGCGGCAGCAGATGATCGGTGCCGAGGATCACGCGGCGGCAACCCGAGGATCCGCAGTGACACTCGAACGCGCTCATGGTCGGACCACAGAAGGTTGCGTAGTCGACCGTCAATTCCTCACCGGGCCGAATGTCGCGGCGCGCCACCAGGTCCAGGCCGTCGAGCCAGGTGTTGGGGTCGCAGGCGTGGTTGATCGGGCGCCAGTCCTCCGGATCGTCGCTCCACATCACGTTCAGGTTGTCGGTCACGGGCCAGGCATAGTGGTGGAACCACTGGCGGCACAGCCCCTGCCAGTTCCGCTCGACATGGCGGCGGGAAACCAGAACGTGCGCCCTCTCCTCGTACCGTTCCACGATCTCGCCGGCGCGTAGGGGACAGGCCGCGAACAGGCCGAATCCGCGCGGCCGCTGGTAACGGAGCTCCCAAGGGCGCCGCACGCGGTCGCGTCTTCGGATGGCACAAGCCAGGAGATGTTCCAGGAAACCGCGATGCCCGGCCGGATCGTTGGCGAGGATGAAATCCGCGCTGCCGAATTGGCCATCGGGATAAAACACGCCGCAATAGGGATTGATCTCCAACAGATACACCCCGCCTGCGGCGTCCACCCGCAGGTCGCAGCGGCCATAACCGGATCCGCCCAACGCCTTGAAGGTTAGGGCCGCAGCCTCACGCAGTCGGGTGGCCAGCGGCTCTTCGGCGCCCACCCGCGTCTGCATCTGTTGGTAGTCTTTCCATTTCAGGTCGAAGTGCTTGAACGATTCGCCCTCGGGAAACAGGAACTCCACCGGCTGCAGTACCCAGGCTTCCTCCCGCTCGTCGCGGGGCTCGGCTACCAGGACAGTGAACTCGCGGCCCTCGATGAATTCTTCCACCAAGGCCGCTCCGTAGGCCGCAATCGTCCGCGCGATCTGCTGCCGAAGCTGATCCTCGCCGGTCACGCGCGATTCCGCAGTCATACCGATGCTCGAATATCCGTGCGGATGTTTGACGATCATCGGGAACCGCAGCAGTTCCAGGGCCCGCTGCACGTCGTCGGGCGTGCGGGCGACGACATAGGCCGGAAAATCGACACCCGCGGAATAACAGGCCATCTTCATCGCTACGCGCGACGGATCGTAGAACGCCGAGCCCGCACCGGTGAACGCCACGTTCAGTTGCTCCAGCGCCTGCACCACCTCGCGACCGGCACGGTCTTCGTCCCAGGCGCCATCGCATAAGTTGACCACCGCATCGAACCCCATGCGCGCAATCTCGCTGATCTGGCGCGCCGCCGCCGCCTTCGTAATACGGAAGTTCGTCCAGTTGTGCTCCGGCAGGTAGCGCGCGGGATCGAACTCGGATGCCAGGTCTTTGAACGGAGAGCGGGAGCCTTCGTAGGAGGGATGGAGCACGGCAAGCTTCATGTAACGGTCCTGTTCCAATGCGGGCCCCGTTCGGGCACGATTGCGATATCTTGAGTAATTAGACCCGGTTCTGGCATGTCACGTCAAGAAGACGTGTGAGCGGCGGCGGGGGATGGGGCCATTTCGGCGGGCCAGTGCCTACCGCCGGTCCCTCTCGTTTGCCTCTGCAACACACTGGGGGCAACGCCCGGAACGAGCTTGCCCAGGCTTCGCCACAACAAGAAAGGGGAGGATACTTCCCGGCAAGGTCGTTGCTTTGGTTGCCGGGTTGCGGAACATCGGCGGCGAAGGGGCGCGGGCACCGGCGAGTCGCCAGTCCCGAAACCAGCGGCATCACGGGCCTGGTGTCTGGGAGGACGACACCACACGGGAGCGGGGGCAATGAGGCCACCGGCAAGGTAGCCGGGCAGATTTCCAGAGCGGCGGTGCTTCGTTCTCGTTGACTCTCTTCGAGGAGGTTTCCGCTTTGACCATACCTGGTCACGTGACCGTACCCGTCCAAGTGCGCGTAGTAGTAGCAATACACTCCCATTTCGGCGAACTGGTACATCGTATTTGCCGCCCGGTTTGCCGAGGAACAGCTTGCGGACGGTCCCGGATACCACCGCACGCACCAGTGTCCCTCTCGGCTGCAGAATGTCGATCGCCTCATGCGGACGTCCGTTGTGAACTTCTTCGAACGTATCCCGCACATTCGCGAGGGAGAGTCCGCGGATGGGCGGCGTCATCTCGAGAATGGAAGAGGTCGCGCCAACAGCGAGAAACACTGGGAACAGCCCGGCAATGCAAAGGCAGAGCCTCAAAGCTATTCCTCCAGGACGATCGGTGTGCCCCGTCGAACCATGTGCGATAGATCAGCGACATCCCAGTTCGTCATCCGGATGCACCCGGCCGATTCGCCATGCCGGATATGCCCCGGATCCGGCGTCCCATGGATTCCATAATGTTCTTTCGAGAGGCCGATCCACGCTGCGCCGGCGGGACTGTTCGGGCCCGGCGGGAGCACCGCTTTGGCCTGTTTCGGGTTCGCGTTCCAGAAGTGCTCCGGGTCATAGTTGAACCACGGATAGTGCACAACGCCCGTGATGGTCCAATGACCAATCGGCAGCGGATCGTGCATGCCGCCTATCGTGGCCGGATACTGCGCCAGTTCCTTGTCGCCAGCGCCGTAGGCGATTACCGTGCGTTTTGACTTCGACACCACCACGCGTAACGCCAGGCGCACAGCGGCGCGCCGCACATTCGGTACGGTGATCCGCTCCCCCGCCGTGTCCAGTTTCTTGCCGGGATTCAACTCGGCCAGCAGCTTCGGCGAGCTATGGAACCTCTCGCCCAGTTCCTCTTCCGGCGTTTCGAAGCCAAGCCACTTCATCTTCGCCTTTTCCTGGACGTCGGCCGGTGCTGGTTGGAACGGGCCTTTCTCATCCGCTTTGGTAATCGTGTAGGTCAACAGAAGAGGGCCGGCATCGCTATCGAGCAGGCGCCACATCTCCGCATCGATTGTGCCGGTCGGCTTCAGGCCGTGGTTTTCTTGATATCCCTTGACCGCAATCCCGAAATCGTCGCCGTAGACGCCGTCAATTTCGCCCGGCGAGAACCGCGCACGGGCCAGAAGAATCTGCGCCCGCACCACCCTTGACCCCGTCGCTCCCGGCCCCACCGCGCCAGTCTTCGTTGAGTCTTCTATTTCGTTCCCAGCAAGACTCCGGGCGACCGGCGCACCAGCGCGCCTTTTCGCCGGTCTAGCTGCGCCCGCGCCGGCCAGAGCCAGAATCGAAGCAGTCACCGCTAGTAGATAAGTCAGGCGCATACCGAACAGTGGGCACTTTGCGGGCCGTTCCCAAGTCACTACTGCTTTCGCCCCCGTGCCTGCTCGTGCATCGTCAAAAGCATCCCCACCGGGCGTGTCGTCGGACACTCTTCCACAGCTCGGAAGCCGCTCCCCTGGAGGGACGGTCCGACCCGCAACGGCAGAGTACGCCGTCAACTGACGAGAATCAGGCGGGGACAACTTGCACCCTGCTCGAACGCGTGATCCACGGGGCGCGGCCCGCCCCGGCGGCTGCCGTCCGCCAAACGGGACCCTGGGTCCGCCGGCTCAGCTTCGGTCTGTCCGGTTACTTGCGGCACAGCGCTTCGACCCGGCGAGACCCGCATCGGGAAACGCTCACCCTCTGTGTGGCGCAACGTGGATGGGCCAGGCAGTCGGGTGGGCCTCAACGTGCATTTACGCATTGTGGCGGACTGCTCGCTCCGCTATGCCGTCAACGATCCGACCTTCGTCGAACAATCAGCCTGGACTGTTCTGCATAGAGATCGAGGCGACGACCAAGGTCTGGAGTTGTTGTTGGTGGCGGTGCCGATCGTGCCGATGTACGCTTATGTGTGCCCGGGGTCGTGCTTTGGCAGCCCGCGTGCGCTAACCTATCTCCGAGAGGTTCCTCATGCGTCTCGCCGGTACTTTTTTCCTCGTTTTGGCCGCCGCCGCCCAGGTACTCACGCTCCAGGATGGCACGCCGGTTCGCCTTCGCCTCAACCGCACCGTCTCCTCCGCCAACGCGCACGTGGGCGAGACCGTGGATTTCGAAGTCACCGAACCCGTCATCAACCAGAATTACGTGGTCATCCCGAAAGGCGCCGTCGTCCTCGGCCGCGTCACCAAAGTAGAAACCAAGCGCCGCTTCGGACGCGCAGGGGCACTCGAACTCAGCATCGATTCCGTGCGCCTCTCCAATGGCCGGACCATACCTTTGCGCGCCACCCCCGAAAAGGGCGAAGGCGACATGAGCGGCCCCCGTGTAGCCGCCACGATCGCAGCTTCCCCCGTCCTGGTGTGGGTGAAAGGCAAGAACGTGACCTTCGAAAAAGGTACTGAAACCACCGCCTACGTCAGTGGCGACGCCCGCATCGACGACTCCCAGCCGCGTATCGGCCCCACCCTCGCCCCCGCCAGTGCGCCGGATCGCAGTGCCGCCCCCGGCGCCGTGCTCACCAACGCCGACATCGTCCAAATGCAGAAGGCCGGACTCTCCGAAGAGGTCATCCTGAGCAAGATCGGCACCTCCCCGACCAATTTCAACACCGGCACCCAAGATCTGATCCAGTTGAAGGAAGCCGGCGTGAACGACAACATCATCAACGCCATGGTGCAGAAATCCGGTCGCCGCTAACCGTTGAGCGGGCAAGACTGCGTGATCGGATCGGCGGCCCTGACGGATCTTCGCTCGCCTTTTTCTAGTAAATCGTTAGCCTGAAACGAGTTGGCGTCGATTGTGGATGAAAATGTAGTCATGTAATATGTGGAATAGATATTGACTTCACTAGCGTTGTTCTATATTCTGAACACATGTACGTCGCGGAAATCCCCAACCGCACCTCTCCTCCGGCCGTCCTCCTTCGCGAGTCTTTCCGCGATAACGGCAAGGTTAAGAACCGCACCATTGCCAACATCACTTCCTGGCCTCGCCTGCGCATTGAGGCTTTGCGCCGCCTCCTTCGCGGTGAACTCGATGCCGTTGCCTTGCCCGAACCCACCTCCGGGCCGGTCTTCGGTCTCCTGCACGCCCTCAAACAAGTGGCAGACGACATCGGTCTTTCTTCCGCCCTCGGCAAGTCCGAACTTGGCAAACTCGCCTTGTTCCTGGTCCTGGCCCGCATCGGCCATCAAGGTTCGCGTTTGTCGGCCGTTCGTTGGGCTCGCGATCACGCCGTCGCTGAAGTGCTCGGTCTGGGCGAGTTCGACGAGAAAGACCTTTACCACGCTCTGGACGATCTCTGCGCCCGCCAGGAGAAGATCGAGAAAGCTCTCTTTCGCCAGTATCTCGATCGCAACGGCGCGCCGCCCTCCTTGGTTCTCTACGACGTCACCAGTTCCTATCTGGAAGGCGAACACAACGCGCTGGGCGAGTTTGGCTATAACCGGGACGGGAAAAAGGGCAAACTGCAAATCGTCATTGGGTTGCTCGCCGATCCTTCGGGAGAGCCGCTGGCGGTGCGCGTGTTCAGCGGAAACACTGGCGATCCTTCCACCGTGGCCGAACAAATCGATGCTCTGACTAAACAGTTCGCCATCAAAGAAGTGATCTTCGTCGGCGACCGCGGGATGGTAAAGAAAGCCGGCAAGCAGGCGTTGGGCGAAGCAGGGTTCCGGTATATTTCAGCACTCACAGATCCACAAATCCGCAATCGGCTGGCGAAAGGAACCTTGCAACTGGATCTGTTCGCAGAGCAAGTTTGCGAGGTCGAGGCCGATGGGGTGCGCTATGTCCTGCGCAACAATCCCGGCGAAACAAGGCGCATCGAACACCGACTGGAAGACAAACTGGCCAAGCTGCGCTCGAAGATAGCCCAGCGCAACGAGCGCGTGGAAGAATCTTCCCGCTGCAAGCCGGAGGCGGGCCTGGCAAAGCTGAAACGGTGGATGTCTCAGCACAAGCTCGCCAAAATCGTCGAGCTGAAATTGCAGCAACGCCAGATTGCCGAAACCGTCAACGCAGAGGCAAAACGCAAGTCCTTGGAACTCGCCGGATGTTACGTACTTGTCTCCGATGTCGGCAAAGAAACACTTTCCACCGAACAGATTCACGACAGCTATATGGCGCTGCAGAAAGTCGAGCGGGACTTCCGCACGATGAAGACGGGGTTGCTCGAAATACGCCCTGTGTTCGTGCGCAAAGAATCACGCACCCGCGGACATGTCTTCTGCTCCATGCTTGCTTTGAAACTCCAACGCGAAGTCGAGCGCCGGCTGGCCGCTAGCTTTGGCACCACCGACGCCGACCGCTACGCCGTCACTGTCCCCGATGCCCTGGCCGCGTTGAGCCGTCTCACCCTGCTGCATTACAAAGTGGACGACAAGATCGCTGTTACAAAGTTGCCCGTGCCCGACCAACAGCAGCAGCGCATTCTCGATGCGCTCAAAGTCTCCCTGCCCTCCAAGTAGATTGTAGTCAGGGCGATTTTCACTCTTCGTTTCGATAACTCCAACCCAGTCAATCGATTACCGCCAAAACTGACCCCTGATCGAAAGCGAAGATCCGTCGGACTTCTATTCCGCAGCACAACGCTTCAGCGGGTCCGCGCCCGCTGCGCGGCGCACCGTTACCAGCATCTCCGCCGCGCCGCAATCCGCAAGGTTGTGGAAAAGGCGTATGGCAACCAATGGCCGAGTGGGGCTATAGAAAACTGGCTGTCCAGAAGAGTCGGCGAGTTCACTTGGACGTCTAACGCCCAAACCGCGGATTTGAAAGCAGCACCCGTTTCCTGTCGCGAAATCCCCCTGCAACCAGCGATAGCCGCCACGCAGCTCGGAGTCATCTGCCGGGAGACCAGGGTGACCCCGCCTGTGCCCCGCAGCCCGACGTACCTGATGGCGCACTGTGCGCGATACGATGCCCCAGCTTCAATCGCCTGACACGGCGAGGGAGTGCTTCACCGCGAAAGCGGCCAGGCGGATGGGGCCGCGGGCTGCCGTGGGTCGAGCGGCATCACATCCGCCGCGCCTCCGGCGGTTTTGATCGCTCCGCGCACTTCGTCCAGCACCGCATCCCGCGCGCACAGCACCACGCGCGCGCCGGTGTCCTGGCGCGCGTATGGCCTCGTCCAGCTGACATCC
>Ga0208587_1001476_pt1 | contig 12453 bp, 10 predicted proteins | sample NGESurdeep092012_7_FD_184472 | JGI IMG/M metagenome (GOLD analysis project Ga0208587, IMG submission 184472) | Arctic peat soil microbial communities from Barrow, Alaska - NGEE Surface sample 210 deep-092012 (SPAdes) | ecosystem: Environmental > Terrestrial > Soil > Wetlands > Peat ...
GATCTCCTTCCGGCTTTTGTCTACCAGATACACTAGACAAGCGTCACACTCAGTTACTTCGACCGCCAGACCAATCAATTCCTGAAGCATTTTCTCCAAGGAGAGATTGGAACTGACGATGTTGCTGATTTCGTGCAACAACTCGACCTGGCTCTTCGTTTCCACTACTTCGAGTGTAAGATCCGGATTCCGAATCCGTCCAATTCAAACTTTCTATATGTGGTATCAGGGCAGCGTAGAGCAGCCTTCCAGGCTGCCATGCCGGTATTCGTACCGGCATTCTTCGAAGAACGCCGGCCAGGAGGCCGGCGTGGCGACCTGAAAGGTCGCTCTACTACCGGAAGAGCTGCGGCATGAAGTCGGCGAGGTAGTTCCGCCAGTTGCGCCAGACGTGGCCCTCTTCGGAGGGTGCGAAGGTGTGCTTGATGTCGTGTTTGGTCATCAGGTCGTGGAGCGCCTGGGAGCCTGCGAAGAGGCCGTCCGCTTTGCCGCAGGCAATGTAGAAGAGCTTCAATTTTTTATTGGTGGCGGCGGGATCGGCCAGCAGGTCCTTGTACTGGGCCTCCAGTCCCTCGGGGCGCCCGCCACCGCCGGCGCTGAAAGCCCCCACGGTGTGGAAGATGTCCAAATGGTTCAGGCCCACGCTGAGGGCCTGTCCACCGCCCATGGAGAGGCCGGCGATGGCGCGGTCCGCCGGTTTGGCGGAGATGCGGTAGAACTTCTCGGCGAACGGCATGACGTCCTTCAGCAGGTCGTTTTCGAAGGCCTTGGGGTCGGGTGGTTGCGCCGGCGGAGGCGCGGGGCCGAGATAGACGTCCTGGCGTGCCCGGCCATAGGGCATGACGACGATCATGGGCTTGGCCTTACCGGCCGCGATCAGGTTGTCCAGGATGAAATTGGCGCGGCCGATGGTGACCCAGCCGTTTTCGGTATCTCCGGAGCCGTGGAGCAGATACATCACGGGGTAAGTACCCTTGCCGGTTTCGTAACCCGGCGGGGTATAGACATCGATCCGCCGCCACACGTTGAGCGTCTTCGATTCATACCAGTTGACGTGAACCGTGCCGTGCGCGACATTCTGCATGTCGTAGGGCGCGGGTTTTTCCCCGGGCACTTCGAACATCGATGACGATCCGCTCTCGCCGAGCTTGATGGCGGGGTTCAAGGGGTCGAGCACGTTGACGCCGTTGATGCGGAAATTGTAGCTGTAGATGGCGGGGGCGATGGGACCCACGGTGACGCTCCACAAGCCGTCTTCGGCCTTCTTCATGTCTTGGGCGCCTTGGACGAAATCGCCGGAGACCTTAACGTCGGTGGCTTCCGGCGCGCGCAGGCGGAAGGTCACCGTTCGGTCCGGGGCAACCTCGCAGAATTTGACGGCGGGCGGCGCATTGCCGCGACCGCCACGGCCGGCGGGGGCGGCAGGCACTTGCGCCAGCAGAAGAGGGGTGCACATCAAAGAAATGGCGAACAGGGACAGTCTTGACATGCCCTGGATTGTATCAATCCTGGTTTGTATCAATCAATGACGCGCAAGGCCATCCACCAGAATGCTTGCCAAATCGGCAATGAGGATGGAGCCCGCGTTGTCGGGGGTGTAGTCGATCTTGGGCATGTCGTCGACTGTGATCGCCATGGCGATGCGTCCCCCTTTTGCATAGACCAGGGCGACTTCGGAGCGTAAGGCATCGAGAGCCCCGGTTTTATTGGCGATGGTGACACCCGTGAGGCGGCGGCGCACGCCGGTATCGTCGTGGCAGCGTTTCAGAATGGCGAGGATTTCCTTGGATCCTTCGGGGCTGACAATTTCACCGCGCTCCAGTTTTTCGAGGATGGATACCATATCCAGCGGGCTGGACCGGCCGATCCCGTACTTCTGGTTCTCGGGCAGTTTGCCGGCGGCGCTCCAGCCTTCGGCCGCCTTGAGCTCGCTGCCGTCGCCGCGCACCTTGCGCATGGAGCGTGTGGTCTTGATGCCGATTTTGTCCAGGTAGGCGTTGACCGCGTCGGCCGTGAAACGCTCCAGGATCATGTTGGTGGCCGAGTTGTCGCTGAGCACGATCATCAGGTGGACCACGTCGCGCAGGGGGAGTTGCACGCCATCGGAAAGTTCGCTGCCGATGATGCCGCTGCCGGATACCTTGTCCCGGGCGGTGATGGTGAGGGGCTCGGTCCACCTGGCTTTGCCGGCGGTCACCTGGTCGAAGACCGCCAGCAGGATGGGGAGTTTGATGGTGCTGGCGGTGCGCACGGGCTCGGCCTGCCGTATTCCCACGCTCTCGCCGGTGTCGAGGTTCTTGGCGTATAGCGAGACGGTCCCCTGGAAGTCGCCGATGCGGGCGCGCAGGGCGTCCTGCAAGGACTGGGCGGGCAAGGCCGCGGCGAAAACGAGAGCGAGGGCGGCTGACGTGCGCATGGAATTGATGATACCTTGTGGAGCGGTCACCGGGCTCCGGGTTCGCTTGGACTTTGAGAGATGCGATTTGACGCGGAGACGCGGAGACGCTGAGGAAAACGCGGAGAACACACAAGAGGTTGGGCGCTGGCTCCCCTTCAGGCAGAGGAAAGTCAAAAACCTGAGAGCGCGGAGGCAGCGGAGATCCCACGGCTTCGCAGCGAAGCGCACGCAGGGGTGGAAGGCTGATAGCTACTTTCTCGGGTCGGGCTTCACCGTTAACACCCGCGTGTACGTGTGGCCGTCGACGGTCAGCTTCACGGTGTAATTCCCCGCCGGCATCCACTCGCCTTGCGGTCCGGGGGTGTCCTGATAGATAGCGGAGATCGGGTACTCGCCGCCGCGGCGGCGTCCGCCGCCCGCGGGGGCGGCGTGGAGATCCCAAACGAAACGGTGCATGCCGGCGGCGGTCGAAAGCGGCTGGAAGGGGCGGATCCAGTAGTCCGGGACGTTGATCGCCGGGTCCGCGGGCTCGGCCTTGTCCTGGCCGGAGAAGCGGCGGACCAGCTTGCCGGCAGTGTCGAGGATTTCCAGCGTGATCGGCCCCGCGGGCGCGGCCTTCAGGTTGTAGTAAAGAATCGCGCCATCGGGCGGATTCTTGCCGGCCGGCTCTTCGGGCGGCAGCGGCGTATCGGTGTTCTCATTGCGCGGATAGCGAAACGTGGGGCGCGGCTCGTAGAGGTTGGTCTCGGCGGTCATGTCGCGGAGCGGGCTGATGTCGTCGAGAATCCAGAAGCCGCGGCCGTGGGTGCCGACCACGAGGTCATCCCCGTGCACCACCAGATCGCGGATCGAAGTCGCCGGCATGTTCTGCCGCAGCGGCTGCCAATCGCCGCCATCGTTGAAGCTGACGAAAACGGCAAGCTCGGTGGCGGCAAAGAGCAGGCCCTTGCGTACCGGGTCTTCGCGGACCGCGTTGACGGGACCATCGGGCAGACCGCGGACCGTCTCCGTCCACGTGGCGCCGCCATCGTGGGTGCGATAGATGTGCGGCTTGAGGTCGTCGAGGCGCAGGCGATTGACGGCGGCATAAACCGTGTCGTCATCGAAGTGCGAGGCGTCGAGTTGCGCCACCTTGCTCCAGGGAGTCATGGCGGGCGGCGTGACGTTCTTCCAGTTCTTGCCTCCGTCGCGCGTGAGGTGGATCAGGCCATCGTCGGTGCCCGCCCACAGGACGTTGACGTTGCGGCGCGAGGGGCCGATTGCGTAGACCACGCCGCGGCGGGTGGCCTGCTGTTTGGCGGCATCGCCGTAGGCAGCCACGCTGGCGGGCACTTCGTAGGTCTCGCGCGTAAGATCGGGGCTGATCGTTTCCCAATTCTTGCCGCCATCGGCGGTCTTGAGCACCACCTGCGCCCCCAGGAAGAGCACGTGCGGATCGACGTAGCTGAAAAGCAGCGGCGCGGTGCGCAGGTAGCGATAGTTGCCGCGCGGGTTCACGTGCTCCACTTCGCCGGTAACACGATTGAACTTCGTGCCCTTGCTGCCGTAGACGATGTTGGCGTTGAGCGGGTCGGGCGCGACGTAGCCGTATTCGTCGGCGCCGACTGGATGCCACTCGCGGAACGTGATCTGGCCATCGTTGCCGCGGCTAGAGACGCCGGCGGAGCCGCTCTCCTGCTGTCCCCCGTAGACCCAATAGGGCGTCTGGTTATCGGTGTTGACGTGATAGAACTGCGCGGTGGGCTGGTTGTACCAACTGCTCCAGGTTCTGCCGTGGTTGACGGTGATGGTAGCGCCCTGGTCGGCGGCCAGGAGGATGATGTCGGGGTTCAGCGGATTGATCCAGATGGTGTGGTAATCGTCGCCGCCGGGCGCGCCCTTGATGGCGGTGAAACTCTGGCCGGCGTTGTCGGAACGGTAGGTGGAGGTGTTGGCGACGTAGATCGCGTCCTTGTTCTTGGGGTCGACGCGAACACAGGCGAAATCGCTGCCGCGGCCATAGATGCGCTGTTCTCCGTTGATGCGTTTCCAGTTGGCGCCGGCATCGTCGGAACGGTAGACGCCGCCGGCTTCGCCGCGCGCCTCGACCAGGGCGTACATGCGATTGGGGTCGCTTTCTGCGATGGCGATGCCGATGCGTCCCAGCCCGCCCTGCGCGAACGTGGGCAGACCGCCGGTCAGCAGGTTCCAGGTAGTGCCGCCATCGGTGGATTTGAAGAGGCCGCTATTGGGACCGGAGAACGCGCCGTTCTCCCACGGTCCCTGTTGCGCCTGCCACAGGACGGCGTAGACGGTCTCGGGATTGCGCGGGTCGCTGGCGAGGTCGATGGCGCCGGTGCGCTCATCCTTATAGAGCACCTTCTGCCAGCTCTGGCCGCCATCGGTGGAGCGGAACACGCCGCGCTCGGGGCTGGGACCGTAGGGGTGGCCCAGCACGGCGACGAAGAGGCGGTTGGGATTGCGCGGATCCACCAGGATGGCGGGGATCTGCTGGGCGTCGCGCAGTCCCAGGTGACGCCAGGTCTGGCCGCCATCGGTGGACTTGTACATGCCGTCGCCGGTGGAGAGATCGGGGCGCTGCAGGCCTTCGCCAGAGCCCACGTAGATGGTGTTGGGGTCGGAGGGGGCGAGGGCGAGGGCGCCGATGGAACCGGTAGGCTGGTCGTCGAAGATGGGCTTCCAGGTGCGCCCGAAGTCATCGGTCTTCCACACGCCGCCGTTGTTCACGCCGATGTAGAAGACGTTGGGCTGGCCGGCAATGCCCGCGGCGCCGACGGTGCGGCCGCCACGGAAGGGGCCGATGTCGCGCCAGCGGAGCCCGGCATAGTTTACGGGGCTGAAGGTCTGGGCGGAGAGAAGGGGGGCGATCAGGGCAAGCAGAAGCGGTCCACGGTGCATAGTTACAAAAGCATAGCACCAGTGGAATCGGATGCCGATGCCCCCGCGCCGGGGCGGCGGCGGGACATCATCCGGGGCGCGTCCTGTCCGAAGTCAAAACCCGATCCGGTCCTAGCTCGACAGTCGCATCACCGGCGAGTTCTTCGACCAGCGCTCCGCCGAGTGGTGCCATGAGCAGGAGGGCCTGATGCGCAAGATTCAGAATATTCAGAAGCCTGCGCCAGCGCCGATCGAGCAAGCCATCAATGCGTTGCGTTTGACGAGCCAGGCATGCCAGTTGTTTCAGCAGCAACCCGCCACAGAGCAGCGCCGGTTGCTTCAGGTGCTGGTTCGACGCGCCGCTTGGCAAGCAGGGACTTTTGCACACGACTCGGTTCGAACCGCCCGGGATTCTGCGGCATTCGAACCAGGAGAGTCTCGGAAAAGAAAAGGAGATAGACGGTTCAGGGTGGAATTTTGGGAGTTGGCTCCCCGTCGTGGACGCGTTTCGAACTTTTGCGGTTTGTCCGTCGGCGGCGGTTCGGGTTGCCTTCCAGCAGATTCCACGACTTACGGCTGCGTGAGTACGTCTGGGGAGACCCAGATCTTTACGGCAGCTTATTTCTGAGCCGCTGGTCGCATGAATGGGAAGTGCTGCGCCTGCTTGACACTCCAAGCGCGCCGGAATAACATTGTTATTACTATGCGAGCCATGCACATGAACATTCGACAGATAGGCAACTCCCAGGGAGTCGTCATCCCCAAACCGGTACTTGCGCAACTGGGTCTGGACGCCAAGGCTGGAGTGGAAATGACGATCGAGGATGGTGCACTTGTGTTGCGCAGGCCCGGGAGTCTGGCGCGCACGGGTTGGGCTGAGGCCGCAAGGAGAATAGCCGAAGCTGGTGACGACGAACTCGTGATGGGCGAATTTGGTAATGCGGAGGATTCGGAGTTGGTCTGGTGACGCGTGGAGAGATTTGGCTCGTAAATCTTGATCCTACGATCGGGAGCGAAATCAGCAAGACACGCCCGTGCGTCGTGGTGTCACCGGGCGAAATGCACGATCATTTGCGCACAGTACTCGTCGCACCCATGACCACGGCGGGTCACGAGGCGCCGTTTCGGATCGGTGTCAATCATGGTGGCCGAAAGGGTTTGATTTTGCTCGATCAGATTCGCGCGGTGGATAAGACCCGACTGGCGAAGAAACTGGGAGTGGTCTCGGCAAAGACGCTTACCGCCACGTTGAGGACGCTGCAAGAGGTGTTCGCAGAATGAGATTCCTCCACTGGAGTTGCCTCCCCATCGTGGACGCGTTTCGAACTCTGGTGGTTTGCCCGCCGACGGAGATAGGGTTGGCATTCCGACAGATTCGAGAACTGGCTGCTTGAATTCTCGGAATGGAGCTTGTTGAAGACCTCGCGGGGAGTCCGGAGGGGCATCACATGGTGGCCTTTCTGTGCGGCGCTACGGACGCGGAGGGGGAGATCACAATGATACCGAATGCGGTATCATTGTGATTGTGGCTGGCGGCAAAACTCTACAGAAGATGCGCAAGAATCGAATGGGGTGGCGCATCGAGGAACTGCAGGCAGTCGCGGAGGAGAATCTTGTTGCGTGGCGCAGACCCGGCCGTGGCGGCAGCCACGTGATTTTCAGCGCGCCGGGCGTCCGGGAGATTGTATCGGTGCCAGCAAAGCGTCCCATTAAGCCGGTCTACATCAAGCAATTTGTGGCGCTGATAGACGCTGCGGGAGGAATCAGGACAAAGTGAGAACAACTTGGAATCGAAATCTCGATCAGTACCAGTTTACGGTTCGGCCCCTCTCCACGGAAGAGGGTGGCGGCTACTTGGTGGAGTATCCGGATATTCCTGGATGCATGTCCGACGGCGAGACCATTGAAGAAGCGATCACCAATGGCCGCGAAGCCCTCCTCGATTGTTTGGAGGTGTTTAAGGAGTCGGGCCGAAAGATACCAAAACCCGTCATCGAAGCCGCTCAATGGCGCCAGCGCCTGCCCCGAACCCTCTACTCAAAGCTAACGAAACAGGCCGAAACCGAGGGCGTCAGTATCAATAGTCTGGTGACGGCAATCATCGCCGAAGCGATCGGAGCAAAGCACGCGCGTTGACAGGAGTCTGTAGGAGCCTTCCGGAACCGCCCTTTCCGTGTTGGACTATGAAATACCGGCTCCCGTCGTGGACACGTTTCGAACTTTTGCGGTCTGCCCGCCAACGTACTACTCTCGTGCGCTACTTGATGGCCACGGTCACTCCTGGCTGAGTTACGTAATGGCCCATGCCAACAAGGATGGGAACGTCTCCACCAGTCGGCGCGCCGGGCGGGACCACGATATTCAACTGCATCAGTCCGTTGGTGGACTGTGGGGCCACACCGGCGTATAGGATCTGCGCGGGGACATGGCCGACCCACACTTCCACCCCGGCGAGCGGCTTGGGCGGCGTGCCTGCCACGATGGCGCCATCCACACCGGCGGGAGTGACCTGTCCGTGGCCGGTGAGAAAGAGGACGAGCACCGTGCCGCGGGCGGCCGGATTGGCGGCGGAATTGAACGTGTTGTCCTGGTTGAGGGCGGCGGCTTGCCCGGCGCCGCTGGAATCGGCGGTAAAGATGCCAGGCGTGGTATCGGTGACGGCGACCTGCAGGACGGGCGAGGACTTTCCCTGGTAGGCCACCTGAACGTTGGTTGTGACGGTGCTGCTCTTGAGGCCGAAGGGGACGATCGCACTTACCTGTCCCGCCTGACTATATATGAGCGGCGCGGCGACTCCGTCGAAGGGGACTGTGGTTCCGGCGAGGGCTGTGGCGATTTTGCCGGTTGCGTCGGGGCTGAAATAGGCTAACGTGGCGGGCCCCATTTGGGTACCGAACAGGGTGACGATCTCGCCGGGGGCGACGGTGACGCCGGAGTAGGATGCGGCGTTGACGACGGATCGAACCGCGGGGCTGTCGGGCGTGGCGGGGGTGAGGGCCGGCTTTTGGTGTCCGGAAGAAGCTGAAGCCGTTCAGCAGCGTCGCCCTATTCGAAGACCAGGGCCGCTCCAATCCGGTGCCGGATGAAGACGACCCGGCTGGCTCACTGGTCGACGCTGGGGTGCTGTCGCGATATGTTTGCCTCGGGGCTCAGCGGGTAGCCTGCTATCCCGGTCACACGGTTACGGTCATGGCGGCATTCGACTCCAACCGCGTCCTGGTCCTCTCCCCACAAGCGGCGGGGTTTCAGAACTCGGCGTTCCAGAACGCACCCACGGCCCCGCAAGACCTTACCGCCCTCGCACTGCGCTGGCTCACGCCCGTCGCCTGAACGCCAGGCAAGGGCTTCGCCCGCTTCGCACAGTCGCGCAGCGGCCACTATGACGACGTTGGCTGTACGCCCAGCGCGAAAGGCGCCGCGGCCTTGGATTCGGCAGGCCGAAAGAGCCACGCCAGGACGAACGCATAGGCCACTTCGTCGGCCGCGATCTCGAGCGTGTGGATGATCCTCAGGTGCACGGGGAAGAACGTGGCCTGCACCAGTCCATACGCGCCCACCAGAATCGCCAGCGCGAGACCCAACTGGAACCCGAGCTTGCGCCTCGAACCGTCCCCAAGCAGGACGCAAGGCAACACCACCGCCAGCAAGATCGGGCTGCGCACCAGTTGCGTCGTGAGCGTCTCGGCAAACGACGGGATGCGGAGTCCGGCGATCCCCTGCCTGTAAGCGTCCAGGACAAGGGGAGCGATGATCGAGCCGAAGATGAAGTAAAAGACGGGAAAGGCCAGTCAGGCCGCCATCAGCCGCCAACTCCAGCCCAGGCCGCCGAACGCAGGCATCGTGGCCCGATCGGCCGCAAGGCGCTGCGGCCGGCGGGCAAGAATCGCGGCGGCCAGCACGGAGGGAATCATGCTCACGCAAGCCAGCGTGACGCCTGCGAGCGGCTGAATCGTGCTGCTGAAGACTACGGCTTCGATGGCCGTGTTCACGCCGATGCAGATGAACAGCAGTGCGCTCAGCGCCAGTCAGGGGGTCTTGAATCCGCCGCGCAGGCTGGCGGCGGCCGGCGCCGTGCCGGCGGCCAGCAGAAGGCTCGCCAATACAAACCACGCGAAGCCTTCGGCAGGGCTGGCGTTTTGCGGAAACGAAGGTAGCGGGAGATGCAGGGCGCTGGCCAGCGCTCCGCTGAACATGGTTCCGGCGAGCCACGCGACGGCGGCAAGAACGACGTTCTTCATAACGGGTTCCTTTCTATCTGTAGGATGGCGCGGCGAATGCCGCGCAGACTGACGGCCACTCCGGCCAGGCCGCATTCGAAAGCGAACTGGCCGGAATTGAATTCAACACTGGTCATGAATTTCTTTTGATACTCGCGCAGGCCGGCCAGGTACGTGGTCGTTTCCCGGTCGGCCTCGCGCAGAAAGCGCAGTGTCTCGTCAATGCCGAGAACCTGTTGGACGAAAGCGCAGCGGAGCCAGAACCTGTCCGTCGAGGAGGACACCTCCTGGCACGTCACCGGCAGAGCCAGCCACCGCCTCAGTTCCGCCAGCCCGGCCGGGGTGAGCGAGAAGCGTTTTCTTTGTCTCGGGTTGTCGCCGGTTTCGCCGGCCGCGCGAATCCAGCGCCGCTTCTCCAGCCGGGCCAGCGCCGGGTAGATGGAGCCCGGGCTGTCGCTGAAGCTGCCGATCGGCGTAGTGGCGAAGACCTTGCGCAACTCGTAGCCGGACTGGGCCTTCTGATGGAGCAGGCCCATGAGAGCATAACCAAGAACGGTGGCTTCCGGGACTTTCATAGTATGCTACGTACTATTATAATACGTTGCGTACTATTGTCAAGAGGCCGGCGGCTGGCTGTGCACAACGCTCCCAAACGGTCGCGGCTCCGATGACTTATCGGAGCCGCGACCGGGGTACCCTCTGGGTCGGGAGCGAGAGAGTCCCTCAGGTTCTAAATCGCCTCCGGTTCAGCCGGCTTCACTCGAATCGCAATGGAGCGGCTGCCGAGGCTCGGGTGCGTCGCGGTCAGGTTCACGACGCCGGGACTCTCCTTCGCCCTCACCCATACCGCGGCCGCTCCGCCTGCCAGCACCAGCGGATTCTCGCCGATGAGTTCCCCGGGCCCCGTCAGCGAAAACGAGATGGCTGCCGTGCTAAACGGCCGGATGTTGCCGTATTCGTCGGTAACCATCAGAACGACGCGCGTGGCATCCCGCCCGTCCCCGGCGAGTTCCTTATCGTCCGCGATGATTTTGACATCGGCGTCTTTTCCACTGCCGGAAAGCACCAGGGTCTTCACCAGCTTGCCGCCGATATAGCCTTCGATCTTTAAATCGCCCCATGGAGTCAGCGGCAGATTGCCCAAGTCCATCAGAAACGGCGGGTACTTGAGATGGGCAAACGTCTGTCGGTCCGGGCCGAGCTCCTGCTTCAACTCTCCGACCCAGTAGATCTTCAGATGGTCGCAGTTGGAAAGGATCGGCACCCTACGGGTACCGCCAGCCTCCGACCGGTCTCCCTGAGACCAGAAGAAGCCCGCCTCCAGCACCACCTGCTCCGCGGGATCGCACTGCGACGCGTAGAAATAGGCGGCCGGCTTCGGAATGCGAAAGATATCCGAGACGCCGTGGTAGCAGATGTGATCGCCGGAACCGAAGTTCCTGTGCGTGTTGTAGTCGAAGGCGCACCAACCCGTGCCGCCGGCATAGCGATCGAGGGAGGCGAGTTGATCGTGGACGCGCGCGTGCCGCAGCACGTGCTCGGCGACCCGCTCCACGTTGTCGAAACGCTTGGTGGAGAACATGTGCCCGTTGAACTCGGTGTTCATGTACAGGGGATGGTTCGGCGGCCGCAGCGGGAAACCGAAATCGTTCATGGTGAACACATCCTCGAGCAATTCCGAGGCGTAATTGTAGCGTATGCCGCCGGTTTGGCGGGCGTCGTCCAGCGCGTGAGCCAGCGCGTTCGTCCGCGTGTAGAAATCGTGATTGTCCTGGGATTCGTTGATGCGCACGCCCCACAGCACAATCGAAGGGTGGTTCCAATCCCGGCGGATCATCTCGCCCACGTTGCGCACCGCAATGTCCTGCCACGCCTTGTCGCCAATGTGTTGCCAGCCCGGTATCTCTTCGAGCACCAGCAGTCCGAGTTCGTCGCAAGCGTCCAGAAACGCGGGCGACTGGGGATAATGCGAAGTCCGCACGATATTGCAGTGGAGCTCCCGTCGCAGGATCCAGGCGTCCTTGCGCTGCACCCGCGCCGGCATGGCGCCGCCCACATACGGAAACGTCTGGTGCCGGTTCAGGCCGCGCAGCTTCACGCGCTCGCCGTTGAGCGTGAAGCCGGCGGGCGTGTACCGCGCCTCGCGGAAACCGATTCGCGTGCCATACTCGTCCCGCGAGGCTTCCCCATCCACTGCGTCCACCAGCCGCACCACCACGTCGTACAGCTTCGGATTCTTCAGGCTCCACAGGTCGATTTCGGGGAGCGACTCCAGCCGGACCTCGTGAAATTCGGCCTCGCCCGAGACGGGCGTGCTGGCCGTTTTCAGCACCTTCGTTCCGTCGCGCAGCTCCGCCGTGAGCGTGGCACGGCCGCTCACCGCGCCCTGCAAATAGCAGCGCACGCCGATTGACCGGCCGCCGGCCAGCGGCCGCTCTACCTTCGCGTACACGTTGTCGATGAACGTTTTCGGAACCACCCGAAGCTGGACATCTCGGTAAATGCCGCCGAAGGTCAGGTAGTCGATGTCTTGTCCGAAGGGCGGAATGTCACTTCGCTCCGTCGAGTCCAGTTCCACGGCGATGACGTTGTCGGCGCCGAACCTGATATGCGGTGTGATCTCGAAGCTGAATGGTGTATAGCCGCCTTTGTACTCGTCGAACCGGTGCCCGTTCACGGTAACCGTGGAGGCGGTCATGGCCCCACCGAAATCCAGGAAAACGCGTTTGCCCCTCCATTCCGGCAGAGCCCTGAAGTGGCGGCGGTAGGCGGACACGTATTGGAAGGCGCTTTCATCGAAACTGTGCCACGGCAGGATCGCGTTGGTATGCGGAAGCACGATCTTTCGCCATTGGGAATCGTTGAAGCCCGGGGACGAAACTCCGGCGCGTGTCTTGCCGCCAAACAACCATTTCTGGTTCAGGCCGTACCAACGGCGGTGCGGGTCCGCTTTCGGCGGGG
>Ga0208587_1001478_pt1 | contig 12441 bp, 13 predicted proteins | sample NGESurdeep092012_7_FD_184472 | JGI IMG/M metagenome (GOLD analysis project Ga0208587, IMG submission 184472) | Arctic peat soil microbial communities from Barrow, Alaska - NGEE Surface sample 210 deep-092012 (SPAdes) | ecosystem: Environmental > Terrestrial > Soil > Wetlands > Peat ...
GGAGCGTTCCTGCCGAACGGCCAGGGGGCGAAGACCGGGTTGAACAAGGCGATTCTGGACGCGGGATGGGGGGTGTTCCTGAGTGTGTTGACCGCCAAAGCTGAAAAGGCTGGACGTGAACTCATTGCGGTGAACCCCGCCACACCTCCCGCACCTGCCCGCACTGCGGACACTGCGCCAAAGAAAACCGGTCCTCACAAGCCGTTTTCACCTGCCAGCAATGCTCCTTCACCGGGCACGCCGACACTGTCGGTGCGATCAACATTTTGAGGGCAGGAACTGCCCCTCGCAAAACCGCTCACGCGGCCTAACGAGAAGAAGCCCCTCCCTTCGGGGAGAGAAGGTTCACCGAACGTTCCAGCCGTTGCCTGAACACGGTTGAGACAGCGATGCCGGCGCCGACGGCCACGGCCAGTCCGATCCAGGACGAGCCCTTGAGCCACTGCTCGGCGCGGGTGCCCATCGTGTAGACCGCCGCGGTGGTCGCGCAGGCCCAGACGAACCCACCGAGCGCGTTGGCGGCAAGGAAGCGTGGGTAGGGCATGTGCAGCGCACCAGCCACGGGGCCGGCGAACATCCGAAGCAATGCCACAAAACGGCCGAAGAACACTGCCCACACGCCATACCGCGCGAACACATGCTCGGTGTAGGCGAGGCGATCGGGGCCTGCCTGCTTGGGGAACCGGCGTCCGAGCACGTCGAACATCCGGTCCCCCCAGCGTCGCCCGGCCAGGTAGCCGATGCTGTCGCCGAGGATGGCCCCGGCACTTGCCGCCACGGCTACCCATACGGGGGAGATGTCGAGATCCTGGCGCGTAGCCAGCAGCGCCGCCGACACCAGGATCACTTCTCCGGGCAACGGGATGCCCATGCTCTCGAGCCCGATCACCAGAGCGACCAGGACGTAGACAACGACGGGGGAGACGCTGATCAAGAGGGCGTCGACGCTCACCGGCTCACCGGCTCAGCCCAGATCCATGATGTGGAAGCACTCGCCCAGTCGGCCCTCGCCGAGTCCGAACACCTCGGCGATCCCACTGCCCCAGCCGCGCAAGAAGTCCTCCAGCTGATCGCCCCGATGTCCGGTCTGCGACTCATGAGCCCGCAGGGCTGAGACCTTGCGGTCAAAGGTGCCGGTGATGTCCACGGCATGGGTCATGTTCGGATGAGCCATGATCCAGACCTCGTTCACGTGCCACGGCTCCAGGCCCTGCTCGAGCAGCTCGGGCCAGGCGAAACGGTTCTCGGAGGCCGGATAGATGGCACGAATGGCGGCTTCGCCTGCGGCGAGGTGATCCGGATGGGAGGCCTGGAACCGGTCGTACCAGCGTTCCGGGGACTGGATCAGGATGCGCTGCGGCTTGACGTCGCGGATGACCTCGACGATCTGACGTTGCAGGTCCCACGAGGGCTCCAGCCAACCGTCGCGATGGCCCTGCAGGAATCGAACATCCCTGACGCCGAGGATCGCGGACGCGGCGATCTGCTCCCGTTCGCGAATGGCCGGCATCTGTTCGCGGTTGCTGTCGTCGAACCCGCCCTGCTCGCCATGCGTGCACAACAGGATCGTGACACTCAGCCCGGCGTCGACCCAACCCGCGATGGTCCCGGCCGCCCCGAAGTCGCAGTCGTCCGGGTGGGCAGCCACTACGAGAACCCGCTCGATCTCGTGATCGGGCCGAGGCGCGGCCGGTTGGCCGAAGGTCCGCTCAGTCATGACGTCAGCGTAGTTGGATCTCAGCCGGCGCTGGGCCACTGTCTTGGTCCGCGCAGCTCAGCCTTGGTCCGCGTAGGTCGGCGAGGCCGTCTCGGCCAGTGCGTCCAGATCTCGGCCATCGAGCCGATAGGTGAGCCACTCGTCCATGGGCTGCCCGCCGATCGAGTCGTAGAAGCCGATCGACGGGGTGTTCCACTTCAGCACCCACCACTCGAGCCGGCCGTAGTCGCGTTCGGCGCATACGGCCGCCAACGCCGCCAGCAGCCCCTTGCCCAGGCCGGACCCGCGGTGCTGCGGCACAACGAACAGGTCCTCGAGCCAGATGCCACTGCGTCCCAGCCACGTCGAGAACGTGACATACCAGAGCGCCATACCGACGACCGTGCCGTCCACCACCGCAACGTGCGCGAATGCCGTGGGGGCGTGTCCGTCAGGGAACAGGGCCGCACGGAAATGGGCCTCGGTCGCCTCGACCGCGTCCGGCGCCTTCTCGTAGAGTGCGAGCTCGTGGACGAGCCCGAGTATGTCCGGCACGTCGGCCGGCTCGGCGGGTCTGAAGGACCCGGCTCGCTGTTGGCTCGCGCAGGGATCGGTATGCCGTGTCGTCACCCTCCGAGCGTAGGTCAGGCTCGGACCGGCTCCGGCGTCAGGAGGCGGCCCGGCCGCCCAACACCTCGCGCAGCTTCACCCGGTGGCCGGTGATGAGCAGGGCGCGTCGGTAGATGGACGAGGCGATGGAGACGAGCAGCACTGCTGTGGCGGCGGTCAGCGCCATGGCGAGCAGGAGCTGCCAGACGGGCACCTCGCCGGCGGCCCAGCGGATCGGCATCGCCATCGGCGCGCTGAGCGGGAACAGCGAGGCAAGGACGCTCCACCCGCCGCTCGGGTCGGACGTGACAACCGTGATGGCCAGCATGTAGCCGACAACAAGGGTCATCGTGACCGGCAGGATCGCCGAGTTGACCTCGGTGATCTTGTTGACGAGGGCCGCCGAAGCCGCGAACAGGAACGCGTAGAGAGCGAAACCCAGCAGGAACCACACGACCGCCAGCGTGATGTCTGCGGCCGCGACCGGGGGGAGGCCGATCTTGTCGGTGACCTGCACCGCGACCGCGAATGGTGTTGCGAGGATGAGCAGCTGACAGAGCGTTATCGTGCCGATAGCCACCACGGTGCCGACGAGCACCTGGCTGGGACGCAGGATGGCGAGCAGCACCTCGGAGATGCGCGTGGACTTCTCCATGGCGACCGTGGTGGCGATGGCCGTTCCGGCAAAGGTGATCGCCAGGTACAGGATGATCCCGACGGCGAAGCCGGTGCCGGCGCGTCCCTCGCTGTCGAGTCGCCCGACGGCGATCTGCTGGGGCGGCCGGACCGACCGGAGAGCTGCGATCTGCTGTGGGCCCAGCCCCGCCTCGACCAACAGGCGCGATGTCTCCAGGCTGACCACAGCCTGGGCTACCACGACAGGGAAGGTTCCTCCCCCCTTGGCGTCGGTGTAGAGCTTGTCGCCGGCGAGCCCAGCGGAGGCGTCGCCGTTGCGCACGGCCAGCCGGACGTCGTCGCCGGCGTTGCCGGACACATACTTGACGGTGAACTTGGCTGACTTCCCAGCCGCGTCCAGCGCCGCCCGTACGTTGGCCGGGGCCGTGCCGACGGTGGCGAGCGTGTACGTCGTGGCCTCATTGCCGAGGATCTGCGGCAGCACGACCGCGGCGATGGACATCAGCAGCAACAGCCCCGTCATGACCTTGAAGGCCCGCGACCTGAGGTTCTCGACCAGACCGCGCTCAGCGACCAGACGTGTGCCCTGCCACCAGTTGCGCATCAGCTCACGACCATCTGGTCGAGGGGCCGGTCGGCGGCTGCGAGAAACAGCTGCGACAGCGTGGGCAGGTCGAGTCCGAAGTCGTCCACCCGGCCACCCGCCCGGGCGGCGTCGAGCACGTCGAGGGGGTCGATGCCATTGGGGACTTCGAGGCGCAAGTCGTCGGCCTGGTCGCTGACAACGGTGACACGGGGGTATGCGCTCAGCCAGTCGCGGTTGGACGGCTCCACATGCAGCCTCAGCTGCCGTCGGCCCGACGAGGCCCGCAACCTGGCGACGCTGCCCAGGAGCACCGTCCGTCCGCGGTCGACCATGGCGATGTCCTCGCAGAGATCCTGCACCAGATCGAGCTGATGGCTGGAGAACAGCACCGTGCAGCCGATCCGGGCCCGCTGGCGCAGGGTCTCGGACAAGCTCACGACGGCCACCGGGTCCAGACCGCTGAACGGTTCGTCGAGGACGATGACCTCGGGGTCATGCACCAGGGAGGTGGCCAGCTGGAGGCGCTGCTGCATCCCGCCGGACAGCTTGTCGGTCCGGTCTTTCCACCGGTCTTCGAGCCCCAGCTCTTCGAGCAGCGCCCGGGCTCTGCTCGTCGCATCGCTGCGGGACAATCCGTGCAACCGCCCGAAGTGGACGACCTGGTCGCCGGCTGGCATCCCGGGGTACAGCCCGCGCTCCTGCGGCATGTAGCCCCAGCGGCGGCGGTCCTCTTCGCCCACCGGCCGACCGTCGTACCGGACGCTGCCGCTGTCGGGGCTCAGGACCCCGAGCATGATCCGCAGCAACGTCGTCTTGCCGGCGCCGTTGGGTCCGAGCAGCCCGGTGATCACCCCCGGCACGACGTCAAATGTCACTCCATCGAGGGCCATCAGGTCACCGAAGGCGTGTTCGATGTCACGTATCTCGAGCCCCATGTGCCGACCCTATCGATGGCCCGACGACGCGCATGGTCAATCCGCAGATCGGGTCCGGTGCTGTCACCGCCGCGACGTAGGCTGGAACTCACCATGAGCACTCTTTTCGGCGACTTCCCCCTGCCCCGGCTCAGCCCTGCCGCTGCCACTGGCGAGGTGGATGAACGCGGCGTGCCCACCTGGGCGGAGGCCGGGGCCCAGCCACCCCAGGACGGTGCCGGCCGCGATACCAGCGCGGTGATCAGCCGCGACCCGGAGGCACTGCTCGAGGGGCTCAACGCCCAGCAGCGCATCGCGGTCACCCATGAGGGGGCGCCGCTGCTGATCGTCGCAGGCGCGGGCTCGGGCAAGACCCGCGTGCTGGCACACCGCATCGCCTATCTCCTTGCGGCGCGCGACGTCAAACCGGCGCAGATCCTCGCAATCACGTTCACCAACAAGGCCGCCGGCGAGATGCGCGATCGGGTCGCTTCACTGGTTGGCACGCGCAGCAAGGCGATGTGGGTCTCGACGTTCCACTCTGCCTGTGTCCGTATCCTGCGTCGCGAGGCATCCCACGTCGGCCTGAAGTCGACCTTCTCGATCTATGACGCCGCCGACAGCCAGCGCCTCATGTCGATGGTCATGCGCAGCCTCGACCTGGATCCCAAGCGTTATCCGCCGCGGTCCTTCGCCGCCCAGGTGTCCAACCTCAAGAACGAGCTGATCGACGACGAGACCTACTCAGCCGGGCTCAGCGAGGCAAGCCATCACGAGCGCATGGTCGCCGCGGCCTACCGGTTGTACCAAGCCCGTCTGCGCCAGGCCAACGCGATGGACTTCGACGACCTGATCATGACGACGGTCCACATCCTTCAGGCGTTCCCCGACGTCGCCGAGTACTACCACCGGCGTTTCCGGCACGTCATGGTTGATGAGTACCAAGACACCAACACCGCGCAGTACCAGCTGGTGCGTGAGCTGGTCGGCCATTCGAGCAGCGAGTCCCCGGCCGTTCCGCCGGCCGAGCTCGCGGTCGTCGGCGACGCAGACCAGTCGATCTACGCCTTCCGCGGCGCGACGATCCGCAACATCGTCGAGTTCGAGCAGGACTACCCCGACGCGCAGACCATCCTGCTCGAGCAGAACTACCGCTCGACCCAGACCATCCTGCGCGCGGCCAACGCGGTCATCGCCAAGAACTCCGATCGTCGGCCCAAGAACCTGTGGACCGACTCCGGTGACGGCGCCAGGATCGTGGGCTACGTCGCCGACTCCGAGCATGACGAGGCGGCATTTGTCGCCCGCCAGATCGACAGCCTCGGCGACGAGCACGGTGTGAAGCCCAAGGACGTGGCGGTCTTCTATCGCACCAACGCCCAGTCGCGTGCCGTCGAAGAGGTCTTCGTCCGGGTTGGCTTGCCCTACAAGGTCGTTGGCGGGACGCGTTTCTACGAGCGCCGAGAGGTCAAGGACGCGCTCGCCTACCTGCGGGTCATCTCCAACCCCACCGACACGGTCAACCTGCGACGCATCCTCAACGTCCCCAAACGGGGCATCGGGCAGCGAGCAGAGGCCTGTATCGCGCAGCTCGCCGAGCGCGAGCGCATTCCGTTCGTCGCGGCTCTGGGTCGTCCGCGGGATGCTCCCGGCATCGCGACCAGGTCCGTTGCGGCGATCATCGCGTTCACGTCCCTGCTCGAAGCTCTGCGGACGGTGCACGAGGGCGGCTCGGGGGTGGGAGACCTGCTCGAGGCCGTGGTCGAGCAGACTGGTTATCTTGCCGAGCTCCGCGCGAGTCAGGACCCCCAGGATGAGACCCGGGTCGAGAACCTCGCCGAGCTGGTGGCCGTCGGTCGCGAGTTCGACGAGTCCGAACCGGGCGGTTCGCTCCAGGACTTCCTTGAGCGTGTCTCCCTGGTCGCCGACGCCGATGAGATCCCCGATGGCTCTGACGAAGCCGAAGACAACGGCGTGGTGACATTGATGACCCTGCACACCGCCAAGGGTCTGGAGTTCCCGGTCGTCTTCCTCACCGGTATGGAGGACGGGACCTTTCCGCACCGGCGATCGCTCGGCGACCCCAAGGAGCTCGAGGAGGAGCGGCGCCTCGCCTACGTCGGGATCACCCGCGCCCGGGAGCGGTTGCATCTGTCGAGGGCGATCGTGCGCTCCGGGTGGGGATCTCCGCAGTACAACCCGGCGTCGCGTTTCCTCGATGAGATTCCGGCCGAGCTGATGGACTGGCAACGCACCGAGACAACCGGCATGAGGTCCTCATCCATCCCTGCTGTTGCGACCCTGGCCGGCCGGCCAGGGGTGCGGTCCCCGGGCAACCGCCCGATGATCTCGCTGCGCTCAGGCGATCGGGTCAGCCACGACTCCTTCGGCCTCGGCACCGTCGTGAGGGTCGAGGGCGAGCTCGAGAAGGCCATGGCACACGTCGACTTCGGGGCTGACACCGGAGTCAAGCGACTGCTGCTGCGTTATGCGCCGCTGGAGAAGCTCTGAAGAGTCCTGCTGGTCGCGCGCGCCGCCAACTGGCGATCGAAGGCCCTACAGCGCGACCGCGATCTTCCGATCGGCAAGCCACGGCAGGGGATTGACCGGCTGGCCGCCGTTGGGGTGGATCTCGAGGTGCAGGTGTGGGCCTGTCGACTCGCCGGTGTTGCCGGACTGTCCGACAAGCTCACCGGGCATCACGGTCTCGCCATCGGTGACCGAGAGGCTCGACATGTGGCCGAAGAACGAGACGGTGCCGTCCCAGTACCGAATCTTGACGATGGTTCCGTAGCCCGACTCCTGGCCCGCAAAGGTCACGGTGCCGGTCGACATGGAGACCAGGTTCGTGCCCACCGGGGTCGCGAAGTCCTCACCGGCGTGCAGGCGTCCCCACCGCATACCGAAGCCGGACGAGAGGACGTAGTTCTTGATCGGTAGCTGCCAGCTGTGCTCCTGGGCAACGCGTGCGTCCTCCAGCTCCCGAGCCGCGAGGCTTCTCCGCTCGGCAGCGCGGGCCACCCGCGCCCCGCCGTTCTCACGGGCGATGTCCTGGGCGTTGGCCTCGATCGCCTGGAAGCGGGGGTCCTGGAGCTGTCCGGCGGCGACCGCAGCCTGGAGCGATGCAGCGGCAAGGGTGGCGTTCTGGCTGACGGACTGGGTCTTGGCGGTGGTGACAACGGCAGCGCCGGTTGCGGTGCACATGAGTGCGGCTGCGGCTGCGGTGGGCAGAGCCAGACCGGTCATGAATCGGCGTTGTTTGGGGGATGCGTGCTTGGCCCCACGGTGGCGACCGCTATGCAAACCAGCAGACACGAGCAGACCTCACGGGCAGAAGACACGGAAGGAACGAGGCTAGCGTGACCTTTTCGTTATGCCAAATTGGCCCGATGCGTCACCTTCGGGCGGCCGGACGCTCAACCGCGCCGATCTGGGCGTTTCAGCTCGGTGACTCCGGCAGTCAGCGTGCTTCCGTCCGCGTCAAGCTGGGCCAAGGTTGTCGAGATCCCGTGGACGACGTCGCCGTTGATCGGAAGGCTCATGTGGCCGATACCGTGCATCTTGACGTTGCGGACTGTGAGATCGGGGTGATGCAGCCGTGCGTTGCGTTGGGGAAAGATCATCTGGTCCAGGTCAGACCAGTAGGCCACGAAGCGGGTCTGGCAGCTGGGTACAGCCGCGTTGAGCTCAAGCATGAGCTCGCTGCCGGGCCTCAGCTGACAGCAGAGGTTTGACGGCAGCGCATAGGCGTTGAAGGTGCCACCGTGCGGTGACCCGAGCGTGACCAGCGTGTGCACCCTCGCATCACCTCCCAGTCGGGTGACGTAGTAGCGGGCGATGAGGCCGCCAAGGCTGTGTCCAACGACGTGGATGCGTTCGTAGCCCGTCTCGGCCACCAGCGCCTCAACCTCCTGGGCCAGCTGGGCTGCCGCGACGCGTACGTCGGTGGTCCACGGGGAGTAGTTGATGGAGACGACCCGGCCGAAACCGCGCCGCCGCAATCCCCGACGCAGGAGCGCGAAGACGGACCTGTTGTCGACCATGCCGTGCACCAGCAGGATCGGGGTGCCGGCCGCCTCGACATTGCCGATCACGAGCCCGCGCTGCACAGGTGGCAGCTCCCCGAGGCTGTAGCGGTGGCCGTCGTAGGCATCCGGGCGGCCGAACAGACCGAATGGGTATAGCGCGAGATGGGTGCTCACCCAAGCCACCTCGATTGCCGCGCCGACCAGACCGGCAGGGGTGGTCAGAGCCTTGGCGGCCTCGCCAAGGATGTCGTGTGTGCCTCGGGCGCGGTCACGGGCCACGCTGGAGAGGGTGTCGAACGCGCGCCCGAGATGGCCTCGACCGCCGGCGTCCGGGGTCGAGGCGGGACGGGGCCGACGCACCGAAGCTGATCGCTTCGGTGCTGAGGGCCGGGGCACTGGCGGCTGGGGCATTGTTACTCAACGGTAATGCCTGAAGACCCATTTTCGAGGGTCAAACGGTGACGTTGCGCAACCGTGACGCGCGGCGTTGCCTTCGGCGCATTTCGGGGCCTTCGTCTGACTGGATGTCCATCGCCATCGCGCGTTGGCTAGTCTGCTTTCCATGAGCGAATCTCCGTTACGCATCGTGGTGGCCAAACCGGGACTTGATGGCCATGACCGAGGAGCCAAAGTGGTGGCCCGCGCGCTACGTGACGCCGGGATGGAAGTCGTCTACACGGGCTTGCACCAGACCCCGGAGCAGATTGTCGAGGCAGCCATCCAGGAGGACGCGGACGCGGTAGGTCTCTCGGTGCTCTCTGGCGCCCACATGACTCTGTTCGCCAAGGTTGCGGCGTTGCTCGAAGGACGGGACGCCAAGGATATTGTCGTCTTCGGCGGCGGGATCATCCCGGAGGCCGACATCCTCGAGCTTGAGAAGCTCGGTGTGGCCAAGGTGTTCACTCCCGGCGCGACGACGACCGAGATCGTCGAGTGGGTCCGCGCCAACGTCATCCCTAGCTGAGTCGCCACCTGGCTCCGAGACGGGCTGGCTCAGAGACGGGCTGGATGGTCGGCGGGCATGGCTATGACCACGCCCGAGCGCTCCCAACGCATCACGGACAACAGCGCCGACGTGGGGAGCGAGACGCATCCCGAGGTGGAATGCCCTTGGTCCACATGCAGGAAGATCGCGGACCCGGCGTACGGGATGCGGGCCTCGTTGTAGCCGATCACCTGCGCGTAGTTGTACGCCGGAGACTGGTGCATCTGCTCTGCGCTGTCCCACCGACCGCCGGCCGGCGAGCGCTGGTGGGTGTTGTACAGCGCCGATCCGGGGTCGTCCACCCAGACGTCTTTCGCGTCGACCCTCAACCATGACCCGGCCCCGAGGCCGGGGTTGCCGTTGACGCCGAAGCCATTGCGCAGCGGGAAGACGCCAGCGGGAGGCGGGGGTCGCCCTCCCGCTTCGCCGAGCTCACCCCGTCACGGCCGACGTGGCCGGCATACGGCCCCACAGCAACCACGTATTGCGAGCCGGATCGCTTGCAGGCGGGGATGGTCGCGTCCGAGCCTTGGGCATCGACCAGGACGACCTGCCGAGCAGTCACGCCCCAGGGGACGTTGCAGCCGGGAGGCGCAGGTTTGGGGGGTGCCGGCTTGGCAGCGGTCGGCTTGAGCGTGGCTATGAGGCGAGCCGGGGTCAGCATCGGACTGGGAGTGGGCCGCTTCGTGGTGGGGGTTGCGCTCGGTGTCGGAGTGGTGACGGTCACTGAGAAGGAGGGGCGCCGGGGGAGTCGTTGCCGCCGTCGAGGGCAGGGCGGAGCGTGTCGGGCCGGACTGGCACGCGCCGACCAACGACAGCAGGCCGATGACGGCGAGCCACGGCGGCGCGGTGCGGGTCGCCCTCATCGGCCCACGTCGAAATGCTGGAAGTCGGGTGCGCTCCAGACCCCACCCCACCGGAAACCCTGGTCGGTGAACGCCCGCACAGCTGCGCTTCTGGTCGAGGAGAGCACTCCGGCGTATCCGGACCGGCGGGTGGCGAACCAGGTGTCGGGATAGACCCGCCCTGGCGCTGCGATGTAAGGGTTCTCGAAGTCGTTGACGTCGATCGCGGTGCCATAGGCATGGTTTGACCAGCCCTTCTTGGACTCCTCACCACCGACGTAGCGGCAGTTGAACCCCGACGTGTTGTCGGCATCCATCGCGGCGTAGTCGTCGGCACCAGGCCCTGTCGGTGCGTGCCCCCAGCTGCTGTCCATGACCTTCATCTGGCGGATCCGGAAGCGCTGCTCGTACAAACGGGTGAAGGCAGTCGCGGTCCGGCTCGCGATGCTCGCGTTGACCACGATCGCTCCCCGGGACCGGCGACCGTCGAACCCCCAGAAGTTGACCGTGATGTAGCGCAGGGAGGATCGACCCACCGGGCAGCCCGGAGACCAGGAGTAGCCCACCATGCGCACCCACACGACCTCCGGCACCGGGCGGGTAGTGGCATTGGCACCCGAGCCCACTGCGGCCTGGTTCGTCGGGAACCTGATCCGCGGCTCGGCTCCGGCAAGCGGCACCGGGGCCAAGCTGCTTGCGGGTGTCGTGGCGTGCGTGGCCGATGGTGCATTCGTCCGGGACGCGGTGGCGGTCGTCGGCGCCGGAGTGGAGGGGGTCGCACTGGCGCTCGGCGTGCTGGATGTCGATCTGGCCGCCAGGGCCGAGCGGCTGTCAGTGCTCGCACCGGGTGAGCCGGCGCTGCAGGCGACGAGGGCGAGGCTGGTCACGGCGACGGCCATGGTTGCGGCTCGGGCCGTTCTGCTTCGCCGCATCGTTCGCTCCCTTCGCCGAGCCTCAGGCGAGCCGAGTCTGCCACTGGAGCCACGGCGCGAACCAGTCTTCCGGTTCGGTCTGCACGTTCCTCGATCTTGCCCTCCAAGGTTCTGACGCGTCCAGAGGGATCAGACGGGTGTGCACATGCCGGATGCGGATTGGCCGCCGTTGAGGTCGTTGACCAGGTCGTTGAAGACCGAGCCTGCGGCACCGACCTGGGGGTCCTCCACCCTGACCGGCCCGCCCGCAGGGGAGAGCACCATCGTGACCAGGTCGTCGGGGAAGGCGGCGGTGGTCTTGCCGGGGGTGACGTGAGGCCACGCCACCTGGGATGCGGCGTTCGTCAGCCGTTTGGCCGCCTCGGGGATGAGCCGACACTGCCGCTGCGCCTTTCCCTTTGCGTGACCGACACGACCCCGTCGCTGGTGACGACCAGCACGTCGTGGAAGCCTGCGACGCCGCCGACCCGGGTGATCGTCAGCGGGAAGACTGACGATTGGGACGGGCTGTTGGAGGGGCTGCTGGCTGGGCCCTGAGAGCCGCAGGCGGTCATTGTTGCCACCGCGGCCGTGCAGCAGATGGCTCGCATCAGTCGTCGCATTGGTTACCTCCAGAGATCGGACGAGGCTAGCCTGCGATCGGTTCCATCTGCGGGATGGTTCACGTGAGACTGGTCCCATCCCGGCACCCCTAGGCGGCCACCCTGTATGGCGGCGGGCTACGCTCCGCTGGGATGTTCCCTTACTGAATGATGAGGATGAACTCGTGGATCTATTTGAATACCAGGCGCGCGACATGTTCGAAGCGCACGGTGTCCCGGTGCTGGCTGGCACCGTCGCCGAGACCGTGGAAGAAGCCCGCGCAGCGGCAGAGGCGATCGGCGCCAAGAGCGGCGGAGTGGTCGTCGTCAAGGCGCAGGTCAAGGTCGGTGGACGAGGCAAGGCCGGTGGCGTCAAGGTCGCCAAGTCTGTCGACGAAGCGGCTGAGGCCGCCCGCCAGATTCTCGGGATGGACATCAAGGGCCACACGGTCCACAAGGTGATGATCGCCGCCGGTGCGCAGATCGCGGAGGAGTACTACTTCTCCATCCTGCTCGACCGGGCCAACCGCTCCTATCTCGCAATGGCCAGCAAGGAAGGCGGCGTGGAGATCGAGGTGCTCGCGGTCGAGCGTCCCGAGGCACTCGCCCGTATCCCCGTCGACCCGATC
>Ga0208587_1001485_pt1 | contig 12423 bp, 9 predicted proteins | sample NGESurdeep092012_7_FD_184472 | JGI IMG/M metagenome (GOLD analysis project Ga0208587, IMG submission 184472) | Arctic peat soil microbial communities from Barrow, Alaska - NGEE Surface sample 210 deep-092012 (SPAdes) | ecosystem: Environmental > Terrestrial > Soil > Wetlands > Peat ...
CGGGAGCCCTGTCGGCGGCGGCGGTGTCGGTTCCGGCGCGCTTGCGTTCGGCCTCGGCGGCCTGCTCCTGCGCGACCTGCTTGGCTTTCTCGGCGGCGATGCGGGCCTGCTCCGCGGCTTTGGCGTCCGCCTCGGCGGCTTTCAATTGCTGCGCCTTTTGTGTGGCCTCGGTGGCGAGCCGCGCCCGCTCCTGTTCGGCCAGCCGCGCCTTTTCGGTCGCGGCAATGCGCGCTTCCTCTGCGGCAATCTTGGCAAGCTGAATCCTGGCGAGGTTTGCGTAGAATCCGTCCGGATACTGCGCGAGGAAGGCGTTCAATGCGTCCTTGTTGCCGATCTGCAGCGCCAGTTCGTAATCCCGGCGCGCCTCCGCTTGCGGATTGGGCGCAGGGGTGGATGGCGCAGACGTGGATGGTACAACCTTGGCCGGTACCAGCGGCACATCGTCGCCGCCGAGCGAGCCATAGACAAACGGCTCCTGCCGGTTGCCGGTGGTCTTCAGCACGTCGTCGCGAACGAAGCCGAACGCCTTGCGCACATCGAGGCCCGGCGTCGTCAGGTGTTTTGCCAGTGCGATCGTGAACGGGCTGTTCTTGGCGTCGCCGTCCAGCGCGGTCGAGCCGGCCTTGGCGGAATAAGCGATCAGCGTATTCGGGCTGGTGGGCTCGATCTTGGCAAGGCCGCGTCCGATCGAACGCGATGCGACCGTCCGTTTCATGACCTTGGCAAACGGATTGTCCCGGCAGGCGTCGAGGATCACCAGCCGAAGCTGCTTGGCGGGTTCGACGGCCAGCAATATGCGGTCCAGCGAAAACGCCTCGTCGTAAACGTCGGTGTCGCGTTCCAGCTTCGCATCCACCGGGATCAGGTAGTTGGTGCCGTCCACCTCCATGCCATGGCCGGCGTAATAGACCACCGCGATGTCGGCGTCGCGCGCGCGGTCGGCAAAGTCGCGCAGCGCCCGCCGCGTCTCGGCCGCCGGCAGGTCGTGGCGTGAATCGACGACATCGAAGCCGGCGTCCTTCAGCGTGGCCGCGATCACGGCGCCGTCATTGACCGGGTTCGCAAGCGGCGCCACGCTTTGATAGGCGGAATTACCGAGCACCAGCGCCACGCGCTTCTCGGCAAAAGCCGGCTGGCACACCAGCAGCAGCGCGGCGGCGAGCAAGAATTTGTGCAATTTCAGAGATCCAGGCGAATACATCATGACGCTTCCGGAATTATTGCCTTTGTAGCAGGGAATCCCGCCTACCAGAAGCATGCCCCAGGCCTTGTGAGCCAGATCACGTCGCAGCATCCATCTCCAGCGCCCGCCGGTAACGGAATTCCCTCTCTGTTAGTCGCGTCAGCCCGCCATAGGTTCGCCCTTTGCCAATGACGCTTTTCCGTCCAAGATCGGCCCACAAGCCAAAACAAGCGGAGGAAGCGATGCGCGGCGTTGTGTTCACAGGCGAACGCGGACTGGAATTGATGCAATTCCCGGACCCCACTCCGGATGCTCATGACGTGGTCATCGAAATGAAGGCGTCCGGCATGTGCGGCAGCGACCTGCATCAGTACCGCCGCCCCAAAGGGCAGACGCAGGCGACCGGCATCCCGATGAAGGACGGTCCCGTCATCGCCGGGCATGAGCCTTGCGGCGTGGTCGTCGCAGTCGGCACGGCAGTCGATGCGCGGGAGGCGCGCATTGGCGAGCGTGTGATGGTCCATCATTATCAGGGCTGCACCCAGTGCAACCATTGCCGCTCCGGATGGCAGCAGCTCTGCCAGGAGGTGCCGGTCAAGGTCTACGGCAACAACGCGCATGGCGGCCACGCGCAATATCTGAAAGTGCCCGCCAACACGCTGGTGCCGCTTCCCGACGAACTGTCATTCTCGGCAGGTGCGGCGATCGCCTGCGGTTCCGGCACCGCCTACAGCGCGCTGCGCCGGATGAACCTTTCCGGTAACGACACTATCGCTATTTTCGGCCAGGGACCGGTCGGGCTTGCGGCCACGCAATACGCCAAGGCGATGGGCGCCAAGGTGATTGCGCTCGACATCAGCCAGCAGCGGCTGGAGCGCTCAAAAGCGTTCGGCGCCGACCACGTGGTCAACCCCGGCTCGAACGATCCGGTGGCTGCGATCAAGGATCTCACCCACGGACGTTACGCCGATCTGACGCTGGACACTTCGAGCAACCCGGACGCGCGGTTGAATGCGATCCGCTCTACCAAGGTATGGGGCACGATGTGCTTTGTCGGCGAAGGCGGCGACGTCCACATCGACGTCAGCCCGCATCTGTTGCGCCGGCAATTGACCCTGGTGGCGTCATGGACGTTCTCCAACATCATCCAGGCCGACTGCGCGCGGTTTTCGGTCGAGCGCGGCATCGACGTCGACAAGCTCTTCACCCATCGCTGGAGCATCGACCAGGCGGAGGAAGCCTATAAACTGTTCGACAGGCAGGTCGACGGCAAGGGCGTGTTTTTGATGTGACCGTCCACCTCATCGTGAGGGACTCAATTTCTTGCAAGCAGGGAGCACACGCCGTGAGCCACAACCGTTCCACCGTCGAAGCCGTCGTCCAGCACTATTTCGACGGCCTGTACGAAGGCAACGCCGACAAGCTCGGCGCGGTCTTCCATCCCTCCGCCGACCTGCGCTGGCTGGAAAAGGGCGAGCTGCAAGTCCTCACCGTACCCGATTGGCTGGATCGCGTCAGAAAGCGGCCATCCGCCAAGGCCGAGGGCAAGCCGCGCGAGGATTTCATTGTGACCATCGACCGCTCCGACGATTCAACCGCCTTCATCAAGGTGCGCTGCCAGTTGCCGCCGCGCTACTTCACCGACTATCTGGTGGCGATGAAACTCGCCGACGGATGGCAGATCGTCTCGAAATCGTACCGCTACGATTTGAGGGAATAGCCACGACGATTCCGCGGCATTGACGGCGCCGCCGGTCTGGGCAAATTGACCCGGCACAGGAATTGGACACCGTGGAAGCCAAATTCCAGATATTTCTGATTCTGCTGGCGGCGCTGGCGGGTACCGCGCTGCTGGCGCGGCGGATCAATGTCGCTCCCGCAATCCTGCTGCTGCTGGCCGGCATCGTGCTCGCCTTCGTGCCGGGAATGCCGACGCTGGAATTGCCGCCGGAACTGGTGCTGCTGGTGGTATTGCCGCCTTTGATCTATTCGGCCAGCGTCGCCATGAGCTGGCGCGAATTCAAATACAATTTGCGCCCCATCATCCTGCTGGCGGTCGGCTGCGTGATTTTCACGGCGTTCGCGGTCGCCGCCGCGACGCATTATCTGATCGGACTTCCGTGGAGCATCGGATTCCTGCTCGGCGCCATTGTCGCGCCGCCGGACGTGGTGGCGCCGCTGGCGATCGCCCGCAAGCTCGGACTGCCGCGCCGCATCCTGGTCGTGCTCGAGGGCGAGGGGCTGGCGAACGACGCCACTGCGCTGATCCTGTATCGCTTCGCGGTGGCGGCGATTTCAACCGGCATGTTTTCGCTGCCGAAGGCTATGGGCGAATTCGCTGCCACCATCGTCGGCGAGGTGCTGTTCGGCGCGGCGGTAGGCTGGCTCAGCTTGCGGATGCGCCACCGCGCGCGCGACCCGCAGATCGAGATCACGCTATCGCTGATCACGCCCTACGTCGCCTACTGGTTGCCCGAGCATTTCGGCGGCTCCGGCGTGATCTCAACCGTGGTTTGCGGATTTTATATGAGCTGGAACGGGCCGCTTTGGATCTCATCGGCGACGCGGCTGCAAGGCATCTTCTTCTGGGACCTCGTGATCTACCTGATCGAGGGCATGCTGTTCCTGCTGACGGGATTCCAGATGCGGTCGCTGTTCGAGAAATCGAAGGCGTTTCCGCTTGATGACATCCTGTTCGCAACCGCGCTGGTCACCGTCATGATCATCGTGGCGCGTTTCGCCTGGCTCTATCCCGCAACATATCTGCCGCGGCTCATAAAGCGCGTGCGCGTCCGCGATCCGTCGCCGCCATGGCAGTGGGTGTTCGTGCTCGCGTTCACCGGTGTGCGCGGCGCCGTATCGCTGGCCGCGGCGCTGGCGCTGCCGTTCGCGCTTCCGAATGGCGAGGGTTTCCCATACCGCGACCTCATTCTGTTCGTCAGCTTCGGCGTCATTTTCATTACGCTGGTAGGATTCGGGCTCGGGCTGCCGCCGGTGGTCAGGTGGCTCGGCGTCGCGAAGGCAGGCCGCGACGAACATGTGGCGGAGCTCGAGTCGGAAATCGCGGCGCGGCGCGAGGCGCTTGGTGCTGCGCTCAAGTCGCTCGACGCCATGACCGACGACCGCGAATTGTCTGACGAGGTGGTCAAGCTGCTGCGCGCGCGGCACGAGACCCGCGCCAACCAATTGCCGGATTCGCTGGACCCCGACGCGCACGAGGTCTCGGCGACCGGGACCGACCTGACGCGGGAACTGATATCGGCGGAGCGGAAGTTCATTCACGTCCTGCTGCGCGACGGCAAGATCACCGACGAGATCAGGCGGCGGATCGAACGCGATCTTGATCTCGAGGAAGCGAGCCTTGCCAACCGCGAATACCGCAGGACGCCGCTGTGAGCAAAGACCTCTACGCGAGTCGCCCCGGCGAATGCCGGGACGACGCGCCTTTCATTCCGCCGCGTTCTGCCCGGGCCTGGCGGTTTGCTTCCGCCCGACATAGCCGGTCGCGTCGCCGAAGCGCTCGACCATGACCGCGGGCAGGTCCTTGGATTTGTGAGTCACGCAGGCGCTGGAGCGCACGGCGTAGCGGTCCTGACGCGCGAGATGCGCAGGCGCATGGCCATTCTGCAGCGCGCGGGCGCAGTCCATCGCCAGTTTGCGGAAATGCATGATGCCCAGATCGGTCGGGCCGAGATGTTCGCGGCTGCGGTCGGCGATCGGGCCCTGGCTGTCCTGCACCGCGGCATCCTGTTCGGACACGCCCTTGATGCCGGTATAGCTCTTGGTCTTCTGCAGCTTGCGGTCGATCAGATAGTCGTTGGCCTTGTTGCGCAGCGGCACATAATTCGCGTCGACCTCGGAGATCACGCCATTGCCGCGGTCGTAGCCGTCGCGCTCGGCCTGCGTCAGCGGACGCTCCGGATTCCAGGCATAGGTGTAGATCCAGCAATTGGTATCGGTCACCGGGATGAAGCTCTGGCCGAAAATATTCTCGCCCGGCATCGCGCTCGGCGCATAGGCGTGCACCGGCATCAGGAATTGTGCGATGCGCCAGTAGATATTGTCGCTATCGGTGAGCCGGCCGCCCGCGATCGTCAATCCGGCGTCATGCGGGTTGATCTTGATGACCGGGCGCGGGTCCTCGGCAATCCAGCGCATGTGGTCGACGTTCATGCGCGCGATCGGATTGACGAAGTGCTTCTTGATATCCAGCACCTCGTCTTCGTCCTTGTCGAAGCTCAAATGCGCGAAGGTGAAGTGCGCGGTGTCGATAGAGCCTTCCAGCGCCTGCACCCAGTTGCAGTCCTGCCACTTCTTCGAGACGTAGCGGTGCGAGGCCGGCACCAGCGCCATCTCCAGGTCAGGCAATTCAGGGACTTCGCCCGCCGGGCCCATATAGGCCCAGATCATGTCGCCCCACTCGCGCACCGGATAGGACTTGATGCGGATCAGGTCCTTGGCGTTGAGATCGGGATACGAGGTCGGCATGTCGACGCAGCGGCCGTCGATATCGAACTTCCAGCCATGATAGACGCAGCGGATGCCGCATTCCTCGTTTCGGCCGAGCCAGAGGTTGGCGCCGCGGTGCGGGCAATACTGATCGATCACGGCGACCACGCCGCGGCTGTCGCGGAAGGCCAGCAATTCCTCGCCCATCACGACGATCTTCTTCGGCGGGCCGTCGGCTTCCGGCAATTCCTCGGACAAGAGAACAGGCAACCAGAAGCGGCGCAGCAGCTCGCCCATTGCGGTGCCGGCACCGCTTTCGGTCAGGAATTGATTGTCCTCTGCGCGGAGCATGGCCGTCCTCTGGGGTTTTATCTTGCTTTTGACCGAGCTTGGCGCAGGCCGGGCGGGGCGTCAACGTGGGTGTTGCATTAGGCGGAAGGCACGGCGCAGCTCCACGAAGAGCCGTCATGCCCCGCCACCGGGTCTCGCCTTCGGCGAGCCCGATGACAGGCTCCAGCGGGGCATCCAGTACGCTGCGGCTTCTCGATTTACCGCAGGCGTCTCTGGAATACTGGATCATCCGCTTACGCGGATGATGACGACTGAGGATTTGGTGCGGGCGTAGGCAATTAATGTTTGCGGATTCGAATTTCAAACACCGCGTGTTTGCAGACACGGCTTCGCGATCTCGCCGCGCATCCACGCGAGGTTTACCCTGAACGTCTGCCCTCAGAACCCAGAGGGCGCAGGGAATGCCGGGCGCCCGATGCGCCCGCAGCCGCGCGTGGTGTGTAGAAAGCACGCGCGTTAGTCACCACGGTCACACCGGAAATCGCCCGGCATTCCCCGCGCAATGGTTTTAACGGTTTCCTTCGTGCTCTCCCCGCCACCGTCATCGGCGAAAATGGCTTCCGCCAACTTGATGCCAGCGTCGGGGCGTCAGGACCACACGACTTCGCCGTCCGCAGCAAGCAACGTCGTCAGCGCGCCGCTACGTCCACCGCATCCCGCCCCTACGTCCGTGACGTTCGCGAAACGCCCCCTGAGTGGGACGGGATGTCGATGGATATAAAGTTGATTTGGGTAGAGCGCGAAGCGGAATATTTTTTCGCGGAGGACTGGACACCCCAATCAACAAATTGCCCGTCGGGCAAATCAGTTTATAGGGCGGGTTGGCCGAAGACGTAACCCGCCGCGATTTCTGAAGTAATGGCGGATGACGCCTTCGGCTAATCCACCACGCGCCCTCACACCGGCAGCTCGCCCTTCACCGTCACGCGGGTGCCGGCGCGGGTGTGCGGCCAGTAGTCCCACATCGCGCGGTGCTGGGTGCAGCGGTTGTCCCAGAACGCGATGGCGTTTTCGCTCCAGCGGAAGCGGCACTGGAACAGCGGGTTCTCGGCGTGCTGGTAGAGATAGGCCAGCATGGCGTCGCTCTCGTCGCGGGGTATGCCGACGATGTGGCGGGTGAAGCCGCGGTTGACATACAGCGCTTTCTTGCCGGTCACCGGATGGGTGCGCACCACCGGGTGCTCGGCGCGTGGATAGGCCGGCCGGTCGGCGACGCCATAATTCGCATAAAGCCCGCGATAGATCGATTCCCCGTCATGCAGCGCGGTGAGCCCGTCGAGATAGGTCTTCATGCGGTCGGACAGCGATTCGTAGGCCGCATACATGCTGGCGAACAGCGTGTCGCCGCCGCGCGGCGGGCATTGCCGGATATAGAGGATCGAACCCATCGGCGGCTCGACGTCGCAGGATACGTCCGAATGCCAGCCCTCGCCGTTGGCGCGCGGGGAATCCTTGTCGGCGTAAATCTTCATCAGCGCCGGATCGTCACCCTCGTGCGGTGCGGCGGGATGAATGTGCAGCTCGCCGAACTTGCGCCCGAAGGCGAGATGCTGCTGCGGCGTGATGTGCTGATCGCGGAAGAAGATCACGAGATTTTCAGCGAGCGCGCGGTGGATTTCATCCATCGTGCGGTTGGAGAGCGACTCGCCAAGATCGACGCCCGATATCTCCGCGCCGATGATCGGAGTGAGCTTCTCGACCCCGATGGTCTCATAAGGCTCGGTGCTGTCGGCGATGTGCCGATAACGGGGTCCCTGCTTGCTGGCCAGCGAGCTCATGCGAGTCCCCCCCTTATTATTCAATCACGATCCCACTTTTCGGGATCATGCTCCCAGCGCCTTACTCCGCAGCGGTCGGCTTCGCGCCGGCGCCGTAGCGCTGGTCGATATAGTCGATCACCATCGCCTTGAATTCGGTGGCGATGTTGGGGCCGCGCAAAGTGCGGAATTTCTTGCCGTCGACGAACACCGGCGCCGCCGGGGTTTCGCCGGTGCCGGGCAGCGAGATACCGATGTCGGCATGCTTGGATTCGCCGGGGCCGTTGACGATGCAGCCCATGATCGCGACGTTGAGCGATTCCACGCCGGGATAGCGCGACTTCCAGTTCGGCATCTCGTCGCGGATGAAATCCTGGATGCTGCGCGCCAGTTCCTGGAAGGTGGTCGAGGTGGTGCGGCCGCAGCCGGGGCATGCCGCCACCAGCGGCACGAAGGTGCGGAAGCCCATGGTCTGCAGCAGTTCCTGCGCGACCTGCACTTCAAGCGTGCGATCGCCGCCGGGCTCCGGCGTCAGCGAAATCCGGATGGTATCGCCGATGCCGTCCTGCAGCAGGATGCCGAGCGCCGCGGCTGAAGCCACGATGCCCTTCGATCCCATGCCGGCCTCCGTCAGCCCGAGATGGATCGCGTAGTCCGAACGCGCCGCGAGTTCCTTGTAGACCGCGATCAGGTCCTGCACCGCGGAGACTTTCGCCGACAGGATCATGCGGTTCTTCGGCAGGCCGATCTCTTCGGCGCGCGCCGCCGACAACAATGCCGACTGCACCATCGCCTCGCGGGTCACCGCGCGGGCGTCGAGCGGCTCGGCAGACTTGGCGTTTTCTTCCATCAGCCTGGTGAGCAGTTCCTGATCGAGCGAACCCCAGTTGGCGCCGATCCGCACCGTCTTGTTGTTCTTGATCGCGATCTCGACGATGTCGGTGAACTGGCTGTCGCGCTTGTTCTTGAAGCCGACATTGCCGGGATTGATGCGGTATTTGTCGAGCGCCTCGGCGCAGGCCGGATGCTCCGCCAGGAGCTTGTGGCCGATATAATGAAAATCGCCGATCAAAGGCGTGGTGATGCCGCGCTTGCGCAACTCGTCGCGGATATGCGGCACGGCAGCTGCGGCTTCGTCGCGGTCGACCGTGATCCGCACCAGTTCGGAACCGGCGCGCGCAAGGGCTGCGATCTGCGCCACGGTGCCAGCGACATCGGCGGTGTCGGTATTGGTCATCGACTGCACCACGATCGGCGCGCCGCCGCCGACGGCGACATTGCCGACCATGACCTGGGTGGTTTTGTGCCGGGCCTTGGGGCCGGCGACGTCGTTCTGCGGCGGTTTTATGGGCTTGTTCATGGGGTCTCAAATATCAGGTTTTTGTGACAGTCAGCAATGGATCAATCACCACCGGATTGGGGCGATTGACCAGATAAAGCCCTGAAATCACCAGCAGGGCCGCGGCGCCGAACGCCAGCGTCAGGGCGTCATGCATGATGAAATAGCTAGCCACGACGCCAAACAAAGGGGTGATAAAGGTAAAAGCCGACAATTTGCTGGCGGAATAGGTTTTCACCAGCGTAAACCACAGCAGAAACGTCAGTCCGACCACCCAAATCGCCTGATAGGCCATCAGCGACAGCGCCAGCGGGCCGGGAACCCGGGTCAGGGTTTCGCCCGAGATCCACGCCGCAAACCCCAGAATCGGGATCGACAGCGCCACCTGGTAACCCAGCGCCTTTTCGGGCGGGGCCCGAAGCAGCGGCGTGGTCTTCACGATCAGCGTGGTGGCCGCCCACAGCGCGCCGCCGCCGACGATCATCAGGTCGCCGAGCAGCACGTTGGCATCGACATTGGCCTGGGGAACGCCGATCGCGAGTGCCACGCCGGCGAAACTCAAGCCCAGCCCGCCCCATTGCGACGCGCGCAGCCTCTCGCCGAGGAACTGATAGGAGCCGAGCGCCACGAAGAACGGCGCGGTGTAGAGAAACACCACCGCGCGCGACGCCGACGTCAGCAACAACCCGCGAAAGATCAGCACGAATTCGAGGCCGAACAGCACGCCCGCGAACAGGCCGGCGCGAAGCGTGCCGTCGCGCTCGAAGATCTTCACGCCGCGCAGCCGCGCGATCAAGAGCAGCACCGGCAAGGCGCCCGCGGAGCGGATCATGGCCTGCAGCATCGGCGGAATGTCCGGCAGCGCCAGCTTGACCGCGATCTGGTTGAAACCCCAGCTCAGGCACAGCATGAGCATCAGCGCGACGGCGCCCGGGCTGAGCGGGCGCCCGGCCGACCTGATCGCCAATTGTTCTGAAGACATGAAACCTCGTATCCAGCTTATCGCCGTGTTCTTATGCAGTGTTCTGGCAGTGCGCGCAGGTGCCGGTGATTTCGACGACGGATAATTTCGGTGCAAAGCCGGTGGCGCGCGCGGCGGCGTTGAGGCTTTGCGCCAGCGGCGCTGCCGGAATTTCGCCGACCGAACCGCAGCGCTCGCAGATCAGGAACGCCACCATCGCGGCGGCGTCATGGTCATGCGCGCAGGCCAGAAACGCGTTGCGGCTTTCGATGCGGTGAACGAGACCATTCTCGATCAGGAAATCGAGCGCGCGATACACCGTGATCGGCGCCGGCCGCGGCATCGATTTCGCAAGTTCGTCGATCACTTCATAGGCGCCGAGCGGGCGGTGGCTGGACAGCAGCGCCTGCAGCACCTGGCGGCGGATCGGCGTGAATTTTTGCGACCGCCGTTCGCAGACCCGCTCGGCATGATCGATCGCGTCCGCGGTGCAGCGGCCGTGATCGTGATCGGGCGCGGGAAATGTCGGTCTTGTCAAAGTCATCCAGGTGATCATGTAACGCGGCTGTACCGGTCCGTCTAATCCGAAGACGAAAATTTGCACCGCCGCATTGCGTAACAGTTTGATCTTGTTTCCGAAATCTCCCGTCAGTTTTCCAGCAGGTCCCCCGGGCCGAGGCATGTGCTGTCAGCGGGTCAGCCTTCTTTTAACTTGCCATGTCAAATTCATAAGCTAGCTTATTATATCGTAAGCTTATAGAGACGACCCGGTGCCGCCGAATTGAAGTTCCTGCAGTAGTTGCCGCAAGGAACTTCAAATCGAAAAGCGGCACCAGCCATCCGGAAATCCAGGTGCCCCTTTGTTTTCGAAGTTCGTGTCGGAGGGGCCGCAATGTTTCACGAACTTCGAAAACGGTGCCCCAAATGCCCCACGGTTCCGTGGATATGAACTTCCTGTTCACGCTTGGCGAATTGCAGCGGCTGGTGCGCGCCTATGCCGACAAGCAGGCCGCGCGCTACGGCATTACCCGCGCGCAATGGGCGGTGCTGGCCAAGGTGGAACGCACCGAGGGCCTGAAGCAGTCGGAACTCGCCGAACAGATGGAAATGCAGCCGATCACGCTGACGCGACTGATCGATCGTCTCTGCGACAATGGCTGGATCGAACGCCGCAGCGACGATACCGACCGCCGCGTCAACCGCCTCTATCTGCGCAAGGCGGCGCGTCCGTTGCTCGGCAAATTGAGCGGGCTGCGCTCCGAACTGACGGCGACCGCGCTCGAAGGCATCAATCCGGCCGACGCGCACCGGCTGCTCGCCCAACTGGAAGCGATCAAGGAAAACGTGCGCAACGCCATCCAGAATCCGGCCGGTGAACCTCCGAAGAAGGAGCAGCGCTATGGCTGATCCGGTCCTGAAATTCCCGCCCGATCAGAAGGCCAATCCGCCGGCAAAGCCCAGGATGAAAATTGCCGCGGAGCCGCGCCGCCGATTGATGGCCGCCATGCGGCGTTACCGTCGCGTGCTTTTGCTCGTCGTGCTGCCGCTGGCGGCGCTGACTGGCGGGCTGACCTTCTATCTCAACGGCGGCCGTTACGTGACCACCGACGACGCCTATGTCGGCGCGCAGAAGGTTCTGATCACGCCCGACATTTCCGGCAAGATCATCAACGTCGCCGTGAAGGAAGGCCAGTCGGTCTCGACCGGCGACACCATGTTCCAGATCGATCCGGTACCGTTTCAATTCGCTCTGGCGCAGGCGCGCGCCAAGCTGGATGATGCCAAGACCAGCCACGACAACCTCGTCGCCAACGTGAAGCTCTATGGGCAGACGATCGAACTCGTCAACGCCGGCATCGCGCTCAAACAGCGCGACGTCGAGCGCAAATCCTCGCTGGTCAAGAGTTCAGCCGGGTCGCAGCTCGATCTCGACAACAGCGGCACCGCGCTGGTCACCGCGCAGGCCCAGCTGCAAATCGTCAAGCAGCAGAGCTCGACCGCCCTCAATCAGCTGCTCGGCAACTCCGAGCTGCCGCTCGAACAGTTTCCGGCTTACATGCAGGCCAAGGCCGCGCTCGACGACGCCCAGCGCAATCTCGACCTGACCACCGTGCGCGCGCCGATGGCTGGCGTTGCGACGCAGGTCGATCAGATTCAACTCGGCCGCTTCGTCGCCGCCGGCACGCCGGTGTTCAGCATCATCGATATCTCGAAGCCGTGGGTCGACGCCAATCCGAAGGAATCGGACTTCACCTATGTCGCGGTCGGGCAGCCGGTCACCATCGACGTCGACGCATTCCCGGATCATGTCTTCAAAGGCACCATCGGTTCGCTCAGCCCCGGCACCGGCGCGCAGTTCGCGATCCTGCCGCCGCAGAACGCC
>Ga0208587_1001488_pt1 | contig 12413 bp, 9 predicted proteins | sample NGESurdeep092012_7_FD_184472 | JGI IMG/M metagenome (GOLD analysis project Ga0208587, IMG submission 184472) | Arctic peat soil microbial communities from Barrow, Alaska - NGEE Surface sample 210 deep-092012 (SPAdes) | ecosystem: Environmental > Terrestrial > Soil > Wetlands > Peat ...
GCACGCTGGCCGCGAAGGGCCCTCCGCGGCAGCCGGCGGCGGCGCTCGAACGTCCGTCCACGGAACGCGCAAACGCCGCTCAGGCCCCGGCGGCGGCCTGCAGGCCGCTTGCGATCCTGGCCCCCGCGGCGGGGTCGCGGAAGCTCTCCGTGCCAACGGCCACCAGCGTCGCGCCGACGTCCAGCAGCTCGCGCGCATCGCACGCGCTGCGCACGCCGCCCATGCCAACCACGGGGATCCGCACGCGCGCCGCCACCGCGGCGACCTGTGCCAGCGCCACCACGCGGACGGCCGGCCCGGAGAGCCCGCCCGTGCCGCCGCCCAGCCACGGCGGGCGCCGGGCGGAGGCCCCGTGCGGGGCGGATGGGCCGCGCGGGGCGGATGGGCCGCGCGGGGCGAGCGCGGTCGCCCGCAACGTATTGATCAGCGACACCGCGTCCGCGCCTCCCTCCTGCGCCGCCTGGGCACAGAGCGCGACGTCGGCGGTGTTGGGCGTCAGCTTCACGATCAACGGCTTGCGCGTGCGATCGCGCACGGCGCGCACCACCGCTTCCAGCTGGCGGGGGTCCGCGCCGATGTCGAGGCCCGTCTTGACGTTGGGGCAGGACACGTTCAGCTCGATCGCCGCGATCTCGCCGTGCTGCTCGCACGCCTCGACGAGCTGCGAGAGCTCCTCTGCGCTCGAGCCCATCACGTTGGTGATCAGCGGAACCGGCTGCCCGTGCTCCCCGGCGCCGGCGGCGATCTCGACCAGCTGCGGGAGGTCCTCGCGCAGGTAGCCCTCCAGGCCCTTGTTCGGCAGGCCGATCGAGTTGATCAGCCCCGCCGAGGCCTCCCACAGGCGCGGGGGAGGATTCCCCTGGCGCGGCTCCAGCGTGATCGTCTTCGACACGTAGGCCGCGAACGGGAAGTCGCTCAGCAGCGCATCGCCGAAGACCGTGCGCGCGGCGATCGCGTCGAAGGTACCCGAGCCGTTGATCACCGGATGCGCCAGCTCAAGCCCGCAGAAGTCGACGCTCACGCGGGTGCCCCCGCGTGCTCCTCGACGCGCTCCAGCTCGGCCGCGTCGATCACGGGCCCGTCCACGCACACCCGCAGGTATCCGCCGCCGCGCCTGGGCACCACGCACCCGAAGCAGGCACCGAACCCGCACGCCATGCCCGCCTCCAGCGCAAGCTGCGCGGGGGTGTCGCTGGCGGCGCACAGCGCGCGCACGCCCTCGAGCATCCCCGCGGGCCCGCAGGCGTAGACGACGGCTTCGGGGTCGCGTTGCAGGCCGGCGGCCAGCAGGTCGGTGACGAGCCCGTGATGGCCGCTCGAGCCGTCGTCGGTCGCCACGCGCGCCCCGTCCAACAGCGCGGCGCCCTGCGCGCGCGCACGATCGCGGAAGCCGAGCAGGACGGTCGCGGGCGCCTGCAGGACGTCCTGCAGGATCGCCAGCGGCGCGATGCCGACACCGCCGCCGATGAGGATCGCCCGGCGCCCCTGCGGCGGCGCGTAAAATCCCCGGCCCAGGGGTCCGAGCACCCACAGCCGCTCGCCCGCGCGCAGCTCGCACAGCCGCCGCGTGCCCGGCCCGACGTCCTCCAGCAGGAAGTGCGACTCGCCATCGCTGCGGCGGGCGATCGAGAACGCGCGCGGCAGCAGCGGACGCTGCTGCTCTCCCCCACCCCAGCCCTCGGCCGCGGCCAGCATCGCGAACTGGCCCGGCTCCGGCTCGGGCCCGTCGGGGTCGGCCACGCGCAGGACGCGGTAGGCGCCCAGCTCCTCCATGCCCGTTACCGTCAGCAGGCGCCGGCCGAAGGGGGCCTGGGTCACGCCACCCCGGCCCCGTCGGGGCTCGCGGAGGGCTCGCGCCGCGGGCGGGCGCCGTGCAGCTCCTGCAGGCAGAGCACCTCGGGCTCGCCGTCGCGCTGCGCGCGCGAGATCGCCCGCGCGGCAGAGACGCCCGCGGCGAGCGTCGTCAGGCACGGGATCCCGTGGGCGACCGCCGCGCGTCTGATCTCCCACCCGTCGGTGCGTGCGCCCACCCCCGTGGGGGTGTTGACGACCAGGTCCACGTCGCCGCGCTCGATCCAATCGAGCACGTGCGGGGAGCCCTCGCCGATCTTGTTCAGGCGCTGCACCGGCACCCCCATCCGCGAGATCGACTCGGCCGTGCCGCGCGTGGCGACGATCCGAAAGCCCGCGTCGTGGAGGATCTGCGCGACGGAAAACGCTCCCGTCTTGTCGGAGTCCGTGACCGTGATGAACGCCGTGCCCTGGCTTGGCAGCGGCACGCCCGCGGCGGCCTGGGCCTTGGCGAACGCGGTGGGGAAGTCGCGCGCGATGCCCATGACCTCGCCCGTGGAGCGCATCTCCGGGCCGAGCACCGCGTCTGAGCCCTCGAAGCGGTCGAACGGAAGCACGGCCTCCTTGACCGAGACGTGATCGCCGAAGCCCATCCCCTCGTTTCCCTGCGGGAGGCCCATCTCGGCGATCCGCTCGCCCAGCATGATCCGGCAGGCGAGCTTGGCCAGCGGCACGCCGATCGCCTTGGAGACGAACGGCACCGTGCGCGAGGCGCGCGGGTTGGCCTCGATCACATACAGCTCGCCCGCGTGGACGGCGTACTGGACGTTCAGCAGGCCCACCACGCCAACGGCCAGCGCGATCTCCCGCGTGGCCGCGCGTATCTGATCGAGCATCTGCGCTTCCAGCGAGTGCGGCGGCAGCACGCAGGCGCTGTCGCCGGAGTGCACGCCCGCCTCCTCGACGTGCTGCATGATCCCGCCGATCCACACCTCGCGCCCGTCGCACAGCGCGTCCACGTCGACCTCCGCGGCGTCCTCCAGGAAGCGGTCGAGATAGATGTCCCCGCCCTCACCGGCCTCGCGGCGCAGGTAGTCGGCCAGGCCCTCCTCGGAGTAGACGATCTCCATGGCCCGGCCGCCGAGCACGTAGGAGGGGCGCACGAGCAGCGGGAAGCCAACCTCCCGTGCGCACGCCAGCGCCCCATCCACCGAGCGGGCGGTGGCGTAGGGCGGCGCCTTGTAGCCGAGGCGCTCCAGCAGCGCGCCGAAGCGCCCGCGATCCTCCGCCAGGTCGATCGCCTCGACGCTCGTGCCCAGCAGCGGCACTCCCGCGCGCGCGAGCTCTGCGGCGAGCTTCAGCGGCGTCTGCCCGCCGAACTGGACGATCACGCCCTTCAGCCCGCCGCCCGATGCGGCGGCGCCCGCGCCGTCCAGCTGCCCCTCGACCTCGACCACCGCCAGCACGTCCTCCAGCGTCAGCGGCTCGAAGTAGAGGCGATCGGAGGTGTCGTAGTCGGTGGAGACTGTCTCCGGGTTGCAGTTGATCATCACCGCGTCGCGCCCGGACTCGCGCACGGTCATGGCGGCGTGCACGCAGCAGTAGTCGAACTCGATGCCCTGCCCGATGCGGTTGGGGCCCGAGCCGAGGATCACGACGGACTCGCGCTCGGCGCCGCCGACGCGCTCGCGCCGGACCTCGTGCGCCGGGCGCTGTGCGCCGGCGGTGCGCTCCCAGCCGGAGTAGTAGTAGGGGGTGCGGGCGGGGAACTCCGCGGCGCAGGTGTCCACCGACATGAACATCCGCTCGCCCGCAAACGGCGCCTGCGGGTCGAGCGCCAGCTCGCGCAGCTCGCGCAGGAACCACGGGTCCACGCGCGTGTGCTCGTGCACCGTCTCCACGCTCACGCCCCGGCCGAGCAGCTCCAGCACCGCCTCGAAGCGATCCGCGGCGGGCGTGCGCAGGCCCTCCAGCAGCTCCTGCTCGGGGGTCTCCCGCAGGCACGGTGACTTGTCCAGCTCGCGCGAGCGCAGCGCCTTGGCGAACGCCTGGCGGAAGGTGCGCCCGATCGCCATGACCTCGCCCACTGACTTCATGTGCGTGGTCAGCGTGGGGTCGGTGCCGGGGAACTTCTCGAAGGCGAAGCGCGGCCACTTCACGACCACGTAGTCGATCGTCGGCTCGAAGCAGGCGGGGGTCACGCCGGTGATGTCGTTGTCGATCTCGTCCAGGCGATAGCCGACGGCCAGGCGCGCGGCGATCTTGGCGATCGGGAAGCCCGTGGCCTTGGACGCCAGCGCAGATGACCGCGACACGCGCGGATTCATCTCGATCACCAGGATCTCCTCGGTCTCCGGATTGACGGCGAACTGGACGTTGGAGCCACCCGTCTCCACGCCGACCGCGCGGATCACCGCGATGGCCTGGTCGCGCAGCTGCTGGTAGAGGTGGTCGGTGAGCGTCTGCTGCGGTGCCACGGTGACCGAGTCGCCGGTGTGCACGCCCATCGGGTCGACGTTCTCGATCGAGCAGACGACCACAACGTTGTCGGCGCCGTCGCGCATCACCTCCAGCTCGAACTCGCCCCAGCCGATCACGGACTCGTCGAGCAGCACCTGCCCGATCGGTGAGGCCTCCAGTCCCTGGGCTGCGATCCGCCGAAACTCCTCCGCGCTGCGCGCGATCCCGCCGCCGCGCCCGCCGAGCGTGAACGCCGGGCGCACGATGCACGGCAGGCCCAGCTCCTCCAGCGCGCCCGCGGCCTGCTCCACGCTGGTGGCGATCACGCTGCGGGGCATCCGCAGCCCCGCCCGCGCCATCGCCTCGCGAAACAGGTCGCGGTCCTCCGCGCAGGCGATCGCCTCGTAGTTGGCGCCGATCAGCTCCACCCCGAAGCGCTCCAGCGTGCCGTCGTCGTGCAGCGCCTTGGCCAGGTTCAGCGCGGTCTGGCCACCGAGCGTGCCCAGCAGCGCGTCCGGTCGCTCGCGCGCGATCACCTGTGTGACGGGACCCACCCCCAGCGGCTCGATGTAGGTCGCGTCGGCAAACTCCGGGTCGGTCATGATGGTGGCAGGGTTGGAGTTGACCAACACCACCTTATAGCCCTCCTCGCGCAGCACCTTGCAGGCCTGCACGCCGGAGTAGTCGAACTCCGCGGCCTGCCCGATCACGATCGGGCCGGAGCCGAGGATCAGGATCTTGTGGATGTCCGAGCGCCTGGGCACCTAGGCGGCCTGCGAGATCCGGTCGAGGAAGCGGTCGAACAGGTAGAGGCTGTCGTGCGGGCCGGGACCGGCCTCGGGGTGGTACTGGACGGTCCCCCCCGGCACGTCGAGCAGCTCCAGGCCCTCGACGGTGCGGTCGTAGAGGTTGACGTGGGAGAGCGCAGCGGCGCCGAAGTCCGTTTCCCAGCGCACGGGCTCATCGCTGTCGATCGTGCGCGCGCCGTCAGGCCCGAGCGCGGCGAAGCCGTGGTTCTGGGAGGTGATCTCCACGCGGCCGGTCTGCAGGTCGCGGACCGGGTGGTTGGCGCCGCGGTGCCCGAAGGGGAGCTTGAAGGTCTCAAGGCCCACCGCGCGGCAGAGCAGCTGGTGTCCGAGGCAGATGCCCCACACGGGCTTTACGCCGACGATCGCGCGCACGGTCTGCACGATGTAGGACAGCGCCGCGGGATCGCCCGGCCCATTGGCGAGGAAGACCGCGTCGGGATCCTCGCCAAGCAGCTCCTCGGCGCTGCTGGCGCACGGGTGCAGCGAGACGCGGGCTCCGCGGGCGATCAGCTCGCGCACCATCGACGCCTTGATCCCCGTGTCGATGATCGCGATCCGCGGACCGTCGCCGCTGCCGTGGCGGCTGATCTGCTGCGGGCTGACCACGCTCGCCAGGTCCTGTCCGGCCATCGGCGGCTCCGCGTCGATCAGCTCGCGCGCCTGCGCCTCGGGCACGGACGCCGGGAACACCCCGCCGCGCATGGCGCCCGCTTCGCGGATGTGCAGCACGAGCGCGCGCGTGTCCACGCCGCTGATCGCGCGCACGTCGCAGTCGCCCAGCCAGTCCAGCCAGCCGCGCTCGGCGGTAGGGGCGTCTTCGCGGTTGCCGGCCTCGCGCATGATCGCAGCGCGCGCCCACGGCCGCTCGGACTCCATCGCCTGCGCGCTGACGCCGTAGTTGCCGATGTGCGGGTAGGTGAACGCGATCAGCTGGCCCGCGAATGAGGGGTCGGTCATCGACTCCTGATAGCCGGACATCCCCGTTGTGAACACCACCTCGCCAACCGCGTGGCCCTCCGCGCCGCACGCCTCGCCGTCGAAGCGCGCGCCGTCCTCCAGCAGCACGTAGCCCGTCGCCGCGCGCATGTCAGAGGATCAACTTCTGCACGGCCTTGAACTCGGGCGTGCCCGCCCGCTCCAGCAGCTCGAACAGCACCGCCTCCACCGTGCTGACGATCGCGCCCGCGCGCTCCATCCGCTCCAGGCCGCGCTGGTAGTCCTCCTCGTGACGCGAGCCCACCGCGTCGGCGGGAACGTGCACTTCGACCCCGCGGTCGAGCAGGTCGTGGACGGTCTGGCTGACGCACACGTGCGCCTCTATCCCGCACACGATCGCCTGGCCCCTGCCGTGAAGGTCGAACCCATCGGCGCGGACCGCCGAGAAGACCGTCTTCTCGATCCGCGGCTCGTGCTCGAGCCCGACCTCGGGGGCCGTGTGGCCGAGCCCTTTCGGATACTGCTCGCTGACCAGCGCGGGCAGCTCCAGGATGCGCGCACCCTGCACCAGCTTCGCGCAAGCGCCCGCCACCCCTGCGAAGGCCGCGTAAGGGCGAAAGCCCTCCTGGACGTCCACCACCACCAGCGCGGTGCGGTCGCGGACCAGCAGGCTCATCGCGCGCCCGCCAGCGCAAGCGCCCGGTCGCGGTGCGCCACCGCTCCCGCGGCGACGGTCAGCAGCACGCGGCCCTGCAGCCGGCGCCCGGCGAAGCTGCAGTTCTCCGAGCGGCTCTCCCAGCCGTGCTCGCCGGCGATCCACTCCGCCTCCAGGTCCAGCAGCGCGACGTTCGCCCGCTCCCCGACGGCCACCAGCGGGGCGGGCAGGCCGAACAGCTCGGCGCCGGCGCTCATGCGCCTCACGAGCAGCCCCAGGTCGAGCACGCCGGGCAGCACCAGCCCTGTGTGCAGGGCCGCGAACGCGGTCTCCAGCCCCGTGCTTCCCATCGGCGCCTGCTCGAAGGGCACCTCCTTCTCATCGCGCGCGTGGGGAGCGTGGTCGCTGGCCACACAGTCCAGCGTGCCGCTGCGCAGCCCCTCGATCAGCGCCTGACGGTCGGCCTCGGTGCTCAGCGGCGGGTGCATCTTCATGCGCGTGTCCATCCCCCGCACGTCCTGCTCGGTCAGCATCAGGTGGTGCGGGGAGACCTCCGCGCTGAGCCTCCAGCCGCGCGCCTTCCCCTGCTCAACGGCGTCCACGGAGGCGGCGCAGCTGAGGTGCTGGAAGTGCACGCGCGCGTCCTCATAGCCCGCCAGCGCCGCGTCGCGGGCGACCATCGTGGACTCCGCCACGGTGGGGATGCCGGCGATCCCGAGCGCGGCGCTGACCACGCCCTCGTTCATGGCGCCCCCGCGCGAGAGCGTGGGGTCCTCCTCGTGCAGCGCGAGCACGCCGCCACACAGCCGCTGGTACTGCAGCGCCTTGCGCAGCATCCCCGCGCTGCGGACCGGCTTGCCGTCGTCCGTGAAGCCCAGCGCGCCCGCGTCCCTGAGCTCGGCCATCTCGCTCAGCTGCTCGCCTTCCAGGCCGCGGGTGATCGCGGGCAGGAAGCCGACCGGGACGCGTGCCTGGCGCGCGGCCGCGTCGCGCAGCGAGCGCAGCAGCGGCGCGGAGTCCAGCACAGGGTCCGTGTTCGGCATGGCGATCACCCCGGCGAAGCCGCCGGCGGCGGCCGCGCGCGTGCCGCTCTCCAGGTCCTCCTTGTGCTCCTGCCCGGGAGTGCGCAGGTGCACGTGGGGGTCGAAGAAGGCGGGCGTCAGCGTCAGGCGTCCCCCCTGGCCCTCGATCAGCTCCTCCCCCTCCCCGCGCGCCTCGAGCGTCGCGGGCTCGGCCAGCTCGCAGATCACGCCGGCGCTGAGACGCAGATCCATGCGGCCGTCCAACCCCGCTCGCGGGTCCAGCACGCGCACGTCGCGCAGCAGCAGCTCGACGCTCTCCAGCGGCGCGCTGAGGAGCCGTTGCACAGCGCTCACGCGCCACCCCCGCCGACGGGCGCGGGGTCCGCACGGCGCGAGGCCTCGGGCAGCGGACGCGGCTCCCGCGCCCCGGCGAGCAGCTCATAGAGGACGGCCATCCTGACCACCACGCCCGCCTCCACCTGCGCGGTGATGACCGCCTGCGGCGAGTCCACCACCTCGCCAGAGAGCTCGACGCCGCGATTGACCGGGCCGGGGTGCATGAGGACCTGGTGCGGTGAGAGCCGCCTGCCGTTGATCTGATACCAGGCGGCGTACTCGCGCATCGAGGGCACCCACATCTCGCTCATGCGCTCGTGCTGCATCCGCAGCGCGTAGACGATGTCAGCCGTGCCGAGCTCATCGAGCGTGTAGCGCACCTCGCAGCCCAGCTCCTCGATGCCGCGCGGGATCAGCGTCGGCGGGCCCACGATCGTCACCCTCGCGCCCATCCGCTGGAAGGCGAGCACGTTCGAGCGCGCCACCCGCGAATGCGCCACGTCGCCCACGATCCAGATCGAGGCGCCGTCGATCTGACCGAGGCGCCTGCGCAGCGTGTAGACGTCGAGCAGCGCCTGGGTCGGGTGCTCGTGCTTGCCGTCGCCCGCGTTGACGATCGCCGCGCTGCACCATTTGGAGACCAGCTCCGAGGCGCCCACCCAGGGCGTGCGCAGGACGATCGCGTCGGGCTTGTGCGCGCTCAGCGTCAGCACTGTGTCCTTGAGCGACTCGCCCTTCTCCACGCTGGAGCCGCTGGCGGCGAAGTTCACCACGTCCGCCGACAGCCGCTTGGCCGCCAGCTCAAAGGAGCTGCGGGTGCGTGTCGAGGCCTCGTAGAAGAGGTTCAGCACCATCCGCCCGCGCAACGCCGGGACCTTCTTGATCTCGCGGTCTGAGACCTCCGCGAAGCGCTCCGCCTGCGCCACGATCCGTTCGATCGCCGCCCGGTCCAGTTCCTCGATCGAGAGCAGGTGGTTCACGCCGGGGTCCCCATCGCCTTCGGGGCAGAGATCGCCACCTCGTCCACGCCGTCCAGCTCGCGCAGCCGCACGTGCACGTGCTCGGCGCGCGAGGTGGGCAGGTTCTTGCCCACGTAGTCCGGGCGGATCGGCAGCTCCCGGTGGCCGCGGTCGGCCAGCACGGCCAGCTGGACGCGCTCGGGACGCCCGTAGGCGAACAGCGCCTCGATCGCCGCGCGCACCGTGCGCCCGGTGAACAGCACGTCGTCGACGACGACCACCGTCAGCCCGGTCACGTCGAAGTCGATGTGCGAGGCGTGCAGGACCGGCGCGTCCGGACGCGTGGACACGTCGTCGCGGTAGAAGCCGATGTCCAGATCGCCCAGCGGCACCTCCGCGTCCAGCAGCCCCTCCAGCAGGCCGTGCAGCCGCTGCGCCAGAAACGCGCCGCGCCGATGGATGCCAACGAGGGCTGGTACGCGATCGCGGGAGTTGCGCTCGATGATCTCGTGCGCGATGCGCGTCAGCGCACGCCCGACTTCCTCCTCGCGGAGGACAACCTTCTCGTTGCTTCCCATCGATTCCTTCCTGGCCTCGCGGGACCGGGTTAAAGGAGCAGTTGGAATGTATCAGGGGGAAGCGACGGGCTCGGGCGGCGCGGGTGCCGGCGCCTCCTGCTCGCGCTCGCGCGCCTGGCGCTCGGACCAGCGCACGAGTGTCGCGCCGCCACGCTCCGGGAAGGGCACCTCGATCGTGTCGAAGTCGCGGGGCAACTCCGTGGCCGCGAACACCGCGCGCGCCTGGTCGCGAAGCTCGCCGCCCGCGTAGCGGCTGGAGACGTGGGTGAGCGCCAGCAGCCGCACCTCGGCGTCGCGTGCCAGCTCCGCCGCCTGGCGCGCGGTGCTGTGCAGCGTCTGGCGCGCACGGTCGCCCTCGTCATCGGCGAACGTCGCGTCGTGCACCAGCACGTCCGCCTGGTGCGCCGCCAGCGCCAGCGCCTCGCACGGCGCGGTGTCCCCCGAGATCACGATCTTGCGTCCCTCCCTGGCCGCTCCCATCACCTGCTCGGGCTTCACCCCCGCCACCGTCTCCCCGCGCTGCAGCCGGCCGAAGTCCGGTCCCGGGCTGACCCCCAGCTCCTGCGCCAGGCGCGCATCCAGATGCCCCGGCCGCGGCTCCTCCACCAGGGCGTAGCCGAGGCAGCTCTCCGCCTTGTGGCGCACCGGCACCGCCGCGATCAGGAAGCCCTCGCGCGCCACCGTCTGCGCGGGCTCCAGCTCGACGATCTCCAGCTCGTACGGCAGGCGGCCGTAGACCACCCGCATCGCCCGCATCAGCTCGCGCAGCCCGGACGGCCCGTACACCGTCAGCGGCTCGCTGCGCTCGCGCAACGCGAAGGACTTCAGCATCCCCGGCAGCCCGAGCCAGTGGTCGGCGTGGAAGTGGCTGATGAACACCGTGTCCAAGTCCACCAGCCCGACCGAGCGCAGCAGCTGGCGCTGGGTGCCTTCGCCGCAGTCGAACAGCAGCCTGTCCCCGCCGCGCCGGACCAGCACCGCGGGCAGCCCGCGCCGAGCGCTCGGCACGGAGCCCGCCGTGCCCAGGAAGAAGAGCGACAGATCCACGCCCGCAACGGTAGCGACGGAGAACCGCGCGCGACGAGCCGGAGGGTGCGCAGCGGCGCTAAGCTCCCAGGCCGGGGATGTCGTCCGAGCGGCGTCGTCTGCGCCCGTAGCTCAGTGGATAGAGCGCTCGCCTCCGGAGCGAGAGGTCGCAAGTTCGAATCTTGCCGGGCGCACCAATATTAGTCGGCGGGGTCCCCTGCACCCCGCCTGGCTCACGCCGTTCCGCTCGCTCTTCGCTGCTCGCTCCACGGCGGTCGCTCATGCCGGACGCGGCCCCCTGCACCCCGCCTGGCTCACTTCGTTCCGCTCGCCTCTTCGCGGCTCGCTCCACGGCGGTCTCGTCGCTCGCGGGGGCTGCCGCGCCGCCTGGCGCGCGATCGATCACGAGCTGGGAACGATCCGCGCCGAACGAGCCGCCGCGCGCGCGGCAGATGAGGCTCACAAGGAGAGATGGCCATGAGACATTCGAAATGGGGTTTCTGCAAACGTTGCAAGTGGTGGCAGGTAGAACCTGGCGCCCGCGTGAAGAACGCAACCATGGGACTTTGTATTGATGATAAATTACAACCGTTTATTCTTCGTGTTTCCGGCAACAGTGGGTGCAACCGCTATATGAAAGGAACACCAGCGCGGGCACCCGGGTCAGCAGGAACGCCCCCCACCGCAAAGCCCGTCCGTTAACCCGAGTGAAAAGGGTCAGATAGGCTCCTCAAGGAATAGGGTCACGTCTGACGCTGGACTGATTCTCGTCCGCGAGTTGGATGAGCGCCTCGGACTGGCGACCCTCATCGCGGAGCACCTGAGTGACTCGCTTGACACCACCTGAGCTACGGGCGCGGAGTGATTCGTTGCTGTGGAAGCCGTCGACCTGCGTCCGCGCGAGCGGGAAGAGCATCGGCACCGTGGCGAAGGATCTGGGCCTGACCGAGACGGCCGTGCGGGCGTGGGTGCGGGCAAGCGGAGGTAGATCGTGGTGGCGGTCCAGTGGGGGCCTTGACGATCGCGCTTCTGGCGTGGCCTTGCGTTCGTCCTTGCGGACGTTGCGGGAAGGCGTTTTCTGAGGAGGCACGGAATGAGAAGACTGATAAGCGTCACGGCACTAACGTTGGCGATGGGAGTTGCTGCCTGTGGCGGTGGAAATACTCCACCGCAGGGCGGCACCACCGCGCCGGGCGCCGACAGAACCGCCAAGACAGGCGTCCTTGAGACGGGCGCGAACCTCATGCAGAGCAAGGGGCCGGTGGAAAAGATCTCGATCTACCTCGACGGCTTCCATGCGGCCAAGGACGACCCCAAAATGCAGATGGAGGCCCATCACTACTGCAACCAGGTGAATGAAGACTTCGCGCAGTGCGTGTTATTCGACGGCAATACGGCTGATGCGAGGATGATGGGTGTCGAGTACATCGTCTCGGAAAAGATCTACAACACGCTGCCGGCCGACGAGAAAGCGTACTGGCATCCACATAACTTCGAGATTCTCTCGGGTCAGCTCAGACTACCTGGTCTTCCCGACGTGGCAGAAAAGGAAGCGCTGAAGGGCAAGATGAACAGCTACGGCAAGACTTGGCACTTCTGGATGACCGGTATGCGCGACCATCAGCCTGACCCGCTTCCATTCGGTCCACCGCGACTTCAGTGGAGCTTCAATCATGACGGTGAGGACCTGCCAGGGATGGTCGAGGACCGAGACACGCGCATGAATTTGAACACCGCAAAGGCTCGCAAGGATCGCCAGGATATGGTGTCTCTGGCAAAGCCCCAGGGTGGTGTCGATGCGATGGCCGGTCAGTTCCCAAATGCCAAGCCCGTGTCCGGTG
>Ga0208587_1001491_pt1 | contig 12405 bp, 11 predicted proteins | sample NGESurdeep092012_7_FD_184472 | JGI IMG/M metagenome (GOLD analysis project Ga0208587, IMG submission 184472) | Arctic peat soil microbial communities from Barrow, Alaska - NGEE Surface sample 210 deep-092012 (SPAdes) | ecosystem: Environmental > Terrestrial > Soil > Wetlands > Peat ...
ACCCCGCCAACCTAAATCTGATCTTCGTGGTAAGCGAGGATTTGGCTTACCAAGCTTCCGGGGACATCAATCCCAGCACGGCAAACCTCACCAATCAGGGTTTACAGCGGTCGCTCTTGATGGCCACGTTCCTGCAACAGAAGGTGATGGGGATGCAGAATGCGACTGGAGTTTACGCGCTCGAACCGATGACCCATTTGCAAACCGCAGGCAAGTATCCCGACATCGTCGCGCTGGAGACGATTCAGCAGTTCGCCATGCTGAATCAGACCACTATATCGTATGGGAGCAATCCGCCGGTTACCGCAAACAGTTATCCTGTCTTTGCATCGTATTCGTTAGAGTCCGAATTACCGGACGACGTTGCGCCGCCGCCGCCGGCACTCCTCTGCGCGGCTTGCCAGGGTCTCGACTTCCGCGACCAGAACGGCGACAACGAAGTTCTGGTCAGCGGTATCGTCAAGGCAAACGCGCCAGGGTTTTATGTTTTCTCGGCGCCATGGGAGACCGTGAGCGCAGTAATGGCGAACCTCAACCAGCGCCAAGGTTATAACCTGACCCTTCCGGCGAGCTATGTCAGTCCCAACTATATCTATGCAATTTCGATCGCGCCGTCGGGAAGCGCCAGCCTGGTTACCTACAACAGCTACCTGAGCCCGCCTTCCACCTACCCTGTGCTGCCCCCGCCGCCGCTGGTCAGCACTCCATGCAACACGGCGCAGACGCAGGCGTTTTTCAGCAGAACAGTGACCGGCGGTACTGATGGCGCCGTAATCCCGGCGGGGACCAACACCAACGAAACGGTTTATTTTGTCCGGCACGCGGAAGCGCATCCCAAGAACTGGTGGGACGACGGCAACTATATTGGCGCGGGGCAGTGGCGCGCCCTGGATCTTCCGAACGCATTACGCAACAAAATCCATCCCACGCAGGTTTACGCCGTCGATCCGGCTGTCGGCAACCCGGGCGGTGACGGTAGTATCGCTTCGTCGTATGTCAGGCCTTCGTTGACCGTGGAACCGTACGCCATCGCCAACAACTTGCCCTACAAGCTGGCCGCCAGCGTCCCCGTTTTCTCCCAGAATCCGCCCCAGTTATCCACCGCAGCCAGTATTTATTTCTTTAACGGGGGCACGTTCTCCAACCAAACGATACTGGTGGGCTGGGAGCACGATCACATCCCACCGACCGTAAATGCGCTGCTCACGAGCTATCAACCCAACGTCCAACAAGCGCCCAATTGGCCGGACGATGACTACGACACCATCTGGACGGTGACGCTTGACGCCGTAGGCAACGTGACGGTGAACAACGGGATGTGCGAAGGCATCGATTCCACGGCGCTGCCGGCCACGCCTCCTCAATTCTGACCGTCGCTTACGATGATGGCCGCCTTCCGGACCATCACGCTCCAGCTGGGCGATGGCCGAGACGATCATAAGAAGACCTGTCCCGAGCGGCGAGGTGGGTAGCCGCGGTTTGCGCACCGTAGACGCGCCCGCGCAAGATTGAACATCCGCAACCAAAAAAATCCTCTCGGATTCGAGAGGACTGCAAATATAGAGATACAAAAGGCTAAGCTTTGGTAGTGGGTCAGTTTGATTTCCACAGGTGATGCGCGACTGCTGAATTCGTGGCATCATTGAACCGTGCCAAAACGAACCGAAAAAGCTCGTGATTTCTTCGCAATCGCCCGCCGCGTGGTTGAGCAAGCGATTGGCGAGCAAATGGACGGGTCTCCGCTCGAAGACCCCGACGCCGGAAAGAATCCCGCAGCCGTGGCGCTCGGCAAGCTCGGAGGCGCGAAGGGCGGTCGGGCAAGAGCCGCAAAGCTCTCACCTGCCAAGCGGAAGCAGATAGCGCGAAAAGCGGCCCGCAAACGATGGGGAAAGGACTAGTAGTCCTCTTCGTCTTCTTCTTCGTCTTCGGGATATTCAGTGGGCTGCTTCATCTCTTCAATATCAACATTGAAGTTGTAATCGGGTCGCTCCAGCGTGTCTCCAAACTTGTTATTGTCCAGCCACGACTCGAAATCCAAGTTGAGCTGCCTGACATCTGAAAGAGCCGCCTTTCTCTTCCACGAGAAAAACACACGAGCGATCTCCGCTGGAGAATCGAAGAGCGGATAATATCTGGCAAGGTGTCTGACCCCTTCCGGTGTAACGACATCCTGAAAAACAGGATGATTCGCCCGAACTTCGCGACCCTGAGGATCTTCCATATACGTCTCGCGCAGGGATCGGGCTATTAGGCGACAAAGTTGATCTCGCGGACTGATCGGAATCGGTTTCCAGAGGCCGGGTTGTTCGACTGCCCAATCGGCCACGAGATCGGGGCTTATGTCTGTGCCTTCATCGGGATGAGCATTCTTATAGCAATCAACGATGAAGTTCATTTTCTTATTGCCACGCTTTGGCCTGAGTATTACTTGAGCCACTGTTTACCTCACAAAGCTTTGGGGTGGCATTTGGTTCCACCCGTCTGTTAAAGCGGTTGACGTTACGATCTCACGCACCTTGACCAAGAAAGGCCGCAATGCGCTGTAACCAAGTTCCTTGCGGTGCTGCAACTGCCCAACAACGATTCCAGGGTGAATTTTCACTTTATTGGCGAACTGTATTACCCGTTCGCGTGGATACAATGGGCCGACTCGACGGATGAAGGAATCGAGTTCGGCGGTCGGAATCAAGGCATTAGCTGCGTGTTGATTAGCGCGGCTCTCCGCCTCATCCTCTACAAGCCTGACTGCAACGCCGTTTATGCCATCTACCAAGTCAATATCGACGGAGGCATCGTCATTCAAGACGTGCGCCACCTCGTGCATCAGCGTGAACCAAAAACCATCAATTCGGTCATGTCTGATTGAGACAGCGATAACAGGCGACGAATCAATCCACAGCGTTGCTCCGTCGATCTGACATCCCGACAGTGGTTCAATTACGACAAAACGGATTCCGTACTCGCCTAACACTTTGGCAACATGTCTTGTCTCTTTCGGGAAGGCTGCCAGTTCGCGCAGCCGCTTTTCGAGCGGTCTCGCAACTGCCGGATTGAATGCTCTAACCGGAAGTAACTGTGCAAGCTGTCGAGCACGAAAGCACCATGCCTTCTCAGCAGAATTTAAGTTTGGAATCCGGTCTATCCTGCGGGCCGCGACAGGAAGACGCACTTCTTCGAGCAAGGGATTCTTGCCGTAAAACTTCGTCAACTCTGCTTCAAGTTCGGCAGGACTTATGGTCACCGAAATCCAGCCGCGCTTCTGCATCTCGCGGACGGGAGCGAGATCATAGAGTTTCGCCAATTTGCCCACCTGTGCCAAATCCGTCTCTGGGCTTAATGCAGATAGGCGAAACAAACCATCCCATTTGATCCACTCTTCAGGAGTGTTCCCGAAAGCAGCAGCAAACCGCACGGCGGACTCCGCGCTGATATTGCTCTTGCCAGAGAGGATCATGTAAATCGTTTGGCGGCTGATTCCAGTGATCGTAGCCAATTCATCGTGAGTCCAACCTTTTTCCGTCATCAGTTGGCGCAGTATCTTACCGGGGTGGATTGGGTTCATATTGAAGAGTTGCGGGTAATCGTCCATAGCAAAACCATCATACAGTAAGCGTGCTATGATGTAAAGAGATTCTTTACATTTCTCTTGACAAGGCATAGCCGTTCAAGCATAATGGTCAGTATGAACAAGCTAGACAGTTCCCGTCGCTCTCAGGTTGTTCGGTGCTTAATCGAGGGTTGCTCGATTCGCTCCACAGTTCGCATGACTGGCGTTGCGAAGAACACCGTCACAAGGCTCCTCGTAGACTTGGCTGAGGCTTGCGCTGACTATCATGACCGTAACGTGCGCAATGTGCGAGTCCGCCGCTTGCAGTGCGATGAAATCTGGCAATTTGTCGGAGCGAAGAAAAAGAACGTGACTCCTGAGCAAGAAGAAAAGGGATGGGGCGACGTTTGGACGTGGACAGCAATCGATGCCGACACAAAGCTGTGCGTGACCTACTATGTTGGAGATCGGGGAAAGCATTCGGCCTACAACTTCATGTGCGATGCTGCGAACCGCATCGTTGGCCGCCCGCAGATAACCACGGATGCGCACAGGCCATACCTACAGGCCATCGAAGACGCGTTTGGAACGGAAGTAGATTACGCACAGTTGCATAAGATTTTTGGCGCTTCGACTCCCGACGCATCGCGCTACAGTCCTGCGGCCTGCATCGGTTGCGATATGAAAACCGTGATGGGAAACCCCGATCCCAAGCATGTCAGCACGTCATTTGTGGAGCGCCAGAATCTCAGCATGAGAATGGGAATCCGGCGCTTCACGCGCCTAACAAATGCATTCTCCAAGAAAGTTGAGAATCACACGGCATCGGTAGTGATTTGGTTCATGTACTACAACTTCTGCCGCGTTCATCAAACGATTCGGGTCACACCAGCAATGGAAGCTGGAATCAGCGATCACGTTTGGAGCCTTGAGGAAATGTGCGGCTTGTTGCCGAAAGCTGAATCGGCAACCAAGCGAGCGGAGAAGAATCTGCTACTGAAAGCACTCGCAGGGGAGTAATATTTCCCCGTAGACAGAACGGCCCGCTGGCAGGCGGGCGTTTTGCCGTTTGAATTGTCGCGTCGGGCAACGCTTTGCAAAGCGTATCAGGTGGAGTGTGCCCGATGCAAGCGTCCTGCTGTAGTCTCGGTGTTTCGCAAGGTGTGGTCCTGGCATTTCCGTTTTATTCGGAGTCCGATGTGCCATCTGTAAATGAAAAAGTGGCAATCTTGGAAGAAAGAGTCTCGAATCACATAAAGTTCTTCTGGGTTGTCGTTGCTTTTGGCTTTGCATGGCTTGGGGCAATTACGGTATTGGTGTACCACACCAATACGACAGTTGGTCGGGTCGAGAAGGCCCAAGCGGATGCGCCGACCCGAATCGTTGCAGGATTGCTCAACAATCTGAACGTACCCACGGCTCAGATGACAGTCAACCTCGAAGCAGTATCGACAGTATTACAGAACTCAAGAGTAGGACGGATAAAACCTGATCGCACCTCATTAAAGACCGTGGCGGACAAGATTTCTGATGTTCAGCGCCAGTATCCGGATTTGATCCAAGCTTGGCAGGCAACTGGGGCGTTCATTGGTTATAAGTCTGAAGCAATCGCTCCCGACCTGTCGAAAGTCCTCAGTGTTGCTAATCACCCAAGCTGTGAAGAAAGAATGGATCCGGATGGATGGACAATATCCAATTGCGAAACGTCATTAGAAGATGTGGCTCTAAGAATCCGGAATACTCGCATCAACGGGAAACCCGCCACATTTAAGTTTGTGAACTGCATTATGCACTACAGCGGTGGACCGCTCCCCGGTTACCAGTTGACGTTCTACAACTGTATACTCCGATTTCAGGTACAGACGGTTCCGTCGAGAGAGGCCATGATTGCAATGCAGCAACTCACGACATCTGAGAGCGACAAGCTGAGCATCAGTCTCGGTTAGCCCCCCTGTGGAAATCAAACTGACCCACTACCTAAGCTTTGGTAACCTTGCCGCTGCGCAGGCAACTGGCGCAGACCCGCATGCGCTTGTTGCCCGTCTTGGTTTTAGCGTGTACCGGGCGCAGATTGACGTTCCAGCGCCGCCGGGTGACGTTATGCGCGTGACTGATGTTGTTACCGAATTGCGGGCCTTTGCCGCAGATTTCACAAACTTGTGCCATGAGTAACTCCAGAAAATTGCCGAATCGGCTGGGTAAACATCTATGATACCTGACCGACCCGATTTCCGGCAACTTACGCTCCTTAGTAGTGTGGCGCGACACCTGGACTATCAGCATCTGAAGCAGAAATCCTTGAAAGGGCACGGCTTCAGCCGTGCCGTTACGTGGGCTTGGAGTTGGGCTTTATAGATCGCTGCACAAGCAATGTTCCATGTGGGTCGTTTGGAATTGACGCTGCTGAAATTGTCATTACGAGCGAAGCGAGGAATCTGCTGTTGTTTGCGCCTGGAACGACGGATGGGGAAAACAGCAGATCCCTCACGGCCTGAAGGCCGTTCGTGATGACAACTCAGGGCTAGCGAAAACCGGACATAACTTATGCAGCACTCAATGGCCCCTGAGGGAACTCGCACTTAGTCTCAAACACCGAAGTCCCTCAGTGGCTAAAGCCCATCATCAGGAGCCAGCTTACGGCACGGCTGAAGCCATGCCCCTTCAAAGCGCGAGATCCTCATGAATAATTCGGTTGAAGCGCCGCGAAGTGCAGAACCGCGTCACGGGTTGTACCAGCCACCGCGTCACGAACAGTCCGCCACTGCTCCTTGACTGCTGACACCTGACCCCTCTCCGAGTGCTACACTGCGCGCAGTGACAAAAGAACTCCAGAGTTCCGGCACTGCTAGTGACAGCGAAGTTGTTGCGGCCGGCACGCTTTACCTGGTCGGCACACCGATCGGCAATCTGGAAGACATCACGCTGCGCGCTTTGCGAACCCTGAAGGAAGTGGACCTCATCGCCTGCGAAGATACGCGGCAAACGATGAAGTTGTTGAACCACTACGGCATCGAGAAGCCCACCGTCAGCTATCACGAGCACAATGAGCTTACCCGCGCGGCCGAACTGGTCGTGCATCTCGAACGCGGCGACAACATTGCCATGGTGAGCGACGCCGGCATGCCTGGCGTAAGCGACCCCGGCTATCGGCTGGTGGCGCTTGCGATACGACATCACATTCGCGTCGTGCCCATACCCGGGGCGTCGGCATTTTTGTCGGCTCTGGTGGCCAGTGGCTTGCCCACCGATTCCTTTCACTTCGGCGGCTTTCTTCCTGCAAAGGAAGGCGGGCGTCGCACCGTGCTGGAGGTCATCCGTACTTCACCACGTACTCAAATCTTCTACGAGGCGCCGCACCGCATTGTCGAGACCCTGCGCGATATCGTGGACACTCTCGGGCCGGAACGCCACGTCGTGATCGCACGCGAGGTGACCAAGCTGCACGAGGAATTCCTTCGTGGACGCGCCGAGAGCGTGCTGACGCAATTGGAACAGCGCGGGGACATCCGGGGTGAGATCACCTTGCTGATCGGCAAAGCAGAGGACAACGTTGCGGCGCACCCATCAACCAAGACCATTGCGAAGCGGATTCGTGAACTGATGGCGGCTGAACAGCTCGACGAGAAAGCAGCGCTGAAGCAGGCGGCCAGGGAGTTCGGGCTTTCCAAGAGCGCGACCTACCGGGAGTTTCAGAGAGGCAAGTGATCGGCGGACAATGCCGCAGCAAACCTGGGACCCGGCGCAACACCGGCAAACCGACACCCCTCCCGCGACATTTGACAAGCGGGACAACCATACTCAACAATAGCGGGCACGTTAGTAGTTGGGCACCGGCATAGGTCCACCAGTTCGCACCCCCCTCACGCCGAATGTCCAGGGCAATCCTCATGGCGAAGATCCTCTGCGTTGATGACGAACCGAATATTGTTACCTTGAAGGCTGCCATTCTCGAGGCCGCCGGGCACCAGGTAACCTCCGTCACTTCCGCGCACGAAGCGATCGAAAAGCTGCAACTCAACAGCTACGACGTCGTGGTCACCGATTGGCGGCTGGGCGACTCCAGTGGTCGCGCGATCGTTCAGGCTGCCAAGATGTATTCCGCCATGCCGGTGGTGGTGGTGTCGGGCTACGTAGCCGAAGCCTTCCAAGCTGCTGAACCGCTGGCTGACCTCTACCTGGAAAAGCCGGTCAATCCTGAGGAACTGGTGACGATCGTCAATGAACTCCTCAAGACCAGCGACCGCCCGCAATAAAATAAACGCTGCTGGCTAGCTAGGCGCCATTGGCCAACCGCGGTGCCGGCAGCATGCCTGCGGCCTGCGAAAACAACCAGCGTGCAATGCGGAGGCTTTCAGTGGATGGAAGAGGATGGAGCAGGGGGGACCTTGCGATCCGCGTCAACACTTTGCGACACCTGCGGACGCGCCGACACCACCGCCACCGATGCCGTCGCCTGCGCCAGAATCCGGTGATGAACCACAAACAGCGCCAGTTCCAATCGGTCGGAGACCCCGATTTTGTCGAAGATGTTGCGCAAAGCGTTCTTGATCATTTGTTCGCTGGTGTAGAGCTGCAAGGCGATTTCGCGATTCTTGTATCCCTGCACCACAGCGGCAACGATACGCAGTTCCCTGTCCGAGAGGCGGTCCCGCACTCTGGCGCCGACCAGGTCCTCGCTGACATCGGCATCCTCCGGGTTCGGACCTTGCAGAAATGACTGGCCTCGCGACAGCCGCCGCACCGCCTCGACCGCGATGTGGCCGTAGGCCGAACGGTAGATGACGCCCTGCACTCCCATGCGCATGAAGTCAGATGCACGTTCGCCATTTTCCGCCAAAATGAGCACCGCGATACGATGAATCGAAGTAATTTCTTGAATCGCGGGGAGTGAAGAAAGAAAGTTGGTCGAGAGAATCAGGACATGCGACCGAAGCTTCTCCAACGCGTTCAGTAACTGCTCCGATGACTGCGGCTGACCAACAATGCGCATGTCTTCCTCCACCGCCAATACCTTGGCAATCCCGGCACGAAAAATGGCTTGATGGTCAGCGATGATGACGTTGATCATACTTGCAACGCGCTGCGGTTCTGCTTTGCTTTCCTGGTGGGAGTCCGAATTGAAAGCAGAGGGACTGACCAGGCCTCTCCAGAGCGGAGGCAGGCTCGACTCAGGTCTTATACCACGAATGTACGGCCTAATGATAGAGTTTTTAGCCACTATTTGGGATTGGAAGATATGACAAAAGTGGTGGATAGCTCAAAGCAAGAGCCCCGTAGGCCATCCTGACTCGTCGTTGCGAGAGCAAGTCGCACGTAGCGGGTCCGGTAGCGAAGTGCCAACGAAGGCAAGTCTGGACCGCCCTGGAACTATTCAGTAAACCCCTGGCGGCTGGCGACTCGTCACGGCTGGCTTGTATGATCGAAATTGGGTGGCTACAACCTTTACATCTTCTCGTGTCGAGACCCGGCCCAATTGGGCTGAAGTTTCTCTTCCCGCCTTGCGTCACAATTTCCGGGTGTTGCAAAAGCATGTGGGCTCCGATGTCACCATCTGCGCGGTAGTGAAGTGCGACGCCTACGGACACGGCGCCCCGGGGTGCGCGCTGGCGCTGGAGCAGGAAGGCGCAAAGTGGTTCGGGGTAACGTCCACCGATGAGGGGGTCATCTTGCGGGAGGCCGGCATCGCCGGATGCGTGTTGGTGATGTGCGGTGTATATCGAGGAGAAGAGGACGACGCCCTGCGCCATTCGCTTACGCCTGCGGTGTTCCGTCTGCAGGACGCAGAAGCGCTGGCCCAGGCGGCCATTCGGCAGCGGCTGACTTCGCGGGTTGCGATCCATCTGAAAATCGATACTGGCATGGCGCGTCTGGGTCTTGCTTTGGCCGATCTGGAGTCGTTCGCCGAAGGCATCCAGCGCCTGCCGCAGATCGAATTAGAAGGCGTGTTCAGCCATCTCGCCTCGTCGGAGGTGCTCGACGATGAGGCCACACAGCGGCAAATTGAGCGCTTCACCGCGGCGTTGCGGACGCTCGCCGCATACGGTCTGCATCCCCGGTTGCGCCATCTTGCCAATACCAGCGCGGCCATCGAGCGTCCCGATACCTGGCACAATTTCGTGCGGCCCGGCTTGGCGCTCTACGGATACGAACAGCAACCGTGCTACGGCGATGGTTCGCCCGCCACGGCGCTCCCATTGCCGCTGCAGCCGGTATTAGCATGGAAAACGCACGTCATCGCGGTTCGTGACGTGCCCGCCGGGCAGGCGCTGGGATACAACGGGGCCTATAAAACGCTGGCGCCGGCACGCATCGCCACCGTTTCCGTCGGTTACGGTGACGGACTGTCGCGCAGGCTCTTCGGAAACGGCGAAGTGCTTCTGCGTGGACAGCGCGCACCGATGCGTGGGCGCATCTCGATGGACCTGACCTTGGTGGATGTGACTCACATTGCGGGCACCGCGATTGGCGACGAGGTGACCCTCATCGGTCGCAGCGGCGCGCAGGAGATCACGGCGCGCGACCTGGCGCGCTGGGAGGGCACCGTGGTCTACGAGACGTTGTGCAATCTCACCAAGCGCGTACCCCGGCGCTACGTGAAGTGATTTGGGTGGAGCACCCCTTCACAGGCTGCGGAAAAAGTCGGAAATCTGCTCGGGTGGTGCGGGCCTTCAGGCCCGCATTAAGCAGTTATCTGTGAGAATCGGCTTTAGCCGCTGAGGTACCTCGCTTCGAAAACACCGCTAACCACGCACGTATTAGCGATATCGGACCACGTACCCGGGGCCTAAAGGCCGAGTTCTCATTAGCTCCTTGACGCGGCGCTGAAGCGCCGCACTACCCGAACATCTCTTTTTTTCGCAGCCTGTTCAGGCGTGCATACCAACGCCGCAGAAATTCTCACACCCCTCTCACGCCAGCCGGTAGAAGCTCAGCGATGCGTCACCCTGATCCAGTCTCCGATAGCGCACAAGCGCGCCGAAACGTTCACCGGGATCGAACTTCTTTTCATGCTCAGCGATGACCAGGCTCGTCGGCTGGAGCAGCCGCGATTGCGACAGATAACCGAGCGTGCGCTCGTAGCTGCCGCGCATGCGGTACGGCGGATCGAGAAAACAGTAGTCGCAGACCACGCCGGTGCTCTCCAAGAGTGGCAGCGCTTGCGCGACGTCGCGCTCGTGCAATTCAAACGCATCGGGGACCGCAAGCGGATCCAGATTTTCCCGCAGCAGCCGTGCGTGCTTCTTCGCCGATTCCACAAAATACACCTGGCGCGCCCCGCGACTCAGCGCCTCGATCCCCACCGCGCCCGTCCCGGCATACAGGTCGAGCCACACGCTGTCCTGAAGATTCCCTGCGGCGGCGAGCACATCGAAGAGCGTTTCCCGCAGCCGGTCGCTGGTGGGTCGCAGATCGAGACCCGCTAGCGAACGCAGGGGACGGCTCTTAAACTGTCCGGCGATGATGCGCATGGTCAATTTCCATTCGTAAATTTCAGTCAAGCGGTCAGAACTACAGCCGATAACTCGGCAAACGATACCGATTGCGTCAATCTCCAACTCGTTCCGCGGCCTGAATGCTGAGTGCTGAACGCTGAATGCTGCCCCATAAAGTGTATAGAATGAAAGTGGAGGCCGGCGCAGTGCAATGAGAAGTTGGTCGATTCCCGCGGGACGATTGTTCGGAGTGGATATCCGCATCCACCTCACGTTTGTTTTTCTGCTGGCGTTTGTGTGGTTCACTCAATCGGTGACCATGGGCACGGCCGGCGCAATGCGCGGTCTGGTGCTGGTTGGAATAGTTTTCGGCTGTGTTGTGCTGCATGAATTGGGACACGCGGTAGTGGCCCGCCACAACGGTGTGGCCGTGCGATCCATCATTCTGCTTCCCATCGGCGGCGTCACCCTGATGGAAGACATGGGGCAGCACAACGCCGATCCCGCGCGCGACATCCGCATTTCCGCCGCTGGCCCAGTGGTCAATCTGGTTAGCGCCGCAGTGTCCGGTGCATTCATCCTGGCGTTTTTGCCGCAAGTGAATCTGTGGGCACAGCCTTTCGTTCACGCCAATAACCTGCCGCGCAGTTTGTTCTGGGCGAATGTGTTTCTGGGCGGCTTCAATCTCCTGCCTGCCTATCCCATGGATGGCGGACGCATCCTGCGCGCGCTTCTCGCCGAGCGCATGGACTATGTACGCGCCACCCGCCGCGCGGTTGCCATCGGGCAAGGTTTCGCCATAGTTTTGATCTTCGTCGGAGTATGGAACCCCTGGCTGATGTTAATTGGCTTCTTCCTCTTCGTTGGGGCGCAACTCGAAGATCGCTCGGTTGTCTTCCAGTCCGTCCTGGAGAGCGTGCGCATGGAAGATGTTATGCTGACCGGCTTCTCCACTCTTTCACCGGCCGATACCCTGGAGGACGCGCTCCAGAAAGCGGTGCACACTTTGCAAGATGACTTCCCGGTGGTCCGCGGCAGCGACATGATCGGGGTCATCAGCAAGCAGCGTATTGTTCAGGCGCTGCGCGTGGGCGGCAACGGATACGTGCAGTCGGCAATGGTGCGGGCCTTCGAAATTGCGCAGGCTGGCGATTCACTGGCGACAGCCTTCCGCAAGCTTGGAGGACGCGGACTCAGCATGATTCCCGTAGTCGACCAGCAACGGCTGATCGGCATCGTCACCATGCAAAACCTGATGCACAGCATGACCCTGCTGGCGGAGACACGGCGGTTGCGGAAGCAGCAAGAGGCGGGGAACTAGGTCACTTTAGGAATTGGTGTAGTCGTGCCAAGGTACGGGCAGAGCGGCGCTTCTTGGATTATTCACGAGGAACTCACGCTTTGAAGGGGCACGGCTTCAGCCGT
>Ga0208587_1001492_pt1 | contig 12405 bp, 9 predicted proteins | sample NGESurdeep092012_7_FD_184472 | JGI IMG/M metagenome (GOLD analysis project Ga0208587, IMG submission 184472) | Arctic peat soil microbial communities from Barrow, Alaska - NGEE Surface sample 210 deep-092012 (SPAdes) | ecosystem: Environmental > Terrestrial > Soil > Wetlands > Peat ...
CTACACGGTGGACGCGCATCGCGGGCGCATCATGGAAAAGCTGAACCTGCACAGCATCAACGAACTGGTGCGCTTCGCGCTGCGCAATGGGCTGATCGATTAAGAGGAATCGTTCCCAAGGCAGGTAAGGCCGGAACCAAACCGGGAGGCGCCTGCACCGCGGAGACGCTGAGAACGCAGAGACCAGCGCAGAGAAAATCAAAAGCGAGATCCGCGGGCTCAAGAAAGGCTTGACGCGACTCTATATTCTGTAATATATATATGTAGTCATGTCAATAGATGCCCGAGACTTCCTTCCTCTGCATGCCAACTGGTTCCACATTCTGCTCTCGCTGGTAGGGAAAGAGCAGCATGGCTACGGCATTATGCAGGAAGTCCTGGAGCGGACGAACGGGACGGTTCGCCTTTGGCCCGCGACTCTCTATGGCTCGCTGAAGCGGCTGATCGGCGGCGGGCTGATCGAGGAGAGCGAGGAGCGGCCTGCGCCGGAACTGGATGACGCGCGCCGCCGGTACTACAAACTGACCCGGCTGGGACGGCGCGTGCTCGAACTGGAATGCGAGCGCCTGGAAGGCATGGTGCGGATGGCGCAAAAGAAGCGCAAGCAGGAGGCCTACTGATGAATCCTCGATTGAACATCTTCTTATCCCTCTATCGATATCTGGCGAACGCCTATCCTCACGAATTCCGGATAGTCTACGGAGAAGACCTGGACCGGTTGGGCGAAGACGCCGTTCCGGAAGCCTGGCGGCGATACGGTCTGTTCGGCCTGTTGCGGCTGCTGGCCGACGTTGCCGTTCACTTGCCCGTCGAATATCTCGGCGAGATCCGCCAAGACGTCGTCTACGCCGTGCGCGTGCTGGCCCGCTCGCCGGGCTTCGCGGCCGTCGCCATCCTATCCCTCGCGCTCGGGATCGCCCTGTGCAGCGTGATCCTCTGCGGGTCGAGTTCCGTCCTGCGCCCGATGCCCGGCGCGCGCGATCCGGGCGCGCTGGTCGCCGCGCGAAAAGGCGTCTCCTATCCGTATTTCGAGCACTATCGCGACCAGCAGCAGGTGGCGGGCGCGGCCACGGTCTTCCTCGTCTCGGTTCCATTCGCCGTGGCTCCCGGTGGCGGCCGGAATGCTCGGGCGGAGCGCTTCGATGGGCACATCGTGTCGCCCGAATACTTCTCGACGCTGGGTGTGACGCCCGCCGCCGGACGTTTCTTTTCGTCCGAAACCGAGCGGCCCGGCATGGCTCCGGTGGTGGTGGTCACCGACCGCTTCTGGCACTCCTATTTGAACTCGGACCCGCGGGCCGTGGGGCGCGCGGTGCGGCTGAACGGCCAGTTGGCCACCATCGTCGGCATTGCGCCGCCGGATTTTCTGGGGATGTGGCCGTTCAATCCAGCGGACCTGTTTGTGCCGGTGACGTGCGGCTCTCTCCTGGCGCCTGAACTCGCCGGCGATCCCCTGCACACCCGCGATCTCGAGATGTTTCGCATGGTGCTGCGGCTGCCGCACGGCGTGAGCATATCGGCGGCCGAATCCGCGCTCGATGCGATGACCCTCGCGCTGGACCGGCAGGCGCCCAACGCGGACCGCGATCGCGATCCCAAGAGCCGGCAACTGCGCCTCATGCCGGCCGGCACCTTCGGGCTCACCACACCCGAGCAGCGTGCGTTCGTCTACAGCTTCAATTTCGTCATGTGGGTCCTGATCCTGTCGCTGGTGTGCGCCAACCTGGCGAATCTCCTGCTGGCGCGCGGCAGCCAGCGGCGGCGCGAGATCGCGCTCCGCCTTTCGGTGGGCGCCAGCCGGGCGCGCCTGGTAAGGCAGTTCCTGACGGAGAGCGTCCTGCTGTCGCTGGCCGGAGGCGTGGCCGGCATCGTGGCGGCCTACTGGGTCGCCCACATGATGTCCGCTCTGCCGTTGCCCTCGTCGGGAGCGTTGCAGGCGGACTTTCGTCCTGATTTCCGCATTCTCGGGCTCACCCTGGCGGTCTCGCTGGTGGCCGGCATTGTCTGCGGCCTTGTGCCGGCGCTGGCCAGCGTGCGCGCCGATATCGGGCTCGCGCTGAAAGAAGGCGGTCAGGCCGGGGTACCCCCTGGGGTACTTCAGGGGTTGCGCGGCCACCGGCGGTTCAGCCTCCGCAATCTCTTCGTGGTCGCCCAGGTGGCCGCGTCCCTCATGCTGTTGCTGGTCACCGGTTTCATCGTCACCGGCTACGGGAACGTCACCCGGATCGATCCCGGCTTCGACACCAATAATCTGGACTTCTTCTCCATCGACCCGGTACGCGACGGCTATTCGGCGAAGGAAGCGGAAGCGCTCTTCGCCAGGCTGCCGGAGCAACTGTCGCGGGCGCGGGGCGTGCGCGCGGTGGCACTGGGGGACAGCGCGCCGTTCGAAAGCCTGTTGACCCACCGCACCCATATCCGCGTCTCGGCCTCCACCGGCGATGGCAACGGCCGCCCAGTCTGGTGCCAAGGCTACAGCCAACGAATCGGGGCCAACTACTTCGCCACCCTGGGTGTGCCCCTGGTGAGCGGGCACGAGTTCGACATCCGCGACCAGCAGAGCGACGCTCCGCCGGGAACCGCCACGCCCGCCGTAATCAACCAATCCGCCGCGCGCGCGCTGTTTGGCGCCGAGAACCCGATTGGCCGGCACATTCACGACGATGCGGCCAGTTACACCGTGATCGGCGTGACGCACGATGTGCGATCCGGATGGCTGCCGGCCCTGCCGGTTCCCACGGTGTTTCTGCCGCTCACGGCGGGCGGGATAGCGCGCAGCCGGACGCCGAGCGCCACTGTGTTGGTGCGCGTCGCGGGCGGTAGCGCGCCGCTGGCCGCCGTCCGCGACGCAATGGCGTCGCGTAATCCCGATCTCACCATCTTCAACGTGCAAACCATGCGCGAGAATCTCGACCGGATCAACGCATTCGCGGAGTGGAGTACGGCGGTCTATTTCGTCCTGGGCCTGTCCGCGCTGTTCCTGGCCTCGATCGGCCTGGGCGGCGTCACGGCCTACACGGTAGCGCAGAGGCGGAAGGAGATCGGCATCCGTATGGCGCTCGGCGCCCGCGGCCGGCAAGTACAGGGGTTGGTGATGAGGGAAGGGACGGCGCTGGTATTGGTGGGATCGATATGCGGCTTTGGCGGCGCGATGGCCCTGCGGCGCGCCCTCTCCGCTTACAGCGAGCCGTTGGCGAAGGGCCTCGCCCAACCACCTGTCGACCACTCGTTGCTGGTCGGAGCACCACTCGTACTGGCTGGCCTGGCGATGCTGGCCTGCTACTTGCCGGCGCGGCGCGCCACGCGGATCGATCCGGTAGCAGCGCTGCGGGAAGAGTAAGAGAGGCTCAGTTCCCTTGGATTTGCAAAAGCCGTATTCGTCGGTTCGATCCCGACCCGCATCTCCAACATCTGATTCCGGGAATTCAAGACAAATCAAGCATTCAGCCCGGGGTAAGCCTCGCCTCGCATCTGGTCCTCGTGGACGTGGGCATGGTTTCAGTGTGGGCCGGGCTTCAGCGCGCTGCCGGGCGCGGACGAATCGTCCTTTTCTGAGGTGAACCAAGGGCCAGCGCGGCCTGGAGATCTTCATGCTCGAACGCGGACGCCATGCGGTCGATCTCAGACGGAGTGAGGCCAAGCTTCGCCGCCTGCTTTCGCCACGTCGCAACTGCCTTCCCAACCTGCCCTGCGATCTTATGGGCTTCGCCTTCGTCCAATTCGAAGTATTCGGCGACTTGAAGCGCCAACTTCAGAGAGGCCGTGCCGTCGTCAAGATCGATGGTTGTGGAGAGAACCCTCGGCTTGAGATCGGCGGGAATCGGATTGAGGTCGTAGGCCGGAGACAGGCGCCACCCGGATGGACCCGGCCAGAGAAAGCCGTGATTGCGCAAATGGTCGTCGGTATTCGAAATCAGGATGCTGAACACAATCCGCCGCCACAGCGCGTGCATGTCTGCCTTCGGAGCCGCACCGTGCTGGCGGAGGACATCGACGAATTCCAGGTAACTCCGCGCCTCGTTGTCTTTGGCGTCGAGCATGCTCATCGCCGACAGGAATGGGAGCCGCACTCCGCGTTCCCGATCGAAACGGCGCAGCAAGAGCACGGGCTTACCGGTGATCGTTTCCATCCGCCAGTCGGGCACCGTAATACCGGCCTTGGCTGCCAGGGTTAGGGCCACCGCCTCCCAACGGACTGTGTTCACTTCGTCCCCCTGGTGCGGAAACTTGGCAATCGCGAGATGGCCGTCACGGTCCCGGACCGAAGCCTTGGGACGAGTTCCGCCGAGCGATGAGCCAGGCGCGAGCAGCAGGCGCAAATCCTCGTCGGTGTCGGTGCCGTTCAGAACATGCTCGGTGGCGGAGAGCAGCCGGGGTAGCTCGATTAACGGCGGGATCTTCATCGGGCCGGGCACGGCAAGAAACGGTCCACCTTCCCACTCGGCAAAACGGAGTGCTCCCTGGCGTGCTTCATCGTCCACTGTGAGCAGATAGTCGATTTCCCTGACGGTGCGCGGCGTCCGTCCTTCGTGGTTGGCGCGCCGGCGCTCGGCGCGTCGCATCAATACGCGTCCCCACCGATCGGGGGCGGAGTCGCCGATGGCGCCGAAGAGCGGTTTGGCGGAAGGCGCGTGAAATGGACCTGGCCCTAGTTTAAGGGCCGGTTCGAGAGAGAATCGTTCGGGGTGAGCGAGCCAGTTCTTGTCGTATTCAAAAGTGGCGCTTTCCCGGTCCTTGCGCATGCGAGCCCACAGGCGTCCCACCAAGTGGGGCGCGCTTTGCAGGTCCACGTACACCAGAACTTCCTTGCCCATTACTCTGTACCCTTGGCGTTTGGCTTACCTGCCTTCCGCGGGCGAGGGAGCCGAATGCGTTCAGGCAGGTTCTCCTCTTCCAGCGCAAGTCCAAGCGCATCGTGCCTGGGGTCGGCCACGTCGGCGAGCCGATCGACCATTCCCAGGGCGAACAGAACTGTGGCGTAGGTACCGAGCGAGACGCCGGGGTCACCCTTCTCCGCCTTGTGAAGGGTCGTCCGGCTGATGGATGCTCGTTCCGCCAGGATCGTTACGGGAATACGCCGCCGCCGCCGCGCATCACGAATGTCGTGCCCGAGCTTTCGGAGCGCACGTGCTACAGGTACCGGGATCGCTGCGAAGGATCTACCGTGGAGCATACTTACTGTCCATATAAATAGCCATTACTCTAATTAAAGTACAGAATGATGGACGTAAAGTCAAATTGTTAGCTGCGGCTAGCTTTCGGCTAGCCTCGACCGGATGGAGGCGGCTTTCGCCGCTCTCGGAAAGCGGCTCTCGATTGAGGTTGAGGATGCAGTGTACCCGCCAGCAGCGCAGTTCGCCCTGCGGAAACAGACCTCAGTTCCCCGTCGCGGCGATGGCCTGCAGCAGCGCGCCCACTCTTTCCGGAGACCCGAGGAACAGACCGCGCGGCAGTTGGCGATACTTCAGGATCTGCCGGTAGATGGCGTCCTCCATCGTGGAATTGATGCCCCAGCCGCCCAGGTACTGCAGGCGGAGGTCGATGTCGCGATTGATTTCGGCGCCGGCGCTCCAGGCGCCGAGATCGGCATTCTGGCCGGCGTAATTGGAGAGCAGATCGACAATCGAGGTGACGCCGATTTCGTACAGGGACTGCGCCACCGGCGCGTAATCGGGGCGGTTGAGCCGCTGCTGGATCTCGTCGAGGTTGATGGTGGGCGCTTCCAGGTGGCCCATGAATACCATGTCGTAGCCCTGGCCGTTGACCGTGTTGGCCCAGATGGTGGAGTGCGGGAAGGCCGCGAAAAACGTGGCCAGTTCGCTCTTCACCGTGCGCACGTCGCTTTCGTACAACGGAACGTAGAGCGTGAACAGGCCGCCCGGGTTAAGGTGGCGCTTGACGGATTCGAAGTACTCCAGGGAGTAGATCGCGGCGGTGCCTTTGGCGAAAACGTCGAGCGGATCGCTGGCGATGATGTCGAACTTATCGGTGGTGGTGAGCAGGTAGTGGCGCGCGTCGTCGAACACCACGCGGGTCTTGGGATTCTTGTAGACCTCGTAGTTGTACTTGCCGAAGAAGCGCGTGGAGGTGGGCGGGATCACGGGTTCGATTTCGCAGATGGTGATGTGCTCGATCGCAGGATACCTGGTGAAGGCGCCGGCGCTGACTCCGGCGCCGAAGCCGATGCCGAGGACGGATTTCGCCGAAGGGTGCAGAATGCCGGGCAGGTGGCCCACCATGCGCTGCAGCTTCATGTCGTAGGGCTCGGTGGTGGCTTCCACGTGGCCGTTGACGTCGATCTCGATGGCGCCATCGTTCCAGCGCGTGATGGCCACCGAGGAATTGCGGCCTTCGATGGTGTACAGCACTTCGCTCTTGCCCGCGTTCAACGCCATACGGCGTCCATAAGCGATCAGTTCGCCGGGAATGGGCGCGAGGTTGCTAGAGAGCCAGGCGGCGAGGACCACGGCGGCGGCGAGCGCGGCGGATACGCCCGGCGAACGCGTCGCGCGCACGAAGGGGACCAGAATCAGCACGCCGCCGGCGAGGGCGGTCCAGATGAGGACGCGCTGCGAGTTCTGTGTGCCGATCCAGGGGATGAGGCCGAGAGAGACGATGAGCGCGCCGAAAATCGCGCCCAGGGTATTGGCGGCATAGACGCTGCCGACGGTTCGCCCGGGGTCCTCACCGGGGCGGGCGAGCCCGGCGACGGCCAGCGGAAAGCTCGCGCCCCAGAGGATGGTGGGCGGCAGGATGGCCCACAGACAGCGGACCATATCGAGTTGGAAGGTGTGCCAAGGGCTGAGCGTGAGCAGCGGGTTGATGGGCCAGTAGGGGAGCGACGTGGAGACGATCCACGCGGTCCACGCGATGCCGAGCGTGAGCAGCACTTGCGACCAGGCGAGGGCCAGGCGCGGGCGCACGGAGCGCAGCAGCATGGCGCCGAGCCCGCTGCCCAGCGCGAGCCCGATCAGGAACACCGCCAGAATGATGGAGAAGATGTAGACCGTCAGGCCAAGCAGCATGCCGAGCAGGCGGGTCCACACCACCTCGGCGCCGAGCGCGGTGGCGCCGGAGAGCCCGATGGCGACATAGATGGTCCAGCGCGGGATTCCGTCGCCGGCATCGGGCGCGAGCGCGGCTTCGGCTGCGGCTTCGTCTGAATGGGCTGCGGTTTCCGGGACGCTGGCCTCGGCAGGCGTGTGGGCGGCCAGGGCGAAGCTGGCCAGCGCCACGGCGATGTTGATCGCGGCGGCGGCGTAGGTGGCGATCGACATGTTGTAGATGCGCAGCAGGTAGAATCCGGCGAGCAGGCATCCGAAGACGGCGCCCGCGGTGTTGCCGCCGTAGAGCAGGCCGTACCAGGAGACGCCGTTGGGCGTGGACTTCAGCCAACGGACAATGGCGGGCAGCGACGCGCCCATCAAAATCGTCGGCGGCAGCAGGCAAATGGCGGAGAGGAATCCGCGCAGCAGGAATCCCGGCATACCGTGTTCGGCGCCGGCGATGTAAGCGAGATTCACCAGCGGCAGCAGCAGATGCACCAGGAGAGCGGAGGCGGCGATGCCGAGTTCGAGGTAGGCATAGATGCGCAGCGGATGCGGCCCGGCCAGGCGCAGGCGCGGGAACCACACCGAGCCGATGCAGAGGCCGCCCATGAAGGTGGCCAGCAGAAAGCCGAGCGACACGGCGGTGGAGCCGATGGCCAGTTGCAGAAGCTGATACCAGACGGTCTCGTAGATCAGCGCGGAGCATCCGCTGCCGGCGAACAGGACGAGCAGCAAGGGAAGGTAGCGCGAGGCGTCGGCGGGCGCCGCTTGCGTTGGTTGGGACATATGGCGAATGTTTATCTTAGCGGGTCTGGGTGCTTTAATGAATACCGGGTGCTTAACCGAACTGGGGAAGCCGGTTCCCGGCGCGGCATTCGAAACGGAGCCGCGACCGTAAGGGAGCGTTTCCCCGACTGAGCCGCGAAATCCCCAAGACTGGAAAGCACCCATGAATACCATGGGGAGGCGAACTTATGGACATCGGGGTCACGGGCGGCGCCACGCGGCGGCAGATTCTGTGGACGATGGGCGGCGCGGCGCTGGCCGCGGGCGCGCCGGTGACGCCGCCCCAGATGGACGCGCGCGTAGTGGCGCGCAACGATGCGGCGCTGGAAAACCTGCTGCGCGCGCAGATCACCGATGCGGCGAACGCGCGGCTGGGCGGTGTGCCGGACGAGTACGGAATGTGTAACGCGGGGTCGGCGGGCGGGCTGATCGAGACGGCGGCGGCGTCACTTCTCACCCCGCAATCGAAGCATCGCGGTGCGCCGGAAGTCCTGGAGCGGATTCGCCTCGCGGCGCAGTTTCTGGAGCGCTCGCAGAGCGCCGAAGGCAATATCGATCTGCTCTCCACCAATTTCAATTCGCCGCCGGATACCGGATTCGTGGTCCACAACGTGGCCACGGCGGCGGCCCTGGCGAAAATGTATGCCGCCGAAGAAATATTGCGCGCGCTCGGGCCGTTCCTGGTGAAAGCGGCGGGTGGGATGACGACGGGCGGGATCCACACGCCGAATCATCGCTGGGTGGTGTGCTCGGCGCTGGCGCAGGTCAACGACGTGTTTCCGGATGCGGCCTACACGCGGCGCATCGCGCAGTGGCTGGCGGAGGGAATCGATATCGATGAGGACGGCCAGTACGTCGAGCGCAGCACGGTAACGTACAACACGGTGACCGACCGGGCGTTCACGGTGATGGCGGCGAAGCTGAAGCGGCCGGAACTGCTCGACCCGGTGCGGCGCAATCTGCGCGCCATGATGTACCTGCTGCATCCCGATGGCGAGGTGGTGACGGAGGTCTCGAAACGCCAGGACCAGTTCGTGCGCGGCACCATGTCCGGGTACTGGTTCCCGGTAAATTATCTGGCGGCGCACCATGGCGATGGCCAACTCGCGGGCCTGGCGCGGGGCCTCGCGCCGGAGAACGCGCGGCTCTCGGCACTGCTCGAGTATCCCGAACTCGCCGGTCCCTTGCCGCCGGCGGAGGCGCTGCCCGAGGATTACGAAAAGTGGTTCGGCGCGGTGGGCCTGGCGCGCATACGGCGCGGGCGCTGGGACGCGACCATGGTGTTGAAGGAGAGCAGCCGCTTCTTCAGCGCGCGGAATGGCGGCGTGGTGATCCAGGCGGTGCGCTTCGCGACGTCGTTCTTCGGCAAGGGCCAGTTCGTGCCGGACGCTTGCGTGAAGGAGGGGTCGAAGTACGTCTTCCGCCAGTCGCTCAGCGCGCCCTACTACCAGCCGCTCGCGCCGCCGCGGAAGGTGGACTACAAGAATTGGGGAGCGTTGCGGGCGAAGCGCCGCCACTCGCAGGTGTGCAAGCTGGAACAAATGGCGACTGTGACGGAGCAGCAGGGCGGGTTCGAGCTTCGCCTGCAATCGAGCGGGACGGCGGGCGTGCCGCTGGCGGTCGAAATCAGCCTGCGGGAGGGCGGCAAACTGGAAGGCTGCCGCCCCGCGCCCCACGTCGTGGACGGGTGGGTATTAGAGAAGGATTTCGCGACGTATCGCGTTGGCGGCGATACGGTGCGATTCGGTCCCGGAGCGGCAGGGCATCTACTTACGCAGTTGCGCGGCGCGGAGGCGAAACTGCCGGGACAGAGCGTGTACCTCACAGGCTACACCCCGTTCGATCAGACGATTCGGTTTGAGTTCCGCGGAGCATAAACGCTGGCCCGCAGCCCCGGATGCGATAATTCGAAGAGGTACGCCGTGGCGCTTTACGTCAATACGTTCTTCGAGAAACGCGTGGAACAACTTTTTGACCTGGCAGGTCGGGTGGAAGCGGCGTTCGCTGCCACTGGGCTCGAATACCGCGTGATTGGCGGTCTCGCAGTTTATCTGTACGTGGAAGAAGCGGAGCCGGACGCCGGACGCCTCACGCGCGATATCGATATCGCGGTGCGACGCCAAGATCTCGACCGGATCGCGCGAGCCGTTGAGCCTTTCGGGATGCAGTACAGGCACGTGGCCGGAGTGGACATGCTGGTGCAGACGGAAGCGCCCTCCGCGCGGAGGGCAGTCCATTTGATCTTCACCGGTGAGAAGGTAAGGGCGAACTATCCCGAGCCGGCGCCGGCCATTGGGCACTGTCGAACGCTCCATGGCGTTCGTCTAATTCCGCTGGCGGACCTGGTTCGCATGAAACTCACCAGCTTCCGTTCGAAGGATGAAACCCACCTGAAGGACCTCGACGAGGCCGGCCTGATCACGCCTGAGATTGAGGCCGGCCTGTCAGATACGCTGCGTGCGCGGCTCGCGCAGGTTCGAGCGCGCGAGTAACCGACATGGCAAAGAAAATAGACGCGGCCTACCTCGACCGGGCGATGGCTCAGGCGGTGTATAACAAGCTCGATGACGGCACCTATGGCGGACGGATTCCGCCCTGTCCGGGCGTAGTCGCGTTCGGCACGTCCCTGGCCGAGTGTGCCGAGGACCTACGCTCCACTTTGGAAGATTGGGTACTCCTCGGAATGAAACTGGCCCACGCGCTGCCCGTGATTGCCGAAGCTTGAACTGTACCTCAGCCCATGCGGCAATGCATTTCACGTACTCTGAAAGCAGCAGGAATTGATGACCAGCGAACTGCCCCCGTCAGGAGATGTTGTGAGCCTCTACCGCCGCGCCTTTGCGGAGTACGGGCCGCGCGCGCTTTGGAACATGCGTCCCAGCGATGATCCAACGACTGCGGACGCCTTGGCGATTACGAAGGCCTTGAGAACCTATGGCGGCATGGAAGGCCGGCGGTTGGCGGAGACCATCGAAAGGCTTTGCCGTGCCGCTCACTAAACTACAAATTCATGCTCTGCGCGTACTCGCGGCGCAACGGAGCCCCGATAGCTATGTTGCGGGAGGGGTTGCGTTGAATCGCGTTGGTCCCCGTTTCTCCGGCGACATCGATATTTTTCAGGATTCGGAGGAACGCCTCGTGACGGCTGCCGAAGCGGATGGCGCCGCCCTGGTCGAAGCCGGGCTCAACCTGTCATGGGGAAAAGTCCAAACGGGCAAGCGTCAGGCGCAGATTGAGGGTCTCGGCGAGACGATGCAGCTCGAATGGGTCGCCGATAGCGACTTCCGTTTTTTTCCCGCCCAACAGGACGAGCTGTTCGGCTACGTGCTGCACCCAGTTGACCTTGCTACCAACAAAGCCTCGGCGGCGGCGGACCGGCGGGAGTCCCGCGACATCGTTGACCTGGTCACCATCCACGAGACCATTCTGCCGCTTGGCGCCGTGATCTGCGCGGCGGTTGGGCGCTTTCCTGGATTGTCGCCGGAAGAAATGCTGGCTGAAATCACGCGGCATAGCCGCTTCACGGCAGAGGAGTTTCGGGTGCTGGCAACGGAACGCCCCCTTGACGTATCGGATGTTCACCGGCGCATCAGAAGCATGATCGAGGACGCGGAGCGCTTCATCAGCGAGATTCCAAGCGATGACGTGGGCTTTGTCTTTCTGGACCGGGACAAGCCCGTACAGCCCGATATGGGCGCACTTGCCAAATACCAGCGACGCGCCGGCGCCCGGCGCGGCATTTGGCCGTCATCATCGGGTATTACGAGCGCGATGCTCGACCACTATCAAAAACCGCCAGATCCATAGGGCACGAAATCCGCGCCTTGCCGCACCGCGGGTGCTTAACCGGATTGTGGGGACGCGACGAACACGGGGCAGACCGGGGACAGACAGGACGGACAGCAAATTCCCGGCAAACTGCGCCGGAAATCCATGTCAGTCTTGTCAGTCCCCGGTTTGAAGTCTACTGCTTCACTGCCGCTTCAATCGCCTCCAGCTCTCTTCCCGCTTCGCTCCACTTGCCTTGCGAGGCGAGCTCGCGATAGCGCCGTAGATGATCGCGCACCTGTTGCAGGCGCGCGTCCCCGGTGGGCGCCGGACTGCCCGGCGCCGGTTTCGCGCCCGGAGTAGTGGCCTCGGCGATCAACTGCTGTGCGCCTCCGGTGAGCTGCGCCAATGCCTGCTCGTAGGTGTCGGCGTAGACCAGCCGGTTGCCCACGGCGAGCACCACCTTCTTTAACTGCGGCATGCGCGCTTCGGTGGCCTGTATGTAGATGGGGTCCACGTAGAGGAACGTGTTGCCGACCGGCAGCACCAGCATCTGGCTGCGCAGGACTTGCGAGCCTTGCTGGTTCCAAAGCGTCAAATCCTTGGAGATGGTCTGGTCCTGATTGATGCGCGCGCCGATCTGCATGGGGCCGAAAATCAGCTCCTGCTTGGAGAGTTGCAGCACCACCATTTCACCCAGGTGTTCGCCGTCGCAACGGGCCGCCATAACGCCGATCAGGTTGTCCTTGTTGCGCGGCGTGAACGAGAGGATCAGCAGGAACTCGGGCTTCTCCTGGCCGGG
>Ga0208587_1001494_pt1 | contig 12399 bp, 9 predicted proteins | sample NGESurdeep092012_7_FD_184472 | JGI IMG/M metagenome (GOLD analysis project Ga0208587, IMG submission 184472) | Arctic peat soil microbial communities from Barrow, Alaska - NGEE Surface sample 210 deep-092012 (SPAdes) | ecosystem: Environmental > Terrestrial > Soil > Wetlands > Peat ...
CCGCATCTCCTTTGCCTGCGTTGAGCCCGGATTCTAGTCCGAACTTCCAGTGAGAATCGAGCGCGTCTGAGTTCAGATTGGGTCCTTCGGGCTGCGCCGCTCTGTCTACGTGGTGGCGGGCGAGACCCCGATGAGCTCGAACGCCCGGGCCTGGAGGGGGGTCGGTTCGGCGAGGACCTCGAAGGCAGCCTGCTCGTCGGTTCCGGCCGGCACGACCCGGTTGCGGGTGAGCGTCGCGAGTTCGCCCATGAGCGTCCCGAAGCTGTGGACCGGGAACCCCTCGGGCGTCCGGTGGTCGCGCTCCTTGCGGAGGGCGCTGGCTGAGCGCTCGGGTGGGCCGACCGGGTCGGTCCGCGCCGGCGGTGCCTCGTCGCGGTAGAGCAGCGGTGCCCAGGCGGCTTCGAGGTGCCAGCGCACGTAGGCCGCGAGGAAGCACAGGAAGAGGTGCGCCCGCACCCGGTCCTCGCGCCAGTGGAAGATCGGCCGAACCAGGAGGTCGTCGCTCTTGAGCGCCCGGAAGTCGCGCTCGACCGCGGAGAGACGCTTGTACGTCTCGACGACGGCGGAGGTGCCCAGCCGCTCGGCCGACACGGACGTGCGCACGACGTACAGCCCGTCGAGCGCGGCCTCTTCCGCGATCGCGTCGGTGCGCCGGCGATAGGCGAAGACCCCGTCGGCGATCTCGAGCTCGAAGTGCTTGGCCATCTTCTTTGCGTCGACGACCCGCCCCGCCCGCAGGCCGATCGCGGCGGCCGTCCGAAGGGTGCCTCGGCCCACCATCGCGGCGACCCGGCTGAGCGCCTCCTCCGTCGCGACGAGGAGTGCCTCGCGCTTGCGGGTCCGCTCCCCCGCGAGGAGCGGGTTGCGACAGACGACGAGCCGCTCGCCCGGGAACTGCGGGCTCGTGATCTCGGCGAGGTCCCGCTCGTCGAACAACCCGAGCTGCAGGTCGCCGGCCTCGACGAGAGCCTTGATCGCGGGCGCCCGCAGGCAGCTCACCCAGTCGATCCCGCCGAGCTCCCGCAGGCGCGCGATCCGGGCGGACGTGAGCATCCCCCGGTCGCCGACCAGGACGATCTCGGTGAGCCCGAACCGGTCGCGGAGCTTGGTGATCTGGGTCTCGATCGTGGCCGGATCGGCGGTGTTGCCGGCAAAGACCTCGACCGCGACCGGGCAGCCCCGCGCATCGGTCAGCAGGCCGAAGACGATCTGGCGCCGGTCCGGGCGATGGTCGCGCGAATGGCCGTACGCGGCGAGCGGGCAGTGCGTCCCCTCGACGTACGTGGAGCTGACGTCATAGAGGACGAGGCTGCCGGACGCGAGATGGCGGCGGGCGAGCGCCCGCTCGACCCGCGCCTGGCGGGCGAGCAGCCAGTCGAGCGCACCATAGAGCTCGTCCTCGCTCGCGTCGGCGACGTCGAGGACCGACCCCAGCGTGCTCTGCCCAAACGTGCGGGCGGTGGCGAGCTTGGAGCAGGGGGCGACGAGGCGGGCCACGACCATGGCCAGCGCGAGATCGCGGCTCCGCGACGCTCGCCGATCGAGGAGCGCCTCCAGCCCGAGCGTGCGCAGTACCCCCAGCACCGCGGCCACGTGGCCGTGGGGGGTGCTGCGCACGATCCGAAAGGCCGCCGCCGCGGGCACCAGGTGCTCCCCCCGCAGCGAGCGCTCGATCGCGTCGATGACCGCTGGTGGCAGCGCGGTCAACGAGGCGAGGGTCCGGTGCTTGACCGAGCGGCCCTCCCGATACGACTGGCGCAGCAGCACCGAGGTGTATTCGCGACCGCCCTGCACGTGTCGTACTCTGGCCACGTGCATTGCACCACTCGCCCGCCTCGTCATGCGCACATCATCGCACATATGGCGCCGCTGTCAAGTACCACTCTGGCTACATCATGAAGGCCTCATCAGGACACACTGCCGCACGAACACCATGGCAGTCGTGCTCAGAACCGGGCGGTCAGCTGCTGGAAGTTCGGACTAGCCGACCTCGGCCTCCGGCCCTGACGGCGCAATAACGGGTTGCGGTCGCCGTCCGGGCAGCAGCAGCGAGAACGCGAACCCGAGCAGGACGAACCCGGCGGCCACCAAGCCGGCGAGACGCGTCGCGGCGACGAATGCGTCCTCGATCGGCCCGACCGTCCGGGGCAGCGCGGCCAGGAACGTGGGGTCGCGGAAACAGGCGGCCTGATCTGGCGGGAGGGCGCCCGAGCCACCACCGAAGCCCGCCGCAGCGGCCTGGGCTGGATCCCGCAGTGCCGGCAAGACCTGCCCCGCCGAGTCGTCGACGAGACCGCTGACGAGCTGCACGCACGTCGGCGCGACACCAGGCAGGGCGGCTGTCATGTTGTCCGCGCTGCCCGACACCAGGGTCGAGAAGAGCACCGTCCCCAGGATCGCAATGCCCAGGGCCGAGCCAACCTGGCGCAGGGTGGAGTTGGCGCCTGAGGCAATCCCCGACCGCTCCACGGGCACGTCCGACAGGACGATGCTGGTCAGCTGGGCGGTCGCGAAGCCGACCCCGATGCCGTACACGAACAGGGGGATCGCCAGCGTCCAGCCGCTGACCGAGGTGGAGATCAGCAGCGTCGTGGCGATGATCCCGACCGCCTCCAGGGTCATCCCGGTGGTCACAACCCAGCGCGGACCGTAGCGCCGGGCAAACGTCACGGCCCCCGGCGCCGCGAAGAACGCACCCACTGCCAGGGCCAGGAACACGAGGCCCGTCTGAAAGGCCGAGTAGCCCAGGACGGACTGCAGGAAGAGGGGCAGCGCAAACAGCAGGCCAAACTCGCCCAGGGACACGATCGTCCCAGCGAGATTGCCGTACCGGAAACCCCGATAGCCCCACAGCGTGAAATCGAACAGGTAGAACTTGCCGGCGTTCCTGCGGCGGGTTTCGACCAGGGCGAAGATCCCCAGGGCCAGGAGGCCGGATGCCAGCGCGAACGGGATGATCGAGACGTCGGCCAACGGCCAGGCCCAGCCGAAGACACTGAAGGCATGCCGGACGTTGGGCGTCCACCAGCCGTATTGACGGCCTTCGATCAGGCCGAAGATGAAGGCGCCCAGCCCGAACGTGATCAGCAGGAAGCCCGGCACGTCGAATCCGGGCCGGGCATGCTCGTCCTTCGACTCGCCGATGTAGTGGAGGGTTCCCGCAATCGCGAGCAGGCCAACCGGCAGGTTGATGAAGAATGCCCAGCGCCACGAGAAATAGGTGGTCAGGAAGCCGCCCAGGAGCGGTCCGACGGCAGCCACACCGCCGATCACCGAGCCCCAGATCCCGAAGGCGATCGCGCGATCGCGGCCCTGGAAGTTGGCATTGAGGATCGCCTGGGTCGAGGGCAGGATCATCGCGCCACCCACGCCCTGGAGGACCCGGGCGAGGATCAGCGTGTCGCCCGTCGGAGCGAGGCCGGCGAGGACCGAGGCCACGATGAACAGCCCCAGGCCGCCGACATACAGGCGCCGCCGCCCGAGCACATCGCCGAGGCGGCCGAGGGTGATCAGCAGGGCAGCGAAGACCAGCGCGTACGTCGTGTTGATCCACTCGGCCTGGGTCGAATCGAGCTTTAGCTCGCGGATGATCGACGGCACGGCGACGTTCACGATCGTCGCGTCGACGATGATCATGGCCACGCCCACGCTGAGCATCGCCAGGCCGACCCACCGGCCGCGACCCGAGGCAGCCATTGAGGCGCCGCCTGGCTGGCCGGTCATCGGATCCCACGCCCTTTCTCGAACACGATCTGGAGGTCCTGGGTGATGCCGGTGGCGAAACCGGCCTCGCACAGGGCCAGGTAGTACTCCCACATCCGGACGAACCGATCGTCAAAGCCCTGGCGCCGGACCGATTCGAGCTGAGCCATGAATCGGGTCCGCCACTCGCGCAGCGTACGGGCGTAGTCGGGACCGATGTCGGCCACCGAGCGGATCAGCAGCCGGGTGCTCCGGCTGGCTCGCTCGATCACCGCCAGTGACGGGCACAGGCCACCCCGAAAGATGTACGTCTGGATCCAGTTGGCGCCGCGACGCTGGGTTTCGTAGGTGGCATCCGGGAAGGTGATCGACTGGAGGCTCAGCCGGCCGCCCGGCACGAGGGCCCGGTCACAGGCCTGGAAGAACGTCTCGTGGTACTCGGCACCCACGGCTTCCAGCATCTCGATGGAGACGAGCGCATCGTAGGTTCCCGTGATCTCCCGGTAGTCGCGCAGCTGGATGTCGACGAGGTGCTTCAGGCCGGCCGCCTTGACGCGCTCCGTTGCCAGGTCGTGCTGCTCCTTCGAGATGGTGATCGATGTGACCCGGCAGCCCAGCTCGCCGGCGGCGTACAGGGCGAACCCACCCCAGCCCGAGCCGATCTCCAGGACGTGCTGGCCGGCCGCGGATCCGGCGACGAGCCCGGCACCTTCCGCGATCAGCCGGTACTTGTTGCGTTGGGCGTCGGCCAGGGACTGCTCGGGCGACGCGAAGACGGCGCTCGAATAGGTCATCGTCTCGTCCAGGAACAGGCGGTAGAAGTCATTGCCCAGGTCGTAGTGGGCGGCGATGTTGCGCCGGCTCTGCGACCGGGTGTTGCGCCGGAAGCGGTGGGCCACGATCCGGCGGAGCTCGGCCGGGAAGCGCCACCAGCCGGCCGACAGGGCCAGCGAGGCGCGGTTCAGGGCCGCCACCCGAATCAGGCCGGCCAGGTCGGGGCTGGACCACTGGCCGTCCATGTAGGCCTCGCCGGCGGCGGTCTCGCCGCCCAGAAGGATCCGGACCAGGGCCGCGCTGTCATGGATGTGGATCTCGGCCCGGTCGTCCGAGTCGCCGTCGCCGAAGGCCCGGCGCGTGCCGTCGGGCAGGACGACGGTCAGGCTCCCGACCCGGATCCGCTGGACGGCGGCCAGTCCCACCCGCCAGGCGAGCCTGGCCAGGATCGAGTCGGCCGTGGTGGACGCGCGCCCTGGCGCAGTTCGGGTGGTCATCGGGTTGCCGCTCCATGTCGATGAAATTGGGCGCCGCGTCGCCACAGGCGGAGTGCGTGCCAGTGGATGAGGCCGATCGTGCGCTGGGTGGCGAACGGATGCCGGACGAGCATCCGGGCAACCGTCCGGTCGGTCAGCGGCCGGCGGCTCAGGTCAAGGCTGGTGTGGATCAGGAGGTCCCCGGCCTGGTCTTCATTGATCGAGATGCGCAGGCGCCCGGGCTCATCCCGGACCCGGACCGTGTACCGCCCGACCATCTCGATGAACGGCGAGACGTAGAAGTCCTTGTCCATCGAGGCCACGAAGTCGCTCCCCTGTTCCGGTCGGCGGAGCGTGTACAGGTGCCGTTCGAGATGGGTGTTGTGGACCTCGACGATGACCAGCTCGAGCGTCCCGGAAGGGTCGCGGCAGAGGTAGAAGCTGGCTGGATTGAAGACATAGCCAAAGACCCGCAGATTGGTGATCAGGGTCAGCCGCCAGCCCTCGGGATCGAATCCCTCGGTGCGCAGGTGGGCCCGGACGGATTCGCGCAGGTCGGCCGCAGGCGGCGCGAGATGGTCGTCGTCTCGGAAGGACAGCAGGTTCGGGCGGTTGCGACTGACCAGCCGCAGGCTCCGCCCGACCAGGTCCAGCTCGTCCAGGTCCAGGGCCACGTAGAAGACGTCGTGCTCCAGGGCATAGACAAACGGCCGGGCCCGACGGTGCCGGACCTTGCCCTCCAGCAGGTGCGATCTCATGCCGCACGGTCCTCGTCGGCAGCCGTTCGCCGACAGGCCGAAGACAGGAGCTCCGCCACGTCGTAGCCGGATCGACAACCGTCCTCGTGGAACCCGTAGCCAAGATGGGCTCCGGCGTACCAGGTTTGACGGTGCCCCTGGAGGCCGCCCAGGGCAACCTGCGCAGCAAGCGTCCGGAACGTGTACATGGGGTGGCTGAATGCCCGTTCCACGATCCGCTGAGCGGGTGCCACGCGGTCCCCGGCATTCATCGACACCTGGTACTGCATCGGACCGGGCAGCGCCTGGAGGCGGTTCATGTGGTAGGTCATCGTGAGTGCCTCGCCGGGCTTCCGGCAGTCCGCCTGGTCCACGTTCCACGACGCCCAGGCCGCGCGCTGCCGAGGCAGCATCTGCCGGTCGGTGTGGAGCAACACCTGGTTCGTCGAGTATTCAAATGAGCCGAGGACGGCTCGCTCAGTGTCGTCGGCGTCGCGCAACATAACCAGCGCCTGGTCGGCATGGGTTGCCACGACGACTGCGTCAAACCGCTCGGCCAAACCGGCCCCGGTCCGGATCGTGACCCCCAGGTCGTCCCGGCTCACCTCGACCACCGGATCGCCGGATCGCAGCGTCCCGTCGGGCAGGGCGGCAACGATCCGGCGCACGTACTCCATCGAGCCGCCCTGGATGGTCCGCCACTGGGGTGCGTTGCCGACCCCGATCAGGCCGTGTTGATCCAGGAATCGGAGGAGGTAGTCGATCGGGAAGTCGAGGATCCGATCGGGCGCCGTGGACCACACGGCGGACGTGATCGGCATCAGGAAGTGGTTGCGGAATGCCGGGCCGAACGCGTTGTCGGCCAGGTAGTCGCCCAGCGTGGAGCGCGAGGGACTCCCCTGATCCAGGCGCCGTCGGGCGTCGCGATAGAAGCGCAGCGTGTCGGCCAGCATCCGCCAGTGGGCGGGCCGGCCCACCGAATCCGGGCGAGCGAACAGGCCCCGGATCCCGCGCGAGCTGAACTCGGTTCCGTGGGCCCGGCAGGTGGAGCCCAGGGACATGTCGCTGGGCTGGGTCGCCACCCCGAGCTCGGCCAGGAGCGCCACGAACCGGGGATAGGTGCGCTCGTTGTAGACGATGAAGCCGGTGTCGATCCCGGTGGGTCCGGCGGGCGTGTCAACGACGACGGTTCGGGCGTGACCACCGGCCGCGGCATCGCCTTCGAACAGCCGCACCTGGTGGTCCCGGCGGAGGGCATACGCGGCGGTCAGGCCACTGACCCCGGCGCCCACGATCGCGACCTTCATGACGGTTCAACCGGGGCGCTTGCCAGGGCCTCCGCGCGCGCGTCCAGGGTCCGCTTCATGCCTCCCAGCGCCTCGCGCCCGATCCGGGCGAACTGGCCACCCAGGAATGGCTGGACCAGGCGGAGCACGCCACCCAGCCGGATGTCGGCCGTGTAGTCGATCCGGGTCCCGCTGCCGGCCGGCGTGAACCGAATCTCATCGACCGCCGAAACCCCCGAGCCGGCGCCCGCCAGCACAACCCGCCGGGACGGCTCCCGGACCGTGATGCGGTACTCCATCGGGGCAACCCGGCCGGCAAGGCGGACGCCCAGGCGGTAGCGCGAACCAACCCGCGGCGTGCCGTCGTCGATCTGCTCCGAGGTGGCAACGCCCGGATCCCACTCCATCGAGTTGGCAAAGTCGGCCACGAAGGCGAAGGCCGCTTCGGGCGGCAGGGCCGTTTCGATCTGTTCGATGAGCTTTGTCACGAGTTGCTCCGATCCGGGTGATACTCGACGGCATGGATGCCAGGATGGTGGTGGACGCGCTGCTCGAGCAATCGATCGTGGGCAGCTTCACCCGGCTCGGGATTGGGCTGCGCCGACAGGTATTCGCGTGGCCGCCCATTCCGGATGGCGCGCTCGCCGGCCGGACGGTCCTGATCACCGGCCCCACGTCGGGACTGGGCAAGGCGGCCACCGAGTTGCTGGCTGGCCTCGGCGCCCGGGTGATCCTGGTCGGCCGCAGCCCGGAGCGGCTCGCCGCGGTTCGCGACGGGCTGGTCACGACGCACGGCGTCGACCGCTTCCCGATCGTCGTGGCGGACATGGGCTCGCTCGCGTCGATTCGGGCGGCGGTAACCAGGATCCTTGAGACGGAGTCCCGGCTGGACGTCCTGATCGACAACGCTGGGGCGATCTTCCCTGAGCGGATCGACGGGCCGGACGGCATCGAAGCCACGTTCGCGACGCTCGTCGTTGGCCCATTCGTGCTCGTGTCGGACCTGCTCCAGCTCCTCCAGCGGACGCCCGGCTCGCGGGTCATCTGCGTCACTTCGGGCGGGATGTATTCGCAGCGACTTGATCTGGATGACCTTGAGTCGACGTCCGGGCCGTTCTCCGGTTCGCGGGCCTACGCTCGAGCCAAGCGTGCCCAGGTCGCCCTGGTCCGCGAGTGGGCGCGCCGCCTTGGGCCACGCGGCGTGGCCATCAATGCGATGCATCCGGGCTGGGCCGATACGCCCGGGCTGGCCGAATCTTTGCCGGGTTTCCACGAGCTGATGCGTCCCCTGCTCCGGACGCCGGCCGAGGGTGCCGACACGATCGCCTGGCTGGCGGCCACCACGGACGGCCGGTCGCGCAGCGGGGCCCTGTACCTGGACCGCCGGCCTCGGCCGTTCGATCGTATTCCCACGACCCGGCTGTCGGCCGGCGACCGCCGCCGGCTGTGGGACATGGTGGTCGCGCTGTCGGGCATGCCCGATCCCTTGCCGGAGCGCTGACCAACCCGTCGCCGATTCGATTCGTGGAGCCTGCTGGCCCGGATTCATTCGATGTTCACCCTTTGTTTAAGGTAGGACGAACAGTACCCACCGAGCCGGGGGCTTGTCAAGGCTTTGTCTAGTGTTATATTGGACAGACCATGTACACGATCAAGCAAGCAGCCGCCCGCACCGGCCTGAGCGTCGCGCTGATCCGGGTCTGGGAGCGCCGCTATGGCGTGGTCCAGCCGAACCGGACGCCGGCCGGCTACCGGCTCTACGACGATGCGGCGATCGCCCGCCTGGCGGCCATGCAGCAGCTGGTAGCCCAGGGCTGGGCACCCAGCCAGGCCGCCCAGCGATTGCTCGAGCCGGACGTGGATCTGAGCGGGCTGGCTGGGGCCACGACCGTCAACCCGCGCCCCATGGTGTCGAGCGGCCGTGGCTTCGATCAGTTCGGCGCGACGCCCACCTTGCCGTCGTCGGCCGGCCACGGTGAACGCGACCTGTCCCTGGTGTCAGGGCTCGTCTCCGCGGCGCGTGAGCTGGACGTCCCGGCCATGGAGCGGATCCTGGACGAGTGCTTTGCCGCCCAGCGCTTTGAGCTGGCGATTGAGGGTGTCGTCTCACCGGCCTTGCGGGCGATCGGCAGCTCGTGGGCCGAAGGCACGATCGACGTCGCCGCCGAGCACGCCGCCAGCGAGACGATCCGGCGCCGGCTGGCCCGCTTCTTCGATGCCGCCGGCCTGGGCGATCGGGTACCCACCGTGATCGTGGGGCTGCCGCCTGCCGCCCATCACGAGATCGGGGCCTTTGCCTTTGCCGTGGCGGCCCGGCGGGCCGGCCTGGATGTGCTCTACCTCGGTGCCAATGTGCCGGTGGCGAGCTGGGCGCGAACGGTCAACGAGACCGGCGCGTCGGTCATCGTCCTGGGCGTGGCCGCGCCCTCGGACGTGGACGCGGCGGCCGAGGTCATCGAGGCGTTGCGCTTGACGGAGCGCCCGCCGGCCTGCCTGATCGGCGGCCCATTTGCGGCCGATGCGCCGGACGCCATCGGCACGGTCCGTTTGCCGGCGCCCCTGGATGCGGCGGTCGCGGTCGTCGTCGAGATCCTCGAATCGGGTCGACGACCGACAGCCTGATGGACGCGGCGCGGTCGGTCAGGCCCCGAGGCCCGCAAAGATCTCGTTGCACTGAGCCCCGAACGGCGGCGGTCAGCTCGCAGGTGGCCTGACGCTTGATTGCTCCGACACGCGGGAAGTGGCCGGCGAGGAGCTCCCACCGGGCTGCGTCCCCCACCCGCTGAGCGGCTGCACCGCGGACGGCCCCGACGCCCCGAGCGACGGCAGGCCAATGTCGTTGGCCAGCGCCTGCTGCCCGTGTATTCGTCCGGTCCGCTTGGGTCACGTCTTCCCACGAACACGAGCGCTGCCGCCGGTCAGACCGAGGATAGCAGTCGACCCAGCGTGGGTCGCGTTGCAAAGCCACCTCGAGTGGGCCCGGGGGTGCGGAGTGCAGTCCGTCTACGCGATGGGGTCACCGAGCTTGCCGTGTTCGGGCGCGAGCACCGGCTGAGTTGCGCGGGCGGGCCCCTGGACCGTCGGGATCGGATGCGTGGATCGGATGAGGTTCCCCGGGTCGTACTGGGCCTTGATACGGCCGAGCCGTTCGCAGGTCGCGGGCGAGAAGAGGTCCGACACGTTGAAAGATCGCTCGGCGAAGTTGGGATAGTTCCGCTCCGCCTCCCACGGTGCCAGCGCGGACCGCACGATCGCGGCGTGGCGCTCCAGGGCGGCCTCGTTCTCGTTCATCGCCATGCTGATCGTGGCGGTCGCGAACCCGGCGTCGAGCGAGGCGAGCGCCCCGTGTTCCGGCGCAGGATCGGCCAGCGCACCTCCCAGGTGCCGCAGCTCGACTGAGAGCAGCGGCGACCCCGACCCGGGACCTGCGGCCTCGACAAGGGCATCGATAGCCGCCGGCGGCAGGTCCCCAAGGAGCCACCCGTCGATGTGGGCCGGCACCGGGTCCACCGGGTCCATGTGCAGCGCGCCGAGCTCTGTCGGCGGCAGCATGGCGAAGGTGTCGAGTTCCGGCCCGAGCTCCCGGAGTGGCCGCAGCAGCTCGATGCCCTCGCCCTCAGCCACCAGGCAGGCCGCTTCGACGAGCACGAACGAGCGGCCCCGCAGCCGCTCGGGGATCTCCGCGACGGGCGGCAAGTTCAACAGGCGGCCGACCGAGGTGACGGAATCTGGGACGCCGGCGGTCCACGCCTGCCAAGCGTCCAGGATCTCGGCCGCGCGCTCCTGCGGCCAGTACAGCACGCCGGCATACAGCGTGCGCACGGGGTAGAGGGCGAACTCGAGCGCAGTGACGATCCCGAAGCTGCCCCCACCGCCGCGGAGCGCCCAGAAGAGGTCCGGCTCGTGCTCGCGGTCGACGTGCAGCAGCCGGCCATCGGCGGTGACGACATCCGCGGCGAGAACACTGTTGCAGGCCAGGCCGTGGCGCCGCGACAGCCACCCCAGGCCACCGCCCAGGGTGTACCCGACAACGCCGATCTCGGGCGAGAAGCCGGACAGGCCCGCCAGGCCGTGCACCGCTGCGGCACTCTGCACCTCGCGCCACAGCGCCCCCGCCCCGACCCTGACGCGACGCCGACTCGCGTCGATCGCGATGTCCCGCATCTGGGATGGTTTCAGGAGCAAGGCGTCCTCGATCGCGCCCAGCGGTGCCGCTCCGTGTCCCGTCCCCTGGGGTGCCACCCGCAGTCCCTGGCTGCGAGCGAACGCCACGAGCTCGACGATGTCGCGGGTCGTCTCCGGGAAGGCGACCACCGGAGGACGCTGGGCTGCGGAGAGATTCCACGCCTGGCGGGCAGTGTCCCATCCTTCTTCGGTCTTCGACACGATTCGCCCGGCGACCAGCGCACGGATATGCTCGAGACGCCGCTCGCGCCGCGCGACCTCCGGTGCGGCGATGATGCGACGCACCCAGTAGTCAGGGGGGAGCACAACGACCTCCTTGCGGATGCATGTGATGTGCGGCGTCGTGGCCGCGCTTCGCAATCTCGAATGTCAGCGGTGACGAAGCAGGGGACCGTATTAGACGTCGCCAGGCACGCCTCCTGTCATGGGTGCCGGGAGGTTGGGACGTGACCGTCGGTTAGCCGGCCTCGGTCGTCAGTAATACGTCGCCGGCCCACACGTTGGGCGGCGAGGCGGGCCGGAATGTGGGGACGTAGCGTCGGGTCCAGGCGACGAATCGACGGCCCGCCTCGACGAGCGCTGGTTCGTCGTGCTCGACCATCGCGACGATCAGTCCGTCGCGGGCGATCAGCCGCCCGCCGGCCAAAGTCCGGGATGCCGATGAGCAGGGCTCCGATATCAGCGGCACGGGCGACTACGGCGTCGACGGCGGACGCCGTGGGGAAGCAGCGCCGGACGGTCGCAAACACAGGGCCTCTGTAGGTGCTGGTGCGTCCGCCTCTGTCGACGCACCGGGACGCGTCACCGGGATCAGAGGTGCGTCACGCTACCAGATCATCAGCCACGCGTCGAGTTCCTCCGTCACGTCACACGAGCGGTCCCCTGTCTGTCAGCCTCGGCGCCTGCCGCCTTCCTGCTCGCCCACGGCGCAATCCATGCCGGGTTCGTCTCGCCGCGCCAGCCGGCTCGACGATCGGTGTCCTCTGGTCAGGTGCCGGCGCGCTCCTCTGCCGCGAGCTCCGCCGCCGCTTCGGACGGGAGCCAGAACCAGCGGAGGTGCTCGAAGTCGGCGCCCACGTTCAGCGGGCCCCAGGCTCCGTCGGGCGGCGGCGGCGCGTCGGCCAGGATTCGCCGTGCCTCGGCGAGGTAGTCGGCCAGGCGTTCCTCCGGCTCGCGATGGCGGTGCGCCGCGTAGCGCATCACGCCCTCGTCGTAGCGGATCGCGCCCAGAGACAGCGG
>Ga0208587_1001495_pt1 | contig 12393 bp, 12 predicted proteins | sample NGESurdeep092012_7_FD_184472 | JGI IMG/M metagenome (GOLD analysis project Ga0208587, IMG submission 184472) | Arctic peat soil microbial communities from Barrow, Alaska - NGEE Surface sample 210 deep-092012 (SPAdes) | ecosystem: Environmental > Terrestrial > Soil > Wetlands > Peat ...
ATCGACGTAAAGGCCGTACCCAGTCGTAATAGTGCCGCTGGCTTGAGCGGAAAGTTTGGTATAGACGCCGTACCCATTGCTGATGCCCCCCCGGTTGTTGGAGGTTCCTACTGAAGAGTAAACACCATAACCGTTTGTAACGTGATTTGCCGAGTTCGTGTCCCCGACGAGGGTGGCGTATACCGCATAAGCATTAGCCATGTTAAATGCGATGTTGGTGGCTTGTGCGGTTGCTTGAATGCCGTACATTGCGGTTGTGTGTGATGTTGGAGCACTGTTGCCAAAATAGCCGGCATAGGTGTTCGTTGGCCCGGTTGGGGCTCCGATAAGCACTCCATAACCGTTTGTTCCAGACCCCACAGCGTTAGATTTTAAGAATATTCCGGCGGTGTTTGTTAGGGTTTCATTGGTTCCGGCAATCGGAGATCCTCCAAGATACAAGCCATATGCATTGGTAGTTGTGACAGAGCTGTTTGTGGCAGCAAGGGTTGGCGCGGCAATAGAGTTAAACGCCATACCTGTGGCTGTGCTCGATCCGCTAGTAGCATTGTCTGTGAATGTGGAAGCACTGAGAGAAAGATATGCTCCCACTGTTGCCGACGGACTCCCTTGCAGGGCTTCGGAGACGTCAAGAAGACCGGCCGGAGAGCTAGTGCCGATACCGAGCTTGGTGTTGTCGGTCCAAAGCAATGAAGCAGCGGAAACAGCGCTGCCGCTGGCAGCGTAATAGGAAAGTTGTCCCGCGGCGCCGCTGTTAACAGTGCCCGATCCTGTGCCGGCACTTACCCAGGACAAAGTGCCGTTGCCATCACTTTGAAGCACTTGCCCATTTGCTCCAGTAGAACTCGGCAACGTAAACGTTATGTCATTACCTACGCTTGTGCTGGCTTGGAGCGTCGTAGTAAAGGCGTTTGACGCATTTTGCAAGACAATAGTACCAGTCGTGGCCGACCCTTGGCCAACAGTGATACTGCCTTGAATCGCAACGCTCGGATTAAAGCTGAGGGTCCCCACAGAATTCGACAGCGTGCTATTACTATTGACGTAGTTTGATTCAATAACACCAGTGGTGTTATCAATCCACGTCACAGCAGAATCGGAAGTGTCATTGGTCATGATGATCCCGGCGTGGGAATTGGCATAAGTATTCTGAATAATCGTGGACTGGTTGCCGCAATTGGATACAGCGACATTATTGAACGTCAGGCCGGTAACTTCCTGAATAATTATCGGCGGCGTTCCGCTGAAAGCATTGCACTGAATGAAATTGTCCCTGAAATCAATGGCGTCCGGGGTTCCCCACTGCCCATTTACTAGATCCGAGTTTGTGTTATCCCCCAGCTTCAGAACAAAGCTGTTGTTGCCACCGATATTCTGCTGTTCGAAGTAGTCACCATTGAAGTTAATCTGACTGGTCAGAACCCAGGCATTGCCGAGGTAGTTCTGTTCGAAATCGGTATTGCTGATATTGCTATTGGCACCGTTACCGTACACCAGACCGTAGTTCGCTTCGCGCAAATAGTCTCCCGTAATCTTGGTATTGTTTGCACCGGTAATCAGGAGTAAGTCGTAATTAAAACCATCGATGTAGCTATCTGCGAGTACGGTATTGCTGCCACTGGCACAAAGGCCATTTGCAACACCAAACGGCAGAGACCCATGGACCCCCGTATATAACCTGATGTGGTTGAAGCGTGCGGCAGACGACTCGTAGACGGCGCAATTAGCGCTTGCATTGACAAGGGGAAGCGGTCCGTGGTTTTGTTGGGATGTTATGACATAATTGGTGCTTAGCGGGACCGGTATTGTGTTATTTAAGCGTTCAACACCCGAAACATTGTTGCTATATACATCGTAGCCGACTGCGGTTGAGCCGCACGAGGGCGCGGTTACGATAATCTCACCGTTAGTAGGAGGGGTTATCGTGTTTGATGTCGAGGCCAAAGTATCCCCGTGTGCGCCAGTGCAAGCGACTTTAACGTAATACGGCGCATTACCTAGTGAACCTCCGGTACTTGTTGAAAGGGTTGGAGCCGCAGGAGTGGACAGGGCTCCTCCAGTTGTAGCAGGGTATTTTATCGCGAGGTTAGTCATAATGAATCCTTGGTTTACGACGTCCAGAGCGTCCTGATTGGTACCTTTGAAATCGATGTACGTTGAAGGAGTTGTTGATTGAACATACTGTGTGCTTCCATATGAAAACAGTTGAACATTCGGGCTGTTGATGGTAATCGCCACTGTGGTTTTACATACGGAATTGACCGGGATAGAAACCGCTCCGCCACTGCTAGGTAGCGAGTTTATTGCCGATTGTATAGCGGAGGTGTCGTCAGTCGAGTCATCGCACTTTGCACCAAACCCACGAATATCTACGACCGGTCCACTTACCGTTATCAGGTCATTAGTGGTTGTCGTGCCATTTGCTGCTAAGGTTGAAAACGTTCCCGCTGCTGCAGTCGTGGCACCGATTGGGGTTCCATTGATTGTGCCGCCGGTGATGACAGCTCCGGAGGAAGCAAGATTGTTGGCAGTGAGGTTACCTGTAGCATCAATGGTTAGGGCTGTGGTTCCTGCCGCGACGACTTGCAAGGGTTTGAGAGTTGAGCCTGTTGCCGTAGTGACATTCAAGAGATAGCCGATGCCGGTGTTTGAAGTGCCATCGGTCAGTGTGAAGAGATTTGATGATCCAGTGGTATTGCCGAAAGTTAGGGTGGTTGTATCAGAGCCCATCGAAAGGGCGAGGTTTGAGGTCGGCGCCTGCAGCTGGTCCCAGCGGCCAGTACCCAGCGTGCAAGAGCCCCAGGCCGGAGCGGATGAGCCGCCGTTTGATTGCAAACACTGCCCCGGCGTTCCCGCGTCGGTTGAGCCAATAGCCGAAGTGCCGTTGCCAAAGAGAATCCCATTTGGCGTGAGCGTGTTTACACCGGTGCCTCCGTTCGAAACGGTTAGTGCATTTGTGAGGTTTAGGGATGAAGCATTAAACGATCCGCTGACTGTGAGATTGTTCAGGGCTGTGCTATTTGATACTGTCAAATCTCGTGCGGACAGTTCGGTCACCCCCAGGATTGTGCCAGAGGTGTCGTTGCTATTTCCGCCTGAACCAAACGTCTGAATCGATCCAGCCGAACCTGGAGATCCTTGTGGTCCTTGAACCCCTTGGGGGCCCTGTGGACCTTGCAGGCCGATAAGCTTCCCCGCTGCAATGTATGACTGGAATGTTTGGTTGACGAGTGTTTGAAGTTGAGCCAAATCGGCTGCTGATGTTGCTCCACCGAGCGATTTCGGAACCGCTGCTTGCGTTGGTGGTTCGCCCGACCTCGACACAATATGTGTACTGCTGCTTGTGGCGTGATGGTTCGAAATGCCAACCAAACTCACATCCAGAGATTGAGCCGGATCGTAAGCCTCAAAGAACGAGGTCTTGAGCCCAGTAAGGGACTCGATGACAGTATTTCCAACACTGACAATCGGCCGAGAGATCTTGGCTGGAGCGTCAAGAATGATAACCGAGAATGCTAAAGCGAGAACGGCAAGGCCTACTGCAAGGAAACGTCTCATATAAGTTTCCTTTCGGCATTGTGAAGTACCATGAGTGAGCTCTCATGTCGTTTTTGTTGTTTGTGTAGATAGTCGAGGATCGCATCGCGGGTGGTCATCCAATCGCGGCCGATTTTGACCGCTTGGAGCTTCCCGCCTCTGGCCAACATTCGAATGAATTCGGGAGAGTATGAGGTAATGCTGGCTGCGTCGCTGATGGAAATCAACGAATCTGTGCGAAGATCCTGAATTGGATTCGGCATAGGGATGTTATTTACTTTTGTTTTTGATTTTTGTTTCGGAAGGAGCTTCTGTTATAGGAAGCTGTGTAGAACTGTAAGTAGTATAGCACACTGTGGCGCTAAGTGCAATAGTAGCAGGCAGATATAGCCTGACAGATAGCCACTCGCTTAGTGGTTAATCGCTAACGCCACAAGAAGCACTATGACCGCAAGTATCCAGACCTCAGGAAAAGCGATCAGCAGGCCTAGTCCGATTGCGACCAGCGAGACATCGGCTAGTCCGCCGGTCATGCTTTGGGAAAGACCCAAGTTGGAAAGCAACGAGACAATCAAGTCTCGGAGATAAATGATGATGTTCATAGGAAGTATGTCAAGAATTAAGTTAGAACCGCCCGGCTCGTTAGGCTGGGCAATTAACAATAGTGGCGATATCAGGCAGAGGTGGCCTGTGCAAGTCTGATAACTCTGACGCTGAGGAGAACAGCTTTAGTAGGAGGTCCCTCTAGTTGTTGGACGCTCAAGCCGCGACGGCGGGAGTTTCCGCATCCGGACTGGTAAAGACACCAACCAATGCTTCCCAGGTTCGATGTATGCTCCGAAGCGGGCCACCAGTTGGACACAGCGGACGGTTTGCGCCCGCTGAAAGCGGAGATTTGAAAGTAATTTCGATGGTTTTCCCGTACGCAAGCCGGTTCTACATTGTGTCTTTCAGCAAATCGCGTTTTTCGTCGTCCAAACCATGTTCGTACTGTAAATATGCACGTTTGACGAGTTCGACATAGAATTCAAGATCGGCCAGAGAGCGGGACTCTCCACGCTCTGCGGCCCGCAATTTGTCTTCGAGATCACAGCGCTCTGTTATGAGGGCTGTTTTTCTTTGCTCATATTCTTCGCGCGCGAGGACGCCATCGAGATAGGCGTCGGTGAGCCGGTTCTGTCGATCTGCGATTGCCGATATCTGAAGCCTCAGGCTACTGATCTCATTATCGAGGTTCTGCTGCTGTGTGGTGCGCTTTTGCGCGAGTATTTCATCGAGCACAACTTCTTCCGAGCGCCGTTTTTCGTTTGGAGAAGGAAGCAGTCCACGCCCACGTCCTGCCACGTCCTGCCACATCCCGCCCTCTCCCACCGAGCCCCTTAAATTCAGACTGCACCACTACCGTCGGACGATTGCGGGCGGCTCGAATCGGCGTAAACTGGCGACATGGAAACCGCAAGAAAGCTGATTTGGAAGCGCGAGGAGGCCTTCAACGGCTGGGCCTGCAACACTTGCGGGTGGGCATACCCGGTGCCACGATTTATGGAGGCGGTTACTGAGCCTACAGAGGGAGCGCGTACCGCGTTCGATGCCCATGAGTGCGCTAAGCACCCGATAAAGTGGAAAGCTACGCAGGACGTCAGCTAAGCACGAGCGGAGGGCGGAAATCGCATGTCAAGGGCGGAGTAAAACCAGACCACAGGGACGGAGTAAAAGTAGACCAGAGGAGAGGGTAGGAGATCGGGGATTGTCGGGGAGGAGGGCGTCTGGTATCAGGTGGCTCTTTGCGACTTGCTGCAGGGCCTCGGTTTTGTGCACCACTGCGGGCCCAGTCCGTAGCAATCTGCAAAATGTAGCATAACGCAATGTGAAACAACGTCCCCCTTTCATACGGTCGAAGAGTTGGACTATCGAAGACGAACAGTGTCAGAAGATCGGCGGAGGGTATAAGGCAGTGAAGTTCAGATTTTTACTGTTTCTCTGAATGGAGCCAACATTCTACCTACGCCGATCCAAAGTCCTAACGTCATGAAGGCTGAGAGGAACGCTCCGTCGCGCGCCAGAAACGTCGAAGAGCGGCGCTTCACCGCCCCCGCAAGGCATCCAACGGGGGCGGTTGAAAATGTCGTCCTCGGTGGCCACGAATCCAAAACGGGAATTCTGGATCAAGGCCCCGGCGATATGTTCAATCTTGGCCAGACATAGGATTCTCGGGAGCATAAATCTAGCTAGGTAACACCCGGAATTGACAAATCTGAATACGCAGAAATAGAGGAGACACCGTGACAGCAACAATGGAAAAAACACCGACAGTACTGGCGGCAGACACCCTAACCGGCGATAAAGTCGTAAATTTTCAAAAGGAAGATCTCGGAAAAATCGAACATTTGATGATCGACCTGGAGTCGGGCCGCGTCGCTTACGCGGTTCTTTCGTTCGGGGGTTTCCTGGGCATGGGTGACAAGTTATTTGCCATTCCATGGAGTTCCCTTGCCCTCGACACGCTTGAACATCGGTTCATTCTGAACGTCGATAAGGAATTGCTCAAGGCCGCTCCCGGTTTCGACAAGGAGCATTGGCCGAACATGGCTGACCACACTTGGGGTGCCAAAGTCTACACGTATTACGGCGTCAAGCCCTATTGGAATTAAAAGTGTAGGCTGAACGGCGATGGCCAGCCGCCCGATGCCCCACTCATTCGCGATTTTTGCGGATGAGTGGGGGCGTCATCTTACGTCACCTCTGAGCCAGCATGAAAGGGTACGCCGTTACGAATTTAAAATAGGTTAGAGGTTTTCTCGAACCGCACTAACAACCCCACTCAAGAAAAGGAATGCTTGAGTTGACACCCGGCATCCGGCCGATTTCGGGCTGATCGTTGGCAATGCGGAAGTCATCCCGCGTATTGCACGGCTCTGCGAACGGCGTAAAATCGGGGCATGGAAAGCAAGAAGCCCTTAAGCCCATTCCAAGAGGTACACAAAAAGGCTCAGGAAGCTCTTGACCATGCCCGCGAGGTCCGGAAAAAGGACGCCGAGCTTCGCAAGAAAAAAGCAGAAGAGGAAGCCATCCGCGAGGGGTTCGACCGTGCCTAAGCGAAAACTTCGGATCGTCCGGCGCGTCAAATACATTCCAGTGCTCGGAGTCTGCGAATTCTGCAACATGCAATTTCCGGTCCACCAGCCTCCGGGCGAACAGGCGGAAGCACAGGCCGCTATACAGCAGCAGTTCGATGCGCACAAATGCGAGCGCGAGGACGTGAGCCAAGCCGCTGCGCGAACCGTTAGAGAGGCGACGGAAAAGACTAATCCTTTTCAACGTCAATCACGAGCGGCAGTCGCGGCTGATATTCCTTCGCGAATGCCTTCTTAAAATTGTCTTAGACTGGGTCGCTCACATGGCCTTGCCGCATCTAGGGTGGAGATGGCAAACACGACAAAGCATCGCAGCAAAGGCATGCAGTTTCGTCATGCCCTCGTCTTCTACCGCGCTTGGGTACGCCATCCACTTAGCGTTGGGGCTATCGCTCCTTCCAGTCGCGGGCTAGCCGACCTCATCACGGCCGAGATTACGACGGCATCTGCGCCGATCCTCGAGTTGGGCCCGGGCACGGGCGTGTTCACCAAAGCTCTGCTCAAGCGCGGAATTCCAGAGGACAAGCTCACACTGGTCGAATTCGATTCCGGCCTTGCGTATGTGCTGCAACTGCAGTTCCCTGCGGCGCAGGTGGTTTGCGGTGATGCTGCCCGACTTGGCACGGCCAGCCTGTTCGACGGCGAGCGAGTGGGTGCGGTGGTCAGCGGACTTCCCCTGCTTTCCATGTCGCGGAGAAAGGTGATGGCCATCCTGGACGCTTCCTTTCGGCACATGCGTCCGGGGGCTGCCTTCTATCAATTCACCTACGGGCGGCGTTGTCCAATCCCGCGCGCGATCCTCGATCGGCTGGGACTGAAAGCAACGCGGCTGCGCACCGCTTTTGCGAATGTGCCGCCGGCGACCGTGTATTGCATTTGCAGTAGGCAGCCCAGCAGGTTGCGTGGCGCGATGTAATACTCGCCCCTGTCCTTGCTGAGCAGGCGGGGCTGCCTGCGGCTTGGCTCACGTCCTCGCGCTTGCATTTGTGCGCGTTGAACTGCTCATTGAACATGTTGGTTAACCTTTCTGCACGGCGGTTTAGTTCACGTCCTCGCTGGTCGTTTTCCTGTTCAGGGGGTGCTGATCACACTTATGAGCACCGAATGCGGTCTGCGCCCCCTCTGTAGGCTTGACACCGACGATCATAAATCGTGGGACTGGATATGCCCATCCGCAAGTGGAGCAGGCCCAACCGTTAAAGACTTGCTCCCGCTTCCAAATCAGCTCTCTTGTGTTTCCCAATGCCCACAGTTGACGCCGATTCGAGGCGGCTTCAACCGGGATTGACTTTCAAACTGCACCACTACCACCATTTGACAGGTGGGGAAGGATATCCTAAGCTACAGAAAGAATTAAGGACATGCGTTCTGCATGACTTGTCTGCCCTTTCCAAATGTTACGTCTCGCCTGCTAATTGTAGATTTCACTGACTCACTCATTCCATGTAGTTTCTCTGCGTGACTTTCCCGACGAACACCTCCTTTCTAAGGAGATTTCCCTGATTTGGCAATAACTTAGGTTACTTGTCAATATCTCACAAAGGGAAGTGGTCGATACTAGCTCGCTCTTAGGAGCAGCTGGTTAAAGACTTTTATTGGGTAAAAGCGTAACATTTCTATCTCTGCTCAGTTCTTGAGCGTATCTGACAAAGGGCCCGGCATCATGCAAAGCAGCATGTTTGCTGGGCTTTTTGCATTTTATGCGTTGGCAATTCCCCTACAATTCAGATCCCGAATCGTTCGCCAGACTTGCTCCGGAGTTCCTTTTGTGGGCTCAGGTGGAATTGTCATTCTCCCAGGAATCGGTTGCAAAGTATGGAGAATGCCTCAAGCAGGTGTGGCTTGCGGTCGGGGAAAAGCGCATTTCGGAGTTTGCTAAGACCGATTTGCTTGGGCTGAAGGCTAGATGGGCAGCAAAGACCTTAAGCGCAAGCCGCCAAATGTCGTTGCTGCTGGCCTTACGCCGGTTTCTCCTGTTCTGTCGTGACGAGAAAGGGATTTCTCTATCCTTTGATCCAGCAGAGATCAAGCCGCCACCGCGGCCGAGACGAGAGGTTGGATTCCTGACACCGGAGGAAATCGAGAATTTCATTTCCAGCATTCCACTCGTCACCTACAAGGGAGGGGTCCATCACGCTGGATTGCGGTTGCGGGCCATCGTCGAGACGCTACTAGGAAGCGCCATGCGCATTTCGGAGGCGCTGTCGCTGAACTGCGACAGCATTGACTTCGAACGCCGGGAGGCCAAGATTATCGGCAAAGGAAAGAAGGAGCGAACGGTGTTCTTTACCGATCGGGCGCTACGATGGATCAAGCGGTACCTGGAATCCCGAAGCGACGACTGCCCTGCTTTGTTCGTTTGCCGAAATGGCCGGACGAGACTTAAGCGCGACGATTTGTGGCGCTATTTTGATCGCCATCGCAAGCTAGCGGGCATCAAGAAGAGGGTTTCACCTCATATTATGAGGCACACGGCGGCGACGCAGCTTCTTTTTAACGGGTGCCCGATTGGTCATATAAAAGAGATTCTTGGGCATGAGCGGTTAGAGACCACGTGCCGCTATTATCTCGGACTCGACCACCGGGCTGCCAAAGCCGCGCACCACAAATATCTTCACTACGAAGTTCATGCTGCCGCAGGCTCGTCAGCCTTCGGTGCCGAGTAGTCCAGATAACGACCGACTGCCTGCTTGAGCACCTCAGTGTCAGTGCCCAAGTAATAGCGAGCAGTTGTCTGGATTTCCTGATGTCCGGCAAGTTCCTTAATCAGGCTGATGTCAGCCCCGTTGTTCCGGAGATTGGTGCAGAATGTGTGACGAAGTAGGTGGGGCGTGACATGCTTTTGGATACCAGCCGAGTGGGCCAGGGCCTTTAGGAATCGCGGAACGTCTCCCCGGCTAAGGCGTTTTGGATTTGCGCCGTAGGTGACGAACAGAGCGGGGTTGAGGTCAGATCGTCTTTCGACGTACTTGGCGATCCACCGCAGTGCATCGTCGGAAAAGAATACAGTCCTCTTCTTGCCGCCTTTACCCACAATGGCGGTTTGTTTTGTGCTGGGGTCAATGGAATCTCGATTGAGCGAAAGTGCCTCCGAAATGCGCATGCCGGTCGCTAGCAGAGTTTCGAATAGAGCCCGCATGCGGACGTCTGAGATACGCGAGCTGTCGATACACTCCCGTAGCGCCTGTATTTCAGTGTTGGTCAGGTATTCGACCTTCGGAGCAGTTCGTTTGGGCAGGCGAATTGACGCCGGATCGAGACAGTCGATCTCCAGCACCGTCCGGCAGAACTTCAAGAACAACTTCAAAGTCATCAGCAGGCTATATTGCCGGGCGACGCTCAAGTTGCGAGCAGCCATGGCCGCTCGGAACGCAAGTATGTGGACCGGCCTGAGATCCGCTACGGCAAAGCTGCCAAATCGAGGCAGTAGCCACGACCGAAGACACTCGCGCATTTTGCCGAGGCTTTCGGTTGAGTATTGACGTTCGACCTGGCAATGAATCAGGAAGGGCTCCGATGCCGCCGCAAAGAGCATCCGAGCGGCGTCGGTGGAATCTTGTGTGGAGTCCGAGGACTCTCTCGTGGAGTTCGGAAACGGATCTGGGATTCTTATTTGATCGGCAGGCTTGCTCTGGTTGTTCTGCTCAGCCGCCGGAACAGGCTCGGCGGGGCGCGAGCCTAGGTTGAATAATTTCATGGGAGAATGTCATTTGAAGGATATGGACTGAGCGTATAAGAGAAGCACAAGGAAAAAAAGAGGGGCAATTTGGTCGCAGCGAACCATAAACTGCCCCACTCTGTGGATTACTTCTTTCCTTGTTGCTTGCGGCCGCGCCGTACCCCTTTTTAATCCGGCTTTACCAGCCAACGGCTCGCGCACCTGCGTAAGACGTGCTATGTACACGTCGAGCTCGGCAACAATCTCTTCAATAGACACTTTGTCTCCCCTTTACTGTGGCTTCTGAAACTCAGCAAGGAACTTTAACAGACTCAAGTTATCAACAGCAACTTATCTTGATTGGGTACTCGGTGACCAATTTGCCCTCCTTTACGCAGTTTGTGTAGCTGGGTACAGTGACTTCAAAGAGAAAGGAGGCCGATGACAAAACAAAAATACAAATACCCCAACAACCTAGTTATCTATCGGCAGCGGATTCGTTTCACCCAGGCGCAGATCGCTCAGCTGCTCGGTCATAGAGACTCCAAGCGAGTCTCCAACCTTGAACTGGGCCGACGGCTGCCGAGCCTACAGACATCGCTGCGTCTTGCCGTCATCTACCGGGTGCCAGTCGATTTCCTGTATTCCGAAATGTACTCTGCGCACCGGGAACAGATTCGAGCACGGGAACAGACCCTGGGTCTTGGCCGGCAAGGCACGCTCTTTGGAGGTGAACTATGACAAGAATCTTGGACTTAGTTGCCCAAAGCAGGGGCCGCTTTGTGCCCGAGGACTGGCGGCAGTATGTCGCTCTTCAATTGGCGAAGCGGCTGCAGGCCGTCGACGAAATTCATAAGTTTATTTCGCTAGTGGATCAGCACTCCTTCGAAGATGTCGCAAACACTTATCGGAGCATCGGCAACCTGCCCGTACCTGAACGCCGCAAGGCCCTCAAAGCCGCATTCTGCTCAGATCATTAATGTAAGAGTCCATGTCTCATCCGACCTTGGCGGCGGTTCGTGTAACGCGAAAAGCCGCATCCGTCGCTATTTTCAACCGAATGCATCTTGAATACGCGCGTCTGCGTCACCTGCCGACTCAGGCTGCGAAAGCACGCGAAACCTTGCACGCCTTCCTTGGGTGGGCGACCGCGCAGTTCAATGTCGAAATGATCGCTGTCGAGAAACCGGATCGCACCAATGCAGGTCGAGTGGAAGACCTGATGCGTACAGTTGAAGAGCATGCCTCCGGAGCCGCGATACCCATCTGGCATGCCGGCAAGATGCAGGTAATTGAATCTTATGCCGAGCCTGCGCCTAAAACGCGTACCGAGCTGCGAGAAATCGCCGCAAGAATTTGGCCGATGCTGGCCACCAAAGACAGCAACCCGCTCGACCTCGAAGCCGCTGCGCTTGGCCTCTATGTCCAAGTGGAAAAACTATTAAGCACTCCCCAATGATTGGTCCGCTGTCGTATATAGGCGGGAAGAACCGCCTTGCCAGCCTCATCATTAGCCAGATCCCGCCGCACAAAACATATGTTGAACCCTTCGCCGGAGGAGCTCAGGTTTTCTTTCACAAACCGCCTTCGAAAGTTGAGATCCTGAACGACCTCAGCGACGACATTGTGAACTTCTTCCGCGTCTGCCAGAGTCACTCACCGGAGCTCATCCGTTATGTGCAGCACATGGTTGCCGCGAGAACCTGGTTCGAATTACTTCAGGAGATGGACCCCAAGGCGCTGACCGACGTTCAGCGCGCGGCGCGGTTCTTTTTCCTGCAGAAAGTGGATTACGGGGGACTGGTGGCACACCGCAATTTTGCTCTCCAGGTCGTGCAATCGACGCACTGGAATCCGGAGCGCATTCCTAAACTGATTGAGAACACAGCACGTCGGTTGCAGAACACGCAGATCGAGTCGCTGCCGTACGAGCAGATCATCCGCAAATGCGACCGGCCCAGCACTTTCTTTTATTTGGACCCGCCGTACTACGGCAAGAAGCTCTATCAATTCAATTTCAAGGAGGAAGATTTCCGGGAGCTTGTCCGGCTTCTAGCAGATTTG
>Ga0208587_1001499_pt1 | contig 12376 bp, 8 predicted proteins | sample NGESurdeep092012_7_FD_184472 | JGI IMG/M metagenome (GOLD analysis project Ga0208587, IMG submission 184472) | Arctic peat soil microbial communities from Barrow, Alaska - NGEE Surface sample 210 deep-092012 (SPAdes) | ecosystem: Environmental > Terrestrial > Soil > Wetlands > Peat ...
ATATGGTCGTGGCATGGCTGGGCTTGCGGAGATCGCCATCTGCAGCCTACTGCCTCCCCTCACTTTCGGATATAGCTTCTAAGGAACTGCTCTAGAAGCCTACATCAGTCATTTGACGGGCCTCGGCATTTATGTCACGACTTCCTCGAATTGTTCCCTAATCTCCGAGGAGCGCGCCAAAGGTTTGATTGAGAGCGGATTGCGAATGGTGGGTACCGATTTCTGCGCCGAGGCCGCTGTTTATGAAAGGCTACGAGTGCGAGGCGTGTGGCAACAAACGCTCACGAGCGTTCACAACCTGCTGCGAGCAGCGGCAAAGCTAAGACCGACTTCCGCGTAGTTCTGAAAGACATTGCCACAAACGGGTGTTCGCCAGAGCAAGCAAGGTCCCTGACGGGAAAGACACGGGAGCTGTTCTCAGAGTGGGATGGTCGTGTGACGGTGATGCCCGTCTACTTCCATAACTCGCTGGGCGAGAGTCAGGTTGACCTGAGCGGGTCACCGACCGCAGACCATCGTGCTGCATATACTCTGTGCCATCAGCCCTGGACGAACCTCACGGTGGACTTCGCAGGGCGAGTAGTCGCCTGCTGCCGGGACTTGCGCAGTGAGTTTATCGTCGGTAATTTGTTGGAACAACCTGCCGCTCAGATCTGGAACGGCGAGCGCATGATGCGACTACGGCGGGCTCTGGCATCAAAGCAGCCTGAGGAGATCAACGTTTGTAAGAAATGTGATGTGCCATGGCATGGCTCCTATTCCGGGCGGACGCCGCTGCAGAAGATTCGGAGTTTCTTCTTTTCCAAGGTCTGGAAGCGGTAACGCCCGAAACATCTGATGCCACGCCTCTCCTATACATCCGCGCATAACTAAAGGGACTTTAATGCCATCGCCTTAGAGCATTTTCAACGTTATTGTAGACCATACCCGCAATGAGAGAACCAAGCCTGGTGCCCCAGGTTCGCGTCCCGACTTTGGACGCTAACCTGGGATCACTGACACTCACAACCGACATCACATTCTCCCTTGACCCCGCCATTTACAATGCCAGCGGCTGCCAAACTGCCAGGAGATTGAAAGCATGGCCACCGCTACACCTGAGCTCGAGACCAAGTCCCTGCCCGCGAACGCTTATCAGCCGTTGAAAGAGGGTGAACTCTATGTGCCGCTGGTGCCCACCGGCATGAGCCTGCCGGAAGTCACCTGGCGCGCGGTGCTCTGGGGCACGCTGCTGTGCATCGTTTTCAGCGTGGCTTCGGCCTACTCCGCCCTGAAGGTCGGCCAGGGAATGGAGGCGGCGATTCCCATCTCCATCCTCGCCATCGGGCTGGCGCGTGTCTATAAGCGCCGCTCCACCGTGCTGGAGAACATGATCATCACCGGCATAGGCGGCGCCTCCGGCAGCGTGGTGGCCGGCGCCGTCTTCACTGTGCCGGCGCTTTACATCCTCCACCTCGACCCCCATCCGGTGCAGACCATCTTCATCTGCCTGGCCGGCGGCTGCCTGGGCGTTCTCTTCCTCATTCCCCTGCGCCGATACTTCGTGCGCGAGCAGCACGGCAAGCTGCCTTTTCCCGAAGCCACGGCCATCACCGAGGTGCTGGTCACCGGCGAGAAGGGCGGCTCCCAGGCCAAGCTGTTGATCCAGGCCACCGTCATCGCCGCCATTTACGATTTCTTCGTCACCACTTTCCATGTCTGGAAGGAGTACCTGAACTTCCAATTTGTGCCGGTCATGCGATCGCTGGTCGATCGCCATCGCATGGTGTTTGACTTCGACGCCATCGGCTTCATTCTCGGCCTCGGCTACATCATGGGCCTGCGCATCGCCATGATCTTTTGCGCCGGTGGCGTGCTGGTCAACTTCGTGCTGGTCCCGGTGATCTGGTTCCTCGGCAGCCACATGGGCGACGTCACGGTCTATCCGGCCACCATTCCCATCTCGCATATGACGGCTACCGAAATCTACCGCAACTATGTGCGCTTCATCGGCGTGGGCGCCATCGCTGCCGCCGGCCTGGTCGGCATCCTCAAATCGCTGCGCGTGGTGGCGGGATCGTTCGGCATCGCGTTGCACGCCTTCCGCCACGGCGAAGCCCCGCATATGGAGCGCACCGACCGCGATATTCCGATCATGGCCATTCTCCTCGGCGTGGTGGTGGGGGCCATCGCCGTGGCCGTCTTCTATGGACAGCTGCATGTCACCTGGACCGTGCTGGCGCTGGGCCTGGGGCTGACCCTGCTCTTCTCCTTCTTCTTCACCACGGTGGCCGCCAACGCCATTGCCACCACGGCCAACAATCCCGCCTCCGGCATGACCTTGCTCACCGTGATTGTCTCGGCGGTGGTGCTGCTGAAGTTTGGCCTCTCCGGGACCACCGGCATGTTCTTCGTGATGGCTCTCGCCGGCATGGTGTGCGTCGCCCTCTGCGCCTCGGGACAATTTATTACCGACCTCAAGGCCGGCTACTGGATCGGTTCCACGCCCGCGGCGCTGGAGAAGGTGAAGTTCATCGGGGTGGTCGCCGCAGCGATCACCGCCGGCCTGACCATCATCCTGCTGGCCAAGGCCTTCCAGTTCGGCGAGGCTGCGCCCGGAGACGTGCGCCAGGTGCTGGCCGCGCCGCAGGCCTCCGCCTTGAAGGCCGTGGTCGAGGGATTTATGAGCGGCCAGCCGGTCGCCTATGTCCTGTTTGGCATCGGCGCCCTGGTCACCGTGGTGTTGGAGATGCTCGGCGTCTCGTCCATGGTCTTCGCCCTGGGAATTTACCTCCCGCTGCAACTGACCACGCCCATACTAGCTGGCGGATTCCTCTCGCACCTGGTGAACAAGCGCGCCGACAAGACGGGCGGGGACAGTGGCCGCACCATACGCGAGCGTGGCGTCATCGTCGCCGGCGGACTCATGGCGGGCGGAGCGCTGGGCGGCGTTTTCGGCGCGGCCTTGCGCCTGCTGCCGAAATATAGTGAAGACATGATCCACACACCGTTTTATTCGAATGAGCCGGTGTCGCAGATGGTTTCCGCGCTGATGTTCGTTGGACTATGCTTGTACGTGTGGTTTAGGTCGATCCAAGGAAAGAAGGCATCATAATGGACCAGCTAGCACGATTTGTAGCCGAGGCCGTGCTCGGCATTGACACGCTTTGGGGCGGAGACGTGATGTGTGCGTCGGGAACGGGACGCTTCATTGCGGACTCATGGTTCTCCGACGAGCCGCTGCCCCCTGCCTACACCACGCCTGCCGCGGCGCGGGTGCGCGAAACCGGAGGGGTCGGCGGTAAGACGGTCGACCGTGAAGCGGTCGAAGCGTATTTGCGCGAGGTGGACCTCCTGAAAGCGATGGACGGAATGTGCGCCGAGGCGGACAAAATCGGCGGGCTGCGCGGCCAGTATCTTGCCGGGCTCGCGCTCTCTCTCAAGACGATGTGGGACCTCGCAATGGAGATACTCGGCAAAGGCAATCCGGTCCCTTACGAGCGTTGCGTCCAGGCCTCCACCGGCAAGCTGCCAGAGCCGTCGCAGCCGGAAGCCAAGCGCGACCGAGTTGCAGAGTTGCTGAACCGTGCGGGTTATTCGACGGCAAAGTCCGACGGTCTCCTGAGCGCGGTCGATGCCTGGCGCCGCGAGCGAGTCGTGCCGATGGCGTCGGTGCGCGCGCTGGGCGCGGCCGTGATCGCGTACTTCGACAATCTCAGTGCAGCGAACTTGCTGCCGCTTTTGCCGAAGGAACTCTCAAGTGTGCCGCGCGCCAATATTAACTTCCTGCCCATCAAAGACGCGTGGTTCTCCGGCTCCATGAATTATCTGGGCCGCGCTCGCAATGCCGACGGCAGTCCCAAGTACGAGGCCAGCTACGAGATTAATGCCTCGCTGCAAATGAGCTTCCCGGAGTTCCAGCAACTGGTGAGCCACGAAGTCGTGCCTGGACATGTGACGACCTTCGCCTATCTTCAAAATCTGTACGTCCGTGGGCTGGCCGGTTTCGAAGCCACCGTCCTGACTATGAACACGCGTGCTGCCACGCTGTTCGAAGGAATTGCGAACAATGCCATCCTGATCGCGCACGGCGTGACCGAAGTTCACGAACTGCCGGACGATGATATGCAGATCGGCGTGCTGCTGGCGCTGTTGCAGGACGACGCCAAGAACCAGTCGTCGTATCTGACATGGGGCGAAGGCAAGCCGCAAGCCGAGGTGGCTGCGACCTTGCGCCGCGACTTTCTGGTGAGCGAAGAGCGCGCCGACAAACTGTCGGGCGCGTGGGGACGGCATCCGCTGTTGGGTCGCATGTATCTTCCCGCGTACCGCTCCGGGACCGAACGGGTCGCGCAGTTGCGGCGCAGCTTCCCGTCAGAACGTGTGCTTCCCGCGATCTACGGCTGCTTTGGGCTGGTGGATATCCAAACCGTGGATGAAGTGCTGAGGACAGCGAAGGCGTAAGGGAAGGCTTAGTCAGCTCCCTCCCAGGCAAAGGAAGCGACGAATACGCGAAAAGCGCGGGGCGATTAATGTCCATTCAGCTTGTTGAAAGTGAAATTCGCCGATTCCTTGCCACCGAGGAACCCGAGGTCATCTGCATCAGTGGTCAGTGGGGCGTCGGCAAGACATTTGCATGGGATAGGTATCTAAGGGATGCACAGGCGCAGCGAAAGGTAAAGTTTGGCCATTACTCCTATGTTTCTCTTTTTGGAGTCAACTCGCTGGATGAACTCAAATATTCCATCTTCGAAAACATCGTGCAGTCTTCCGCTATAGGCATCAAGCCAAGCCTGGAAACGGTTAAGTCCAATACGAAAGCGGTCGCCGAGCGTATTGGGAGGAAAGCAATTCCAATTATTTCGCAGATACCTATTTTTAGAAACTACGTCGGAGGAGTGGGACCAGCCTTGTTCCTCTTCGTCAACAAAACCATTATCTGCTTCGATGACATCGAACGAGCGGGAAAGGGACTGGAAATCCGCGACATCCTAGGGCTGGCATCCAGCCTAAAGGAGCACAAGAACTGCAAAGTTTGTCTCATTCTGAATGATGAAGCTCTTGAGGAGAAGAACCAGCAATTTCGCACATACTTTGAGAAAGTTGTTGACACTTCGCTGAAATTCGCGCCCTCTGCCCAGGAATGCGTCGATATTGCTCTTTCTGCTGAAACAGAAACCGGTCGCATCCTGGCGGAGTGTTGCGTCACTCTCGGGATTTCAAATATCCGGCTGATAAAGAAGCTGGAAGGTTACATCCGCAGGATTCTGCCGCTCCTGAACTCATTTGACGAGGCCGTGACCAGGCAGGCCGTGCAGTCTATCGTTTTGCTGGGATGGAACGTTTATGAACCCGGTCTAGCCCCCTCCCTCGAATATCTTCGGAAACGCCGCACACCAAGCCTGCTTGACATGAAGAACAAGGAATCTGTCACGCCGGAGGAGGTAGGCTGGAACTCGTTGATGTCAGTGTACGGGTTCGGCTCGATGGACGACTTTGATATTGCCCTGCTAGAGGGTGTTCAGAACGGGTTCTTTGATCCGCAGCTCATACAGAAACACGGCGCAGAGCTGGATCGCCAGGCAAAGGCGACCAAATTGGACAGCTCCTTCAGAGACGCCTGGGACCTCTTCCACGATTCCTTTCACGACAATCAGAACGAAGTGCTGGATACGATGTACCAGTCGTTTCGCAATAATGTTCAAAATATTACACCGCTCAACCTCCAAGGAACCGTTCAGCTCTTCAAGGAGCTTGGCAGGCCGCAGGAGGCAGCCGAGCTACTTCGCTACTATGTCGATAACCGGCGTGACGAGCCAAGGTCTTTCGACCTGTCAAGCTATACATTCAGAGGCGACATCAGCGACCCGGATGTTATAGCAGCTTTCAACTCCAGGCATGCAACCCTTGCCGTAAAGCCGGATCTCCGCAGCGTTCTGCTGTCCATGGCAAGAATGAAGGGATGGAACCCTGAAGACATTGAGTTGCTGAGTGCGACCACTGTTGATGAATTCTGTACGGTCTTTAAGCAGACCCAAGGTGAAGAGTTAAGGAAAATCATTAATTCTTGCCTGCAGTTCGACAATATTCTTAATGCGACACCTGATACGAAAAAAATATCGGCGACCGCAATTGAGGCATTGAAGCTCATCGGAATGGAATCAGCAATTAACGCAAGGCGGGTCAAGAAATACGGCATTGAGGTCGATATCCAACCCTCAGCTGCAGACTCTGCTGACGGCGAGGCTCCCTCATCGGCTGCGGCCGTCGCGGACACCAGATGAACGAGTGGTTCTTCAGACGTCCTATTGCCTAATCGTCAGCTGGAGATATAGGCATAGCGGCCCGGTACCCCAGGTTCGCGTCCTTCTTCTGGACGCTAACCTGGGTGTGATTGCATCCGGCGTCGTGCAGAACTCTTGGTCGCATAAGTTATTGCTAGGCGATCCTGGTCTTGACCGCCGGGAGCGATTCGGTTTCCAGCGTATTCAAATCCAACACCTGCGACGCGTGTTGGATGTCAATGCCCACCACATGGCCAGCGGAATCCAGGTCAATGACCAAGCCTTCGGCCACCTCGCGGGAATCGGCGCTGGGATTCGCATTGAGGTCAATGTAAAGCGAATCCGTGTCGGGATAGTAGTGGAGTTTCATGGCTGCTCCTCTTCGGCCCGCTGCTCCAGACGAGAATTCCGGTCGGAATCGGACGGGCGAAACGATCGCACAAAATCAAAGCCCCGCAGGGGCGAAATAATATTAGCCCAGGGCGTAAGCCCTGGGTAAAGTGGGGAAAAAATAACGAGTCCCTTTAGGGACGGCACAGTTCTCACACACCCCTAAAGCCCAGTTCCTCAAGATGGCGTTGCGCCACGGCTAAACGGGCTGCGGAAAAATTCGTTGCGCTGAAAAGAAACCGCAGATTCCTCGGGGCTGAAGCCCCTCGGAATGACAAAATTGAGGAGCTTAGCGGCACGGCTGAAGCCGTGCCCTGATACAAAACGAGTAGTAGTGGAGTTTCATGGCTGCTCCTGTTTCGCCCGCTGCCTCCAGAGGAAAATTACGATCCGATAGCTTTTCAGGAGCGGAAAACTCGCCCCTGGCGCCGCTTATTTGTCCCACGGCGCCTTTGACCGAAGCAAACGTGCCAGCCGGGGATTGTTTGCCGGGGACTTATCCAGCATGGCAGTGAAACGCCTGAATTCGTCTTCGGGAAGATTGAAATAGCGCCGGTCGAGCAGAACCGATTCTGCTTCCCGGCAGGCCGCCTCCACCATGAAATCGGAGCGGTTCCGGCCGAGCGCGTTCGCCGCCCGATCGATCAGCGCCTTCTGGTTTCGGCTGACCCGGAGATTGATGTTCTCTGCGCGCAACCTGTTAGGCCGGGCTGTGGCACTCATCTCTTACCCCTCCATCTATATCCACAATGAATGTGCGTTAATGCACGCACAATGTAAATACCTCGTGTACGCGGCGCAAGATCAATTTCCTTGCTACCGCGAGCAGCCCAGGGCCTTCGTACACATCTCAGATCCGCATACTGCCTGGTTCACCCCACCAACTTCGCGCATGCCACCGGCTCCAAATGTGCTGTGAAGTGCCGCAGGAAGGGCGCTTCGTACGTGAGGTGCATACCGTGTATCTCTTCGCGGCGTTTCCACACCGCAAGGATCACCTCGATCACATAATCCATGTGGCTCTGCGTATAGACGCGGCGCGGAATCGCCAGCCGCACCAGGTCCATGGTAGCCGCCGTCCCAAACATCAGCGTGCCAATCTCGACGGATCGAATGCCGCCCTCCAGATACAACTCCGCCGCCAGCGCCACGCCGGGGAACTGGTCCAGAGGAATGTGCGGCAGGAAGGCGCGCGCGTCGAGATAAATGGCGTGCCCGCCCGGTGGCTGCACGATAGGAACTCCCTGGTCGGCGATGTGGTTTCCCAGATAGGCAGTGGAAGCGATGCGGTATAGCAAATAATCTTCTTCGAGCGATTCCTGCACGCCCACGGCAATCGCCTCAAGGTCGCGGCCGGCAAGTCCCCCATAGGTCGGATAACCCTCGGTGAGGATGAGAAGATCTTTTTCCTGGCCAGCCAGCACCGCGTCATTGGTGCAAAGGAATCCGCCGATGTTGGCCATGCCATCTTTTTTCGCCGACATGGTGCAGCCGTCCCCGAGGGCAAACATCTCCTGCGCAATTTGCTTGGGAGTCTTTGCGGCGTAGCCTTCTTCGCGCAACTTGATGAAGTACGCGTTCTCGGCGAAGCGGCAGGCGTCGAAGTACAACGGAATGCCGTGCTTCCGGCAAACTGCGCTCACGGTGCGAGCGTTCTCCATCGAAACCGGCTGCCCGCCGCCAGAGTTGTTGGTGATAGTGAGCATGACCAACGGGATGCGTTCACGGCCGACGCGCGCGATCAAATTCTCCAGCGCGGCCACATCCATGTTGCCTTTGAAAGGAAGCCGCGTCGCCGGCTGGCGGGCTTCAGGGATCGGGAGGTCCACGGCTTCGGCGCCGACGAATTCTATGTTGGCCCGCGTAGTGTCGAAGTGCGTGTTGTTGGGAACGACGTCGCCCTTCTTGCACATCACGCTGAACAGAATGCGTTCGGCCGCTCGTCCCTGGTGGGTCGGGATCACATGCTGGTAGCCGAAGATGTCCTGGACGGAATCGCGGAAATGGTCGAAGCTCCGGCTGCCGGCGTAGCTCTCATCCCCCAGCATAATCGCGGCCCATTGCTGAGTTGACATCGCGCCGGTACCTGAGTCGGTGAGCAGGTCAATCAGCACATCGTCGGCGGGGAGCAGGAAAAGGTTATAGTGCGCCGTCCGCAGAAGTTGTTCCCGTTCTTCGCGTGTGGTCCAGCGAATAGGTTCGACGCTCTTGATGCGAAACGGTTCGATGATGGTCTTAGTCAGCATGGCAAGCTCCTCCCAGTTCACGGAAGCTACAACCATGCTGGCGCTTTTGGGCGCAAAACGCAGTGATTAGGGTCACACTGATTGGCTCCCTCCCACCCGCTTGCCTTTGGCAAGAAGGGGCTGGGGCGTCCAGGTGAAATCAAACTTTGGCGCTCAAGAAGTTTCGCGCAGCCGCACCGCGTGGTGGGCCAATTGGTTGGCCTCGCAATTGTGTTCGCGCTGAATGTGCTCGATGGAGAAGTCAACCGCTCGCGCCAGTTTGCGGCACGTCCAGTTCAGAGAATGTAGGCGCGGGCTGCGGCAAGCGTACTCGCCGGTCATCTGCTTGACCACCACTTCCGAGTCCGAATAAACATGCAGCGTCTTGGCCTTAACGGTGATGGCGTGTTGCAAAGCCTCCAGCAAGGCGACGTACTCAGCAACGTTATTGTCCTGATGGCCGATCCACCGGGCGATGCGGATGGTTTCGCCGTCGGGGCTTTCAATCACGACCCCAATCCCGGATGGTCCGGGATTTCCGTGCGAGCCGCCGTCCACATAAGCTACGAGATCGGGCATTCCACTCCTACGTACATACGATGCTTCAGCACGTCCGATTGGTCAAGAGGCAACTCTGGTTCCCCTAGACTATCGCATGGATGCTACAACTCTGTGAAAAAGATGTGAATCGGCTTCGGATAATGGCAGAGCCGATCCAAAACACACCTGATTTCTATCGCTTACGCGAACAGATTCGCACACAAAAATAAACCGCAGTTGCACCAACCTTGGGCGTTGACAATTTCTCATCCTCCTGTAGGATCACACATGTCGACGGCAGAAAAGGTCTGGCAAACATAATAGTAGCCACTCCAAAGTACGCTGGGTGATCGGTTCCAAGGGGCGACCCGGTGGAACCGCCAGACCCGAAAAAACCGACTGCGCTGCGAGGCGTCAGCCGGGGTTTGGAACCGCGAAAGCGGTGATCGCACCAAGGGCTGTGACGGTACATGCGTCCACGCTGGCGGCTCCCTCGCAGGAGTCGGCGGCTAGAGCATAACCAAAGTCACAGCCTTTTCTATTGCTCGCCGTTTTTGGCGGTCCCTGCGGGAAGTACCCTTCAGTTGCAAATCATGCGCTCACCTTCCGTATGCGCCGAGCGGGGCGCCGAAGGCTATCTTCCCATTACTCCTAGAGACAATTACGGATTCCCGCCGCCCCCAATCTTCGGGGCAAAAAATCGCAGCCGAATTCTAAGGCAACTTCTAGCCTAGCGATAATGCTCGTTGATCCATTCGGGATAACGGTATTTCAACAGGGCAAGGGCCCACGCTCCCTGAACAGTGGTGTGGCCTGGATAGACAACGCCAAATTCCATGATGCCGCGACCCCATCCATACCAGGAATAACTCCATGAGCCATCCGCCATCTGATTGTTCAGAATCCGCTCCACCCAGCGGCTTCGAACTAAGCCACTCTGGCCGGCGGCAAGCATGAACGCATTGCGCTGCACATACGCATCGGTGACCCGAAAATCATAGCGTTGGTCACGGGCCTCCTTTTCGCAGAGCCGACGGAGCGTGTCGTCGACTTTCTCGCTGTCGCCATTGAAATCCCGATACATGATCAGCGCCAGCACTTGATGGTGTCTGGCCCCCCAGTCGTACTTAGTGAGCGAAAACAAGTTCGCCAGGTCATCTTCCGATAAGTACGCCTTGTGCGGATCGATTGCATAGGCAAACCAGCGCTGGTCAAAGCCGTCCTTGCTCAATTCATAGCTGGTGATGAAGGGCAGCGGTGCTTGGGGGTCCGCGAATCGTATCCAGAATGGAGTGAGCGCAGCTGCGGCGTAGCGGTGATTTAGGGTCTGCTTGTTGGCTTCGAGCACGGACCGCAGGCGAGGATCGCCCGTCATCTTTTCGATGTCGGCGACCATATACATGAGCGGCGGATTGGTTCCAGAGACGTCAGGATGGGCAGCGATCCAGCCAATAGCGTGGTCCAGATCGGCGTCCACCTGGGCGTTGAAGGCAGCGCGCGAGCGGTGAGTGAGGGAGAAATTGTTGTTGAACAGGGCGACGGCCACCACCAGAACAAACACCACAATCGCGATTGCCATCCAGCGCAAAAGGCGAAGGACAAGGGTCCGCTTTCGTGGCGCCGTTTCCTCACGGCCCGACGATATCCCTGGTTGGGGACGAGGCTGGAGAGCTGGAAGAAACGAGATCAAAAACACCGAAAGCATTACCAACTCCGGATCGATGGCATGCCGATACCGGGGTGTCGGGAAAGTGATGTAGTAAATCAACGGATAGAAGCCCACCAGCGTGGCGAACAAGAAAATGCCGTGTACGCGCTTCTTGGCTGCCAGCAGTAGTCCGCCGATGGACAGTAACGACGAAGCTAGGAAGAGCAGGTTTTTTATCTGCTCCAGCCCTTCCTTAGGCAAACCAGCCCAAAAAAAGATGAACCTGCGGAAGGTCACCATCAGGAACAGCTTGGGATGCTGAGCAATCCATTCTTTTGCCAGGTCAGCTTGCTCCGTGACGAAAGCCGCTTCGCCCATCTGTTTGTATTGCGTGTAGAGGAAGCTATTATTGCCGGGGTGGTACGCTAAAATGAACCCGCCATCGGCCCGCGGATTGTTGCCACTGCGGAGCTCCACGCCCAGGTCGCCACGGACGAAGATGGGTTTGTCAAACACGGAGTAATCGCGCACAAGCCATGGCATTAGTGTCGCCCAAAAGACCACCGCGCTAAACACCATCGGCCACAGGAAGCGTTTGCCGCGACAATGCAACTGGTAGACGAGCCAGCATCCGGAGAATGGAAGCCATGCCAGCACGGAAGTATTAGTCAGCGCCGCGATACCCCACAGCAGTCCATAGCCGAACCACGACCGGAGGCGGTTGTCGCCTTCCATCTCCAGCGTGAGCATGAACAGCAGGCTCAACAGAAACGCCGACAAGCTGGTCTCCCAAATCCAGCTCACCGAAAAATAGATGCTGGCGGGCAAAAGCGCCCAAACCCATCCCGACCAGACCGCAATAGTTTCGTTGAAGACCCGGCGCGCAATGCGATAGATGGTCCAACTCGTGAGTGCAGCGAAAACGCTGTTGAACACCAGTATCGCGAACGCGGCAGCAGGTGAGAAGACGCCGAAAGCGCGAAACGCCAGCGAAATCACCCACGGATAGAGGGGAGGGGTCCAGGCGGAAGGGCCAGTGTCGCCCCCGAAGGGAGAGCTAAAGCCGTGGCCCGTGGCCAGCGAATGGGCGAGATTGGCCATCTCGAAGGTAGACCAGTGGGCGGTGGTTAAGCGGTACGAGTGCGCAATCACAATGTAGAGTACCCGCACAGCCAGCCCGAACAGCACCATGCAGACCGGCGAGTGAATAACCCGAATTTTCGTTTTAGCTCCCATCAGCCCCACACTATATGTAACCCTCGAAGATTCGAGCGCATTATTTTTCCTTGGCTTTTAGCTAACCAATCGCA
>Ga0208587_1001500_pt1 | contig 12364 bp, 7 predicted proteins | sample NGESurdeep092012_7_FD_184472 | JGI IMG/M metagenome (GOLD analysis project Ga0208587, IMG submission 184472) | Arctic peat soil microbial communities from Barrow, Alaska - NGEE Surface sample 210 deep-092012 (SPAdes) | ecosystem: Environmental > Terrestrial > Soil > Wetlands > Peat ...
CACACTGCGGCGAGCCGACGGGGGCGTCGGCTGCGGACCGGGGGTCCGCCCCACAATCAATGCAGACTGTGCGGTACTGGGAAAAGCTTGCGGCATTAGCCTTATGCCACCAGCAACTTGTCGATCGTCGTGATGTCTACCAATCCGCACGCGCCGTACAACACCGGCAGAAACACTTCCGGCTTGTGGACGCGCCGCAGGGCCGCCACCTTTCTTGTGCCGGCGCGGTATGCGGGCAGGTACATGCGGCCCAGCAGCGGATGGCGTCCCCACGCTCCGGAAAGCTTGTCGGCGCGCTCCAGCGACACCAGAAAATCCTGGCGCAGAGTGGCGGCGACTTCGGCTTGCGGCGCGCCTTCGCCCCAGGTCAGATAGGACGATTGATTCTTGGCGTCGTCCTGCAGCAGCGCCAGCAACACTCCGATCTGCAGGTCGGCGTCCGGCAGGTACTCCACTTCGGTGACGCCGTAGGCCATCAGAATGGCGTTGTTGGCGATGCCTTCGAAGAGCGCGGCCGCGCGCGTGTTCATGGTCAGCACCGACGCTTCGAAACCCACCAGCTTGCGCCAGTAGAGGTTTTGCAGGTAGGCAAACGTCGTGACGTGCCCGGGCACCACCTCGTGGCTTACCAGTTGCAGGAATTCGGGCAGCGAGATCTCGAGCGAGGCGTTGATCTCGTAGCTGGCTTCGTACTCCGGTTCGCCGCCGGGGCGGCGCGCACGGCCCAGATAGTTCATCGATCCGGAGAACCACGCTTCCAGGATCGGCAGAAATTGAATGTTGGCGCGCGGCACGCCGTGCAGTTCCGCGGGTAGATACGGCAGCACGTGGCGCGCGGCGAGCGCGTCGAAGTGGCCGATCACCGCCGCGCCCAGTAGACGCACGGACGCCATTGAAACCCGCTGCTGCTTGCGCCAGCCATCCACGGCGGCCAGCAACCGATCACGCTCGCGGGCGCCCGAGCCCAGCAATTCGGCGACGCGCTCGCGTTTGCGCACCGGGTCCGATGGTTCCGGCGCCTGGCCGCAGGACGCCATCACGCAGCGTTCGTACGGTACGAGAGCGCCTTTGCCGAGGATCTCCATGGCCAGGTCCCACATGGCTTCGAAGCACAGCGCCAGGCCAGCCAGGTACTCGCCGCGCAGCCCGCCGAATCCGGCCGCGGCGGTTTTCATGCCGGCAATCGCGCCGGGAATATCCACCTGCGCCAGGTAGGCATCGATCGCGGCGACGTCCGGCGCTTTGGCGGAGACGCCGCCCGAGTGGCGCACCAGTGCAGCTTCGGCAAGGGTGTAAGCGCGCGGCAGCGGCTGGTCGCTGAACCAGGAATCGGCGATGAAGCGGCCCGTCCCGGAGGCGCACATCACGTCGCCGCCCCAAATCGTGTCGATGCCCAGAATGGCGTTGCCGATCAACTCTTCGTACTGCCCGCTCATGCTTTCTCCTTATGCCGCAGCGAGTCCCGCAACGATCCGAACCACAGGTACAAGCACAATGCCACGAACAGGGCGGCCGAAACCAACTGCGAGGCCACCTCGCTCGCGTAGAACGGCGTGCGGACCCAATCTTCAGAGTAACCCTGGATCAGCCGGCACGCCGCGCCGAACACGCCGCCCAGCGCGCCTCCCGCCATCAATCCCGAAGCGATGATCACGCCGCGCTCGCGGATACCGGCGCCGCGCTCGCCGCCCTCGCGTTCCGAGCGCTTGCCGATGTAGTGCGCCAGAAAGCCGCCCACCAGCGCGGGCGTATTGAGTTCCAGCGGCAGGTACATGCCCAGCGCGAAGACCAGCGCGGGCACACCCAGCATTTCCATGGCGACGGCAATCGCCGCGCCGGCGCCGAACAGAATGTAGGCCACCGGCTGGCGGCTCATGAAGCCCTCCACCAGCGCCTTCATGATGGAGGCCTGCGGCGAGGGTAGCACCACGCGCAGGTCGCCCGGCGCCGCCTCGCCGAACTGGAAGGTGTGCGCCAGCATGACGATGGTCAGTCCCGCCGCGATGGAAGCCGCCAGCACACCCAGAAATTTCACCTTCTGCTGCGCCGCCGGCGTGGAACCCAGCCAGTAGCCCGTCTTGAAATCGGTGATGCTCTGGCCGGAGGTCGAGAGCGCCGTGCACACCATGCCGGCCAGCGCCATGACGAAGAACATGCCGGTGGTGCCGGAGACGCCGAAGCGCAGCAGCACGATGGAGGAAATGATGATGGTCAGCATGGTCATCCCCGACACCGGATTGCGCGCCGTGGTGGCGATCGCGTTGGCCGCCACCGAGGTGAAGAAGAACGAGAACAACAGCGCCAGCGTGACGCCAGCGATCACGACAGCGGGCGAGCTGTTGAGATTGCCCAGGAAGATTCCGATGGCCAGCGCGCTCACCACCACTCCCAGCAGGATGCTGAGGATCGGAATGTCGCGGTCCGTGCGTTCGCCCGATGCCGCCGTGCCCACGCGGAAGGCCTTCAGCGCCACGCCGAAGGAGTCCGCCACGATGCGCAGCGATTTCACGATGCCGAAGATGCCCGCGGCGGCGATAGCGCCCACGCCGATGAAACGCACGTAGCCGCGGAAAATTTGCGCCGCCGTCATCTGCGCGATGGGAACGGTGGCAGGGTACACCGCCGTGGTGTTGTGGCTGCCGATCATCCAGATCAGCGGCACCAGTACCAGGTTGGAGAGCACGCCGCCGGCGCACAGAATCATCGAGCTGCGCAGGCCCATCACGTAGCCGAGGCCGAGAATGAAGCTGATGGCGTCGAAGCTCACCGCGATGCGGGCGCGCTCCGTGAGCGTGCGGATGACGGGCACGAACTGGAAATCCAGATATTCCTTCCAGACGTGGAAGGTGGTCACCAGAAAATCGTACACGCCCGAAATGGCGGTCGCCTGCAACAGCAGTTTGGCCTGCGATCCGCCCTTCTCGCCGGTCACAAGGACCTCGGTGATGGCGGTGGCCTCGGGGTAGGGAAGTATGCCGTGCATCTCGCGCACGAAGTAGCGCCGCAGCGGAATCAGGAACAGGACACCCAGGCAACCGCCCGCCACGCAGATGAAGATGGTCTCGACCGGGTGCGGATCCAGCTTCAGAATGTAGAGCGCGGGCAGCGTGAAGATGGCGCCTGCCACCACCGATCCCGCCAGGCCGCCGATGCCCGTGATGATGACGTTTTCGAGCACGGTGGAGCGCCGCGGGTACAGCCGCGCCAGACCGATCGCCAGGATGGAGATGGGGATCGCGGCCTCCATCACCTGCCCCACCTTGAGCCCGGAGTAGGCCGAGGCCACGGTGAAGACGACGCACAGAAAGACGCCCCACCCGACCGAGCGCGGCGTCAGTTCGGCCAGATTCTCCGATGCCGCCACCGGCGGCTGGTAGACCGTCCCGGGCGGGAGCGGAGTGTAGGCATTCGCGGGTAATTGCTTGGGCGCTGGTGCGGCCATGGTGCGGTCTCCTGGGGGTAGGACAGGCCTCCTGGCCTGTCCTTATCTCACGGAGTATCGAAACGACAGGCCAGGAGGCCTGTCCCACTTACCCGTTCAGCGTCCAGCCGGAGCGGTACGTGCGTTTGAGATAGTCGTTGGCCTCGGGCGCATTGGTCACGCGCCCGGTGGCCGGATCGTAGGCGATCTTCTTGCCGACGCGGTGCGCCACCAGGCCGAGCAGCATCTGCTCCATCATGGTCCCGGAGTAATCGAAATCGCAGTGCGTCTTACTGCTGGTGCCGTGGGTGACGCTGTTGCTCTTGCCTTTGCAAGCGTCGAGCCATTCCGTCTGGAAGACGTCGCCGCCCGCCGGACGGACTGTGCCGGCCTGTTCGGCTGCCAATATGTTCTGCACGTTGGTATTCGGCAGGCCCAGGTCAGGCGGAATGCCGCCTTCCATCATTTGCACCACCGGGAAGCCGGTGGCGGTTACTTCCGCGCTCGGGTTGGCGGTGAAACCGGCAGGCAGCGCACCGCGGCCGCCCTGGCCGCCACCGCGCCCGCCCTGACCACCGCGGCCGCCTTGGCCGCCGCGCCCGCCACCCGCGGCCGTACCCGCCGGCCGCGGCGGCGCTTGCGTCACTTGTCCGGTGCCGCCGATCAGCGGCAGCGTCTCCTCCTTGGAGCGCCGCTTATAGTAAGTCAGGTCCCCGTCATCGTTATTCGGAATGATCAGGCGGCTGGTGAAATCGGCGAAGATACTGCCTTTGGTACCCTCGAAGATGGCGCCATTGCCCACCCGCGTGACATCGATGTAACTCCTGGGCGGGGTCGGCTTCAGCCCACCCTGATACCAGACCACCGTCACCGGTCCGCGCCAACTGTTCGCCGGATGATCGAAACTAACTTTCAGTTTCACCGGACAAATGTTGGGGTCGTACTTATCGCTCACGTCCTGGTCCACTTCGATGCCTGTCGGCGCGCCGGCGTCGATCGAGTTCCACAGCAGATCCATGGTGTGCGCGCCCATGTCACCCATCTGCCCGACGCCGAAATCGCGGTACATGTTCCAGAAGAGGCAGTTCAGGCCGCTAGAGCCGCCGAAATACTGCGGGCTGTAGGGATGGTAGGGCGAGGGGCCGATCCACTGCTCGTAATGCAGGATCGCGGGCGGCATACCTTCGCCGGCCGGGTAGCCGGGGCGGGGAAGTTGCCGCGCGTCCCACCCGTGAATCGTTTTCAGGTCGCCGATGGCGCCATCCAGAATCAGTTCGCGGACGCGTTCGAAGTTGGGGTAGGCGTGCCGCTGGGTGCCGTGCTGCGTGGCCAGCTTGGCGCGCTTGCCGAGGTAGTTGGCGCGCACCGTGCGGACTTCGTCCACGCTGATGCCCATGGGCTTTTCGCAGTACACGTGCATATTGCGATTCAGCGCCCAATTGGCGATGAAGGCGTGGTGATGATCGGCGGTGCAGATCATCACGGCTTCGACGTCCTTCTGGTCCAGCACCTTGCGCCAGTCCCAATAGGTTTTGGCCTTGGGGAAGATCGCTAAGGCCTCCTTGGTGCGGGTGTCGTTGACGTCGCACAGGGCGACCACGTTCTCGTTGCGCAGGACGTTATAGTGCGCGGTTCCCCGGCCCCAAACGCCCATCAGGGCGACATTCAGTTTGTTGCTGGGGGCGTTCTGCCCGCGAAGCGTGCCGCTTCGCAGAATGGTCAGTCCGGCTCCAACGGCCGCGGATTTCAGCAAATCGCGTCTTTGCATGATGTGGTCTCCTCTAAACGGTGGCGCGCCTCTGGAGCGCATCGCAACCGGGTATCGGAGACAGAAGTATCACGGTTCACCGGAGGAAGCAAGGGTGGAGCCTTCGTCAATGGCTCACTCGAAGCGTAAAGAAAACGGCAAGATCTCTTGCGCCATGAACGACGCTGACTACTTGAATCGGCTTCGCCTCCCAGACGTAGGCCACTACATACGAGTAGAAGTTCCAGAAGCGATACTTCCGGCTGAGGAGCTCGTCATGGTAATGACCGATACCGGGAGATCGGCTCAACGACTGAAGTCCTTCGTAGAATTCAGACCGCAGACGCTCGGCGGCATCGGGGCTGTCCTCGGCGATATCGAGCAGTATCTCCTTGAGGTCGCTCCTGGCTTCCGGGGTTAGAACGAAACGCCGCTTCACTTGTTGGCAGCCTTGGCGCGCCGGCGTTCTTCGATCATCTCCCGAAGTTCACCGAAGACCTCATCTCCATCGATCAACTCGCCGCGCTCTGCTTGGCCAGCGCCTCTTGCCAGTTTTGCCTTGAGCTGATGAAAGGCTTGATCGCGTTCTTGCTCGTGGCGTTCAAGGAGTCGTAGCGCCTCTCGCACGACTTCACTCGTGGTTTGGTAACGACCGGACTTTACCCGGTCCTGCAGGAATGCATCCAGTTCCGGGGTAATTGAAATATTCACGGTGGTTCGGTGAGTGGCCATATCTGAGAAGTACCGCATTTGGCACATTGTGTCAAGATGTGCCAGGCGGCAGGTCTGTCCCCGGGTTTCCCCGCCCAATTACAGCGAATCCGCTAGAATAAGAGTTGAGCGCAGGCCAGTTACGTTGTGACCCTTCCTTCCGCCGACCCAAATCTCGAGCCACGGCTTTCCGATAAGCCACCGCTGCGCGACGATACGCGGTTTGCGGCGGGGAAGATTGCCGTCTTCCAGTACGCCACGGTGATCATCTTCCTGTTCCTGATGTCCGGGTTCTGGCGGCTGCAGGTACAGAATCCCGAATTCTACGGCGAGCGCGCCCAGCAGAACAGCATCAAATCGGTGCCCATTCCGGGTCCGCGCGGGCGCATTCTGGATCGCGACGGGCGGGTGATTGTGGATAACCACTCCTCGTTCAGCCTGCTGCTGGCCCGCGAATCCGCCAAGGAGGAGCACCTGCGGCCCATCGCCCAGGGCCTGGACCTGGATTACAACGACCTGGCCGCACGCGTACGGCGGGTTCGCAGTCAGCCGAAATACGTCACCGTCACCATCAAGGACGAACTTTCGCCGGCCGATCTCGCCTTCGTGGCTGCGCACCTGGATTTCTTCCCGGAACTGGTGTTGATCCAGACCCCGCGCCGCCTCTACCCGAAGAACGGCATGATGGCCCACGTCATCGGGTACACCGGCGAAATCAGCGAGGACGAGTTGGACTTGCCGGACTTCGCCAAATACAACCAGGGCGACGTGGTCGGCAAGTTCGGCATCGAGAAGCAGTACAACGATACGCTGATGGGCGTCGATGGACAGCGCCAGGTGGTGGTGGACAACCGCGGTACGGTGCGCCAGACCCTCGCCATCAAGAAGGCGGTGGAAGGCAAGGACCTGCAACTGACCATCGATCTGGATGTGCAGACGGTGGCGGAACTGGCCATGCAGGGCAAGAATGGCTCGGTGGTGGCGCTGGATCCGCGGTCGGGGGAGGTGCTGGCCATGGTCAGCCGTCCAACCTTCGACCCCAACAAGTTCGCGGTGCGCATCAAGTCCAAGGACTGGAAGGAGATTCTGGACAATCCCGAACACCCCATGCTAAACCGGGCGATTCAGGCCGAGCTGGCGCCAGGATCCACCTTCAAGCCCATCGTCGCGCTGGCCGGCCTGTCCACCGGAACCGTGGATGACAAATGGACCACGCATTGTTCCGGCGGCGTGGCGCTCTATGGCCGCTACCAGCACTGCTGGGTTTCTCCGAAGGGGCACGGCACGCTTTCCATGCACAACGGCATCGTGCACTCCTGCGACGTCTTCTTCTACACCTTGGGCAGCAAGTTGGGAATCGACAACCTCTCGTTCTATGGCGATCTGGTCGGCTTTGGCCAGACCACCGGAATCGACCTGCCGCACGAAAGGTCCGGGCTGATGCCTTCGGAAAAATGGAAACTACGCTACTACCGCACCAAGTGGTACGCCGGCGAAACCCCATCGGTGGCGATCGGGCAGGGCGCGCTGACCGTGACGCCGCTGCAATTGGCGCGCGCCATCGGCGGAATCGCGGTGGGCGGCAAGTGGTACCAGCCGCACATGGTGAAGAAACCTCTGGATCAGGTGAAAATGGCTGAGTGGGCACTCAATCCGGAGCATGTCAAAACCGTGGTGGATGGCATGTACGGGGTAGTCAACGAGGGCGGCGGCACCGGCGTGCGTGCGGCCCTGCCGCACATCGAGGTGTGCGGCAAGACGGGGACGTCACAGTTGGCGTCCAACGACTACGTCAAGCCAGCCGGCGGCGGCGAGGACATGAGGGACAACGCCTGGTTCGTCGGTTTTGCGCCCCGCGACAACCCGGAAATCGTAGTGGTGACGTTGTTCGAACACGGTGGCCACGGGCAGTTCGCCGCGGCCATTGTCCGCGACGTGCTCAAGGCGCACTTCGACAAAAAGGATCGCGTGACCCAGTTGCAGCAGAACCAGACCCGGACGGTGGCGGCTTTGGGCCTGGGACTGGCGGGCACGGCCGGGGTGGCCCCTCCCCAATGACGAACATGGTGGGACAGACGATCGTTGTGTGCCGTCTGTCAACAGCCCGGAGCCGACAGACCACGAAAAACGATGGTCTGTCCCACTAGCCATGGCGAAATACCTCTCTCCCCGCGACATCGATTGGACGGTTCTGCTGATTGTGCTGCTGATCTGCGGGGTCGGCGTGCTGCAGATCTACAGCGCCACCCGGGACACGGATTACACCTCGGCCTGGTGGAAACAGATCGTTTACGTGGCCGGCGGCCTGTTTCTGATGTGGCTGATGATGGCCATCGATTACCACAGCATGCTGCATTACGTACCGGCGCTGTATATCGGGAGCGTGGCCGCGCTGGTGATCACCTACTTCATCGGAGAGAAAGCCTACGGGTCGAAGCGCTGGATTCCGGTGGGATTCGGCGTTCATTTGCAGGTATCGGAATTTGTCAAGCTGGTGATAATATTGTTGGTAGCTCGCTATCTCACCGAATTGCGGACCGATGAATTGGAAATTCGGGAGATGTTGAAGTTGGCGGGCCTGGTGTTGGTTCCCACCGCGCTGGTGATGAAACAGCCGGATTTAGGGACCTCGCTGACGTACCTGGCAATCCTGATCGTGTGTGCGTTTTTGGCCGGATTGCGCTGGAAGTATGTGGCCGCCATCGCGGTTGTGACGGTGGTGGTGCTGCCCATCGGCTGGCAGTTTTTGAATGAGTACCAGAAGGGGCGGATCGTCAGTTTCATGGACCCCGAGAGCGATCCGCAGGGCAAGGGATATCAGTTGATCCAATCCCAGATTGCGGTAGGCTCGGGAGGGATGTTCGGCAAGGGCGTTACCAAGGGAACTCAAACCCAGTTGCGGTTCTTGCCGACGGCCCACAAGGACTTCATCTTTTCGGCGTTTGCCGAGGAGCATGGGTTCGTGGGGGTATCGATTTTGTTGTCGTTGTTTTTTGTGCTGGTGATGCGCATCGTCCAGAATGCGCATACGGCGCCGGATCGGGTAGGGATGTACTTATGTATGGGGGTGGCAGCCCTGCTGCTGTTCCACATTCTCGTCAATGTGGGGATGGTGGCGGGACTCATGCCGGTAACCGGTATCCCGCTGCCCTTTATGAGTTTTGGTGGTTCGAGTATCTGGACGTTTTTTTTGGCATTGGGGCTGGTGAACAACGTCCGCCTTAGAAGGTTTGTGAATTAGCCGGGCGCCCCCGCAAGGGAGCGTTCGAGAAAAGATTATTCGGGAGCCTGTAGAGACCCCCCGGGACATGGGCACGTAAGCGCGGAAAAGCCGCGCGGAAACGCTCGCCCGGGCAAGAGGAGTGGTTCCCCGCCGGATGGTGTCTGAGGAAAACGCTTCTCCACTTCCGGCCAGCGTGAGTTCGGTTCTGTGTACCGGGTTCGCCAAAGAACCGGCGGACCTCGACAGCCACCAACTGGCGCGGCCACTTCCTCGCGGGACCTCTCCATGCCCCGGGGAGGCAGTCGATGTCGAAAGAGTTAGTGATTTCAGCCAATCGCCACGAGACCCGCGTGGCGGTGCTGGAGGACGATCAAGTCGTTGAGGTGTTTTATCAACGCGAAAACGAGTACTCCTTAGCGGGTTCCATCCATAAAGGTAGAGTGACGCGCGTGCTGCCGGGCATGCAGTCCGCGTTCGTCGATATCGGACTCGGCCGCGACGCATTCCTCTACGTATCGGACTTCTTCGAGGACAACGACGAGTACGACAAGATCGTCACGTCGGTGGAGGAGAAGGTCCTGAAGCTCGACCGGACGCCCGCCGCGCTCGTGCAGGCGGCCCCCATCGAGGCAGTTCCGGACGCGGTGTTCGCTCCGGCGGCAGATGCCGTGGCGGTGCCCGTGGATGTGGCCCCTCCCGCCCCTCTCTCTCCGCCGGCGAGCGCCATGCAGGCCCCCCCGGGATTCCAGGGAAATCGGCGCCCCGACCGCGGTGGGGACCGTGGTGGCGACCGTGGCGGCGACCGTGGCGGCGATCAGGGCGGAGGCGCGGACCGGCGCGGCCGGCGCTCGCGTCGTGGGCGCGGGCAACGCAGTGGCGGCGGTAGCGCCGGTGGACGCGGCTTGCCGGATGCCAAATACTACTCGCCGCGGCCCGACGCCGAATCGCGTTATCAGGCATCGCCCGCGGCGGGCATCCCGGAGGCGGCTCCCGTGGAGGAACCGGCGGCGCAACCCCGCGTCGTCTTCGACCCGTCGCAGGACGATTTCTTCGTGCTGCCCGGCGAATCGCTGGCCAAGTACACGCGGCCCGGCGACGCGGAACCGTTTGAAGGGACGGAGTCCGAGCCGGTGACCCGAGAGTCCGCCCGCGCGGTGCAAGATTTTGAATCCGAGGGCGCGCCGGTAACAGCCGCCGAGCCGGAAGCGGCACCGGTATCCGAAGCGATTGCGGAAGCGGCAGTCGTCGCCGCGCCCGAGGCGGTTGTGCAAGCGGAACCGGCCAAGCCCGAACCAGCCGCGGCGCCGGTTGTTACGCCAAAGCCGGTCACGCCAGACTCGGTCACGCCGGAACCGGTGTTGGCCGAGCCCGTGGAAGCGGCGCCGATCCAGGTGGTCGCACTGGAAACCGGATTCGTCGCCTTCGAAACGGAAAGCCCCGAATCGGGCGAGTCCGAAGCAGTCGAAGCAGCGGACGCCGAAGCGGTCGCGGACCAGGCGGCCCTGGGCGAAGACGAAGCCGAGGCGGATGCCGAGGGCGCCGAGTCCCCGGCGGAAGGCGAATCGACCGAACAGGAGGCAGCGGAGCCGGTCGTGGAAGACGAAGGGCCGGAACCGGCACGTATACCCACCAGCCTGACCGCCGCCCTACGCGAACAGGGCGGACGTTATCCGCACCGGATTTCGCGCCGCACCCGCCGTAAAGGACGGGGCGATCGCGGTCCGTTGCCGGAAGGCCAGCGTGGTCCGCAGGGCGAACCGCGTCCGCTGGAGCAGGGCGCCGAGCCGCGCACCATACAGCGGCCGGAGAGCCGGCCCGACGGCCGGCCCGAAGCCCGGCCCGAAGGCAGGCCTGAAGGCAGGCCGGATGGGCGTTTCGAGGCCCGGCCGGAAGCGCGGCCGGAAGCGCGGCCGGAAGCGCGGCCCGAAGTGCGGCCCGAAGCGCGGCCCGATACTCGCGGGGACAAGATCCCGCTGCCTTCGATCAGCGACCTGCTGAAGGAAGGGCAGGAAATCATCGTGCAGATCGCCAAGGAGCCGCTGGGGCAGAAGGGTGCGCGCATCACCTCGCACATCGCCTTGCCAGGCCGCTTCCTGGTGTACATGCCCACGGTGGACCACATCGGCGTTTCGCGCAAGATTCCGAGCGACGAAGAGCGTCTCCGCCTGAAACGGATTTTGCAGGCCAACCGCACCGGCATTTCGGGCGGCTACATCGTGCGCACCGCGGGCGAGGGCCGGACCGAAGACGAGTTGCGGGCCGACATGATGTTCCTCTACAACCTGTGGCTCGACATGCGGCAGAAGGCCGAGCGGCGGCCGGCGCCGGTGCTGATCCATCACGACCTCAACGTGGTGGAGCGCATCCTGCGCGACCAATTGACCGCCGCTTATAAGAGCGTCTGGGTGGATAACGAGGAGGCCTACGAGAGCGTGCTGCGCTTCGTGCAGCGCTTCCAGCCGGCGCTGGTGAACCGCGTGAAGATGTACACGCGCTCCACGCCGATCTTCGACGAGTACGGGATCACGGCGGAACTGGAGAAGGCGCTGCGCCCCAAAGTGTGGCTGAAATCGGGCGGGTACATCGTGATCAACCAGACCGAAGCTCTGGTGGCCATCGATATCAACACGGGCAAGTACGTGGGCAAGTCGAACCGCCTGGAAGACACGATCGTCAAGACCAACACCGATGCCATCAAGGAGATTGTGCGGCAGATCCGGCTGCGCGATCTGGGCGGCATCATCGTGGTGGACTTCATCGACATGGACGAGCGCAAGAATCGCCAGAAGGTGATGCAGGCGCTGGAAGAGTGCATGCGGGCCGACCGCGCGCCGTACAAGATTCTGCAGTTCAACGATTTCGGGCTGGTGGCGATCACGCGCAAGCGGGTCAAGCAGAGCCTGGAGCGCACGCTCTGCACGCCGTGCTCGTATTGCGAAGGCGCGGGATATGTCAAGAGCCCGCAGACGGTGGTGTCGGAAATCCTGGTGGAAGCGCAGAAAATCGCGCGCGCGGTGGATACCAAGGACGTGATGCTGCGCGTCTCGCCTGAGGTGGCCAAGCTCCTCAAGAGCAATTCGAACACCTATTTGCAGGAGATCGAGGAGATTCTCTCCAAGCCCGTCATCGTGAAGAGCGATCCGCTGTTGCACCAGGAAAAGTTCGACCTGGCATAGATACACTTTGGGCTTGACACTTTGGGCTTGCCGAAGGGGTCTTTCTGAGGCGTTGCGGCGGCCGGGGCTTGCGGGTTATCGCCGTG
>Ga0208587_1001501_pt1 | contig 12362 bp, 14 predicted proteins | sample NGESurdeep092012_7_FD_184472 | JGI IMG/M metagenome (GOLD analysis project Ga0208587, IMG submission 184472) | Arctic peat soil microbial communities from Barrow, Alaska - NGEE Surface sample 210 deep-092012 (SPAdes) | ecosystem: Environmental > Terrestrial > Soil > Wetlands > Peat ...
AAACGATCTCCAGCATACGGGATTGCTGGTGTAATTTAATTTCCGTGGGTTGCTCTGACATGATTTCAGTGTTGCTCCTGTTGTGAGCAGCAAATGCGCTGCCCGTAATAAAATTCTATCTGCCTTTGTAATAGATATTTGCTCGCTGGACTATCAACGAATAAGGCAATTCCGCCAACTCACCATATCGCTGCTGCGCCATCTCTACCAGCGCGGCCACATCACGTACCTGATCATTGCCGTCCAGCGCGATTTGCAATCCTCTCAAGCCACCGCATTGCATACGCATTTCTTTTGCGTGTGGCAGCGGCCCATCAATATGCAAGATACCCAGAGCGAAAGTGAAGTTGTGCCGCAACAAATCACGCAATGCGATACAACGTTGATGTGCTTCGGCATTATTGCAGGCCACGACTTCACGCTCGGCAATATTATGTTTCTCTGCTTTCGAACAAGCGGCGCAATGAGTCAGAACGGACTTTTCAAAAGGGCAATATCGCGGAATCGCTGTTTCCAGCGCCTGCCGATAGGCTGTCTCATCCATCGCGTGTGCTTAATCATCCTGAGGATTGGGAGCTGCGACGCGCAGTTGATTGAGCAAATCCTCGGCGTGCAATTCTGTTTCGGCAAAGATCACTTTGATGATAAATGTCGCATCGCCGGGAAGTTCGCCGCGCAGTTGTTTGGCCCGATTCGATGCTTCACGAAACGCTTCGTGCTGTTCCAGCTTTTCCAAACGACGGATAGGTTTTTCAAATATTTTGTAAACGAAATAAGGCATTTCAATCTTTCATGAAGTTATTACAAACCGGCTATTTGACAGTGAATGATCAGTGCTTGCCGACAGGCTTCAGGAAAGTCACCACTTTCGATCCGGGTTCGTTTTTGCTCGAACAACTGCCCTCCCCGACCCCTGCGTCACGCTCCGCTTCGTGCAACAAATTAATCACATCCACGTAGTGCTTTTGCTTCACCATCATCAGCGCCGTAAGGCCGCCATCGTTGCGCGCCATGACATCGGCACCCGCCCTGAGCAGGGTCTCGGCCACTGCAGTTTCACCGTAACCCGCCGCCAGCATCAGGGGGCGAATACCATAGCTGATTGGCGCCTCAACATTCGCACCCGCATCGATGAGCGCTTGCACAACATCCGCGAACCCCCGATTCTGCTCGGCGTTGTACGCCGCCTTCATCAGTGGCGTCCAACTTCTTTCATCGCTTGCATTGACATCCGCTCCAGCCTCGATCAACGCCCGCACCATGGATAGATTGCCGGCGTGTGAAGCCAGCATCAGTAGCGTGGCGCCCTCGCCGTCACGAAAATTGACATCGGCTCCGGCGGCCAACATACGCCGGGCGGAATCAACGTCGCCTGACCTCACTGCTTCTAGCAATTCTGCGGACATACAATTTCCTTCTTGCTTATATTCTCAACTCTCAATTGCGATGAACTCAGTTGTCCTTGGCGCCCTGATTGACCCATTTTTTCAATATCTCGATTTTGTCCTTGGCCAAGCCACCGTTCATTCCATACGGCATCTTGATGGAGGCATGGACGCGCCCTTCGATCACCTGGATCAAAATACTGGTAAAACTGTCGCCCGGCTTGATGACAGCCCCGAACTTGGTACCCTTCATCAGGCTCTCATAGGTGGTCATATTCAACCCGCTTTTCTCGTAGCCCTTGCCTCCCGGCTCGTGACAATTCAAACAATAGTCATGGATAATCGGAACAACATCATTCTTGTAGCTGGCTTCTGCCTGCGCAGCAGTTGCAAGCGAGGAAAATGAAAGCATAGAGAGAACAACAACCAGTAAAGTTCTGTTTTTCATGAGTCACTCCTTCAAGTTATACCTGCGTGAAAAAAATTATCCTAAAGTTCATGCTTGGCGTATACACAGCACAATAGCGCTGCCACCCTTCGTAAAAAATTGGTTATTTCAACCGCGACCAGATTTGGTTCTTCACGAAAAAAAGTAGAGTAGTCAAGACGAGCAAATACCCGATTACGTAATAACCCAATTTGTGCCGCTCCTCCTCATGCGGGTCGGCGGCCCAGGCAAGAAATGACACGATGTCACGCGCTTTTGTCTGTATCTCTGCGCGTTGCGCCGGGTCTGTCGCTCCGCTCATTCCCATCATATCCGGCATTTTTGTTTCGGGAAAAACATGATTGCTGGTCATTCCTTCCGGAGTGATGTAGTAGCCGGTGAGATAGGTATACACATAGTTCGCCCCGCCCTCTCGAGCCTTCGTCATCAAACTCAGGTCAGGCGGGACTTTTCCATAGGATTGAATGGCTGTTTCATCGGACAACTGGCTGGTCACCGCCGTATCCAGCGGTTGATCTCCGCGCCAGTCATCTACCTTTTTCTTGTCCATGCCGAATTTGACCAGATCGTGATACGTGATGTATTTCAGGCTATGGCAGCTATGGCAGGTATTCATCAATGCGTCTGCGCCGCGTTCGACAGCCTGCACACTGGTTTCCACCTGGATATTTTCCAACTTTGATTCTGCAGCGCCTGCAGCGATGGAGGAACAACACAGCATCAAGATGACAATGAGCTTTTTCATTTGATATCTCCACTGCGGCGCTGGTCTGGCAATTTGATTTTTTCCTTGGCTTCGCTCGCGACCAGTGCTTTTACATCAGAAGGCAAGCCACGCCGGATGAGCCATTGCTCTTCCTTCCTGGAAATGAACGGAAGAAGCACAAACATGGCGAAGTAAAAAAAGGTCGCTATTTTTCCCATCACGATGGACTGATCGCTAGGTGGGGTATAGCCGACATATCCCAGTACCACCATGTCCACCGCGAACAGGTAAAACATCGCGCGGTACCAGGGACGGTAACGTGCCCCGCCGGGAATGCGGGAACGATCCAGGTAGGGCATGAAAGAAAACACCATCACAGACAACCCCATCGCCACCACACCGCCCACCAGGTTCGGCACCGAGCGCAAGATCGCGTAGAACGGCAGGAAATACCATTCCGGAACAATATGTGTCGGGGTTTGCATCGGATTGGCCGGAATGTTGTTGGCGGGTTCCATCAGACTATTGGGCAAAAAGAACACGAAGATGCAATACACGATCAAAAATATGCCCAACCCGTATAAATCCTTGATAGTGAAATAGGGATGGAACGGGATGTTGTCCTTGGCCGCCAGATCGATGCCGCTCGGATTGCTGCTCTTGACGGTATGCAGTGCGACCAGATGCACCAGCACCCCGCCGATGATCAGGAACGGTAACAAATAGTGCAGCGAGAAGAAGCGCGTCAGTGTTGCGTCGCCGACACCGTAATCGCCGCGCAACCATATGACCACTTGTTCGCCGAAGAATGGTGTGGCACGGAACAGATTGGTGATCACGGTCGCGCCCCAGAAGGACATTTGCCCCCACGGCAACAAATAGCCCATGAAGGCGGTTGCCATCAACATCAGCAGCAATCCCTGTCCGGTCCACCACATCAGCTCGCGGGGCGCGCGGTAGGAGCCGTAATAGAGTGTGCGCGCCATGTGGATATAGATCACCAGGAAGAATGCCGATGCACCGGTGGCGTGCATGAAGCGCAACAGCCAGCCGTAATTCACGTCGCGCATGATGTGCTGGATGGAGTCAAACGACAGCGTGACATCCGCCTTGTAGTGCATGGCCAGAAAAATGCCCGTGGCCACCTGCAGCATCAGCACGAAACCCGCCAGGAAACCGAAATTCCACCAATAGCTGAGATTGCGGGGGGTGGGATATTCGGTCAAATCATGTTTGACAAAACTGCTGAGTGGAAAGCGCTGGTCTATCCATTTGATGATTCTATTATTCATGTTTGTCTCCTATGCTTCGCCGATGATCATTTTGTCTGCGGCAATAAACCGGTAGGGCGGCACGTCCAGATTTTTCGGTGCCGGACCACGCACTACACGACCGCTGTCGTCATACTGGCTGCCATGACAATGGCATGTCCAACCCGGACCCTCCTTGTTTGGCACACAGCCCAGGTGCGTGCAGATACCCACCACGACCAGCCATTCAGGCCGCTTGACCCGCTTTTGATCCGGCTCCGGATCAAATCCGCCGTTGGATGCCTCCATATCCTTGATCTCTTGCTGGGTGCGATGAAAAATAAATACCGGCTTGCCCTGCCAGGCGACTGTATGCACACCGCCTTCCGGGATCCCGGACAGATCCACTTCAGTCGTGGCCTTGGCCAATACGTCCGAGCTCGGATTCATGCTGGCCACAAAAGGCACGCACACCGCTGCCGCGCCTGCACCACCCACGACAGAGGTGACCTTGATTAAAAAGTTGCGGCGATTAGAATCTCCTAAAGTGTCGCTTTCAGCCATTACAATCTCCTGATTAATATTTTAAAACCTGTGTGTCAATTATTTTTGAACTGTTTTTTTCAGAACGTCACGGATCGCATCCGGCGTTTTCATAATGTTCATAAAGCTGTTTTTTCCCATCATGCTCAAATCGGGAAAGTTGATCGCAATGCGAAAGCGTGCATACATCGCATAAACCTTGTTGCCGGAAACCAATACTTCATAAGGCAAGTGAGCGGTTGATCTAAGCTCACGGAAGTCGATCTCGCTCATGATGAATCTGTCGTCCATGTATTTTTCGAGTTCGGTGGCGCCTTTCAGCGCGACACCGAATACACTCTCCTGTTTTCCCGGGATATCGACACGGTAAACTTTGCTGACGCCCTTTTTATTGGCAGCCAGTTTCGCATCAACTGACTGAACAGCCTCTTCATAGCTGGCATATTCAGCCAACACATCCTGGTCATCGAAATATTCCATCCCCAGCATGTAGTGATATTTGCGCGCTTGCTTGGCGGTCATGCCCTGCTTGGATCCAAACTCTTCGATCTTGCCCAGAGCGGCAGCCAATCCTGCCGCGACACCGCTCAAGTCGCCCTTCATGCGGTATGCATTCGCCATGTAAACAGGGTTGGTATAGCTCACCTGCACCTCATCCTTTACTTTGGTGATAGCGACTCTTTGTATCGCGCCGAACCCGCCATGCTCGGAATCCGCCGCATTCTTTTTCAAGGCGTCATTGGTCACGATCAAAATGTTGGCATCGGGATAAGGAGAATAATTTCCGACCACGGTAAAGCCGGCCGCGGTCAATGACGCTTTCGCCTGCTCGGTTTTCCCGACAACCGTTCCCGCAGCTTTTGAAGCAAGCACGAATGGTTTCAAATTCACGTCTTCGGCCATCGCGTTGCTTACGCCGAACAACAATAACGCCGACAACAACATATTTTTGAGTGTCAATTCGTTCATCGTGCTTCTCCTCACAAATTGTTTAAAAACGGTAATCAACTTTCCATGCTTTCAAGTTTCCCTGCTTCAACTTGGGGGTTGAACCAGGCCAATTTTTCCCTGAGCGTGACAACTCCGCCGACAATGATCAAAGTCGGGGCGTGCAGCTCTTCAACCTGTGTGTTTCCGGGCAGCGTCGCAAGCGTGCCGGTGATGACACGCTGATTTTTCGTGGTGCCTTGTTGCACGATCGCGACCGGAGTGGTGCCCGGCAAACCGTGCGCGATCAGTTCGCTGCAGAGTGTTGCCAGTCCGTGCAGCCCCATATATACCACGATGGTTTGCTTTGGCCTTGCCAGCGCGTCCCAGTCGAGATTCATGCTGCCGTCTTTCAGATGCCCGGTAACGAATATGCAGGATTGCGCATGGTCGCGGTGAGTCAGCGGAATGCCCGCGTAGGCGGACACGCCGGAGGCGGCGGTGATGCCCGGCACGACCTGGAACGGGATGCCTTCCGCTGCCAAGGTCTCGATCTCTTCTCCGCCCCGCCCGAAAATGAACGGGTCGCCGCCCTTGAGGCGCAACACGCGCTTGCCTTCTTTGGCCAGGCGCACCAGCAGCTCATTGATTTCTTCCTGTTGCAATGTGTGGTTGTCGCGTTTTTTACCGACATAAATGCGCTCTGCATCGCGCCGGGTCATCTCGACTATCGGCTTGGAAACCAGATTGTCATAAACCACCACATCGGCCTTCTGCATCAAGCGCAAGGCACGAAAGGTCAGCAGATCGGGATCGCCGGGACCGGCGCCGACCAGATACACTTCGCCGCGCAGGATATTGTCCTCGCTCGCCAGCATCTGCAGCAGTATCATTTCCGCGCTGCTTTCATCGCCGCTCAGCACCTTCTCGGCAATTACGCCTTCCAGCGCGTTCTCCCAGAAGATGCGACGCTTCGCCGGATTGGTGACGCGCTGCTTGACCAATTCACGGAAGCGCTCCGCGAATGCCGCAAGGAGGCTGTAGTTCTGCGGGATCATGGTCTCCAGTTTGCCGCGCATCAAACGTGTCAGCACCGGCGACGCACCGCCGCTGGAAAACGCCACCATCAGCGGCGAACGGTCAAGGATGGCGGGCATGATGAAGCTGCACAACTCGGGATCATCCACCACGTTCACCGGGATGTTGCGTGCGCGAGCCAATTCGGAGACTTGCTGATTGACTTTGCGGTCATTGGTCGCCGCAATCACCAGCGTCACACCTTCGAGGTGATGTGGATCGAAGCGCGCGACGATGGCTTTGACGCCTTTCTGTTTCGCGAGCATAGGCTCAATCTGCGGTGCAACCACGCGCACATTTGCTCCCGCCTCAAGCAGCACACCTGCCTTGCGTTTGGCTACTTCACCGCCGCCGACCACGAGGCACAGCTTGTTCCGGACATCGGCAAAGATCGGCAAATAGTCCATTAATCCTGAACCGCTTTCAGGATAAGCGGCAGCAGCGCTTCCGGCAGTTTGATCTTGCCAGCAAGTGCAAATTCATGGGCGCGCGTCGACATCTTCTGCCAGGTCCTGCGGATGATCTGCACCCACTTCGCTTCGTCATACTCCGGGTGTTGCGCAACAAATGCAGTCAGGTAATGCTCGATGAAAACCAGGTCGACCACATCTTCCATCAACTGTGTCTCAGCGTTGACCTTAAGCCCCTTCTTGCTCACGATGGGCTTGACGCGGGCTATCATCGCGTCGTCATAACCCGCTTCCTGCATGATGCGCCCGGCAGTCTCTGCATGAAACTTGTACAGCCCGGTGCGCCATTGCAGATAGCCTTGCTTGTCCATCGGATAGTTGCTGCGCGGGACCTTCCAGCGCTGGATGTGCTGGGCTCGTACCGCGAGCTTCACCGCCTCCGATGCCTCGGGGGCGTAGCGCGCCTGCATATCGCTCATGCGCCGCGCGTAGAGCAGTTCCTTGGGATATTCCTTGCCGTCGGACATTTCCTTGTTCGGGTCTTCCGCATTGGCTTGGTCAAAGGCAACGATGGCGGCTTGATAAAGTTCCTGTGTCATATTGCTTGTCGGCTGGTATGTGAAGTTTCGAAATTTTCGTGTTGTTCCATTTGTCGCCGAATGAATGCGACGAAGCGGGTCGCCCAGTAGCAACTGCCGATGGTGCGCAAGTGGGTATAGGAAGCCAGCAGGTTATGCAGGATCAGGCCGTCCCGCTCCCCGTCTATACCGAATCCGCGCTCGACATGGTAAGCGAAACGGGTGTCCGGCGGGAGGTTCTCCAGACTGGAATAGTGAAATTCATGCGCCTTGATCTGTTTCGCCGGCGCGTTGGGACGCGGCCACGGATGTGCTTCATCTTCCTTGAGATGCACGTAGCCTCGTCCGATGGGTTTGTCGTGCATCTTCACATCGCCGGGGATCGCGCCGACCATCTGGTAGGTGCGTCCCTGATATTCGATGCCGCGCGACAGATACATCAGCCCGCCGCATTCGGCATAGGCCGGCATGCCGTTTTCGATGGCCCGCTTGATCTCACCGCGCAATGTCGCGTTGGTTTCCAGTTCGGCGGCACAGGTTTCGGGAAAACCGCCGCCGATATATAGCGCGTCCACATCCGGCAGGTGTGCATCACGCAACGCATCGAACGGCACCAGCTCAGCGCCCGCCGCTTCCAGCGCGTCGAGATCGTCGGCGTAATAGAAGCCGAAAGCGCGGTCGCGCGCGATGCCGATGCGCACCTTGTCGCCGCAAGGAAGCGGACTCACGCTGGCCTTGTGCGGAAAGTTCAGCGGTGGTTTCTTCGACAACGCGAGCAGCTTGTCCAGATCGACTTGTTCCGCAATCGCATCGCCGATCTGTTTGATCTTTGCCGTGGCGACATCGGACTCATTGCTGGGCATCAGGCCGAGATGTCGTTCGACGATACTGAGCCGCTCATCGTGATGGATCGCACCGACTACGGGTACATCGGTGTAATGCTCGATGACTGCACGCAATTTGGCTTCATGGCGGCTGCCACCAAGATTATTGAGTATCACCCCGGCGATATTGATGTCGCGGTCAAATGCCTGATAACCAAGGATCAGCGGAGCGATGCCGCGCGTCATGCCGCGTGCATCGATCACCAGGAACACCGGCAGGTCGAGCAGCTTCGCCAACGCGGCGTTGCTGTTGCTGCCGTCCAGCGCAAGACCGTCGTACAAGCCCTTGTTGCCCTCGACCAGATTCACTTCCGAACTGTGCCGCGCAAAGGTGGCAACGATGTCGTCACGTTCCATCAGGTACAAATCGAGGTTGCGACAGGCGCGCCCTGATGCCTGGCTAAGCCACATCGGGTCGATGTAATCGGGGCCTTTCTTGAACGGCTGGACCGCGTGTCCGCGTTTGCTCAACGCGGCGCACAAGCCTATGCTGACCATCGTTTTTCCGGAAGACTTGTGCGCTGCGGAAATCAGCATCCGGTTCATGGCAGGTTTAATCAGTTGCACTCGCAGCGGTAACATGGGACTTGTCGTACGGCAGGAGGGAATCAATCACCCGCACGCCTATGGTGGTGATCAGGAAAGCAATACCAATTCCACCAAAACCCAGCAAAAGCTCTGGCAAGGAAGGATGGTAGATCCCGATCTGTCCGTCGCCAAAACTGCTGCTTACTTCATAACCAGGGAACATTGATAGTGGAAATGCCTGACCGCCGATGATGAATACGTAGAGCAGGGCGAAGGCGCCAAGTATCACCAGCATTGAAGCGACGACTATGTATCTGGTTCTCCCCAGGCTGGGATGGAAAATCAACAACAACGGCAGCAAACTGCCCAACACAACATAGCCAGCCCAGAATAACCACGGATAGATGCCGCCATCCTTCAGGATGAAATGCTCGAAAGCAGTTTGTTTCGCGAAATACAGATTGGTCAGGTGGTAAACCGCGACCAGATAAAGTGCGCCGAGAACAAAAATGCCAAGAAGATTTTTCATGCGATTCAGTATCACCGGATCCTGTATCTTGCGATTCCAGGTATACATTGCCGACTGTACGACATGGAACACTGCCAGTCCCCAACCGAAGGACATGACCAGGAACATTGGTGGCAGTATTGCCGAATCGTAAGCCTGGCGTGCGACGAGGAAGGCGAAGATCAGCCCGGTGCCACTAGTCAGGATAATGCGCCAAGTGAACACGACAAGGCCCACGGGCTTGATCCAGTAGTTCATGCGCCGCTCCAGCAAGGTCCACATATAAAGTGCGACAAACGTAAATAGTCCACTGTACAGCAGGATGTTCCACGCAAATACCGAGGTCGGATTGAACTTGGTCGCTGCGACGATAATGCGGTCGGGACGGCCCAGATCCAGCATGAGCACGGATAGTCCACCCGCCAACAGCGCAATAGAGAGCATTCCGGCCAGTGGAGCACGCCCTTTGTACACAGCTTTTCCGAACACAGAACCGATGGAGGCAATGTTGAGTACGCCGGAAGCCGCGATGATCATGAAAATCGCGAACACATGGGGTATCCCCCAGACGATCTGGTTGTTCATGCCGGTGATGATATGGCCGTGCTCCTCCATCATATGCGCCGCATACAAACCCGTCAGCACGACCAAACCACCTGCAGCAACCATTGCATAGAAGATTCTGTTCTTGAACCGCAGCGGAGAGTAGTTGGGCATTTTATTTATAGTCCCTGGTAACGAATGCCGGTATTCAGTCCCAAATCAGCGCGCACCTGAGTGGATGCCACCGTGCGGATTTTCTTGGCGATTTCACTCTCAGGGTCGTTGAGATTGCCGAACAGGATGGATTTATTCGGACAGGCTTCCGCACAAGCGGGTTGCTGGCCTTTATCAACGCGATGGACGCACATCGTGCAGCTTTCCACCGTGCCCTTGCCGCGCGGCACATCGGGCTTCTGGTCATGCAGCGGTTCGTGCACAAATGAGCGCGCCTTATACGGGCAGGCCATCATGCAGTAGCGGCAACCGATGCACAGATGCTTGTCCACCAGCACGATGCCGTCAGCACGCTTGAAGGAAGCGCCTGTAGGACAGACGTCCACACAGGGAGGCTCCTCGCAATGCTGGCACATCATCGGCAACGCAAGCGTCCGGCCGCTGCGCATGTCCTTGAGCTCGACCTTGCGCATCCACTGCGAGTCGGTCGGACTCAGCCCGCCGGACAAGCCGTTTTCCTTGTTGCATGCGGTCACGCAGTCGTTGCAACCGTCCGCACAGTTCGCGGTGTCGATCAACATGCCCCAGCGCACTTTGCTCGATACAGGATCAGATTTACCGTGTGCCAAATCGAACAGCAACATTCCCGGGGCGATCGCGACCGCTGCCGCCCCAACCGAGGTCTTCAGGAATTGCCTGCGCTGCACATTCGTCTCGCTCATTTAATGTTCTTTCTGCACCAAAGCGGAGCTTCGTTTGCTGGAGTGGCATTCAAAACAGTCGATCTTGACCGCTTCGTAACGGTGACACCCTTCGCAGAAACTGTCGGCACGCCCTATCACGCTGTTATCGCGCAAACTGGCATGACACTCGATGCAGTTCTTCAGGCTGTATTTTCCGTCGCGTATGCCTTGGTGCACTGTTTCATCGCGTTGCTGAAAAAGCACCTTCATGTGGTTCTTGCGCATCCACTGCGGCTCTTCCACGCACTGGCCACCTTTGCCTATATCGAGCTTGGGCATGCCGTAACTTTCAGTGGCATCAGCAGATGCACACATGCAGAGTGCCGCCAGCAGAGCGAATAGTTTTAACATTTTGATTACTCGCCCAACCCCATCTGGATATAACCCGTCGGGCACACATCCGCGCAAATATGGCAGCCGATACACTTGTTGTAATCGGTATCGACATAACGTCCGAGCGTGGCCTTGGCCTTGGGTACACGAAACACGGCGGTCTGTGGACAGTACACCACGCAATTGTCGCACTCGAAACACATTCCGCAGCTCATGCAGCGTTTTGCTTCCGCGACCGCTTTTTCCTGGCTGAGCACGCCCAGACGATCTTCAAAATTACCCAGCGCGGATTCCTTGCTCAGGGTAATGACATTGCGCTTGTTGCGCGCGACGATGGAAAAGTGCCCCAGGAACAGTTTTTCGTGCGGGATCACATAGCGATCCGAGCGATCGTCGAAGTTGTGTACTGCCACGTTCGAATGGTCGGTGCCGCGCAACGGCTCATGCACCTCTTTGACTTCCAGACCTTTTTCCATCATCTTGCGCATCAGGTCGAATTGATGCGCGTCGATCTTGGGGCGTTTTTCCAGGTCCAGACCGTTCAGGAAATTGTGGATGCCATCCGCAGCGATAGAACCGTGGCCGATAGCGGTGGTCAACAGATGCGGGCGTATGATGTCACCACCGGCGAACACGCCTTTCTGTCCGGCGACCAGATAGTTGCGATCCGTTGAGACCGCACCCTTGCCGTTGTTGAATTCTTCCAGGCCGGTAAAGTCCACTGCCTGGCCTATCGCCGACACGATCAGATCGGCGGGAATATCCTCTTCGCTACCCTCGATGTTCTTGACTTCCAGTTTGCCGCCGACCAGCTTTGCCTCGCACTGGCTGACGCGCAGCGCTGTAGCGCGTCCATCCGCGCCACGCACGATGCCGATCGGCACCAAGCTGCCGCGGATCGCGATACCTTCTGCGAGCGCCTGTTCTATTTCGTGCTTGTTCGCCTGCATCTTGTCGATGGCGAAGATCGAGGTCAGCGTCACTTCTGCACCCTGCTTGGCCGAAATTTCGGCCACATCATGCGCGATCTGGCCTGTGATGGCCTGCTCGAAATCTGTCGGTTTGGATTCCTCCAGATGGCCGAGACGGCGTGCGACTGTCGCCACGTCGATCGAGGTATCACCGCCGCCGACTACCACGACGCGCTTGCCGACGTGCTGGAGACGTCCGTCATTGAAAGCCTTGAGGAAGGCAGTGGCTGTCACCACGTTGGGTGCAGAACTGTCCGCAAGCGGCAGCGCGCGGCCGGCTTGTGCGCCCATACCAAGGAAAACCGCATCAAATTCCTCGCGAATTTCCGCTAGGGTAATGTCCGTGCCCACGCG